>Ga0265293_10000113_pt1 | contig 187602 bp, 139 predicted proteins | sample Munlanlewell138R_FD_192505 | JGI IMG/M metagenome (GOLD analysis project Ga0265293, IMG submission 192505) | Leachate microbial communities from a municipal landfill in Southern Ontario, Canada - Leachate well 138R | ecosystem: Engineered > Solid waste > Landfill > Unclassified | place... | reverse complement strand
ACGACTATTCTATTCAAGGAACTGCTTTTGATGCCGACTCTTCTAGCTTTTATATGCAGCTTGATAAAACCTATTTAGTCAAAAAGGAGTCCGATGCTTGGACAATTAAAACAATGACTCACGATTCTTTTTCTATCGATCTAGATCAGTCTGGACACTTCTATTTCTCTAATAACGACAGTTTATTTCATTCCAATGATTTTGGAGTTACCAATCAACTAGTTACAACCTTTCCAAAGAAAATCACAGGACTCTACAAAAAGCCCAATTCCGATATTCTGTATGTTCTTACCACAGAAGAACTATTTAAATTCGAAAATGGAACAAAATCCTCATTAAAAACTCTTCCCGTTTCTAACGAGTTGGAACCAAATTCCCAACCAAATGAGATAACGCTTTTCCAAAACTATCCGAATCCCTTCAATCCGAGTACCATCATTAGTTATCAATTACCCAAAAGCGGTTTGGTGAAATTGGATGTGTTTGATATGCTAGGACGAAAGGTTGCCACCTTGGTTGATGGACGAACACCTGCTGGATTTCACGAAGTAACCTTCAACGCCCAAGGACTGTCCTCTGGAATGTATTTCTACCGATTGAAGGCCAATGGAATTACAGAAACGAAGCGTTTGACTGTCATAAAATAGACGGGAAAGAGCTCAAATTCTAAAACACATTTCCTTCTTTGGGTCATCCTGAAGATACTTCTGAAGGATCTGTAGCCGTAGTTTTTAAACCGTTTATTTTAATTTGTGCTTATCATATTTTTAAGAAACTCAGATTTACTATATGAGTTTATATGTACGTTAATACTATTCCACATTAAGTAATTACTAAATACAGGGATAACAGATAACCTTTACAATGGTAGCTTCTTACTATATCTATAGGCTCTTCTCCCGAGCAGTCGGGATCAGAATGAGCCTAGCTTGATATTCATAAATCCTTCAACAGATTACATGATATCTTCAACCCTACCCTAGTTTATTTAAGTTTATTGATTCAATATTAAAAATACATTATTGTAAGCAACCGCTCATGTTTTGCTTAAGGGAAAACTCCTAAATGAATGTGGACGATTTCTTAATCCAATAAAACTCACTCAAAAATAGATCTTATTTAATGGCAATTCCTGGTTTTGTAGATTTGCAGGCTAATGGCTGCATGAGCGTTGATTACTCTTCACTATCCTTAACAAAAGATGATTTTATAACAAGTTGTAGGGCTTTGAAAGCTAAAGGCACCATAGCCTTCCTCCCTACTATTATTACTGCCTCAGAAGAAGTCTATGAGCAAAATTTAGCCATTTTTCTTTCAGCTATGAAGTCGGATGAGGAGGTGAATGAGATGGTTTTAGGTTTTCATCTAGAAGGTCCTTTTCTCTCTGCAGTAGATGGTGCTCGAGGAGCCCATCCCAAAAATTATATCCAAAAACCAAGTATCCCATTTCTGAAAAAACTCATTGCTTGGTCAGATAATAACATCAAATTAATAACCATTGCCGCAGAATTGGATGGCTCCAAAGAGTTATGCGAATTCGCTACCAAGCAAGGCATTACCGTTTCCTTAGGACATCAATTAGCTACTTATGAACAAATTTCTGAATTGCATAAAGCAGGCGCAAAAGGTTTAACACATCTTGGTAATGCAAATCCACATTTGGTAGATCGGCACAAAAATGCACTTATGGCGGGTTTAGCTTCCAATGAATTATATGCTATGATGATAACAGATGGTTTCCATATTCCCGATGAATTCATCAAGCTTGTGTTACTTACTAGGGGAACCAAACGTAGTTTTATTGTAAGTGATGCCTCCCCACATGCTGGGATGCCTGAAGGCTATTATTCTACTCTTGGTTTAAACCTCCACCTTAATAAAAGCGGAAAACTGTACAATATTGAAACTGATAATCTCGTGGGTTCTTCCTTCACTATGCTCGAATGCTTGAACTATATGGCAAGTTTAAATTTGGTTTCTGAACAAGGTCTTGAGAAACTAGGCTTCTATAATTCACTCAGCTTTTTAGGTATAGATACAAATCATATTTCTACAAAACCTCTTATTACATTTTCTGATAATAAATATTCTTTAATTGGATAATGTTTTTCACATTAAAAGAATTACTTTCAGCAAACACACAAAATTAATTTCACTGCTATGGACAACGCTCAAACACTCGAGAAACGTTATCATTTACAAGTCTACAATAGGTACCCTGTTACGTTAGATCGCGGATTAGGTGCTAAAGTTTGGGATACCAATGGCGTTGAATATATTGACGCATTAGGTGGAATTGCTGTGAACAATCTCGGTCATTGTCACCCAAAAGTGGTTGCTGCAATAAAAGAACAAGCGGACAAATTGCTCCACGTTTCAAACTTTTACTATACCGAAGCTCAAAGCGCTTTAGTACAAAAACTCGCTCAGCTATCCGATTTAGATCGTGTATTTTTAGGCAATAGTGGAATGGAAGCCATGGAAGCCGCTATAAAATTAGCTCGCAAATGGGGACATGTTAACGGTAAAAGCGGAAATATTATCTCCCTTAAAAATGGATTCCACGGCCGTTCTATTGCCACCATAACTATGAGTGCTGAAGGCTACCAAAAAGGCTTCGCTCCACTACCATCTGGCTTCGTTCAATCCCCATACAACGATTTTGAAACACTAACCAAAATTGCAGATTCCAATACAGTAGCTATAGTTTTTGAAACCATTCAGGGTAATAGCGGAGTTCATATTGTTAATCAAAGATTTTTCCAACAAGTACGTAATCTATGCGACGATCTCAATATTCTTCTCATTATTGATGAGATTCAAACAGGTGTTGGACGAACAGGTACATTTTGGTCATTCGAACATTTTGGAATCCAACCAGATATTGTAACCTCTGCCAAAGCACTTGCTGGTGGCATACCCATTGGCGCCATGATGGCAAAAGAAGAAATCGCCTCTGTATTCAATTTTGGAGATCACGGAACTACTTTTGGCGGAAATCCCTTTGCCTGCGCTGTAGCAAACGCAACTTTAAAAGCCATAGAGGATGAAGGACTTTTAGCCCAATCAACCGAAAATGGCGCGTATATGATGGAGCAGCTCAAGCAGAAAACTAAAGATATTGCATCCGTTGTAGATGTTCGTGGCCTTGGACTTATGATTGGCGTAGAGTTAGATAAACCAGCACGCGAAGTTGTAGAAAAGATGTTTGAACATAAAGTTCTTTCGAATGCTGCGGGTGGTAATGTGATTCGCTTAGTTCCACCCCTCGTCATCACCAAAGAGGAAATCGATGTTGTGGTAGATACCCTGGTGAAGAGTTTGTGATTAGTTATTGATAGTTAATGGTTTTTGTGTAAATGTTTTAGAGGAAACATGAGATTGAGTGATTGAGTGATTGAGGAATTAGAAATCAAGGAATTAGAATTGAGCAAGAATTTCTATCTCAGAGCTCATCGCTCACACCTCATAGCTATTCATAACACAATTCCCTTTACAATAGGATTGAGTTTTGATACCTCCAGTTTATAATTAAAGAACATACATGCTTGATAAAAAATACAAATTAGGATTCTTTCCTACACCCCTACACAGACTAAATAATCTCTCTAATATTTATTCTGATTATAATATTTTCATAAAGCGAGATGACCAAACTGGATTAGCCTCGGGGGGCAATAAAACTAGAAAACTTGAATACTTAATTCAGCAAGCCATAGACCAAGGTTGCGATACCATATTCACGGCGGGTGCTCAACAATCCAATCATTGTAGGCAAACTGCCGCTGCCTGTGCAGTAGCAGGATTAGAATGTCACTTACTAGTTAGAGGTGAGGAGCCAGAGACTTATCAAGGTAATTTGTTACTCTCGCATTTATTGGGCGCTACTATTCACTTTACTGGACAAGTTGTTAAAAGCTTTGATTTCGAGTTCTATACCAACAAACTAGATAAAAATAAGAAGCCCTTTATCATTCCAGTTGGTGGTTCCAACATAACCGGAGCTTTAGGATTTGTAGAAGCTGTAAAAGAACTAAAAGAGCAGCTAGTGGAACAAAATTTAAACATAGATTATATCATTTTTGCATCAAGTTCTGGGGGTACTCAAGCGGGTTTAGTTCTTGGTTTAGAATTATATCAAATAGAAACCAAGTTAATGCCTATAAAAATAGATAAAGAGGACCCTTCCAAAATAGACATAGAAGAAGTGATTTTTGACCTTGTGCTAGAAGGAAAAGACCTTTTAAAGATAAAGAAGGACTACACTTTAGCAGATATCCTATTAAATAAAAGCTATAATCAGTTTGATTATGGAGTACTAACAGATAAAGAAAAAACTGCGGTCCATAAATTGGCGGTTTCCGAAGGAATCCTATTAGACCCCGTTTACACTGGAAGAGCATTTTACGGAATGTTAGATATCTTAAAAGAAAAAAGAATACCAGCCAATTCAAATGTCCTTTTCTGGCATACGGGTGGCTCAGCCGCATTATTTAGTTATGCCGAGGATTTGAGATAACATCCCTATACAAATGGTTAAAACCATTTTAAACACGATGACTACCTAACATAACCCACGGTTTAAACCGTGGGCTATAGGTATGCTAGGAACATCAAAAACCGTTTCAACGGTTTAAAGCCTTGAGAAAATCTTTGTTTTTGGTAGTAAATGATGATGTTTTTGAGCTCAAAATTAGCTACTATTTTTAGGGATTTAAACTCTCTGGAAAATCCAGTTGTAGCAAAATCTTAGGTCTTATTGTAATGGAGAGATTATTATGGCTAAAGATAGATCAATTAAGAAAAGTGAAAATAAAAAGGCACCCGCCAAAAGCTTAAAAGAAAAAAGAGCTGAAAAAGCTACTAAGCAAAAGAATAAATAAAGTACACTTACCCACCACTCAGAGTTTGATACTATTGTTCATCAACTCTGAGTGCGGGAATTTATAACTAGCCAAATAACTGCTTAAGTACCTTTTTCACTTGCTCTAAAGCCTCGTCATCAATTTCAAAATGGAAGGTAGCTCGCAGTGTATGTGGACCGAAAGCGACCATGCGAACACCATGATTCTCTAATCTTTCAACGGCATCAGATGCATTTTCTGAATGAACGTCAAAGATTAAAATATTAGTCTCCACGCTATCTACATCAATAGATAGTTGAGCACATTCACTAATGGTTTGCGCTAATTCTTTCGCTCTTCGGTGATCTTCTGCCATTAATGGCCAATGATTATCTAATGCATAATCGGCAGCGGCTGCAAGCAAGCCAACCTGTCGCATCCCTCCTCCCCACATTTTTCTATAGCGCCGGGCTCTTGCAATATTTTTCTTGGAGGCTAATAACATGGAGCCCACGGGCGCACCTAAACCTTTACTAAAACATACAGAAATCGTTTCGGCAATTTCACCAAAAAAGCTAGCTTCAATTCCCGTTGCTGTAATAGCATTCCAAATTCTTGCTCCATCTAAATGAATGCTCAGATTATGCGTTTCCGCAAGTATTCTAAGGTCTTTTAGCTCTTGCTTAGTGTAGCAAGCTCCGCCGCCCTTATTGGTTGTATTCTCGAGACAAAGAACCGTGGTACTTGGCTCCCAATCCTGCAATCCTCGAACTTTATTTTTTAGAAGATCTGGATTCAGTTTACCATTTTTTCCAATGATTGGTGCTATTTGAACTCCTGACAGCATACTTGCTGCAGACGATTCATAATTAAAAATATGCCCCGAGTGATCCATTAAAATCTCATCGCCTGGCGCAGTTAAAACCTTCACACCTAGCTGATTACTCATTGTTCCACTTGGTACAAAAAGTCCAGCTTCTTTGCCAAACAAGCGCGCTACTTTCGTCTGCAAATCATTTACTGTGGGATCTTCCCCAAAAACATCATCCCCAACCTTTGCAGATAGCATATGCTTTAGCATATTTGGTGTTGGTTTTGTAACCGTATCACTTCGTAAATCAATCATATTGTTATTTTACTTTATCTTTTGCGTGGAATATACTCAAACACCTAAAATTGGTATAATTTATTTAATAGCCTTGGGATATAATCCGCAAAATATTATCTCTATACAATGCTGTTTAGTTTTATATTTTGCTTTACAAGCATTGTCTCTATCACCTGAAATTTTATTTGAATGGACGATAAATATTTAGTGTTTAATACCTTCCACAAAGTTCTAAAACTCCACTTTGGCTACTAAAAACTTCGACATCATTATTGCGGGCGCTGGTCTCTCTGGCTTATCGCTGGCTTATAAATTAGCATTAGGTAATTACTCTGGGTCTGTGGCAATTGTAGATGTAGATTTTATACCTAAAAACGATAAAACTTGGTGCTTTTGGGCGAATGTGGAAGCTCCGTTTTCTGATATTATCTCCAAACAATGGCATTCAATATCTCTCACGGCACTAGATTTCAAGGCTACAAGAGATTTAACTTCTTACACTTATAACGCCATTAAGAGCAAGGATTTCAAGACCTTTGTTTTAAATGAACTCCAAAAGTATCCTAACTTTGAGCTTATAGAAACGTGTGTTAAGAAGCTTTCGCATCAAAATAATAAATGCTTATTAACTACTATTAAAGGAGAAAAATATTCGGCTGAATATATTTTCCAAAGCCTCTTTAAAGACCCGCGTTTAGAAGATGCCAAGATTAAATATCCGCTCATCCAACATTTTGTGGGATTAGAGGTCCAAGTAAATAATCCAGCCTTTGATGACACCACCATAAAGTTCATGGATTTTGATGAAACCTGGACCGATGGTGTTGCTTTTATGTATGTACTTCCATTTTCAAAAACCACAGCACTTTTTGAATACACTATTTTCTCAGAGAACATTGAGAAAGAACTCCTTTATGAGGAAAGAATTCATTCCTACCTCTCCAAACATTACGGATTAAACTCAGCCGATTACCAAATAATTCGAAAAGAAAAAGGTCAGATTCCAATGCAAGACCTTCCCTACACCCCTTGGTATGCCAAAAATATTATGAATCTTGGATTAGTGGGCGGTTTGGCAAAACCTAGTTCTGGCTACGCTTTTATGCGTATTCAAAATCATATCGAGAAGCTCGCAAACAGTCTCATTTTGGGAAATATACCCGAGCCACCAACTCGTTCCAAGCGACAATTCCGGACTTATGATCTTTTACTTCTGCATATTCTTGCTAATTCTACAGAAGACAGCTTACGGGTTTTTAGATCTTTATTTAAAAATAATTCCATCGAAGAAGTATTTCGATTTTTGGATGAAGAAACCAACTTCTATCAAGACCTAAAGATTATGAATAGCGTCCCCTACCTTCCCTTTTTAAAAGCCATAGCGCATAATCTATGGTAGATATCTCAATTCATTTAGCAATGTGAAGTAAGACGTGAGTTTTGTTATAGGTAATTTGAGTAAATAGTAATTTCTTAATTGGAGAATAGACTGGGAATAAGATATTGAGAAGTTATGGACTATATCTTGAGGAATCACTATTATTTAATCAAAGTTAGCTTTTTTGTTGAAATAAATCCGTCTGCTTCTAGTCTATAAAAATAAATCCCGCTTGCCCAACCACTTGCATTTACAGATACACTATATTTGCCAGCTGCTTCTCTTTTATTATTTATAATTGTAGAAACCAATCTTCCTGTAACATCATACACTTTTAGCGAAACACTAGTAGCTTTAGGCAAGTTAAAACTAATAATTGTAGTTGGATTGAAAGGATTTGGATAGTTTTGATTTAAACTGAAATCCGAAATCTGAGTTTTTTGCTCTTCTTCTATTGATGTTGTTATTTTTTTAAACTCAATTTTTTCTGGAGTTGTAACAATTAGCTTTGCTCCGTTACCTAACTGACCTAAAAAATTACTTCCCCAAGTCCATAAACTCCCATCTACTTTTATTGCAAGGCTATGCTCAGCCCCAAGCGATGCCGATTTCCAATTTGAATCTTCTCCAATTTGAATAGGCATTGTGCGATCTATATTAGTTCCATCTCCCAACACACCATGGCTATTCTTTCCCCACCCCCATAAGCTCCCATCTTTTTTAATTGCTAGTACATTACTGTTTCCTGCGTAAATACTAACCCAAGAAGTATCCTGCCCAATTTGAATGGGACTTAATTGATTTGCTGTACTCCCAATACCTAACTGTCCATACTGATTTGCTCCCCAACCCCACAATTCTCCGCTTTTCTTTATTGCCAAAGAAAATTCATTTCCACCTGAGACTTCTGCCCAATCTGTATCTTCCTCTAACTGCACAGGATAACTAAGGGTTGTACTATTAACCTCTCCATTACCCAATTGCCCACGACTATTTGACCCCCAAGCCCATAAAGAACCATCGTTCTGTATACCTAAAACATGATTTACTTCAACTGAAACTTTGTCCCAACCTTCTTCAGAAATAATTACCGGATCCTCATTCGAAATAAGCCAACCCCATGAAAGTAAACCTCCATTTTTATTAATGGCTAAGTTATGATAACCACCAGAACTTATACTCTGCCAAGTGGTATCTGCCTTAGAAATGTGAGGGGCTGTCGATCCTATTGCACTTCCTATCCGAACAGGACTAAATTTACTTTCTGATGTACCATCCCCTAGTTCATTAAAAAAATTACCTCCCCACGACCAAAGCGAACTATCTGACCTTATGGATACAACATGGTTCCAACCTGCAGATGTAGACATCCATTTCTGGCCTGGATTTACATGCTGTGGTGTTGAGTAGAATTGAATATTTGTTATTCCCGTCCCAATTTCCCCTGATCTATTTGAACCCCATGACCATAGCGAGCTATCTTGTTTTACTCCTAAACTAAAGTCATACCCTGCTGAAATTTGTTTCCAAATACCAACACTATCAATTTTTGTTGGATGCCACTGATTTATGATTGCTCCTATCCCTATTTGTCCATATTGATTGTTTCCTACTCCCCAAATTGTCCCATCACTTTTTTGTGAAAGGAAAAAATTAGCACCAGCTGATATAGAAATCCAATCCGTATCGTCGCCAAACTTTATAGGAGTCAATATATCTTCCAAATTAGTGGACACTAATTGGCCTGAGTCATTATCACCCCAAACCCAAATACTTCCGTCACTTTTTAGCGCTGTTGAAAAAGAGTTGCCTGAAGAAACACTATTCCAATTGTTTGAAACACCAACCTGATGTGGCACTGAGAGATTCTCATTTGTTCCATCACCTAGTTGCCCATAGTTATTTCTTCCCCAAGTCCATAACGTTCCATCATCTTTGATAGCCGTAGCATGGTAAGCGCCAGAAGAAACCATTTTCCAGTCTGAATCACTTCCAACTTGAGTTGGTTCTAATATTTCTTCGTTTTCTATATCAAAAAGGTGTTTATGCACATTCCATCCCCAAGCCCATAATGTCCCACCCGTTTTAATGGCAAAAACATGGGCATATCCTCCAGTGATTGATTCCCAATCAGAAGCATTGCCTATTCGAACCGGTGTATATTGATCGATTTTATCTCCTGTACCTAATTGACCTCGATTATTACTACCCCAAGCCCAAAGAGTACCATCAGCTTTAATTGCATAGCTACTCGATGTGGTGGTTCCGATGGAAATCCAATTAGAATCAGTGCCAATTTGTACTGGTATTAGTTCTTCCTCGTTAGCATCTGTTCCTAATTGACCTTCTCTGTTATTACCCCATGCCCAAAGTGTGCCATTAGATTTCAAAGCTAAACTATGAGATGTGCCAATGCGAATATCTTCCCAATCAGAATTATCACCTATTTGTATCGGCATAGAATGATCGCGATTTGAACCTATCCCTAGTTGTCCAAACCTATTTCCTCCCCAAGTCCACAATGTTCCATCATCTTTAATTACGGCTGTTGAACTTGTACCCGCTGAAAGCTTGCCTTGGCTATACGTAGTATCGGCTACCAATAAGCACAGGACACAACTAAGTATAAATCTCAATTTTATTGCTTTTAAATTCATGTTTATAATGTCTTTTTAATTATTAAATAATATATCGATTAAACTTTATGTAATGAAATAAGAGCTAGAGTAGCAAAGACATAATGCTTTTAATTTATTGCCATATACTAAGAAAATTCCACTCTTTTGAACGTAAACCTCCAAAAATTTGGCCTTCATTAAATTTATTAACGAAGCAATTAGATGGATGGCTGCCTATTGTGCTTCCTTTAATTCAAATTTAAGCTTACAACTAGTTATTAGGCGTGCTCTTTGAGCAATGATTTTTTCTGTCAACTAATATGTAATGGATGTAATTATTCATCTTAAATTAGAGTAAATATTCTCCTCAATTTTTAAGAGATATTACCAGAAAAGGCTTTAGCCCTATTGATTCATTTGTCAGAGAGTAACTTTTCCAAAGTTTTAGAAGCAAAAAAACAATTCATATTTATAATTTAACTTTGGAAAAGTTAGCATCATCACCCAATAAAGTCCTTTCCCACCCAAATCCCATCCTGCATTTCAAGAAAATCCCGCTAATCCTGTTTCAAAAACGATGATTTCAATGAAGTAAAGAGTTCATAAACTTTGTTGCAACCCAATAGATTTCCCTTGGTGGGAATCTGTCCTGAGCATTCGGGACTGGCATGCAGGTCGCACCGCTCGGTGCTCCACTCCAATCGAAAGTACAAATGCGGGTGGTCTTAAAATCTTAATTACAATTCCATCTTCATTGCTAATTGTTAATTGATCACTGTTCACTGAATTCCTCAATTCTCCAATAAAAATAGCAATGAGGCGTGAGCTTTGAATTCTGAGGAAGAATTTCATACCTGATATTTGATTTCCGTTCATTGATAGTTGCTCAATGATATCCCCAATCACTAATTCCCCCAATTCCTCAGTCTCTTATTCCCCCAATTCCTATTAACCAATAACTAAACTACTCATTCCAAAATTCTGTATATTTGGGGCTGTAAAATTATCTTTTTAAGACACCACCCTTCATAAATATATATCAATTGGATTCTGCATTTATTGACACCTTCGTTCTCCCTTTTCACGAGAAATTAAAACCAATTTCTGGTAATGAGGATATCATCATCGCTCGCACTAAACCTATCATTAATGAAATTACTCCCGAAATTGTAATTCCACTGCTAAATAGCACGAACTGGCGTTACAAAATGGTAGGTACTTACTTTGTTGCTCTTAAAGACCTTCTTCTTTTTGAAGAGGAAATTGGGGACCTTTTATTTAGAAGCGAAGCCGTTTATGTTGGCCGCTCATATTGCGTTGCTTTAGCTAATTTCGGTACCGAAGAATCCATCAATTACCTTCACAATTATCTTGATTTCTATTTGAATGAAAAGAAATTGAAGTTTGATCAAGGCTTTGCCATGGGTGCTCTTGCCTACTTAGACCAAAAAAACGATACCAATGAATTAGAGCGACATCTTGGCCAATGGAAAGACTATACCATCGATAAACCTACTTGGAATTTAGATGAGTACATAGATCGTTTTGCCAATGATATGATTGCGTTTAATACCATTAAGAGTACTTTCGCAAACTCATAAGCGTTGCAATCTATTTGGAAATTATTATTGACCAATGATTCTGTATAGCCTGATAACAGCCGCATTATTGATTGCGGCTATAACTTTTTATTTGCAGCGGCCAAAGTTTGGAAAATCTCCTAGTGGTAAGCGCTTAGAACAAATAAAGAAATCAGTCAATTATAGAGATGGGGCTTTTCAAAATTTAAATGAAACTCCTCAGTTTAGCGAAGATGTAAACCACTTCAGTTTAATGAAGTCCTTCTTTTTTCCAGATAACAAGCGTAGGGTTCCTTTAAACACTATACCATCAGTAAAAACAGACTTACATAATCTAGCGCCAGATGAAAATATGCTAGTCTGGTTTGGTCACTCTTCTTATTTCATGCAAATTGATGGTAAGAAAATACTTGTAGATCCTGTGTTAAGTGGTTCAGCCTCCCCATTTTCTTTTATAATTAAAGCCTTTGAAGGTAGCAATCCATATACCCCAGAAGATATTCCTGAAATTGATTATCTCTTTATAACCCATGATCATTGGGACCATACCGACTACAAAACTCTCGTGGCACTAAAGTCTAAGATAGGAACTGTAATTTGTGGGCTGGGTGTGGGCGAACATTTCGAATATTGGGGATTTGATAAAGACCGTATTATTGAAAAAGATTGGAATGAAAAAGTTTCTTTATCTGATAATTTCACTGTTTACACCGCTCCAACTCGTCATTTTTCTGGAAGAGGATTTTATCGCAATTCAACATTATGGACATCCTTCATTCTAAAAACAAAATCACTCACAATGTATATCGGGGGCGATAGTGGTTATGACACTCATTTTGCTGACATCGGAAATGAATATGGTCCTTTTGATGTTGTAATACTAGAAAATGGGCAATACAATAAGAACTGGCCTTACATTCACATGCACCCAAAAGAGGTGCTACTGGCTGCTAAAGATTTAGGTGCAAAAAGGTTATTTCCTGTTCACTCTGCAAAATTTTCGTTGTCTGACCATTCGTGGGATGAGCCGTTGAGTAAAATTTCAGAACTAAATATTAATAATCCTCCCCGCTTGCTTACTCCAAAAATTGGGGAGCCCCTTTTTCTTAACAACGAAACTCAGCCATTCACCCAATGGTGGACTGAAGTTGATTAATTACTTAAAATTTGAATACTTATAAAGTATGCTCTTTAGCTTAGTCTTTATAAGCCTTATTATCACACCAAGAAAACCAATTTATTTATGTTTATACATCAAGAAAAACCAAAAGACTTCGACTGCGGCTATAATTTAGATTTAATGATTGCTGCACTTCCCCGTATAGAAGACGAGGATGAGCGTATTATGTACGCAAAGCGCGTTGTTGGGCTAATTAAACAAAGTCACCCTACCTGGGTAGACAAAGACGGTAAAAGCGAAGCTGCCTGGGAGCATTTCTTTAAACTCGCTGATTACGATTTAAATGAATACGGTATTAAAAACCCTTTCCTTTCTGGCGAAGACGACGACGCTAAATAAATAGCTACTACTTTATCGGTCTAATAATTCAAGGTGATATTGGATAACATATTCTGTATTTTCAATTTTAATTGAAAGTAAAGATTACGACTTATCATGAGTGATAATAGCTTTTCTGATTCGGTTTTAACTTCTTGTCTTCACAACCAAGTGAAGCATTCTGTATTATTAGAAGAAGCCGAGTTAGCAACTTCAAAGTTTGCTAATCAAGAAGCACAATACTTCTCTGTTTCCTTTAGCATTCCAAAGGTAGACCCCCTTGCTGTGTTAGAACAACATTCACAAAAAAAGGGATTCGAATACTATTGGGAAAAACCTATCGACGATTTTGCTATTGCCGCAGCAGGTGAACTCGCAAGAATACAATCAACAGGCGAAGGCCGATTCAAAAATGCCTCTGCTAGTGGTAAAACACTTATTAAAAAAGTACATCATTTCACCAAGATAAATCACTCGCTTGCAGTAGTACATTTATTAGGAGGATTTTCCTTTTTCGACCATAATGTAAGTAAGCATTGGAAAGATTTTGGCGCAGGTTCTTTCACACTACCAGAATGGCTAATTATCCGCGATGGAATGTTTAGCATTCTTACCATCAGTTTCGAACTAAATAAAAATGATACCGCTGAAAGTATCATAAATCGTTTTTATCAAAAGCTAGAAGACCTAAATGACATCACAGCTGCAAGCTCTTATTCCATTGGGCCAGAATTAGATAAGCACAATGTTTTAGACGTTCCAAATGTTGATTCATTAGAGCATAACCGATGGATTCGTTCTATAAAAAAGGCTAAAGAGCAGATTTCGAATAATGCCTTTACCAAAATTGTGATAGCAAGAGAATTACCCATTGCTCTTAAAAAAACCGTTTCTGATACACATATTTTAAATCGACTTCGTCATCAATATCCCGATTGTTACTCGTTTCTAATTCGTCAAAATGAACATTCTAGTTTCATTGGCTGTACCCCTGAACGCTTGGCTTCTTTTAAAGGCAATTATCTTTATACAGAAGGTTTGGCTGGTAGTTCGCCACGTGGCAAAACTGCTTCAGAAGATGCTAGACTTGAATATGAGCTATTGCACAGCGATAAAAATTTAGACGAACATAATATTGTTCTTGAAGCCATTGAAGAAAATCTTTTCCCATTTTCAGACACAATGGAATTTCAACCTCAGCCTACGGTAAAGAAACTCACTAACGTGTTGCATTTGCATACGCCCATTAGAGCAAAAATAAGACGTGGTGTTTCTAGAACTGAAGTCCTTAAAACCTTACATCCCACCCCTGCTGTAGGTGGTTTCCCTAAAAATGATGCTGTCCCTTACATTAGTAACTTCGAAGATTTTGATCGAGGTTGGTATGCTGGACCTATTGGCTGGATTAATGCTAATGGCGAAGGTGAATTTGCCGTTGCAATCAGAAGTGGACTTATTAAAAATGATGAAGTTCGTTTTTATGCTGGATGTGGCATTGTTGAAGCTTCCGATCCTGAAAAGGAATGGGAAGAAACCAATCTAAAATTTATACCCATGCTTTCGGCACTAGAATATGCAGGCAAATGAACCCCAAAACATCTCGTTTAATTGGTGTACTCATTTTGTTAGAACATTACACCAACAAGGCGTTAGGCATGTAGTTATTTCTCCAGGTTCACGTTCAACGCCATTAACCTTGGCATTTGCAGCGCATCCGGGATTTACCAAAACTATTGTTATTGATGAGCGTTCTGCTGCTTTTATTGCCTTAGGCCAAGCAAAAGCAAAGGGCATCCCAAGCGTTCTTGTTTGCACATCTGGCACAGCCTTGGCTAATTATGCACCTGCAGTTTTTGAGGCGAAGAACTCTGGCATTCCACTTATTATTGCCAGCGCCGACCGTCCCCCACATTCCCGGAATGTTGGTTCGTCTCAAACTATAGACCAACTTAAAATTTTCGGCGATCATGCCGTTTTTTTCCACGATGCGGGCGAGCCTTCTAGCGATGCCAACAAGCTAAAACGAATCGAAACTGCAGCTATTCAGAGTGTTTATTATTCTCAAAGTAAAACTGGCGTTGCTCATATTAATTTCCCATTTGACAAGCCATTAGAGCCAACAGCAGAATTTTTAAATAGTGTTGAACTCAAAAACTCTCGTTTAACAACCCCGACTGATACCGACTACAATCAAGAATTTGGCGAAACTAGCTTTGGGGATAATTTTTGGTCTCAGTTAATCTCTGCCGAAAAGCCCGTAATTATGGTTGGGCCTTTAAATAACTTTGACAACTTAGATTTTATACTTCCTTTAGCAAAGAAATTAAACGCACCATTATTAGTAGAGCCTGGTGCCAACATCCCAACTTCGAAACATCATATTACAGGGTATACAGGTTTTCTTAAAAATGAAGATGTAGCTACGGAATTAGCCCCTGATCTTATTATTAGATGTGGTGCTTACCCCATTACAAGGGCTGCTCAAACTTTTCTAGAGCGAAATAAAGATCTGATTCAAATCCAGTTTATGCATCTAAATATTTGGCAAGATGGGGATGTGTTTCCAGATAAACACATTGTAGCCCCTTCAAATCTTCACATCCCTGATATAACTGGGAACGCTCAGCCGAGTTGGCTCAAGGCATGGAAGAAAGCCGAGAGTAAGTTTAAGACTTACCGAGAAGATGCCATGCAGCCATCAACCCCACTTACCGATGGTTATGTGTTTACAACACTTAGTAAGCTCATTCCCAAAAATAGCTTCACCATGCTCTCTAACTCATTTCCTGTTAGAGATCTTGCTCTTTTCACCGATTACACCAACAGAGAAACGTATGTAAATCGTGGAGCGGCAGGTATAGATGGCATCACTTCAACTACCATTGGTCTTAGCCAAACACTTAATAAAACGGGTGTACTTTTTATTGGTGATATTGCTTTTTTACACGATTCAAACGCTCTTTTAAGTAAAGAGTATGTTAAAAAACCTCTTGTAATTGTACTTCTAAATAATGGAGGTGGCACTATATTTAGAATGCTGCCCATTTATGAACATAAAGAGAAGCACAGAGAATATTTTGAAACCCCTCAAAGTGTTCGAATCGTATCTCTTTGCCGTGCTTATGAAATTGGGCATACTTTAGTTACTCGCCCCGAACAGCTTGTTACGGCTTTTGAGGAAGTGATTGAAAAAGATGGCATTCATGTTATTGAATGTTTAACCGATGCAGATAATTCAATGCTAGAGCGCCACAAATTGTGGAATTTTGAGAATGAGGCTTCTTCATGAAGATAAAAATACGTGGTATCATCTATCATTTTGAGGTACATCAAGAAAATACGGACTTGCCAAATTTAGTATTACTTCATGGTTTTATGGGAAGTGGAATTAACTTTGCTCATCTAATTCCAGAGCTTAAAACATTTTGCAATCCCATTACTATAGATTTACTCGGCCATGGCGAAACAGAAGGTGCTGAAATGCACTATCGTTTTTCGACCAAAGAACAAGTTGCCGATATAAATAAACTAATTAGCGAACAGCTCTCACTTCCTGTGTTTCTTTTGGGGTATAGCATGGGTGGGCGATTAGCTTTGCATTTAGCACTACAACGCCCCGACCTTTACACAGGATTACTGCTAGAAAGCACCACATTTGGCATTGAAAGCACTCAGGAGCGTCAGGCTAGGCAAGCACTAGATGCAGAGCGTGCAGACTCTATTATGGGGAATTATGCGCAGTTTCTAAAGTCCTGGCAACAAATGCCTATTTTCAGTTCTAGTACCTTAGATGAAGACACTGACAAACTAATTTTTGACATCCAAAACTCACAAAATCCACTTTGGATGAATAATAGTCTACTCGGTTTTGGAACTGGAACTATGCCTTGCGTAAAGGATTTGTTGCACACTATACAAACTCCTACGCAGCTTATAGCAGGTGTTAAAGATCAAAAATTTGTTAGTATTATGAACGCTATGCTGAAGATATTACCTGAAGCACGCCTACAAGCTGTTAAAGAAGCTGGGCATCGTGTTCATTTAGACCAACCAGAAGCTTATATTTCTATCATTAAAGATTTTATCGAACATAATCGTTTACCATGAACTGGACTACCGTAAAAGAATACCAAGACATAACCTACAAAAAGAGTAACGGCGTAGCTCGTATTGCATTTAACCGCCCTGACGTAAGAAATGCTTTCCGCCCAAAAACACTTTTTGAAATGTATGAAGCTTTCTCTGACGCTAAAGAAGATAATGACATCGGAGTTGTTCTACTGAGCGCTGAAGGTCCCTCTTCTAAAGATGGTAAATATTCTTTCTGCTCTGGCGGCGACCAAAATGTACGTACTAAAACAGGTTACCAAGCCGATGATGGTATTCCACGCCTAAATGTGCTCGAATTGCAGCGCCTGATTCGCTTTATGCCTAAGGTTGTAATTGCTGTTGTGCCAGGCTGGGCAGTTGGCGGTGGGCATAGCTTGCACGTTACTTGCGACCTTACACTTGCCAGTAAAGAGCACGCTATTTTTAAACAAACAGATACGGACGTTGCTAGTTTTGATGGTGGATTTGGATCGGCTTTATTAGCTCGGCAAATTGGGCAAAAAAGAGCTAGGGAAATATTTTTCTTAGGGCGAAACTATTCCGCTCAAGAAGCTTTTGATATGGGAATGGTGAATGCGGTTGTTCCACATGCAGAACTTGAAGATACTGCTTACGAGTGGGCACAGGAAATTCTAGAAAAGAGTCCAACCGCTACTAAAATGGTTAAATTTGCTTTCAACTTGATTGATGATGGACTTGTTGGCCAACAGATTTTTGCTGGCGAAGCAACACGTTTAGCTTATATGACAGAAGAAGCCGAAGAAGGAAAAACAGCCTTCCTAGAAAAGAGAAAACCCGACTGGAATAAATTCAAAAGAAGTCCTTCTTAGGTTAATGTAATAAATTAGCTTTGAGGAGTGAGTTTTGAGGTAGATTTTATTCATTATCACTTTGCGTTTCTTTGCGTAAAACACTTCGCGGACTTAGCGAGAAAGTAATTCGGTGTCTCGCAAAGAGCGCTAAGAAAATCGCTAAGCTCGCAAAGTAGGTAGTGCTTCATTCCATCTCCCTTTGGGTTCCTTTGCGTAAAAATCTTTGAGACCTTCGCGTGAAATTCTTTGGTACATGCGGATTACGCAAATAATCCCGCAAATTACGCGGGTTTAATTCCTAGTCACTCTGCGCATATCAGCGGTAACAATCAGTGATTTCTGCGAGAAATTGACGAGCTAGAATATCAAAGAATTATTGTAGATAGCGCCCACCTTTCACACACCAAGAAGCATTTTATTCATTAACACTTCGCGTTCTTTTGCGTGAATACTTTTTATGTAAGCTTTCATCCATATAAATTATTCCGTTAATTAAGTGAGAATAGGAACTGCGAACACTAGACCAATCCATCATTATGAATATTGAGCACGAAGAATCTGAGACTAAAGGAGCTTTTTTTATAAAAGATGCTTCAACTAAAATTGCTGAAATAACCTACTCTAAAGCTGGCGCTTCAAGAATAATCATAGACCATACCGAAGTTTCGGATGACCATCGTGGGGAAGGCTTGGGGAAAATATTAGTAGCCCACACAGCTAAATTTGCCCATGAACATACTCTCGAAATTATCCCACTTTGTCCCTATGCAAAAGCAGTTCTTGCTCGTAACCCAGAGATGTTAAATCCTAAGTAAAATATTCAGATTAATTACTTTATGAGCGTTATAGTTCGTGTAGCTGTTTGGCCACTAAGTTCGCCTCGTAGTATATAGGTGCCACTCGCCATGCCCTCAGCATTCAACTGAAAGTGATAGCTTCCTGAAGTGTTATATTGGTTTAGCAGTTCTTTAACAAATTTCCCAGTTATAGTGTATAAATTCATAACCACATGGCCAGGCTTCTGCATTTCGTAGCTAATGGTAGTAGTAGGATTGAATGGATTTGGATAGTTCGGTAGTAATCTATTTTGATTCGGGATTTCTGCTTTATATTCATTGGAGACTGGGATGGAAAATAGTTCCACAGAAGCTCCATTTTTGTAGCTAAATAAGGCGGTTGTGGTTGTATAATACTCTTTTGATTGAGTCACTGTAAAACCAGTAATGTCTTCTGTAGAATTTAAATGCACTGAGAAATTATCTCCATAATCCTCTGATACTAGAACGGAATCTGCATTCCAAATAAATAATTTACCTGGTTGATAAGGATCTGTTACTATCTCAGGAAATAATGGCGTACCCACACTACTTGGGAATATTTTTTTCAATTCCCATAACCCAGCTTCACCTCGATGTTTATTTGCATATAAGCCATAGTTACAAGTATTAACGTTACAATTAATCTCAGGGACTGGAGTGCTTAGCTTATGAATTATATAAACCGTATTCGAATCGCTATCAAAATAAATATTAGACGGAAGTAAGGTGTCACTGATAATTTCTGAACTTTTACCTTTGTCAATACTTCTCAATAAGGCATTTTCACCACCGGAGTAATGTAATTTCCTGCCAAACATTAACGATTTATCGTATGGACTTAAAGAGATAAGTGGGAAACCCAATTTTAAGCTATCTGGAATTTCATCAAAACGTTCTGCATCCACTTCCGGAAATTCTCGTCCTCCATTTAAACCAATGATAACTTCTCCACCCATTTCAACATAAACCCGACCGCTGTCGGTGCCTTCCACATTTAAGTTATCCATAAAGGTTAAAAATCCACCCATTATGCCGGTACTATCACTTCTTGATATAAACCCGAACGTATCATAAACATTGATATAGACATAGTTATCAGGATTGTTATCCAAAAATTTATACTCTAATATGTGATTACTTTTATTAAACCATTCATGAGTATTGTAGTTATCTTCCAAAAAAAGAACATCCTCTTCCATTTTTGTATTGTAATGGTAAATATTATTACTTCCTTCCTGACTACCATATTCAGCTTCAATACGATAGAATAGATGCACTGTACCAGAACTGTCTGTGAGACTTTTCAGATCATGAATCTTTTTAGGGATGCTTTGTGCTACTACTAATACTGGAAGTAAAAATATCAATGGTAATATTAGTAATAGAATTCGATTTCTCATGACTGGCTAGATATTTAATAAAGCAGTTTTCTTAAAGCTGATTATTTTACATACATGAAGGAACTGAACTAGTGGCTTATTTGCAAGTGTTTTGTGGAAGCCTCTATGTATTAACAATAGAAGTATCTAATATTTACGTTTAGATTATAAAATGATCTTCTTTTAATTATAATCTCTTCTTAAACCAGCTGAATTAATACGCATCGTTTGCTCAAACTTATGCATCAAACTTTCGTGTTCTCGAGCTTTTACCCAGTAATTATAGGAAGGATCTAAGTAAAGACTCTTGAGCTTAGTGGCTATTTTAATCTGCATATCAAGCTTTTTCGCTAAATCCTCATCATTATTTGCTCGATGGCGACCTTTTCGATTATATTTATTTTTCAGTCTTAGATATTCCCTCTCTCTTTCATCAACACCTTGTGCTCTATTCTTTTGTAGCTCTCTTTGTTCTGCTCTATATTTTTCTCTCATAGTTTGAATTTCTAGCTTCATTGCATCTAAAATCTCACCTTTAAGTCGTCGAGCAGACGATATGTCCTCATCCCCAATTGCAGATATAAACTCATCTACCTTCATTTGAAACTGTACAAGAGAATTTTGCTCAATTCTAATAGCTCTATGTTCATTAGATTTACGTTCCTTAATAGGATTTTGTCCAAATGCGGGAATGCATGCAGTAGCAAATAAAATAAAAATTAGTAGATGTTGATAATGGAATTTCATTATTCAATGCCTTTACCATTCTGTTTATTACAATCTTCCTAATTAACGAAATAATTCGCTACTAAAGCTTCACATGATAATGCTAGTTGTAAGTATTAAGCGGATTTGGTTTACATGAAAATAATATTCATCACCTAATCCACGAGTGAGCTATCTACAGCTATAGCTCTTTAATTACCATATTCTATTTTATGCTAATCTCTGCCACTTTAGTAGGCGATGCAATTTCGAACACGGCATCATCCCAACTAGCTGGCCCAAACTTACCCCGTGCGTTATTTGAAAACCCATATTTCTCTTTGGGCATGCCTAATAGGTTCGTATCTAGTTTACCATTTTTATTTTGGTCGTGATATACAGCAATAGCATATTCGCCATAACTCATATTTTCCAATTCTAACTCTACTTTAGTATCAGATATTGGCAAAACAACCGCATGTATAGGATCTTTCGTATACTTATTTTTAGAATCAAAAATGGCAATTCTTATCTCTCCTTCAACCTTTTCAATACCGTTTATATACAATTTAAAAGATGCTTTTTGAGTCGCTATTGCCTCTAAAGTAGATTGGCTTTTTGTAGAGTTCGGGATTAAAACGATACATATAAATAGAACAAATAGGTAAAAGCGCATTTCTTAATGTTTGATGTCTGATTTAAGATAGTTATAAGTGTTTCAAACGCTTTATAAAGCTATTAAATTTCATTATTTCTTGATTATATTTAAATAAGCCTTCGCCCATTTTCAACTTTCTGCTCTGGAACGGCTAGAATAATATTCCCTTCTGCATCACTAAAACCAGTTATTAAGCATTCCGACATAAAAGGTCCTATTTGTTTGGGCGGGAAATTTGTTACCGCAATAACTTGTTTACCCACTAATTCTTCTTTGGTGTAGTGATGGGTGATTTGAGCTGACGATTTTTTTACGCCTATAGCTTCTCCAAAATCTATTTTTAACTTATAGGATGGATTTCTTGCTTCTGGGAAATCTTCAGCCTCAATAATGGTTCCAATATTAAGCTGAACCGCTTCAAAATCTTGCCAAGTAATTTCTTTCATTTTTCTTTGAACAATAAAAAACCCCACATTCAGATGAAAGTGGGGTTTACATTTACTTTGATGAGTGAGTGTAAATGTTAATCCAAGTTTTGGCTAAGTAAACTACGGAACTTTAGTTATGCTACTTGGTTAACGGTTTCTATAATTCTTGATGCAACTTTATATGGGTCGGCAGAGGAATTGGGACGACGATCTTCCAAATAACCACTCCAACCATTTTGTTTAGTTAACATTGGTATACGAATAGATGCACCACGATCAGAAACTCCATAACTAAAATCGTATATGGAAGATGTTTCGTGTTTACCCGTTAAACGCAAGTGATTATCAGCACCGTACACATCAATATGCTCTTTCACAACAGGCCTAAAAGCTTCACATACTTTCTTAATTTTTTCTTCGGATGCTGCATTTCTAGTATAAGAATTTGAGAAGTTCGCATGCATTCCTGAGCCGTTCCAATCAAGATCGCCAAGAGGTTTACAATGCCAATTAATTGCAACTCCATAAGTTTCAGCAGTACGCTCAAGTAAATATCGAGCTATCCATATTTGATCGCCAGCTGATTTTGCACCTTTTGCAAAAATCTGAAATTCCCACTGGCCAATAGCAACTTCACCATTAATGCCTTCAAAATTTATACCGGCTTCTAAGCATATATCCATGTGCTCTTCAATAAGCTCACGGCCAAAAGCATAGCGTGCGCCAACTGGGCAGTAATATGAACCTTGAGGATCAGGCGCCCCCTTTTCTGGAAAACCTAAAGGCTTATTAATCTGTAAATCCCATAAAAAATATTCTTGCTCAAAGCCGAACCAATAATCATTATCTTCATCGTCTATACTAGCTCTGGCATTTGATGGATGAGGAGTGCCATCGGCATTTAAAACTTCGTTCATCACTAAATATCCATTTTTGCGCACAGGATCTGGAAATATAGCAACGGGCTTTAAAATACAATCCGAAAAGCTTCCTTCTGCTTGCTGGGTTGAACTGCCATCAAAATTCCAAAGTGGGCAATCCTCCAATTTTCCACTAAAATCATGAATAACTTTAGTTTTACTTCTTAGGCTCTGAGTTGGCTTCTGGCCATCAAGCCAAATGTATTCAAGTTTATCTGCTGACATACTAGTGTGTGGGTATGGTTTCTAGTTAATTTTTCAACAGGGTTAATATAATGCACTTTCATAAAACCACGCAACAAAATTATACTAAAATATTTTTACAGTTAATTAAAGAAGGTGTCGCATGTTTTAATACTAATTTATTTAACAAAAAACCGCTTCCATAAAATTTTTGCTTAACATAATAAACCTCAATTTAATTATACCTCATTTTTTTTAGCCTGAACTAAAAAACCTTATCTTCATTTAATCGTATTCTCGTACTCATAACCTAAATCACATCTTCTTTTGTCTGTTACATCATTAAAAACCTGGGTAGATGCTGCGCGTCCAAAAACTTTAGCAGCAGCTTTTGTCCCCGTTTTAGTTGGCGCATCTATTGTATGGTCAGAGACCTCCACATTACACTGGGCAGCAACTTTGATTGCTCTATTTTGTGCATTTTTAATTCAAATTGGTACCAACTTCGCAAATGATTACTTCGATTTTATAAAAGGTGCTGATACACATGAGAGAATTGGCTTTATTCGCGCAACAGCCTCAGGTTTAGTTCCTGCTAAAACAATGTTATATGCTACCATTGCCTGTATGACACTCGCTTTTATTTTGGGGTTGTATTTAGTTTGGATAGGCGGCTGGGTTGTATTAGCTATTGGTATTGCTTCATTAATTTTTGGGATATTATATACAGGAGGTCCTTATCCATTGGGCTATAATGGCCTTGGCGATGTATTTGTGTTTATCTTTTTTGGGATTGTTGCAGTAATGACAACATATTATATAAACACCTTAGAATGGTCTGAGTCCTCTTTTTGGGCAGCATTGGCAGTGGGCGCACTCAGCACAAATATATTGGTTGTTAATAATCTCAGAGATATTGAACAAGACAAAAAAGCTGGTAAAAAAACACTCGGCGTTCTATTTGGCGAGAATTTATTAAAGTGGGAATACACTTTAATGATTCTTTTAGCTTTTGCTATACCACCACACTTTCATTTTCAGTTAGGTTATAATTTATGGGTGTATCTTCCCTTTCTAGTTTTACCACTAGCATTTTCGCTTGTACGCACTATTTGGATTGAAAAAGAAAAGGTTAAATTAAATTCAGTATTAGAAAAAACAGCACAATTTATGATTCTGTTTTGCGTGCTATTCAGTGTTGGTTTAATCTTATAAATATGCTCAGTTACTACAAATATAAAATCCCCTTTAGGTCAGCTTTTGTTTCAAGTACAAGTAGCATCACTGGCAGAAGTGGGTTTATACTTGTTTTTGAACACGATGGCGTAACTGCTTTTGGGGAAGTTGCACCTCTACCAGGTTTTTCTAACTTCTCCCTTCCAGAAATCGCAATAATACTTACACGGTATAAGAAAGATATTGAAGCTGCCCTTAAACATGGCAACACTCAAGATTTCCTACATTCAATATCGAATTCACATCCAATATCTTCACTCATTTTTGGTTTAAATACTCTTTTTGCGGATTATGAGTCCAAGAAAAATAAGCAATCACTGCATACATTTTTAACCGGAGAACCTGCCAAATCGGTGAGCAGTAATGCTGTTTTAGGTATGCAATCGGTAAACCAAACACTTCATAATTCACAAAATTTAATTGATGAGGGCTTTAAAACTTTAAAATTGAAAGTAGGTGTAAACTTCCCTCAAGAATTAGAAATTTTAAAAGCTATACGTACGCAATTCCCTTTGGTGAAAATTCGTTTAGATGCCAACCAAGCATGGACAGTAAAGGAGGCTATTAAGTCTCTTAACTTGTTAAATGAAATTGGTATAGAGTACTGTGAGCAGCCAATACCAAAAGACGATTTTAAAGGATTAGCTGAAGTCCGTAAAAACACCAACGTAAAAATTGCTGCCGATGAGTCATTTAGAAGTTATGAGGATGCAGAAAAGCTACTCGCTTTAGAGGCAGTTGATATTTTAATAATGAAACCAATGTTATATGGAAGTTTTTCTAATATTTACGTAACAAAACGACTTGCAGAGTCTCTTGGTGTTGATCTTGTTTTTACGACTTCTATTGATCATATAGTAGGAAGGACAGCAACAGCTATTTTAGCATCCGTTTGGGGTTCAAATAAATATGCTCATGGCTTGGCTACGGGGTCATTTTTTGAGCCCGACCTGTACAGCACAAATGAAGTTGAAAACGGGAATTTTATATTGAATAATAGCTGGGGATTGGGATTAACTGTCAGCTATAATAACCTTACAGAATTTAATTAAATCGTGTTTAAATCAAATTTACATACCTTTGATTTTGGAAGAGGAGATCCTGAGCTGATATTTTTAGCTTCAGAAAATGGTACTTATAATTATGCCGATTTGGATCGTTTTACGGCTTTTTTTGAACAAACGCTTAGCACTCATGCAGACTCGTTAAAATGGCCCGTTGCATTTTTATCCGACTCTTCTGATGTGCTTGTGTTCGCTATTGCTGCCTGTTGGAAACTGGGAGTTCCTTTTATCCCTTTAAGCCCCAAACTTCCCCAACAAGAATTAGAAGGCAACATCACAAAACTCCATCCATCTATCATATTTTGTGATACAAAGAATTTAGATCGCCTTTCGGGGGATGATGTTTTTTGCTTAGATCAGGGTTATTTAACTCAAGCGTTAACTGATGAGCCGACAGATTCAACCGAAGTTGAATATCCAAAAATCGATAGTGATAGCATTGCTGGTTATTTCTTCACCTCTGGCTCAACGGGCTCTCCTAAAATAGTCCCTCTAAAACGCCGACAAGTGCTATCTGCAGCTAAAGCCTCAGCCCTTAACTTCAAGCCCGAACCAAGCCATTTCTGGCTCTTATGTTTGCCTTTAAACCATGTTGGTGGCATCACTATTATTCTACGTACTATTATTTACGGTTCTGCAATCTATCGCTTAGATTATTTTAAAGAAGAGATTATTAAAGAGTTTTTGATTAATAATTTACGCTTCCAGGTTATTTCGTTAGTGCCTACCATGTTACTGCGCTTGCTTAATGATTCACTCTTTAAAACTCACCGAAAATTCAAAGCAATTTTATTAGGTGGGGCACCTGTCACTAAAGATATTTTAAAAACATCGCTAGAGCGTGGAATTCCTGTAGTATCTAGTTATGGAATGACAGAAACTTGCGCTCAAATCGTGGCCAATCCGCTGGGTATACCTTCAGGCACCTATACCCCATTACAAAGTGTAGGTAAAATATTTGCACCAAATAGCTTGCAAATCCGTGACGAAAATCAAAAGGTGCTTGGCAAAAACCAATCTGGTACAATTTGGTTGCGTGGCCCACAAGTGTTTGATGGTTACTACGATAAAATTCATAATGAAAACCGCTTCGACGAAAACGGATGGTTCAATACCGGTGATTTTGGACGATTAAATTTATTTGGCGCTCTTTTTATTGAATCCCGCAGAGAAGATCTCATCATTACTGGGGGCGAAAATGTTAATCCTCAAGAAGTTGAACAAGCTATTTTAAAAATTCCAACTATTAAAGAAGCTGTTGTGCTAGGTGTAGAAGATGAGGAATGGGGCCAAAAAGTAGTCGCCTTTATTACACTTAAAAATGGAAAAGAGCCACAACTGAATGATGTGCGTAACCTACTACGTTCTGACCTACCCGATTTCAAACTCCCTAAAGAGTTGTGTATAATTACAGAAATACCTAAAACCGATCTCGGTAAAGTTAAACGTAAAGAGCTCCTGAAATTATTTAAATAAGTAAATTATATGTTTTTGCTGAGGCAGAAACTCAATATATTAAGCACTTACTTAAATTTTAAATTCTTTGGCTCCTCCACCCCATGCAGGTTAATAATCGAAACTTATTAAATCGATTTTTCATATGGCGTACTCGTCATATTTCTCAAGAGCAGTTTATTTTAATACTTAGTGTTATTGTTGGGTTTGTTACGGGGCTAGCTGCAGTTTTTCTTAAATACTCTACCCACCTAATTCAAGAGTTTGTGTCCTCAGGCCACCTGACGAAACTTTATAATCCATATTATTTTGTTTTTCCAATTGTAGGGATTTTAATAACCGTGCTTATCAAAAAGATGTTTAAAAGCAAAGTTGGGGAAGGTATTCCCTCAGCACTCTATGCCATCTCCAGAAAAGGTGGATATTTGTCGCCTAGCAAAATGTATTCATCAATAGTTACAAGTATTTTTACGGTAGGTTTTGGTGGCTCTGTTGGACTTGAAGGTCCCACTATAAGCACGGGCTCTGCTATTGGTTCAAACTTAGGCCGAATGATGCACATTGATTACAAATCCCGCATTTTATTGATGGGATGTGCCTCAGCTGGAGCTCTTGCTTCTATTTATAATGCGCCATTAGCCGCTATTATTTTCACTATTGAAATTTTAAGCCTCGATCTTACCATGCGCTCGATGATTCCGCTACTCCTTTCCTCGGCGGCTGGGGCTCTTACATCCATTTTGATGCAAGGCAATGATTATATGCTACACTACGCACACGATATGCCCTTGGTGCTGAAAGACATCCCTTTTTATGTATTGTTAGGCATTGGCACAGCTTTCGTTTCGGTTTATTTCACAGCAATTTATGAGTACACAGAACGAAAATTTGAAAAATTTAAAAACTGGTATACTAAAGTTCTAATCGGCGGTAGCGTGCTAGGTCTTATTATTTTTCTGCTCCCTACCTTGTACGGTGAGGGCTACGAAATTGTAAATTTACTATTAGATGGTGATTTCTCATCCATTACCGAGGTTGGTCCCTTCAAAAATCTTGCAAGTTCAACTAGTATTTTGCTAATCCTTCTAGCCATAGTTCTTTTCAAACCTATTGCCACATCGGTTACTTTGAAAGCAGGTGGTGTGGGTGGCTTGTTTGCTCCCTCCATTTTCCTTGGCGCTATTTTTGGGTTTTTATTTTCTGGAACTATAAATACTTTGGGTTGGGTAGAACTTTCTAGTGGCAACTTTGCCTTAGCTGGTATGGCAGGACTGCTAGCAGGATTACTCCACGCACCACTCACTGCTATATTTATGATAGCGGAATTAACAGGTGGTTATCAGCTTTTTCTACCACTTATGATTGTTTCTGCCATCTCTTATGCCATTAGTAAACACATTAAACCTTACTCTATTTACACACATCAACTCGCAAAAAGAGGAGATTTAATTACTCATGACAAGGACCATGCTGTACTAACCCTTTTGGATACCAGAAAGGTGATTGAAAGTGACTTCAAAATTGTGCGTCCTGGAATGACTCTCCGTCAGCTCATAAGGATAGTATCTACCAGTCATAGAAACTTATTTCCTGTAGTTGATACCAATAAAAAGCTAGTGGGTGTTCTTACTCTAGATGACTTCCGCACCATAATGTTCGACGAGTCATTATACGATATTATTATTGTGGCAGAAATCATGAATCAACCACCCGATACCATAAATCTGGAAGATAATATGAGTGTTGTGACGCAGAAATTTCAGAAATCGGGAGCTTGGAACTTACCTGTGGTAGACAATGGAAAATACATTGGCTTCATCTCTAAATCAAAACTGTTTAGTGCCTACCGCCGCAAATTGATTGAGTTTACTGGATAGAGTATATATTTAGAATGAAATTATAAGGTAGAATTAATTCCTCTACCTTATAATCGTCAGAAGTGATAAACCAAGCTTAGATTACAGCCCAACTCTTTCAAATATCACATCTACATAACGAGTGTGATGATTTAAGTCGAAGGCATCGTCAATCTCTGCTTGTGACAAGTACTTTTTCATAAAGGCATCCGCTTCTATTAGCGGCTTGAAGAGTTTCTGGTTTTCCCAGGCTTCCATAGCTAATGGTTGAACGGAATCGTAAGCTTCTTCCCGCCCTACTCCCTTTTCTATCAATTTGTTTAGCACTCTTTGTGAGAAGACTAAGCCTTGGGTTTTCCAAATATTGGCTTCCATATTGTCTTTAAATACAACTAGGTTTTCAAGAACGCCAGCAAAACGTGCAAGCATGTAGTCAACCAACATTGTAGCATCTGGTAGAATTATGCGTTCGGCGGAGGAATGCGAAATATCTCGTTCGTGCCAAAGTGGGATATTCTCGAAAGCAGTAACCATGTAACCACGCAGTACACGTGCACAACCCGTAATATTTTCTGAGCTGATAGGATTCCTTTTATGTGGCATAGAAGAAGAGCCTTTTTGCCCTTTGCGAAATGCTTCTTCAGCCTCACGCACTTCACTACGCTGCAAATGGCGTACTTCAACAGCCATTTTTTCTAAACTTGAACCTATTAATGCAAGAACCGAAATATAATGCGCATGACGATCACGCTGTAATGTTTGTGTAGATATAGGCGCCGGTGTTAGCCCAAGTTTCTCACAGGTATAACCTTCAACCTCTGGGGGAATGTTTGCAAAAGTCCCAACCGATCCTGATAATTTTCCAAACTCAACATCAGCTGCAGCCTTCTTGAAACGCTCTAGATTTCTCTCCATTTCAGCATACCAAAGAGCACATTTTAAACCAAAGGTAGTTGGCTCAGCATGAATACCATGCGTTCTACCCATCATCACGGTGTATTTATGCTCTTTAGCTTTGTTCGCTAAAACTTCGATAATTCGCTCTAAATCTTCTTTAATAATCTTATTGGCTTGCTTTAAGCGAACTCCCCAAGCGGTATCAACCACGTCGGTAGATGTTAATCCATAGTGAACCCACTTCTTTTCTTCGCCTAGCGATTCTGAAACTGAGCGTGTAAAAGCAACAACGTCATGAAGGGTTTCAGCTTCAATTTCTTTAATTCGATCTACTTCAAACGATGCTTTCTCATACAGTTTATCCACATCTTCCATAGGAATAACACCTAGCTTTGCCCATGCCCAGCAAGCTGCTAATTCAACATCTAGCCAAGCTTGAAATTGGTTTTCTTCGGTCCAAATATCTGACATTTGCTTTCGCGAGTATCGATCGATCATTATAGAATTCTTTTATTTTAGCTTTCGATTTACAAGTACTCTAAGATACGTGTTTGTAAGCGTGGAAATCATACGCTTTTTGAAAAAAGATGGGAAAGTCTTTGGATAGATGTAAGAATTGAGATATAAGATATAAGACAACTCTAGTCCGAGGTACCCCCTTGAAGAAAGTTTGCTTCGTACTATGTCAGAGTATCTAACTCTACCAAATTTAAACTAGTAATCAACTACTAAATAAGAATGGTATAAAACTTTGGAAAAGTTTTTGAACAGGACTTTACACCATGTTGATTAAGTATTGCATAAAAATAAGTCGAAAGAAATAAGAAAGTAGCTTTGAGGTGTGAGCTTTAAGTAATGAGGCCAATCCCTCGCTGCTAAGCTTGGCAACGCCCATTAGGAGGCTCTGGCTTCCCGTAATCTTTTATCAATTATTCATTGGTGAGAAATTACGTAGGTCAGATCACCTCTTATACATTCAAATGACTACATCACGAAACTCATAGCTCACTCCTCACAGCTCACAGCTATTTTCTTATGTCTTAAATCTTACATCCTATGTCTATTCTAATTACTGTACAGGAATTTTTATCCAAGTGCCTTTTGCTATCTGCTCATCAAGTTGAACTTGGTTTATTATAGCGATATCCCCAGCATCAATATTCATAGGTAATGTTGAAGGCAGTAAATTTCTAAAGGCAGTTGTGCTAGATGCTTGAACAAGTTTTAATCGTACTGGCTTCACGTTTAGAATGCTTGAGTTAGTCACTTTTTTAAAACCATCGCGCACTTTTTTAAACTCTGCAATGTAGGTATCAAATTGAGTCGCCGTAGTATAGCTTAAGATCTTATATACATTGCCATCATAATTTATAGCAGTAATGTCTAGTTCTAGCTCTGTGCCATCTTCCGTTTTTGCTAAAGCTACTGCGTTATAGCCTGCGTTACCGTTTACAGTTAAGCTCTGTTGATTTACTACAGAAATACCATCTTGTGTTATAAATGCATTAACAGATGCTTGTGGCGAATCATTTTGCTGGTCTATAGCGAATTGTATAATAGCGTCTTGCTTTTCGTTTACCATTATAACTGCCGATGGTTCGTTGATTACGGCAAAACCTTTAGGCACTGAAAACTGGAATTTCAAGTCGGGGTGGTAAAAAATATCATCTTGTACAAATCCGTCTCTAGGATTTTCACCATAAAGAATACCATCAACCATCTTCATAAATCTATCTTGATTTACTTTGGTCATCTCGTATCCTTTTTTCTCCCATCCAGCGGCTAATTTTGGAATAGTCTTTTCTCTTTCACCTGGATCGGGATGCGAGGAAAGGTGAGAAGGAATTCCTCCGCCTGCTTTTTCAGTTATTCTTTTTAAAGAACCAAAAAATGCGGCACCTTCAGCTGCCTCATATCCCTTCATAGCAGTGTATTCTACTCCAAGAGCGTCTGATTCTCTCTCATCATCTCTACCATAGGATAAAAATAATAGCTGCGCAGTTTGGCTACTCAGCTGTAGAATGTTACCGCCATCTAAACCAATAGACTCTCCAATAACAGCTCCACCGATTATAGCAAGCTGACCAAGTTGTTGGTTGGCTGCTCTTTGTGATGCATGGCGTGCAGCAACGTGCCCAATCTCGTGACCTAATACAACCATCAACTGTGCTTCATTTTCTAAATGGCTAAGTAAGCCCCGTGTTACATACACATAGCCACCAGGTAGTGCAAATGCGTTTACAATTGGGCTATTTAGCACTCGAAAAGTGAAATCAATATCTTTGTACTCCTTTGGTGTATTGTCTCTTTTTAAGTGACTAACCTGTAGTAGCTCTTCCCCTAAATCTGAAACGTAAGCAGAAAGTTCAGGGTCGTCATAAAGTCCATATTGGGCACTAATTTCTTTATCTGCATCAGCTCCAAGTTGTAGCTCTTGAGCCCATGTATAACCATAAATCCGTTTCTTTCCTGAAATTGGATTTACTTCCAATGTCATACAACCGCTTATTGAAAGCGTAACTAGTAATACTAGTATGTAACCTTTTCTCAAAATTTTCATAATATTAGATTTAATTGTTGCCAATATATTGAACTTTTAACTGCTGTATCGGCTCGCTTGATTATATTTTTCTCATTAACTAAATAATAACATTCACTTCTGGTACTATTTCAATACCGAATTTCTGAAGTACATCTGCCTGTATTTCTAGTGCTAAATTCCAAAGTTGTTTCCCCGATGCATTACCGTGATTTACCAACACCAAAGCTTGTTTGTGATGAATACCAGCGTCCCCTTTTCTCTTACCCTTCCAACCAGCTTTGTCAATTAACCACGCTGCGGGCAACTTAACTTCTGTATCTGAAACAGGGTAACTAGGTATATTTGGGAAATTATTCTTGAGTTCCTGATATTTTAAAATTGGGATAATGGGATTTTTGAAAAAACTACCAGTGTTACCAATTTTTGCAGGGTCGGGCAATTTACTCTCTCTAATTTCAATAACTGCATCACTAACCTCTTTTATAGAAGGATTTTCAATCCCCCTTTCCATTAGTAAATCAGCAAGCACTTTATAATCTGTATTTATTTCGGGCTGCTTACTTAGCTTTATCGAAACTGAAGTAATTATCACTTTCCCTTTAAGCTCATTTTTAAAAATGCTATTTCTATAGCCAAACTGACATTCTTGCGCGGTGAAGCTATGTTCTTCTAAGGTTTCAATATTGAGAAAATCTACTTGGTGTAAAACGTCTTTGAGCTCCACGCCATACGCACCAATATTTTGGATGGGGGCAGCACCAACCGAGCCTGGTATAAGTGATAAATTTTCTATCCCTCCCCAACCCTCTTCCACACAGCGCATCACTAACTGATGCCAATTTTCACCTGCCATCACTTTTAGATGAACGGTTTCATCATCTTCGCTAATGACAGACACTCCTTTAATCTCCATATTGATAATTAAGCCATCAAAATGGTTCACAAATAAAATGTTGCTACCGCCACCAAGTATCATAATTTTCAAACGGTGCGATGTTGAATAGGTGAGTGCATCTTTCAACTCTTGTAATGAAGTTACAGTCACAAAAAAAGCTGCTTTAGAAGCAACGCCCATTGTGTTGAACCTTGATAGATCAAAGTTTCTTTGTATATCTAAAGCATTACCTTTTTTCACTCTAGAATACTCGTTAGATAGCATTCTCTTCATTTTTGATTACTTTCACTCTTACCTTTCTAATCCTATTGTTATTCACCGAGTGTATGGTAAGTTCCATATTCTGATAAATTACACGTTCACCAACGGTAGGCAAGCTTTCTGTTAGATGATAAATTAGGCCACCAAGAGTTTCATACTCGTCCTCTTCGGTTGTTAAATCGCATTCTAGAATCTCTTCCATATCATCCAAGTCAATTTTGGCATCAAACAAATAAATACCATTTCTAAACTGAGTATAAAGTGCTTCTTCCTCAAAAGAATCATCATTGATGTCCCCTACAATCTCCTCTAAAATATCATCCATCGTAACAAGACCTTCGGTTCCACCATACTCATCTACAACAATGGCAATGTGTGTTTTCTCTTGCTGAAAATCTCTAAGTAAATCGTCTAATTTTTTTGTGGCGGGTATAAAAATGGTATTTCTAGATATTGTTTTCCAGTTAAATGAAGGGGTATCTACAGTGTTGTTTATATACGGAAGGATGTCTTTAGCGTAAATAACTCCTATAATATTATCTAAATCATTTTCATATAAAGGTAGGCGCGACAATGCCTTTTCTTTGATAATATTTAGCACAACCTCAAGTGGGTCGTTAATTGAAACAGCGTCAATATTAACTCGTGAGGTCATTATTTCACGAACGGTAATATTTCCGAATTCTATTACATTCTCTATAATCTCTCTTTCATCTTCCTTTATAGAACCATCTTTTTCGCTCACTTCCGCCATGGTCTTTATGTCTTCTGTGGTCATTTTACTGGTTGGCTTAGGTAGATATTTTTCTAAAAATATGGTGCTATCTGCAATAGCCTTTGCCAATGGCTTTAAGAGGATAAATAGAATATAAATGAATGAGCTCCAACGCCTTGATACCGCTAAAGGATTATTAATAGCGATTATTTTGGGTGTGATTTCACTTATAATAAGAATCATAAATGTTAGTACTACAACCTCAGCAGTAAATACGTAGATCTCAGAAAATCCAAAATGTGCTACTATTGAGCCCGTAATAACTGCCGCCATTACAGAAGCAAAAATATTAGAGAAAGTGTTTCCAATTAGTATAGTTGCGAGTAATCGGCGTGGTTTATCTAGCATTTTCAGGATTTGAGAATCGCTTCGGTGCCCAGTGGTAGAAGAGTTAAGGTCTTCTATACGGGAAGCTAGAGAGAAAAATGCAACTTCAGAGCCAGAGAAAATAGCTGATATGGATAAGCCCAAAATCATTATTACAACCTGAATCGAAATAGCTACAATATCTATTTCGCTAGGTATAACACCTGGCTCAATACTAGAAAGTAATAAGTTAAGGGGAAGGTAATCGTTCAAAATAGCCAATAATTCCTATCTATTAGTTTTGCTAAATTTAACCACCTTACAGGTAGCTACAAAATAAAAAAGCGGTGAAAGCAAAATGCCTGCACCGCTTTTAATATATTCAACCATTTTTAGAATGGTAAATCGTCATCCATGTCGTCAAAACTGCTGTCTAATTGAACATTACTAGACATTGGTTTTGATGATTGTTGTGATGGTGCGCTTGAGCCACCGCCACCGCCAGTATCGCCGCCACGTTCGCTTTTACTATCAAGCATGGTCATTTGTAACGCCTTAATCTCAGTTGTATAACGTTTTTGACCTTCTTTGTCTTCCCACTGGTTGGTCTGGATAGGACCTTCAATATATACTAAAGATCCTTTGCGTAAATATTGTTGGCAAATTTCTGCTAATCTGCCCCATGCAACAACACGATGCCATTCGGTGCGTTCTTGATTCTCACCATTGCTATCTTTAAAACGCTCGCTGGTAGCAACACTAAGAGTAGCTACGGCTGTGTTAGATTGTGTATATCGAACTTCTGGATCTGAGCCCAGTCGTCCTATTATCATTGCTTTGTTTAATGAACTCATTTCGTTTACCTCATTTTGTTTTGTTTATAAAGTAAGACTTACTAAAGAACAATTCCTTACAATTTATTTTATTCTTCGTGCACATCATTAAGTTATACTTAATGATAAATTTAGTTCCCTTATCCTTTCTTTACTATAACAAAGCGTTCATTGTCTGCTTTTGAGACTTGTTTAAAAAATGTTCTAAACTCTTCATATTCCTCTGGCTCTAATCTATTTTTAGTAATAACGAGTTCTCGCGAATAAACTAATTTCCCCAAATCGTCCCACTCTGTGCTTGCATAAAATCTACCAAAATCATTTTCTATTTCAATTTTAGCAGGTAATGCTTCCATTTCGTACCCAAACGGAAGCTGAAATACGTAGGTATCTTTTTCTAAAAACTTATATGAAAGCCATACTTCATTAATCCTTTCCTCAGATGCTGGCGGATTTAATTGCCATTGGTTAAAGGCGTTAATTGGAACAAATAGCCTAGATGAAGAGCGTGATGCAAAATTATCCATTTCAAGGTCATAAGAGTACTTTGCACCCTCCTTAGATGTTGTCAATCCATTAAAATCAACATTACTCATTCTATACTCTGAGCTTCTTAGATTATCTTCGAGCCACTCCATTCGCTTTTTCTCAGCAATAGGCTTTAAACTATGGAGTAAATTGTCTTGAAATATCCCTGTATTGTTAACCGTGGTTTTAATTGCTGCTTTACCATTATCAGTTAAAGAAATACTTGTTAAAGTAACTCGGCCATTTTGTTCGGCGTTGTTCTCGGGAGTTTGAATTACTTGACCTCCTTCTGCTGAAATTAATAGCGCATTTTTACCTTGTGTACCACCCGACAAATGATTGGCAGGCATATATTTACTTGTACATTCAAGCCATACTTTCTCGCCATTTGAGAGTGTTACCTGTAAGATAACATGATTAAACTGATTGCTAGGGAACTCCGTTAACATATGCGAGTGAGAATCACTATTAATTAGCACCGCATTAGAAGCGATACCTGCATATTCTAGAATTGCCTGCATAAAATTTGTGAGTGCTTTACAGTCGCCGTATTCATTCTTAAAAACGTAATCTGCTGAAAATGGTTTCCACCCACCAATACCTAACTGAATACTCACATATCGTGCTTTATCCTGTAAGTAGCTATAAAGTAGTTTTACTTTTTCATGCTCGTCAGTTACTCCGTTCAAAAGGTTATCAACTTCCGCTTTAGCGGCATCAGATAATGTTCTGGTGCCTATACCTAAGTCGTGATACCACTTTCCAAATTCTTCCCAATTTTCTGCACTTCCATTTGTATTTTCAATTTCGAAAGTATTAGGCGCCACCAACACTCTAGGTAAAATTTCTCTCAAAGGTGGGCTAAAAGGTTCTCTTTTCGATGGCTCCATAAAACCAGTTTGCCAACGGTACACTATTTCTCCCAAACCCTTTATTATTGTGGGCTCCTCACTTAGGTTAGATTGGTAATACCTTACCCCATTTGGTGATTTATCTATTACTGTAAAAGAAGCTTTTTGAACGGTTTGATTTATGGACTTTGGATACCAAGAAGGCAATCCCAAAATACCGTTGTAACTTATTTGATACTCGATTTCAATAGTGTACGGGAATGAATTATGGTAGAGATCAAGCACCTTTACACGGCTATCTGAGAAGAAAGTATATCCATCAAAAGTACTGTAATCATCGGCATCTTTGTCGGTAAAAGAACGAAGTACTTCACCATTTACATTTAAAATATTCGCTTTTATATAATCTATTTTTCTAAAATTATCGTACCAGATTGGAATCTGAGCCAATCCTTTATCCTTTTTACTAAATATTGTTAGTGCTTCTTTCACATTATAAACAGCATTTGAGTTACTATTAATAGTGAGTGTTGTTTCATGATTCCGAATCATTGAGTTGGAACCCAAGCCTAAAATACCCGTACTCAAATTCATTTTTGTGTCTTCTATATCAAAGATACCTTCCTTCGTTGAACTACAGGAAAAAAGGCTAACACTTAGTAATACTAGAATAAAATTCTTCATCTTTTATATTGATTTTTTTAAGACTATCCGCTCTGCGTTATTATTTGCTACATCTTCGTAAAAATTTCGCAGCGCTTCATAATCTTCTGGAGCTATTCTCTGCTTTGTAATGGCAAAATTATACCTAAACGATACCACTGAACCCTGAACTTGAACTAGACGATAGAACATTCCACTATCATTAGGAAGTTTGAATGCTTTAGATTCTAGGGCTTCTTCTAGTTCCCAACCTTCATCTATAAACATGCTAACTACAATAGATTTAGTGAAGTCATAATCGTAGTCAACGGGGTAGGTTCTTTCTCGTTTTTTGAAAGGATTGGTACTGATAGTTTCAACTTGCAACGGATTAATATAGATCACGTCACTATTAGAATCATTCGAGTAACTATAATCTATATTGTATTGAAACGGCTCAGTTCTATCTGATTCTTTGGCTGATATAGAATCAATTACAAGCCCATTTTGATCAGCAAATAAAACTGATTTAATATTTTCTTCTGGAGTATTAGATTCAAAGATTCCTCTATCATTTAATGCAAAATAACCTGTGCTTTGCGCACTTATATTCCCGGTCACCTCACCTTCAGCCCCAACCGTCAATGTTATTACACTAACTAACGAATTTGGCACTGAATTAGTAATATTAACCCAGTTTTCTGTTTTCTCACTCTGAATTATAAGCCCTCTACCATTAAGTGCAGAACTAGGGAGTATATTATATGGTCGCTTATCATTTTTGGCATCAAGCAAGTAGTATTTTTCATCTGCTTTCACCAAAGCCAAAGTATGATTGAATTGATCAAGTATAGGATAAATTGATATAATTTCGCCATTATTACGAGTGCTCATCACAACTGGATGTGCTTCAATACCCGCATCTCTCATCATCTGAATTAATACAAAATTAATCTCGGTACTATTTCCGGTTCCTTTATTATAAAGGTCATCTAATTTTTCATGTACAATGGTAGAATAGTAATTATCCCAATCCATAATCTGAGACACATGATCGTAGATTGCTACCATTTTTTCTAACTCTGTTTCTTTATTCCCTGCAATTTCTGCTGCCTTTCCCTTTAAAGTAGAACTGCTTCTTAATCTCTTTCCATAATTATCAGAATTGTTAAGTAGCTCAACCAAAGCTGGCCAAGATCTAAGCACGGGCTTTCCTAATTGGCGTGGAAATTGGATAAATGCTAACTGAAAGCGAATTTGAGCAAGATAATCTACTCTTGCCTTCATATAGGGTTCACTAACTATTGCAGGCACGTCTTGCATAGCATATTTGTATTCAGTACCTGAGTAATCTAACCTCTCAGTTTTATACTCTTTCTTTGTTGCATCATAAATATTACTGTCATCAATAATCGTATATCTAATATGAGCAACCGCATTGTAATTTTTTTGAGTGGTTTCGATAAAAGGATGGTATGATTTTGTATATGGTAAGTAGGTAAACCATTCAGGAATTCTTGCGGTATATTCACTCCAAATTACTGGTATCTCTCTTTGAAAATACCAGTCGGGAACATCCACGGGCGACTCTGATTTCATTTCATAACTATATTCAAAAACAGCACCCTTTCGCAAACCTGGTGCTGTAAATTTAAGCTCCGACCAGTTTTTAGTACGCTTATTCTCAAATCTATCCCTTCTACCCAGCTTCGTCTTCTTCACTTTCCCGTCACTGTCTATATAGTGAGTTTCAGCTTTCAACTTTGAGATTCTTTGGCTAGGATTTTCTTCTCTAAAATCTATAGCCACATCGCCAACAGAAAGTCCCTCATCAGTTAAAACCTTTATTCGAACATGCCTTTTATAGTATATCTCTAATTTTTCGTCCACAAAAAAGCTTCCCACATCAAATAATACTACTGCATTAGCGGTAGAATCCTTGTCATAAAACTCCATAGTAAGTTGTTCTTTGGGGATATCTCCAAAATTCCAAACTTGTCCATAAAGGGTGAGATTGATAAATAGTAGAAAAACAGTTAGGCAGAATAATTTCTTCATCAGAAATACTATGAGTTTTTAAAAAACAATTTATTTGAAGAAATGACTTTACTTATTCATTAGCAATATCTTTATATATAAGCCTATGTTTAATCCACTTAAAAAAAGCTAAACCTATCGTTGCATTATACCATTTAGGTTTTTATGATTTGATAATTCATCCCCTTCACTTATTTATGTATGTTCTATTAAATAACAGACTCATTATGACTTTCAAAAATTCTACTGCGACCGTATTATCTCTCTGCGTTCTGCTTTCTATTTTTATAAACCCCATTGGCTTAAATGCTTGGAACGAAACAGGCCATAAAATTACGGCGACTATTGCTTGGCAGCATCTTACCCCACATGCCAAAGACCAAATAATTGATATTCTTAACACTGCCCCAAAAGATTCTGATATTTTAGATCTCTTTAATGAGGAGGCTCCAAATAATTTGGAACAATACTTCATGAATGCCTCGTATTGGCCAGACATGGTTCGAGATAGAAACAAGCCCGATAGAAATAAGAAGTACCACATGGGCGGATGGCATTATATTGGAAGTTATTGGAAACAAACGGATGAAGGTCCCGTTGAAACCACAGGTTTAGTTGAAGAAGAAAACCTAGTTGAAAGAATTTCTTATTTCCGCGAGACTATGAATTCGCACGACACACCAAATGAAGTAAAAGCCATTCAAATAGCTTGGATTGCTCACCTAATCGGTGATATTCACATGCCCCTACACAATGCCTCGCGCATGACTAGCAACACTCCTGATGGAGATTTAGGAGGCAACGCTTTTACTCTTGGAAATGAATGGCCTAGAAACTTACATTCGTTTTGGGACGGGATTATTGATGTTGAAATTCCTAGAGATGAGACGCATCCTAAGTTCGATTATTATAAAGCACGTGCGGAAGAAATAACAAAGCAATTCCCAAAAGAACAATTTGGAGATTTAATTAACCAACAAGACCCTAATATTTGGACTAAAGAAGGTAAAGAGATTGTGATGGAATCGTTATATCCTGAAACTTTAGCTGAAGGTGAAAAGCCATCGATTGAATACCAAGAAATGGCATTCGCAATTGCTCAAGAACGACTAGCTTTATCCGGATATAGAATAGCTGCTTTTTTTAATGCTATTTTTGTCGATTAATTCACAGAAGTACTATAAAGCCCAGTTATTGACCTAAATCGTCAGTTGTTATATAATCGACGTTAAGATCTCGCAATCTGATAGCGTCTTCTTCTGAGTTTACCGTGTATGCATTAACTTTGAGATTAGCTTGATGCAGTTGGGTAACTATATCTTCAGTAATTACTGTATGAAGGATTCCCATCCACATATTATTTTCAATTGCCCAGTTGATATTTTCTTGAGTAGTGGTGGTTGCACCAGATAGAAACATTAAGTTCGCATCCGCATAATTGCTGCGGATATGATTTAACACTGTTTGCATGGAAGTGAAAAATATAGCTCTGTCGTACACTCCATAAGATTTAACCAAACTTATTAGCTTCTCCACATTACTAGTATCGTTATTGTTAATACCGTTGGTCCATTTTAATTCAATAATTGCTTTAACGTCGTTGTCTTTTATAATTTGAAGATAATCTTCAAAACGAGTGAGAGTAGAATAATAGACCGTGCTATCTCTAGTGTTTTTGATTTCTAAATCTTTCAACTCCTCCCACGTAAATGCGCCCATTGGCTGCCCATGTAAAGTCGAATCTGTAAATAAATATGGTTTAAAGATATTGTCATGGCAGATATAGAAAACCCCATCCGAACTCACTCGCAAATCCAGCTCTAATCCGTAATATCCTCTTTTAGCGCCTTCAATGAATGCTTCTGTAGTATTTTGCACAAAAGGGCCGCGGGAGCCCATGTGACCAATCCATTCCGTTTTTCTTACTTCTTGCGTCTCATATCGGGCATCGGGTAATTCCTGCTTTTTAGAAACTTGAGATAAAACCGAACCTTGTATTAAGACGCAGCAAATAAATAGGGCGCTGATAAATTTCATGAGTGATAATTTCTTGATTTTTGAACTCAATACTTGTTCTAGCAATACCTAATTCACTTATACTTTCTTACGTAAAACAATCTGTTGGGAATGAGAACTTACCAAATTTTCAAAAATAGTTTTAACCACTTCATAATCGGCAGCGGCATATTCAATCTCTCTAAATGAAAAATCTGATAGTACTGTAATGGTATTACCATTTATTTCATTTAAAAAGCGAAAACTAGCTAAACCCTGCCCTACTCTTAGCTGTACGGGCTCTGGAAGCTCCTCAACTTCATATTCATCAGGAATTGTTATGGTAACAATGGTCTGCTCTCTAAAGGGATATGGAAATATAATTGGGAACTCCCTTTCCTTTCGTACAAAAGGATTCGTGGTTTCTGAAAAAATACTTAGGGGTTGGATATACAACATATCAGGAAGAGTACTATCAGCATATGCCTCGCCAAAGGTATAGTTTGCAACAAACCCAAGAGGTTCTTCTTTAGTATTAATTCTTTCAATAGAAAAGCTATCTACTTTTACACTCGCCAATGTCTTTAATTCATCCTCAACAAACCGGTCTTCTCCCATTTCTTTTAACTCTTTACGCGTTTTATGGGCATAATAACCTGTGTAGCTAGAGCTTAAAGAAGCCGACATTTTCGCGTCTTGTTGAATTTCAATATTCAAACTAGATCTTATTGTGGAAATTTCTTGAGGTAGTGTCTGGTACCATTCAACCGATTTATCCTTAATAGTTAAAGCATATCTATATAAGTCTTTAACTGGCAAAAGTTTATAAGGCCTCTCTCCTTCTGTTGCATCTAAAAAAAGAAGTTCACCGTTTATATCGGCAAGTACCAAAAGATGATTGAATTGATTTATAATTGGGAAATTGGCAAATACCTTTCCATTGCCCCTTGTGCTAATTAAAGAATATACCGCGTCTATACCTGCATGATTTAGCATCGCCATTAACATCAGATTTACATCTGCAGAGTTGCCTGTCTTAATATTATACGCGTCCCTAATTCCCTTGTCTGTTACCAATCCATATATACCGTTCCAGCTTATTGTCCCTGCAACATAATCGTAGATTGCCACCATTTTTTCTAAGGGATTATCCAAATCCGCAACTAATGCGTCCACTTTATCCTTCATGGCTCCGTTTAACCGTTGCTTCCCAATTCCAGGATGAGCTCTTACTTCGTCGGCAACTTTATCCCACGATTTATAAAATGTTTGCCTTGGTTGCCCAGCAAATTTTACTACCGAAAGTTGTGTATATATTTCAGTTATAAAATCGGTTGTTGTATCTATGAATGGAAGCTCTTCTACTGCCGGAAGATTTTGCTTGGATACTTTTATTACTTGCCCACCGCCTTGAGTGTCGCCATATCGTTCGGCAGATTTAGTTGCCGTAGTATCTACCCCTTTTATGATAGTTTGATACTGTAATTGATACGGTACTCGCATCTCAAACTCGCTATAAGAAACAGGGATTTCTTTATGGAATTTCCAGTTAGGAGATAGAAATGGGCTACCAACCTTCTTTCTGTACGAATATTCAATTATAGCACCCTCCGAAAGTTTTGGCAAGGTAAATTTCTGAGTGTATACTTTATCTAGGATATTCTCTTTAAAGACTTCTTTTTTACCTAGCTTAACCTTTTTAACCGCTCCATTAGCATCTAGGTTGTACGTTTGTGCTTTAATATCATACACTGCTTGTTTGTATTCTTCATTGAATAACACGGAAACATCGCCATACTTAAACCCATCTTCTTTTATAATCTTGATACGAACATGGCGTTCGATATAACAGTCGAATGAGGAAGTGAAATGTACTTTGCCTACATCAAAAAGAACCACAGCAGAAGCTGTGGTATCATATTTTTGATTGTAAGATGTGAAGTCGTCTTTTTTGACATCCCCAAATTTTTTCTGTTGGGCAAAAACAGAATTATTTAGTGTAAAAAGAATAATCAGGCAAACATATCGCATAGCTATAATTACATAAAATTAGGGCTTTGCGAGAATATACTATTTATCAGTTAAAGAACTAACGCCAGGTAACTCTTTACCTTCTAGAAATTCTAGACTTGCACCGCCGCCAGTCGAAACATGCGAAACTTTATCACTCAAGTCTGCTGCTTTAATAGCTGCAGCAGAATCGCCACCACCAATAATAGTTGTAGCTCCAAATGCTGTGGCTTCTGCTAAGGCTTCGGCAACACTAAAGGTGCCATCGGCAAAATTACTCATTTCAAATACGCCCATAGGTCCATTCCAAAGTACCGTTTTTGCGTTTTTGATGGTATTTCCAAAAGCTATGGCAGATTGAGGGCCAATATCTAGCCCCATCCATCCATCTTCGATACCATCTTCATCCACAATTTTATGCTCTGAATCGTTGCTAAATTCTTTCGAAACCACCGAGTCGAACGGAAGCATTAATTTAACGCCTGCTTTCTCAGCCTTTTCTATTAACTCGCCCGCCAAGCCCACTTTATCCTCTTCCAATAAAGAGTTTCCAATACTTAGGCCTTTTGCTTTGTAGAAGGTATAAGTCATGCCCCCACCAATAATAATGGTGTCTACTTTATTGATAAGATTCTCAATAACACCAATTTTATCTGAAACTTTTGCTCCACCTAAAATGGCTACAAATGGGCGCTCTGGATTATTCACACTATCATTCAAGTAGCGGATTTCTTTATCTAATAAAAAGCCTGAAACCGCTGGCTGAAGGTGTTTTGTAATTCCCGAAACCGATGCATGTGCGCGGTGGCTACTACCAAAAGCATCATTCACAAACACATCTGCTAACGAGGCTAATTTCTGGCTAAAACCATCATCATTGTTGGTTTCTTCTTTGTAGAAACGCACATTCTCTAGTACTACAATATCACCGAAATCAGCATTTTTGATTGTATTTTCAGCTTCCTCGCCTATACAATCTGGAGAGAAATGTACTTTTGCATCTACTAATGTTGCTAAATGTTCTGCTACTGCTTTTAGCGAGAATTCTAAATTCTTCTCTCCACCAGGGCGTCCCAAATGGCTAGCTAGAATTAATAAACCACCTTGTTCAATTACATATTTTATAGAAGGCAGAGCTTGGGTTATACGATTATCATCCGTAATAACGCCATCTTTTAAAGGCACGTTAAAATCAACGCGCATAAATACTTTTTTATCTTTTACTTCAATATCGGTGAGTGAGCGTTTTGTCATCGTTTTGTAAGGAATTATATTTTTGTGGATTCTAATAATGAGTACTCCACTAGTTTCAGCCAAGTAAGTTATTCTACATATTTCTACGTCATAACTTAGCTAACTCAGCCTTTTAAGATCATTTTAAAATTAAAATCCTGCTTAATATTGGCTTTTAATCAATAAGATTGCAGATACGTATCGGCGTTCATTCCCCGCTTTGCAACCTCTCAGGATTCGACCTGTAATGTAGGCAAATTCAACGGCTCACCCAACATCTACTGCCTCTAAAATGCTAAAATATCGCAGGTAAATTCATCACTTTACCAAACTCAAATTCTTAGTAATACATGCTAGCTATCACTTAGTCTTAATTATGCCGTATTTATCTTTATAGAAGTCGATGATTGGTGGGAATGGCCCATATTTATGTTGTTCTGCTGAAAAGTCATCTTCCATGGGCCATAAGGTGTAGAGACAGGTTTTAATTTCCTATCAGGGAAATCGGCTTCTTTATTATTTTTTGCAGGGCGTTTGAGACTATTGATATACCCAGCTACGTGATATGCTTCCTCATCGGTTAACACTGGGTTTTCTTTTGAGGCAATCTCAGAGGGCATATTTGCTTTTATAAAAGCTGCTGCTGTAAGCACTCGATGCATACCTGCGCCATCATTATAACTATCCTCACCCGATATTGGCGGAAATAAATACCCTAAGCTAAAATCTGGATTTTTTATTCCCAGTCCATCCTGCTGGTGGCAAGCTACACAGTGAACTCCATATATTTGCTTTCCATAATCCAAATCTACTGCTACATCAGGAATTTTTAGGTCAGTAAACCCGGTATAATAATCCATTTTATCTTCAGGCATATCTTCTGCAAGCCACTCCATATAGGCAACCATGGCTTTCATTTCCTCAGATTCTATTTCAACCTTTCGGCCGTTCATGCTTCGTTCTAAACAGCCATTAATTCGATCTTCAATAGTTCCAATGGAATTAGATCGCCCACCAAATGCTGGAAACCGCTCGGTAACCCCAGCCCAAGATGCCGAACCTGCCTGATTCCCTGCTTTCAAATGACAGCTCGCACAAGACAGATTATTGCCAGAGAACCTCATTTCTGGGTCTATGGCTTGAGGTCCTAAATATTTTGGGGTTTCAACCAAAAGCCGATACCCATATTCAACAGCCTCAGGCATAGTACCTGAGGCTAGTTCCATTTCTACATCTTTGGGTACCCATTCTTTGGTGGGTATATTATCAGTCCTAAAATAATCTAGTGTAAAAACACCAGGTGCAGTTAGGTATATGGTGAGGATTATAATAAATAGTGTAGCTACGGCGAATGAAACTACAAAAATTTTAGCGCCCTTCCCGTTAACTTGATCTTGATTGCTCTTATTCAGCTCGTTTTTCATCATACTCCTGTCTTAATTAATACAATACGAATAGTACAATTTGGCAGGACTCCCCTACCCTTTAACATACCTCTTCTTAAGAAGGAATACCATTATTTACCAATAAACTTAAGCCAAATTATAGTGTTATATGCTCAAAAATTTTAGGCTGAAATAGTCTTAGTTACTCCAATCGAAATATATAAGCACTTATTAATATATATTTTAAATATAGGCTTATTAATTTTTATTACTGTTTTGTAAGGAATTGGCTCCTCGCGGGTCTATTTACTATATGGTACATTCTTTATATAATAATTTCACTAAGAACACACTGTTTTTTAGTCATCTAATAATAAATCAAAATAATTATGAAAAACTTTCTAGCGGTTCTATTCCTATGTTTGTTTAATACTGTTGCATTTGCACAAATTAATGTGGTTAGCACTTTTCCAGCCAATGGTGCTTTTAATGTTAACACCGATTCTGTGGTTATTACTTTTGATACAAAAATAAAACTAGATGAAAATAATCCTGAGGATATTGAATTCTTTATTCTTCTTCCTTTTGATAGCCTATCCTTCAATGGTACTAATATTAGTGAAGACGGAAAGACCTTTACTTTTTATGTAGATTTAAAGCCAAATACTGATTTCACAGGGCTTGTTATGGATATTGAGGGTGAAAATGGTGAACAAATGGAAACTCCACATCTCTTCCGGTTTACTACCCATCCTACTGTAGGTGAGTTTACAGTTCAAGGCCATTTAAGCAGTGGCGATCCTGTTGCCTTGAAAGAAGAGGTTGCATCCCAAAAAATAATAATAGCTCTAGTGCCAGATAAAAAAATATTTGAAGAAGGCATGAACGATCAACCAAATATAGTCTATGCCAACTTACTGTCTGATTATGACAATCTTACATTCACTATACCTAGTGTGCGAGGAGGTTTTTATTATCCAGTAGCGTTCACTATTAATGGTGACGATGGCGACGGCGACGGTGCAATGTATGTCTATGATTTAGATGGCAACCTTGAAACACCTGATAGTATTCTAGTTGATTTAGCAACAACATCTAATGGAATCATATCTGGAATAGAACTTCATCAATTAAAAGCTGATCCTATTACTTTTAGTGAATCTTTTGCTAAAAACATCGAGATATCTAATCAGCTTGGTAGCAATTATGTGTTATTGCAAGTACATAGTTGGAATAGATTCACCCCTAATAGTGCTGAGTATCTATTGAGTGGGAAAGTATATGAATGGGAATATATCTACCTCAATACTGCTAATGACAGCACTCATAGGGTTAATATTAATTCTCTTCAGACAGAGCATAGACCTGATTATGGTTTTTTTGACTATTTACCCGATGGTGTTACTCCCAGTGATTTACTTCCAATTTCCACATACACAAATATTATTGATAGTGATTCAGTTTTACAAATTGCAGAAGATAATGGGGGAACTGTATATAGAAGTGATTTTGAAAATGACCCAAGCTTTAGAATAGACATCAATATAGGTTTAACACACGAATATGGTCTTCATGTAGTTCATTATACCGAAAATGTTCCTATAACCTGGGTTGTTAGCTACTATATAATGCAAAACGATGATTATTTTGACGGTTTTAGAGTTTATATAGATCCAGAAACTGGAGATGTACTGCCAGACAATCAAATACAGGGATATAAAGTAGAAGGAAACTTCGTAGGTAATAATATCGATTTACAAACCTATGATGTTGGAGTAATACTAAACAGAACCCCTCCTGTATTAACGTTAAATGGCGGAATTGAGAACTTCGACGGGTATTCAGTGCATTTTAACGCAGGCTCTCTTTCCTATCATATTAATGGTATTGACGAGGGCATTTATTATCCGATTGCATGGATTCAAAATAACAACGCCCCATTACCTACTTACTATATTTATGATTTAGATGATGATTTTTCTACACCCGATAGTATTATAGTGAATTCAGAAACTACGACTTATAAAAGGCTTTCGAATATTGACTTAAAGCAATGGAAAATACAGCCAATTTCGAGTAGTCAGGCCATTTCAAAAGCAGACTCTCTATTTGATGAAACTACTTTTGTATGGAAAGCGGTAGCTACTTCTACATCTAGTAATGAAAATCTGAATAATTATTTAGTTGGTGGGGTACACTCAAATTGGAACCTTGAGTTTTATGAGCCTTCATCAAATATGCTTTATTCTGTAAACACAAATCCATTTAGTGCAGATTTATATTATTCTTTTCAGGTTAGTGAAGGCTCTGATGAGTACCAGCCTATCCCAGAGAATACTCTGAGCAGTGATTCCATCGCTGTAATTGTTGAAAATAATGGGGCAAGAAACTTTAGAAATACGTATAAAAACAAACCTGACTATTCGTTAACTATAAATTATAGTCTAGCCAATAAAGCTGAGATGATAAACATGATTGGTGAAGTGCCGAGCAGTTCGTCTGATCTTTACTGGAGGGTTATTTATACTGTATACTTTACAAACCCTGAAACTGAATCAAAGGAAATCTATTATTTAATTGATGCAGTTACTGGCGATATATTAGATGACAATGCCCCAGAGGTTCCAACTTACACTGTAGAAGGTAAAATAACTGCCGATAATTTACAGGCGCTTAAAGATGAAGTGCAATCTCAAACCATAAAAGTTGCACTAAACCGAATACCTCCAATTTTACTCTACGGTCAAATACAAGACACTGTTATTGCCTACCTAACTGAGCTAGATACAGAGACTTTAACATACACTTTCTATGATGTAGACGAAGGTACTTACTATCCCTTTGCATGGGTGGCAAATGAAACTGATTCATTAACTACCTATTATATATATAATAAAGATGATAATTTTTCTTCAACGGATAATATTGTGGTAAACTCTGAAACTACTACCAATAAAACGCTTTCGGATATAGATCTGATGCAGTGGAAAACCTCTATACCTATTGGAATTCTTTCTAATAACGAATTGCCTGATAAAACCAGTTTGTTACAAAATTATCCAAATCCATTTAACCCTACTACTAATATTCCTTTTACACTAAATAAGGCGGGGTTTGTTGAACTATCCATCTATAATGCGATTGGACAAAAAGTAGCTACCTTGATTGATAAAAATTATCAGGCTGGCTCACATACGATGCTATGGGATGCCACACAATTTTCGAGTGGTATATATTTATATAGACTCACTACAAACGGCATATCACACACACGAAAGCTCCTGCTTATAAAATAAATCATAGCTAATATTTTAAATGTCAACCATCTCGATTTCATATTCGAGATGGTTTTTTAGGTTTATTTTACGCATCAACTATACCTTAGTACTTAATATTATTATGCTTTTTAAGCCCTATTCAAATCACTGTTTAATAATCGATTAAAAGCGTTTAGATATTCTCCCGTTCCAATTTAGCTAAGCTAAAGTCTTGTCATTGTTTTGTAAGGAATTGGCGCCTCGCGGGCCTATTTACTATGAAGTGGAATATTTATATAATAAAACAATCTAGATATAATGTGTTTATATCTCAGCCCTACCCCTTAATAAATCAATTTAATATGAAAAACATAATTGCAATCATATTTCTATTTCTGTTTAGCACTGTTACTTTCGCACAAATTAGTGTAGTAAGTACTATGCCAGCTAATGGAGCTTATGCCGTTAATACCGATTCGATAGTAATAGTGTTTGATAAAAAAGTACCTATTGAAACAAACAGTCTTGAAGATCTCGATTTCTTCTTTATTGAGCCAGAGGATTCTGTACAAATCACAAGTGCTAAACTTAGTAGTGACGGCTTGAAAGCAACAATTTATTTAAATTTAAAAGAGAATACTGACTATATAGCGGGGATTCAAGGTATTAGAGATGATAATGGAGAGACTGCTGACTACTTATACATATTTCAATTTACAACAGCTCCTACCCTTGGGGAATTTACGGTAGAGGGTAATTTAGTAAGCGACGACTTGCCAGCACTTAAAGCCGAACTAGATTCTCAAATAGTTGTTGCAGTGCTTTCAACAAATAAACTATTTTTAAATGATGATACTGGCGATGACATGACTTTTTCGCGAGTAGCTATAGTAGATGTGAATAATTTAACCTACTCAATTCCTTGGGTTAGAGAAGGTGTGTATTACCCAATTTCTATGGCAGTTGGTAATAATTCTGATGACATCCTCCCTTCATTCTTTTTATACGATTTAGACAATAATTTAGCCCAACCTGACAGCATTGTAGTTAATTCTACTACAGCACCAACAGGCACACTTTCAAATATTAACCTAAAACAGCTTAAATTCGCGCCAATTACCTATTTCGAATCTTTAGCTAATTCTGCCTCCATTGCAACGCAACTTGGCGAAAATGCAATCTTCTTATCCTCCAGAACGGAAAGCTACATATCGAATTATTATGGAAAACGTTCTAAAGCTAATCCGCTTAGAGCAAAAGCAAAAAACAATGACGCTGAAGCACCCTTTATTTTGAGTGGTAAAAGCATTTATTGGAATCATTTTTATTACGACACAACCACAACGAATGTATATCAACTTGATATTGGGCCATTTTGGGCTGATATAAGTGATACATTACTGCATGAAGATGTAGAACTGCCAGAAGGAATTTCACTCTCCACTTTAAAACCCATTCCTGCAAATGCATTAAATAGCGATTCTATTGCTACCATAATAAATGCAAATGGGGGAGCTGAGTTTCAGGCTCTTTACGCAAACGATCCATTTTCTTGGGCTGAAGTTACTATAGAATTGGCACATAAATATTGGTTGTATCAAGAGAACCCAACCCCTACCGCGCCCGTACTGTGGACGGCTGAATTTAATGCAGACTCCTATGATCCAGAAACTGATACTTATCACTCAGACTCGCTACATATTTATATGGATGCTATAACAGGTGAAATACTTCAAACCTCACGCCCAACTTCAATTGAAGAAAGAAGAGATTCCCCTAAAGAATTTATGTTAGGTCAAAATTATCCAAACCCATTTAACCCAACAACAAACATTCCGTTTACACTTGGTTCAGCCTCCCATATAAATTTAACTATATATAATATGCTTGGCCAAAAAGTTGCTACTATTGCCAACCAAGTTTATAACTCAGGCAGCCATAGTTTGAAATGGGATGCCACCCAATTTTCAAGCGGTGTATATTTATATAGGCTTACCGCAAATGGGGTTTCTCAAACCCGGAAGCTCATGCTTATCAAATAACAATCTAACCTCAAAAAAGCCTTCAATCGAAGGCTTTTTTTATTGGCTGATATTCATCAGCTTTTTAGATATTTTATAAGTATCTACTTTTCATATTATAATTATCAAATGCGAACAGTTTATTTAGATTATGCTGCCACTACGCCCCTCGATGAGCGTGTGCTTGAAGCGATGCTTCCTTTCCTAAAAGAGAATTATGGCAATGCTAATTCCATTCATCATCTTGGCCAACAAGCCAAAATAGTTGTAGAAGATGCTCGCGAAAGTATTGCGGCGGCTATTAATGCAAAACCATCTGAAATTATATTTACAAGTGGTGGTACTGAAAGTGATAACGCAGCCATTAAAGGCGTTTTAGCCGCATCTGGCGCAAAGAATGAGATCATTACCTCAGAAATTGAACACCATGCAATACTCCACCCTGTTCAAATGTCGAAAATGGGTGGTTTTAAAACACTTTTTGCTGAGCCTAACGAAAAAGGAATTATCACAGCTTCTGCTATTGAAAAGCTAATTACCGATAAAACGGCCATTGTAACCATTATGCATGTGAATAATGAAATTGGCACCGTTAACGACATTAAAGAAATTGCTAAGCTTTGTAATGAACACAAAATCCCATTTCATACCGATGCTGTTCAAAGTTTAGGTAAAATGCCGCTAGATGTTAAAGAGCTAGATATTAATTTGCTTAGTGGTAGCGCCCATAAAATTTATGGCCCAAAAGGAATTGGTCTACTTTATGTGAAAAATGGAACACCTTGGATTCCTTGGCTAACAGGTGGTTCACAAGAGCGTAGGCGTAGAGGCGGTACTTTGAACGTCCCTGGAATTGTTGGTTTTGCAAAAGCTGTTGAATTTGCTATCGCAGATATTGAAAAGAACAACACTCATTTTAAAAAACTAAGAAATGTTTTATTGAGCACTATGAGCGATACCATTAGCATAAAATATTGTATTAATGGTGACTCAGAACATGGTGTGCCCCATATTTTAAATCTCTCCTTTTTCGATAGTGATAATAACTGCATAGATGGCGAAATGCTACTCCGCAATTTAGACATCGAGGGGATTTGCGTATCTAATGGCTCTGCTTGTACCTCAGGCGCCATAGAGCCCTCTCATGTCTTGTCTGGTATTGGTGTGAAAGATGATGTCGCTAATTCAAGTATTCGGGTGAGTTTTGGTAAAGATACTACAGAAGAAGAAGTACTCTATTTTGTAAATAAGCTTGATCAAATTACCAAGCGTATGTTTGCCCTAACATGAGCAATTCTATTTGTATTTACTGCGGTTCTAGAATTCCAAAAGATGTAAGCCTTCAAAAGCTAGCAACTGATATTGGGGTAGCATTTGCAACAGAGAAATGGAACCTTGTTTATGGGGGCGGTAAAATTGGAATGATGGGACTTGCCGCCGACGCTGCATTAAAAGCGGGCGGCAAAGTTACTGGTGTTATTCCAACTGCACTAAAAAGAGTAGAGGTAGCACATACAGGCCTCACACATTTGTACGAAACCCCCGACATGCACACTCGCAAAGCGATGATGGAACGTTTGTCGGATGCCTTTGTAGTATTACCTGGTGGTTTTGGTACTCTCGATGAGTTTTTTGAGATTTTAACATGGCGCCAACTTGGGTTCCACCAAAAGCCAATAGTACTCATTAATAGTGCTGGCTATTTTGATGGCCTTGTACATTATGTAGAAAAGGCACTTTCTGAAGATTTCATTCGAAAAGATAATCTTCAACTTTTTACGGTTGCAAACACACTAGACGAGACTTTAACTATTCTTAAAACTCATTTTAAGTAAGTTTAATATGCTTATAAAGCTCAATACCACTCTTTTAGCATTGATAATACTTATGGGTTGTAGCGCTAACTTTAACGATTCGGATTATTATATGGCTAGTACTACTAACCCCTTGCCTTCTTGCCCAGATTCGCCAAACTGCATACTTACCTCGTTCGCTTATGATAAGAACATTGAGGTTATTTTCGATATATTCAAGCTTACACTTACTAATTTGGGAACTGACTCGGTGGTAACATCGCAGAATAATTTGAAAATTGATGCTGTATTTAAAATTCCAGTTTTTGGTTGGAAAGATGATTTAAACATTCAATTAGCTACTAAAAACAACCAAACTATTGCCTATGTAAGAAGTGCAAGCCGTGTAGGTAGCTACGATTTTGGCGTAAACAAACGCCGAGTTAACAAAATTATATCACAAGTAGACAAAACCCTTAAATTATATTAAATATGTTAAACGGATTATTACACGCTCACTCTGGCCTTCGATGGATTGTTCTAATTCTCTTAGTGCTAGCGGTATTAAAATCACTAGCTGGTTGGTTAGGTAATAAAGAATACACTAAAGTTGATCGCAAACTTTCAGTCTATACTTTTATGACTATGAACGTCCAGTTTATAATTGGACTTGTACTTTACTCTATTAGCCCAAAAGTACTATTTACAGCTGACACAATGGGTAACAGTATGGTTCGGTTTTATACTGTTGAGCATATCACCCTCATGATAATAGCCATCATTGTTATAAGCATAGGTTATTCTAAAGCTAAAAAAGCTACCGAAAACCTTGCTAAACATAAAAACACAGCTATTATGTTCGGTATTGGATTGTTATTAATACTAGCAGCTATACCATGGCCATTTAGAGGGCTCGGTGCAGGTTGGTTCTAATAATTATCTAGCAGATTTATAGTTTTTAAGGACGATGCTTAAGCTACATCGTCCTTAAAAATATCTGCAATTTGCTCAGCAAATTTTTCTGATACTACCTTTCTTTTAACTTTTAGAGTAGGTGTAATTTCCCCACTTTCTACAGTAAACTCTTCATCAAGCAAACGGAAATCTCTTATTTTTTCATAGGAAGCTAAATCCTTAGAAAACCCACGCATTTCCTTCTTAAATATATCTTGTACTTCTGGGTGTGATATGAGCACCTTATTAGATGATGCATCCAGATTATTGTCTTTAGCATATTTAGCTAGAGCCTCAAAATCAGGCACAATAAGAGCTGCCATATATGCTTGCCCTTCACCAACAATAACTATCTGATCAACCCATTTACTTGTTTTAAGTTTGTCTTCAATCGGACCTGGATAGATATTTTTACCGCCCGCATTAACAATCATGTGCTTAATACGATCTGTAATTTTAAGATACCCATCCACAAATCTACCTACATCGCCTGTATGCAGCCAACCATCCTCATCAATCAATTCTTTGGTGGCTTCTTCATTATTCCAGTAGCCCACCATTACATTTGGCCCTTTGCATAATATCTCACCTTCTGCAGAACTTAGTTTAGTGGGATAATCTTCGCCACTAATCTCAGCTATGATTTTTTGTGTTTCCAGATCTTTAATTCCAACAGTTACCCCAGGGATAACGGTGCCAACCACACCTGTAACTTCATCTCCTACCCTATTTGCTGCCATCACTGGAGATGTTTCGGTAAGACCGTAACCTTGCAAAATAGTTAAGCCAGCAGATTTAAAGAAGTCATCTATATCTGGTGGAAGTGCCGCACCGCCTGAAACGAATAGCCTAATATGGCCGCCAGTTCGTTGGCGTAACTTATCGAAAACTAGTTTATCTGCAATTTTCTTCTGAATAGAAACAAAGCCTCGTTTACCTTCCGAATATTTTTTACCTGTTTCAACCGCCCAATTGAAAATCTTCTTTTTGGTATCACTCCCTTCTTCAACACTTTTAACAATAAGGTTGTACATCTTCTCAAATAAACGAGGTACACTTATTACAATAGTAGGTTTTGCTTCTGGCATATTCTTAGAAACGGTATCTACACTTTCAGCATAATAAATCTCAACTCCACTCGAAATCATTGCATAATAACCGGCAGTACGCTCAAAAGAATGGCATAATGGTAAGAAAGAAAGCAGCCGATCGTTTTCATCCCAATAGATATGCTGAGTTGCTGACTTTACATTACTTATAATATTGTTGTGAGTAAGCATGGCTCCTTTTGGATGCCCCGTTGTTCCTGAAGTGTAGATTAATGTTGAAACATCATCACTCTTAACGCTTCTAATTCTCTCTTTAATAGTGTTTTTATGCTTTTCAAATAATTTTGCGCCATCATTTAATACATCATCGTAGAGGCTTACATACTTATTTTCTAAGTATTTTTTATTTTTCGGTGTATCAAAAGCAACAACCTCTTTAAGAGATTCGCAATTGTCGAAAACCTCAATAGCCTTTTTTAGCTGAATACCTGTTGATACAAAAAACAATTTAGTTTCTGAATCGAGTAAAATATACTCGCATTGGTTCGCTGGAAGTGTTGTGTACAACGAAACATTAATAGCCCCAAGCATTTGAATGGCAAGATCTACAACCACCCATTCATATCTATTTTCACTTAAAATACCCACCCTATCGTTACGCTCAATGCCTCGTTCAAGCATATAAGCCGCCATAGCATTCACATCATCTACAACCTGATCCCAGTAGATAGGTTGGTAGCTTTCATCTGGCGATGGCTTAAAATGAAAGGCTGCTTTATTCTTCCCTCTATACTTCTTGTCAAGTTTATAAGGTAGTTCCGAAAGTGTTTCAAAAGCGACAACAGTAGGCATGCTGACAATTTTTGTTAGTGTTATTTTGAACTTGAATATAATAAACCTACAAACAAATACACTCCACTTCAAAACCAGCTAAACAAGTCTTATATTGTAGCAAAATAATATAGATTATGGCACATCCAGCACACGAAGATACTATCCAACTTGTTAAAGAAATGTTCCGTTCTTACTTGAAAGAACGGAATCAACGCCAAACACCTGAGCGTTTTATGGTGTTGGAAGAAATTTACCGTGCAGACGGGCATTTCGATGCCGATGACATATTTTTCAGAATGAAGGATGCTGGTACTAGAGTCTCGCGCGCAACCGTTTACAACACACTCGACTTATTAGTTGAATGTGGCTTGGTACAACGCCAACAATTTGGGCAAAGCCAATATTATTATGAGCGTGCCTATGCTTACCAACAGCACGATCATATTATTTGTACGGAATGTGGACATGTACTTGAATTCTGCGACCCTCGTGTTTGGGAAATCCAAGAGTTGTTGAATAAAATTCACCCTATAGAAATCAAAACTCACTCTCTACACTTCTACGGTACGTGCTCCGATACCGATGAATGTGCAAAAAGAAAAGCTCTAAATAATAAAGATACTGCAACAGAGACTGTCGCTTAGAATAGAATAATACTAGGTATTACCTAGCGTGCTTTACGAATTTCTTAGCGCACTCTACGTGAATCGGAAGAGTATCACGCGAAGTCCGCAAAGGTTTTTTACGCAAAGGGTTTTGGTACTGAGTTTACAATTAACAATGATCAATTATCATTGAACAATGAACAGAGATTAATTTTGTCGCAATTCTATTTACTCAATACTAATATCTCATTTTCCATTCATAACAAGGAAGCCCAACACCTTCGGTGTTGAATGTAAATAGATTAAATATTGGCATCGGTGGGTAGGTTTGTTTTTATAAAAGATGCGTACAAATCCACCGATATTTTAGCCAGACCCATTTTAGAAGCACATCTTTGGGAATTTTGTTCGTTGTGGATTTATCCCCTATGGTTCCGTGAATCTTTGTTTTTTTAATCAGGATTTACAGGATAAAAGGGTGTACAGGATTGGGGAATTGTAAATATCACACCAATGAAATAGTACCTACTTTGCGAACTTAGCGAACCTCTTAGCGCACTCTGCGTGAATCGGAAGAGTATCACGCGAAGTCCGCAAAGGTTTCTATGCAAAGAATTGCAGAGAGGTGGAGGAATAAAAAAAGACTCGGAACTTTATTAGGCTACTTAGCCAGATATATAAGTTTCTGCTATAAATTTACGAGAGGCTAATCGGCTTCCCCACCAGCCCATTATTATAGATAAACCAAGCATAGCCACTACTAAAAAATACCAGCGACCGTAAGGCCATTCTATAATGCCAATATTAGGCAAATAGAAGGGAATGAAGAACTCAAATACCGCAAAAACGCTCAATACAGCAAGGGAACCTGCTATTATACCTTGTATGATTCCTTCTACAATAAATGGGCTCCTAATAAATTTATTGGTAGCTCCCACTAATTTCATTGCACGTATTAAATCTTTTTTAGCATAAATGGTAAGTCGAATAGTGTTATAAACTAATATCACGGCTGCTAATAATATCAAAATCCCAATTCCTACCCCCATCAAACTAAAAATGCTAAGATTGGATTCAAGCACACGCAATAATGCAGCATTGTACTTAACCTCATCAACCCCGCGAATATTTTTGAATCTTGACGCCAAAGCCTCTACCATATCAGCACCAGCATCGGTATTTACGGTAACACGATATGACGCTGGGAAGAAGTTAAGTTCTATCAAATCTTCCACACCCGCACCTAAATCTTTTGCTGCCACAGCAGAAGCGCTATCTTTAGAGATGTAATAAATTTCTGTAACCAGCTCCTCTTTCTTAATCTGAGATTTTACTTCATCGGTAGAGCGTTTATCCATATCAAATAAGAAAACTTCAATCTCAATCTCTTTAAGTTCCATAGCTTGATTGTACACGTTGTAGAACACACGCGTTAAAATACCCAATAGCAGTATGGCTATGAATAACGAAAAAATAGATGTGGATGCAGCTAGCTTAGCCCTTTTAATGCCAGCGATACCTTCTTTAAGAATATAATTTAGATTCATATTAATTTCTGAATTGTGCTCTGATTCCAACCAACAACCGTCGTGGCCATGATGGATATGAGGCCGACTCAAAGTACCCTGCTTGGCCAACACCGTCAAGTGCATTTTCCCACCTAATTAGAACCATAATTGAACGGACTCTAGCCGATAGTTCGGCGTCTAAACGAAAGAAATTAGGAATTTCATGCTCTGTTGAGTTGTATTGCCAATAGCTGAGTTCTGTGTTGTATGTCTGGGTTTTGTAATATAATGGCGAAAACATAGTTCGAACGCCCACTTTTATAAAAGCGGCTTTATCAAACACATAATGTTTTAGAAAGATAGAGTTTCTCAACCATAATTTGGTAGCTCGGTTATTTAACGAATCTATTCCTGCCACATAATTTTGGTTGAGCGCATATTCTGAGCTAGCCGAACTCTCAATTTCAAGTAGTGATGAGTTATAGCTGCCGTAAAAAGTAGCGTTTAAAAGCTCTAAGTTGCCTCCGTTAGTAAAAGTCTTAGACTGTGAAAGTAAAATAGCATCTTCAACCTTTTTATATCTACCTGATGTACCAAATTTTAAATAGCTTCCGATTCCAAATTCAAGCGAGCCAAACACTGACTGAACTTGTTCGTTATTTAAAAGTGGGTTACCCGAATAATTGCGTCCACCCCAATACATGCTTTGTATGCTCGGCATTTTATTTTCTTGGGAACCTAATAATTTCGCTTCGAAACGATTAGCCTTATAATTTAAACCCGCAGATATTGCATTTCCATTCTGTTTATCATTTCTACCAAGAATTTCCCCCGTAAATAACGCTTTTAAATTATTTGTAAGTGAAAGTGTGGAGCTCAATTTCGCATTGGTTCCAGCCCAATCTTTCTTGGTTAAGGTGGTACTATCTTCTGAAGCTACCCTAAATCCATCTAGTTCCGCTTTAATAGTAAGCGGCCCAAACTCAACACTCTTAAACAAAGAAGCTTTAATTTCAGTTAAATCCCAGAATAAAGTATCACTACTAAATTTGAGTTTATGCTCGTTTTTAGACCGCGTTAAAACGAATCCCCCAGCTTCTGCTTTTGTTGAATCTTGCCTCTCGTAAATACCTAGTTTCAAATCGCTTCTTAGGAATACTGATTTTGCAGAGTTCTCTTTGGCTTGGCTGTTAAACTCATCGTAAGCAAAATAGATAGGATCGTTCACCACGTAGCCAAACGACTCATCTCTATCAAATTGGTTGCGTAAATACAGCGCTTGTAACTGAAATCTAGAGCCTAGATGATGATATAATTTGCCAAAAACCTGGCTGCCTTTTACACCACTTCTCGGGTATAAACCTTCTTCTCTCCTATCCCAAAATGAAAGCTCAATATTAGTGCCTGGGCTTGTATTTTGCGCAATCATAAACTCTAGATTTCTGTACCCAGAAGAACTCTCATCATAGTTTAAATAGCTTATTGGTTTTGTGATATAGAAATTTTTAGAGTTGATACGCGACTCTAGCCTATTGGAATATAATTCCCTCACAGTTCCAATTTTATGATGAGGCACTAAATTATAATTCACCAATCCAGTAACAGGATTATTCAACTTTACATCATCAAAATCTAAACTCTGTTCATAACTATCGTAACCGTTAATAGTGAAGGCATCAACACGCCCAATAGTACCTTGCCGATATGATAAAACATCTTTTCTATGTGCGTAATAGTCGCCCCAGTTTGGCCAAAATTGCCATCTCAATAAACTATCGTTCACTACAGTTTTAGAAAATGCAGAACTTTCAGTTTCCCAAATCGAAACCTTCTTAATTACTTTTGGCTCTTTTTTGGGGATGGTGTTAACCCCCGCCTTTTGAAGAGAATCGGGAGTTTTTGATTGGAGGGTGTCAGCATTTAACAAGTTTATAACTTGAGCATAAACATTAACCGAACAAAACATCAACACGATATGTAATAGAAATACCTTTCTCAAGGATATTGTTTTTCCAAATTATATGGCACGCTATCTACCCCTTTTAGTATGCGTCTCACTAGTTCTAATGCAGTACGAGTAGTTCTTTCTTTGTTAATAATTCTATCTTTTGTAAAGCTTGCTTTTATGGCGAAATGTTGAGTTTTATCCCAATAGCCGATCCAAATTGTTCCAACAGGTTTTTCTACAGATCCTCCATCTGGCCCAGCTATACCCGTTGTTGAAATCCCAATATCTGCACCTAATTTTACAGCCACATTTTTAGCCATTTGTAATGCAACTTGTTTACTTACTGCGCCATGGGTTTCTATGTCGCCCGCCAAAACTGATAGCTGATTAATTTTAACGGAATTAGAATAGGCTACAAATCCACCCATAAAATAGGCACTACTGCCAGAAATATTAGTAATTTCATTGGCAATCATGCCTCCCGTACAACTTTCTGCAACAGCGAGGGTTTGTCCACTTTTAATTAATAACTGCCCAACAACTTCGCTAACTGTTAGTTCTTTCCCTTCGCCAATAATAAATTCAAAAGCTTTTTTATGAATATAATCTGCGAGTGGTACTACGCTTTGTTCGGCTCCACTTTTTGTTGAACCCGTTCCATTTAACCGAAGTGTTACTCCGCCTGCCATTGGTAAAAAAGCGAGACTTACGCCATCCTTTAGAAAAGAATCTAAGTTGCCTAGAATATTATCGCTTAAAGTACTTTCTCCAATTCCCGCAGTTTTTATATATCGTGAATAGAGATGTGTAGTATGCCCAAATACTTGATGTAATTTTGGGGCTACTTTATTCTGCATCAAATATTGCATTTCGTGGGGTACACCGGGCATAACAGCCAAATATTTTCCATCAATATTAAACCACATTCCTGGTGCTGTGCCTGAATTATTAAATAGAACTTCACAAGCATCTGGTACTTCTGCTTGACCAAAATTTGAATGTGAAAATGGAATATTACGTCTTGAAAAATAATCTTGCACAAAAGCGAGCACCTCTTTGTCGGTGCGCATCTTCATATTAAAAAGTTCTGCCACCGCTCTTTTGGTCATATCATCGTGAGTGGGGCCCAAGCCACCAGTACATAAAACTATATCTGACTCGCTCATTGAGCTCACAATAGATTGTTTTATCTGAATTATATTATCTGAAATGGTATAAACACGAGACACTTCAAAACCATGTTCGGTCATAAATGCCCCCATCCAAGATGCATTGGTGTTTACCGTGTCGCCAATAAGGAGTTCGTTGCCAATTGAAATTATTTCTGCTCTCATATTCACAAATTCTTAATTCCCTAACCCAAAAGCTAGTTTTCGAGAATAATATCTAATCTATTTCATATCTTTGCGCCAATGAAAAATGTTCCCAATATACTTAGCGCAATACGAATTCTTTTAGCACCAGTTTTCTTGTACCTATACTGGCAAGAAAGTTTGCTCTTAGGCATACTCGGCCTTGTAATTTTTACCATTGCCGCACTAACCGATTTCCTTGATGGCCACCTTGCCAGAAAACACGAGATTGAAACCTCATTAGGAACATTCTTAGATCCATTAGCCGATAAAGTACTAACATTTAGTGCATTTTTTGTACTGCCGTTTATCTCTACTGATTTATTCCCATGGTGGGCTATTGGTGTTATAGTATTTAGAGATGTTTTTATAACCATTTTTCGCATTTTTGCAGAAAGTAAAAATACTACTATGGAAACGCGAAAATCCGCAAAAGTTAAAACCGCAGTGCAATTAACTTTCCTCTATATTGGATTACTCGTAGGTGTTTTTAAAGGCCACGACAACATAATTGGCTCTTTAGCCGATTCTATACTAGATACTCAAATAATGTATATTTTAACCATGTTTGTAACTGCTTTTACGGCGTACACGGGCTTAGAATATGTGGTTGTAAACCGACAGCTCTTTTCAAAAAATAATGCATGATTCGGTCGTTAAAACTATGGATTGGTGCGGGATTTGGCGCAGGGTTCTTGCCTAAATTCCCTGGCACTTGGGGTAGTTTATTAGCTCTAATTCCCATCTACTTTATATTATCCTCGCCATACTCCTTAGTTTTGTTACTCTCATTTATAGGCATTAGCTGTGCATTAAATTTTTGGGTGAGTAGTGTTTGTGAGCAAACCTGGGGTAAAGATCCATCCAAAATGGTTATAGATGAATGGGCAGGCCAAGGTGTTACTTTTTTATTTATTTCTACAACTAGTATCACACACCCCTCATTAACTCTATTATTTACTGGTTTTATACTCTTTAGATTTTTTGATATTCTAAAACCATTAGGCATTAAGAAAATTCAAAATCTAAACGCAGGATTTGGTATCTTGTTCGATGATTTATTGGCTGGCTTTTATGCACTTATCTCCCTAAAGATTCTCATTTATGTATGGCCTAATATCTTCGGGTGAATTGAAACGCAATGTATAGCTAGGCCTTTACTAAAGAATTTTTTACTAAAATATGATTATTGATAAAACATACGCACGCGAGCTTGCTGCTCAACTATTGGAGATTAACGCTGTTGTACTTCGTCCAAACGAACCTTTTAAATGGACATCTGGGTGGAATTCACCAATTTATTGTGATAACCGCCTCACGTTAAGACATCCGCACATCCGAAAGAAAATAGCTCAGCATTTAGCTGCTTTTATAAGAGAAAACTTCCCTGATGTTGACGTCATCACTGGCACAGCCACTGCTGGCATTCCACACGCGGCTTGGGTTGCCGAAAACATGGATAAACCTATGGCTTATGTGCGCGCAAAAGCAAAAGCACACGGCATGGGCAACCAAATTGAAGGTGGTGTTGATAAAGGTCAAACTACCGTAGTTATTGAAGATTTAATTTCAACAGGTGGCTCAGCCATCTCTGTGCTTGAAGCTTTACAATTTGTTGGCGCAAAGGTATCGGGTGTGGTTGCTATTTTTAACTATGGTTTTGATAAAGCTCAACAACGCTTCGACGATATTGATGTTCCAGTTTATAGTTTAACAGATTATGAAACACTCATTTCTGTGGCTATAGAAAAAGGTATTGTAGGCGAAGAAGATCTTGAACAACTTTCTAACTGGCGCACTACTCCCGCTACTTGGGCTAAAGCTAATAGTTAGTAGTCGCTTTATTCGTTACATTTTTCTTCATTAAATAGATATTACAATGAATTCTAAGAACTTTTATATAGAAACTTACGGCTGCGCAATGAATTTTGCGGACACGGAAGTGGTAAATGCCATTTTGATTGAAGATGGCATGAATCCAGTGTTGAGTGCAGAAGCTGCCGATGTGGTGTTAATTAACACCTGTGCTATTCGTGAAAATGCAGAAACAAGAGTTTGGAATCGTCTTAAAGAATTAAGATCGCTTAAAACAGTTAACACTAGCTTAACTGTTGGGGTTCTAGGTTGTATGGCGGAACGGATTAAAGACCAAATTTTGGAACAAGAACAATTGGTAGATATTGTTGTCGGCCCCGATGCATACCGCGATATTCCTCGTTTACTTGCTGAAGTTGATGATGGTAGAAAAGCGGTGAATGTGCTTTTATCTCTTGAAGAAACGTATGCTGATATTGCTCCAGTTCGTACAGTAAGCAATGGCGTTAATGCTTTTGTATCTATTATGCGCGGGTGCGATAATATGTGTTCTTTTTGTGTGGTGCCATTTACGCGTGGCCGTGAAAGAAGTCGACCTATGGAAAGTGTTCTTGGTGAAATTAAACAGCTTTGCGACGAAGGGTATAAAGAAATCACTTTGTTAGGCCAAAATGTAAACTCCTACAAAGATGGCGAGAATACTTTTGCACGATTAATGTACGAGGCTAGCCAAGTAAACAAAGAAGTTCGCTTTAGATTCTCATCACCTCATCCAAAAGATTTCCCTGATGAGCTACTTCATATTATAGCAGAGCAACCAAATCTTTGTAATTACATTCACATGCCCGCACAAGCAGGCAGCGACACTATGCTCGAGCGTATGCGTCGCCCGTATACCCGTGAGCAATTTCTTGAGTTAACCGATAAAATTAGAGCCATTATCCCTGGCGTTTCACTTTCAACCGATATTATTGCAGGTTTTTGTGGCGAAACAGATGAAGAACATGAAGGCACAATGAGCTTGATGAAAGAAGTTGGCTTCGATCTTGCGTACATGTTTGCTTACTCTGAACGTGAAAGAACTCTCGCTTACAGAAAGTTCGAAGATGATGTGCCAGAAGAAGTTAAGAAGCGCCGCCTCTCTGAAATTATAGGCCAACAAATGGCTATTCAAGAAGAACGTAATAGAGCAGAAATTGGAAACCGTCATCTTGTATTAGTAGAAAAAACAAGTAAACGTTCTGATGCTCAACTTCAAGGCCGAACCGATACCAACAAAATGGTTGTTTTCGACGCTCTCGATTTTAAACCAGGTCAATATGTGGAAGTTGAAATTACAGATTGTACCTCAGCAACTTTACTGGGCAAACCCATTAAACTAAGTAGCATTACTGAGTTTGCGAATGCTGTAGCTGTGGCGTAAATGGTGAACAGGTATAAATACCTGCTACTAAAAGTCGTTTGGCTTTTATGTTTGCTTGTACCGTCTACTTTTCTACAAGCACAAACACTACTTGGCGTAAATTGGCAGCCCGAAGTAAATAAACAGATTGTTGCCGATAGGGTGAAATCTTTTTCTAACTCTAATGTAGATTTAGTTATTGTACCCTATCCAGTAGCTGACTTTGTGATAGAAAGCTTAGAAGATGCCGGGATTCCTTTTGTTGTAAACTCTGGGTTCGAGTTTTATACCATCTCTCATTTGGATGAACAGGCTGCAAAAGTATCTAGTTTTGTGAGAAATTTGCACAATGATTATGCTTCCTTTCAACACTTCTCAGGTATTATACTTTTTAATAATAGCCAAAGCTATAGAAAACAATTTCAGGAAATAGAGCTTAGCATTGTATCAAATTCTGGGCTGGCCGATTCCCTTCATTTCTATAATATCCTAAATGAAGAGCTTATCGAAATCACATCCAAGCAAGCGATTGGAACATTCGCACCTTTCCATAAAGCAGATGAACAAGCAATCCATGATTTTTCAAACTCTATTGGCACAAGTCATAAATACCTCTTTGTAAGTGGTAATTGGTTACAACAATCTTTTATTAATTTCGAGCATTTTCAAAGCGCTCTTTATAATGCAGAGAGCTTAGAACAAGCTGCCATACCTCTACCATTACTCCCAGAGGAGACAAGTCCCTTCCACTGGTACATCTTTCTGCTTATTTTATTATGGCTAAGCCTAGGCGCTAACATCTTGATAAACACAACCTACAAAGATACTATTAGCCGGTACTTTTTATCTCGCCGCTTTTTTGTGGATGATATTTTACACTATCGTGAACGTTCTTCGTTAAGTGGATTTTTCCTTTTTATTCAGCATGCACTTTTTAGTGGATTAGTCGCCTATTTTATGGCTCGGGTATATATTTCGGAGGAAGGAATCCGTGCACTGTTTGAGTTTGCACCCTACATAGCAATCTTTGGCTCCAACTATTTCTCAATATTTTTTATCACTACCCTTCTTATAATTTTATTACAGATTATAGCTCTGCTTTGGTTGTACTTGCCTAATCCAAAATTGGCGCACTTTAATCAAGCGTTGAATATTTATACGTGGATATTTCACGTAGATTTTATTCTCATTACTGCACTCACCGTACTTTTTGTTGCAGATGCGCCCCATTTTGTAATGGTAGCCATTGCCATAGTTTTTGTACTCATCTGGTTTAACAGCTTCAATATTTCTGCCCTCGATACCTCTAAAACTCTCGGCGATGCTCGTAACGGGTACCTAATCAAAACCATCGGTTTACATACCATCCTAGTAATGACCGGTCTCGTTTTGTTGCTAATCTATAACGACTGGATTGAGATTTTCGACCTGATTATCTGGATTTAGTTTGCCCACAATAATAGTAGGAAACATTCTGAACTAAATAATCCCCTTCGCGTTCCTTTGCGTAAAACACTTTGTGGGCTTCGCGTGCAAATCTTTGAGTTCACGCAGAGAGCGCTAAGGAATTCGCAAAGCTCGCTAAGCAATTAGTATTTCCATTCCAAACCTCTTCGCGTTCCTTTGCGTTATAACCTTTGCGGGCTTCGCGTGAAACTCTTCTAGGTTATAGATTATTCACGATGCGGTGAATTCCGTCTTTTAAATATTTAGTATTAAAATTAATCAGTAGCGCCAATTTCTTATCTGATAATTTTAGATACGTCAATGTTTGTGAAAAATGAACTGGTGCTAGGTTCTCCAGTGACTTAACTTCGATAATCACTTTGTTTTCAACCAGTAGATCAAGTCGGTATCCCACATCTTGTTTTACTTCTTTATAGACCATTGGCATCGGCACCTGTGTTTCCACATATAACCCTAACTCCCTCAAATCAAAAGCCAAAGCAGCTTCATAAACCGATTCTAGTAAACCCGGCCCCAAGGCTTTGTGTAATTCTAAACTTGCCCCAATAATCTGATATGAAAGTTCATTTTCGGTCATAATAATGTAATTTGTAATGCATATTGTGTTCTTCACGTGCAAATCTTCTCGGGTTCACGCAAAGAGCGCTAAGGAATTCGCAAAGCTCGCTAAGCAGTTGGTAATTTCATTACAAGCCTCCTTCGCGTTCCTTTGCGTAAAACACTTTGCGGGCTTCGCGTGCAAATCTTCGGGTTCACGCAGAGAGCGCTAAGATGATCGCAAAGCTCGCTAAGCAATTAGTATTTCCATTCCAAACCTCTTCGCGTTCCTTTGCGTTATAACCTTTGCGGGCTTCGCGTGAAACTCTTCTAGGTTATAGATTATTCACGATGCGGTGAATTCCGTCTTTTAAATATTTAGTATTAAAATTAATCAGTAGCGCCAATTTCTTATCTGATAATTTTAGATACGTCAATGTTTGTGAAAAATGAACTGGTGCTAGGTTCTCCAGTGACTTAACTTCGATAATCACTTTGTTTTCAACCAGTAGATCAAGTCGGTATCCCACATCTTGTTTTACTTCTTTATATACTAAAGGCATCGGTACTTGGGTTTCCACGTGTAGCCCTAACTTTTTCAAATCAAAAGCCAAAGTAGCTTCATAAACCGATTCTAGTAATCCCGGTCCCAAGGCTCTGTGTAATTCTAAACTTGCCCCAATAATCTGATATGAGAGTTCATTTTCGGTCATAATAATGTAATTTGTAATGCATATTGTGTTCTTCACGTGCAAATCTTCTCGGGTTCACGCAGAGAGCGCTAAGATGATCGCAAAGCTCGCTAAGCAATTAGTATTTCCATTCCAAACCTCTTCGCGTTCCTTTGCGCTACAAACTTTGCGGTCTTCGCGTGCAAATCTTCTCGAGTTCACGCAAAGAGCGCTAAGAAATTCGCAAAACTCGCTAAGCAATTAGAATTTCCATTCCAAGCCTCCTTCGCGTTCCTTTGCGCTACAAACTTTGCGGACTTCGCGTGAAACTCTTCGGGTTCACGCAGAGAGCGCTAAGGAAATCGCAAAGCTCGCTAAGCAGTTGGTATTCTCATTACAAGCCTCCTTCGCGTTCCTTTGCGTAAAAAACCTTTGCGGACTTCGCGTGAAACTCTTCCGATTGAAGAGTACACCAATAAACAAACTTACCTACTACTCACCCTAAACTTGCCTTGGGTGGAGCCGGCTAGTAGGAATAGTAAACCTGTACTGAATAGTAAGCCCCAGCAAACCACCACGGCTAAACCTTGCCAGAAGTCATCGGTGCCGTAGTAAATCATGGGAAGTAGCCCAACAACTGTGGTGGTAGTGGTAATAAGAACGGTTCGCATTTTACTTTTGAACACATTAAACCAACATCTCAAGCCTTTTACTCCTCGCTTTTTCTCCATATCGCGATGGTGAATCAAAAGAATGGCGTTATTTACCACAATACCAATACATAATAATGCCCCTGCGATGGCTCCTTTATCAAAGGAGATGGAGTTTACTAGTGTACCAATCATTATTCCAACGAGACTAAATGGAATTGTTAAGAGGACAAAAAGTGGACCTGTCCAGCTTTCTAACAACGCCGAGACTATCATCCAGACGGATAGAATGCTTAATAATGCTACGAGTATTAAATTTGCCGTATTTTTATCATTACCAGAGCTAAAAAAGCGTCGTCCAAAATCTATTTTTGCCCCAACAGGAACGGGCACTTCCTTCAGCACTCCTTCCACATACTCATTCCCCATTCGGTAATTACCTAGATAATTCAGGGTTACATTTCGTTCATACGATTGGTCGGTACGCCGAATTTGAGTAAGTGCTTTTCGTTTATTTATTCTCCCAATAGATGATAAATTAAAACTAGACGCTGAAGATGTCCTCACTTTATTCATTAAATCTTCTTCGTAGGAATTTTGAGCTTCACTCCTCCCGATTAGAAACATTTCTTGCCCTTCAAACTCTACCCTTCCAAAAGAATTAACAGGATTGATATCTATGGCGAGTGCAGAAAGTACTTCACGCCTATTCAGGCCCTTTGCTAACAATTCCTCTTCATTCAACTCTAATTCATACTGATAAAAATCATCTCTGGAATAATACGACGAAGAGTTTATATCAATTTCTCTAACACGCCTGCTTTTTGATAAACGACGTTCTATTTCGCGGGCTAAATCATATAACTCATCATAAGAATATCCAGTTAAGCGAATGGTATATGAGGAGGAGGATCCACCAAAGCCTGTACTAATTCCATCCCCAAAACCTGACACTGAAGTCGCTACATTTCCTGTACGAGCTGCTAAATACATCGCCTCCCCTAAAAAGTAATATGGTGCTGGGCTGTATAGATAATCGGAGTTTATAGAGAAGGTTAAGGTTGCTCCAAAATACTCTGACAGGCGTGCCTCATAATAATTAAAGGAATGAGCATAAGGCTTTGCAATGGCCTCGTAATTCTTTACAATTTTATCAATTTCTGATAAAGGAGTGCCTTGTGGAGTTCGTATATAAACATTCACAGTCTCATCCGAAGAACCACGCCACGGACTTCCAAAATAGGTGTCTTTCTTAAACCTGTAGCTCACTCCACCAATCCATGGATCTATTTCATTTCTATTATCGAAATATATCTTTGTGAATTCTGGCCATTTTGTTTCATCATTCCATTCAGGAGTTTTGATAAGAAATAATGGAATTCCAATGGTTGCAATAAGTACTAGTATAAATATCCATCGCAAACGATTGCGCCAAATTAAAAGCAATAATAATGGGCGTTGCAAACGTGAAGACAGACTTTTTTTAGACCTTACTTTAGTGCGTTGTAAAGCAGGCGTAAGCCAAATAAGTGCGTAGGGAATCCACGTAAAAGCTATGATTACCGAACTGACAAGAGTTATTGTAAGTGCTACTGCTAATGGCATTAGAAATATACGAAGCTCGTCGAGGGCAAAAAGTAGTGGAATAAAAATACCTACGGTGGTAAAAGTACTTCCCAAAACAGGAACTACAGATTTTGGCAGTTCATTTTTAATATGTGCAATGCGCTCCTCTTTAGTAACCGGCAAGCCTGGATTCACCTGCTCGAACACCACAACGGCATTATCAATAAGCATTCCTAAGGCAATGGTAAGCCCAGCCAGAGTAATTACGTTTAGTGTGTAATTACTCATGTATAAAACGGTAATGCTCATTAACACCGAAAAAACCACACTTCCAATTATTACAAAAGGAGCTCTAATTTTTCGAATAAAAAGCAGCATCACTAAAAAAACCAACAGAGCGCTAAACATGGCTTGGTTACCTAACTGATCGAACTGTTCGCGGAGCTTTTCGGTAGAGTCAACTTGCAGACGCAAATCCATTTCTGAGGGTAGGTTATTCTCCACCTCTTTCATCACCTCTATCACTGTTTTGGCTAAACTCATGGCATCGGCACCACTTTCTTTTACCATATCTATGGTAAGGGCAGGACTTCCATTAATTCTACGAATGCTTTTAGATGGATAATCCCCCACATACACATGAGCAATATCAGAAAGATATAATTGCTTTAACGAACCAGGAATTTCTATTCTCATGCTAGAAATATCCGCTGTGTTTTCGAAATCAGGAGGAATAATCATGCTAATACGAGCACTGCCTGCATCAATAATTCCAGATGAGCGCCAGTTTAATTTTGTTCGTACCTGTGCCAAAATCTGTCTTCCTGACAGCTCAAATTTCTCTAGCTTATCTCGGTCAAACTCTATGAATAAAGCAGGGCTTTCAACTCCTTGCAATCTCACATCCGTTAGACCTTCTAAGCCCAATAATTTGGTTTTTATAGTTTGTTGGGCATATTCTAACAACTCTCTAGCTGGCAGATTTCCACTAAGCGAATATACCATAAAAGTCTGCTGATCTTGAATTTCCTCAGGAACTTGTCGAGTAATTTGAGCCGGATTAACATTTGCAGGTAAGGTTTGTTCTAAGGAATGTAGATACTCTCGGATTTCGAGGGCTCTAAATTCAACAGGCGCATTTTTTGTGAACTGAACAGATACCGAGGAACGACCTTCTTCGGTGATAGAATTTATTTTAGAGACATCCCGAAGGCGATTAGCAGCGCTTTCTACTTTTCGAGTTATCTCCTTCTCCACCACTTCGGGCGCTGTACTTCCCCAATAATAGCTGATTGTGATGGATGGAAGATTGAGCTCTGGCGCATTTTCAACTGGAATTCCTTTCCATGCAGAATAACCCACAATGCAAACCATCAGGTAGAAAAAAGAAATCAGATATTTGCGTCGGAATAGCTCTTCCATGATTCATTAACCCGGATTATTCAATTTGCCATAAAAGGAATGACCTGCTGCTGATGGCTTATGCTAAAGTGTTTATCTACAGCAAGAGTATCCCCAGGATTAATCTCCTCGTGATTGATAATTACCCATTCATTATTCATGGCCACAGGCGTTACATATATCCACTCTACTTCATCGCCATGTAGTTTAAACACCAAAGTTCGTCCATCACGCTCAAGCAGTGCAGATCGTGGCATTCGCACTTTGCCACTTGTACTTTTCACAAAAACTCTTCCTTCTATAGTCATGCCCGATTTAAGATTTCCCGCAGCATTTGAAACCTCCACTATAGCTTGGCCCGTTTTTGTTTTTTGATCTATTATAGGCGAAATAGCTACAATTTGCCCTTCAATTTCTTCTCCACTCGGGTCGGTCAATTCTACCTTCATCCCTGAAGAAAGGGACGTAATTTCTGATTCTAGCACATCAAAACGAACACGCATTTTACTTGTATTCACCAAAGCACCGAGTTCCTTGCCAGCACTAAGATAGGCACCGCTACTAATTACCTCTTTGGTAGAAATAATTCCAGAAAATGGCGCATAAATCTTAGTATAGCTGAGGTTTAATTTAGCTCGTTCGTAAGCTAATTCAGCATCCGCTAAACCAGTAGTAATTCTGTAACCTTCATTACCATTGCCTTTTATTCCATCCTTTTCGCGCAATCGAATTTCAACATCATACACACTTTTCGCTTTTAAATATTTGTTATAGGCTTCGGCTTTGCTGTTTTCCCACTCACTCGCATCTAATTGTAAAAGCAGATCTCCTTTTTTAATCTCTCTGCCTGCAATAATTTGATGCTCTATCACAAAACCGCTTACTCTGGGAATTATTGGGATTTGCTGAATGGGTTCTACCACTCCGCGACTTTCAATAAAAAACCGAAGAGGTTCGCCATCTACAACTGCGAAAATTACTTCTGGCAGTATTTTAATGCTTTCTAAATCTGGTTTTTCTACGGAAGGCTTATCTCCAGTACAATTCAGTAATAATAGCACAGCCCCAACAAGACTCATTGATTTTATAAAATACGTTTTCATAGGAATTGTATTAAGCGGTCTTCGATTTAATTTTTCTACTTTCAATCCATTTAAATACCAAAGGAATTAGATATAGAGTAAGCAGAGTACTTGTAATCATCCCTCCCATAAGTGCAATAGCAAGCGATTGGCGTAGTACATATCCATCGCCAAAAGGAATGAGCATGGGGATAAGCCCCAATATGGTGGTTAAACTGGTCATTACCACAGGTCTAAAACGATTGATTCCTGCTTGGCGAACGGCCTCGTCTAAATCACCCGTTTCCTCATAATAACGGCGCATAAAATCCACTTTCAGAATAGCATCATTCACGGCAATACCTGTTAGGATTAAAATTCCCATAAAGGAAAGTGCGTTTAAACTAACCCCACCTATATATAATGCGAAAATGGATCCAAACCAAGCAAATGGAATAGCCAAAATGATAATGAGCGGATATTTAAGATTTTCGTACTGAATGGCGAGTATCAAATAGATGAGTAGCACACTTATAGAAAGTAACATGCCTAATTCTTTAAGTAGATTAATGAGCGCAAGAGCCGAACCATTGATGCGAACTTCGTATCCTGTTTGTTGCATAAATGCGCCTACTTGCTCGCGAATAACATCTGCATCCCACCACCAATCCATAAAACCGAGCGAGGAATTAAAACTAAGTACAGCCGATTGGCTCGAACGTTCAAGTTGTTCCGCTTCTTTTACCACCTCAATAGTTGCGAGTTCTAAAAGCGAAATAACTTTATTTTTGATGTTCAGATTTATCTCATTTGGATTATTAAAAGCTTGTCCAGCCCCTATCATTCGAATAGAAATCTGCTCGTCTTGTCGGTTCCAGTCGGTCACATAACTACCACGAGTTAGAGACTCTAAATACAGAATCACTTCCTGCTCCGAAATTCCATATAACAGTAATTTATCGGGATCGAGACTTAATCTGAACACATCTACCGTTTGTGGATATTTCTCTGTGAGATTTATATTTGGGAAGGATTTTGCGAGATAATCTTGTAAGGCGTCTGCAACTCGTTTGTTAAGCACTCTATCGGTGCCCACAATACTAAACTGCACAGGCGCTTCGGTTACCCCAACTTCTCCACCAAAATTAGTATCCTCTTGTCGATTAAAGCTCCAGGTTTGATACGCACTTTTCAATCCTTCAAAAATTCGTTCTACCCTTTCAATCTCTGCTTTATTTTGGACAGGAATTGAAAGTGTGAATTTATTCAAGCCTTCATTTTGGATGGAATTCAAACTGGTGTTATCGGTATAGCCACCAATAGAAAGCACGCTTGCTTCGGGCATTTCTCGCATCAAGAAATCGGTTATTACTTTGGATGCATCTTTTGCGGAACGGAGGGCGGTATTACCCGGCATGGTTACCAAATACTCCATTCGAGTTGGTTCACTTTCGGGTAAAGCAGATTTCTCCATCGTCATAAACATCCATCCTGCCACCACTACTAATAAAGTGATAACCATAAATGCAGGTAAAGGCTTTTTGATTACTTTTACCAAACTCCGCTCATATTTTTCGATAATAGTATTTAGTCCATCTGATACTTTTGATAGAATTCCCGTACTCCCCTTCCCACTAAATTGAACCACAAATACAGGTATAATCACAAGCGCTACCAACAACGACGATACCAAACTAATAGATAAAGTAGCGGCTAAATCGCGGAAGAAAGCTCCTTCAAATCCGCCTAAAAATACCAGCGGTAAAAATACAGAGATAGTAGTGAAAGTTGATGCAGTTACTGCCAGTGCAATTTCACTCGTTCCCTTTTTGGCTGCTTCAAATTTGTCTAATCCCTGTTTTTTATAACGATTTATATTCTCTAGCACCACAATAGAGTTATCTAGCAGGAGCCCAATGCCCAATGTTAATCCACTTAATGAGATAATATTAAGCTGAATGTTGAACAGATACATAATTACAAAAGTGAGAAAAATACTCACAGGAATGGATACGCCGATGGTAAAGGGACTCCGAATATCATCTAGAAAAAGAAATAGAACAAAGAAAGCGAGCACTCCCCCAATAATTAGCGTTTGTAACAAATTGGAAATGGAATTTTCGATATAGGTGGCATCTTCACGTATCACTCGAATATCGATATCTGGATTTTCAGTTCTGACTTGTTCGAGCGTTTCTTGCAGGGTTTTGAATACAGTTACCGTATTGGCTCCATATTCTTTCTTCACCAGCACATTCAACACTTCCTGATTATCGAGTAGAGCAAACGAAGTGGGATCGGCTTCATCAATATTAATATCAGCGATTTCGTGTAGTAGCAGTACTCGCCCATTTGCCAACGATATTACGGGGATATTCTTGATGTCTTCGAGGGATTCAATTCTACTTTGAATCTTGAGCGCATATCTATACCAACCGTCTCTAAGTTCGCCACTGGAGGAAAATATATTGGCATCACGAATAACCTGCTGAACGTGCGATAGAGTGAGTCCATATCTATCTAATACTTTGGGATTATAACTGATTTGAACTTCGGGTTTTACCTCCCCCACAAGTAAAGCCTGTGCAATTCCGTTTTGTTGCTCTAAGCGACGAGAAAATACTTGTTCTGCCCAACGTTTGAGAAGAAGGCGATTCGAGAAATCTTGGTTAGGTGCATTTTTTAAAGTAAGTGCGATGGTTGCGATGGGTTCATCGGAAGCGGAGGAATAAATAAGCTGTGGTCGTTCAGCTTGAGTGGGCAAAGCCGCTCGAGCTAAATCCAATTTCTCACGCACATTTAGAAATGCGAGATCTAAATCGGCGCCCCAATTAAAAGTGAGGAAAATCAAACTCTGACCTTGTCGTGCAATACCACGTGTACTTTGTACTCCCCTAACCGAAGCCAACACGCCTTCTAAAGGCTCGTTAACTCTGTATTCCACATCGGCAGCGGGTGCCCCAGGATATTCTGTAGAAACTAACAACGTAGGTTGTGTAACATCGGGCAGTAACTCAATAGAAAGACGCGAAAGCGTAACGCCCCCAAAAATGAGAACCGCCAATACTAAGATGATAGATGCTATAGGTTTCTTTAGAAGCAAATGCGCCGAATTAAATTACTTATCGATTATTATAATTAATCTTAAGCTCTAAAACCATTTTACTACTACTTGGTTTTTCATGGTTAGCTTTAAAAAATCCAAACCACTCTTCCTTTGATGTTCATTTTTGGAATAAACCCCCAAAATCTACTATCCATACTTTCATAATAATTATCACCAACCATAAAATAATGGCCTTCAGGGACTATTAGTGCTTGTTCTTTATCTAGTATATATTTCTCGTAGTTTTCTATTTCCCCTGATCTACTTAGCAAGTATTCTGAATAAACTTTTGCACTAAAGTAATTGGTCGAATCGGGGTACTCTGATTCTTCAATCATCATTTCAAAAATAATATCGTGTGGGATTTTAGATTCATTTACTAATAAAAAGTCTCTTTTAAAGAAAATCGTGTCGTTAGGTGATGCAATTACTCTTTTAATATAGGTTGAATTATCATTTGGAATATTATTCTTGAAAGCTAATACGCTAGAAGTTGAGATTTTTGGAAATAAAGTTAATTGATAAGAAAGAACATAATCCCCAGGTAGAATTTTATCACTCATAGAAGGAGTTAAAACTTTATATAGTTTAAAAGAAAAGAAAAGAAAAACAACTAGAGCTAATGAAATTAACTTAATTCTCATTATAAATTGTTAGATAAAATTACTCAGCTTATATCGTCTAATACCTAATCCAATGAATTTATTTGGTAAAATTTAAAGACTGCCTTTTTAATTTCACTATCGTATCCTCTTACTATTAAATTATTTCCAGAAACGGTCATGTATTGTGATGGAAGATCAATTTTAGATGAGAATTGGTAATTCAGATCTAAATCATAAAAATCGATTACATCTCCGTAAGCATTTTTTTTGCCTGAATAAAGTACCAATATATGGTTCTCAAATATTCCTAACCCTCTTGATTGGTAGATGAAATTCTCATCCCTTTTCTCAAGTATATAATCTCCCTGTTGATACGGTTTACTAATTTTGTTTGGAGATATTTGAGGTTCTATAAAAAGCTTAGATATACTTGCATCACTATCTAAACTGAATTTCTTAATGAATGGACGTCCGGAAGACGAATAAAATGCATTCTTAGAGTCAGCTACAATATAACCTCCGTCTAAAAATATATTTTTCTTTTCTTGGGGATCTTCAATAGAACCAATTTCTTTGCCTTCATAGTTAAATATTAAATAATCACCTTTTTTAGAGCCTACAGAACTAAAAACAATAATTTCCGAACTTGTACAAGCTACTCTAGACGGGGAAAATCTTTTCGTTGCAAAACTCTTTTCAAAATTCTCACTCTCTCCATTCCATACTGAAACCCTTGCTAAATCGGAGTCTACTATTACAATCTTAGTGCCTGTATTGGTATATCCTATACAGACAGATGTGGGGTTTCTAAATTCACCTGGTCCTGAACCTTTTCCTCGTCCAACTTCTTTAAATCCATCAATTTTATAGTCATTAATAGAGGTGTTAAAAAGATTATTCTGTTCATAATCATAGATATATAATTGACTGTTTTCAGAATCATAAGTAAATAGTGTTGCTCTAAACAGCTCATAATCTTCAGGATAGAATGAATCCTTGGGAGTGAATACATCTTTAAAAACTCTTGCTGTACTTTCTTGTTGAACTCCTTGGCTTGCTCCGTAATTCAAAAGACAAAAATTAAAGACCAAGACTATAATAATCCTATATATCCTCATGATTAACTCCTATTTGTTTTATGTTAGTAACTGAGCCATAGCTTGCTATCTTTTACTTAATCTCATATTCATAAAGCAAGGTTTTATCAGTTAGAGTGCTATATGAAAACAGTTTGTTTTGGTAAATGCTAAAACCTTTTATCTGTTCATTAAGCTGAATCTCCTTCACAAAATCCCCTTTTAGATTGTATACTAGAATTTTATTTGTGTGAAGCATTTCTTCTATTAGCAGATCCGGGTTTACAAATTTATTAGCAATACGATCTTTTGATATCTTCTCGCCCTTAAACAACACAAAGATATACTTCTCTTTATACGAGTCTATATCTAACACACATAACTCGCTATCCGTCAAATCTGGTAGTGCATTTTCACTCCATTTCTCATCCGCTTCTAGTTCGTAGTTATAGGGCTGTGTAGTAGAAAAAATTATCCCCTCTTCATTAACAGCTGTCAATCTTGAGGAATATTCATGAGCAAAAATATACATACCATCAACAACGGTATGTTTTATTGTCCCCCTTACAAGAGGTCTACTATAATAATCTTTTAAAACATCCGCTGTTGAGTTATACTCTTTAGTCAGCTCCCATTCCTTATTGCTGTCATTCCTTTTCAATATCTTTAAAAAAGAATCTTCATTTGTTATAGCAACAACTTTATTGTTCGAAATTGGCGCTAGACTATATGTATAGCCTCTTACATCAAATGGAAAAAATTCTGTCTTATTAAATTTTTCATCGTAAAGGGTAGCTCGCTGATTCCCAGTATCCCATATTAGAATATGGTTGTTATATAAGGCCATATCCTTGTTTCGAGAACTAATCGAATTCGGTCCCTGACCAATTTCTAGTCCACCTATTATTATCCCTCTTTTAAAAGCCAGCGAATAGATGCCAAAATCGTACGATAAATCTTGTACAATGATAATACTATCACTAGAAACCAAAATATCGCTAGTATTATAAAGCTCCTTTTCATATTGATTAACCAAAGTAAGGTCTTGAGATACCCCCTTTGTTGCTGAAAATAGCGTGAATAAAACGCATACTATTCCCACATTTATATAGCATCCAGTAGGCCAAACATTTCGATTTCTCACTTGTATGGATTTTTTATTATTCAACATCTGTCTTACCCCGTATTTTTTTATCTCTACTTAATATTTAAAATAATCTATGTATCTTACTTCCTCTGTATTCTTAAACAGCACTATAATTAATACTTAACGCTAACCCATGCGTTCAATTAACTACATATTTTCGAAAGATGAAAGAGAATTAGATTAAAATTTAGGACGGGGCGTTTTGTGGGAGTGGAGGGATTCGTTGGTAGCTTTCGTTATTATTCACATTGTCCAGCGCATTCCCAATTCAAATGGTTAAAACCATTTTGATTGTTATTATTTTCAATCATAACCCACGATTTAAACCGTGGGCTATGGCATAGGATCTAATGGTGCTAGATAAATTGTGTCATTTCAAGCAGAGCGATTCCCACGAAGTAAAACCTCTGAAATGCGAACAAGGTTCATGAGCTCTATTATCACTCCATAGATTTCTCGACTACGCTTGCTTGCTTCGCAATCAATACTTCGCTCGAAATGACAAAAATTGGTGCGAAGATTATTGTTTTTGAAACATGATTTATGAATGCTCAGGATCGGTTTTGACAATTGCCCAACCACCACCACATGATTAAAACCATTTCGATTATTATTATTTTTAATCATAACCCACGGTTTAAACCGTGGGCTATAGCATAGGATCTAATGATGTTAGATAAATAGTGTCATTTCGAGCGGAACGGAGCAACGCAGTTCCCAGGCAGTGAGATCTCTGAAATGTAAACTAAGTTCATGAGCTCTATTATCACTCCATAGATTTCACAACTACGCTTGCTTGCTTCGCAATCAATACTTCGCTCGAAAGGACAAAAATTGGGGCGAAGATTATTGTTTTTGAAATAAGGTTTAAAGGATTTATGGATGTTCAGGATTCGTTTTGACAATTATTCCATGCTAAATGCTATTAAACACCCAACCCGTCACACGTCGCTCATAACCCGTCACCCACCTCTCCTATTACTTCAATCCTCTGGCTTCTAGCATTGGTTCAACTTCTGGAGCGTGGCCGCGCCAGTTTATGTACATTTGCTCTAAATCTTGAGTGTTTCCTCGAGAAAGGATCATATCACGGAAGCGTTGTCCGTTTGCACGGGTTAGTCCACCATTTTCTTCAAACCAACGGTATGCGTCGTGGTCTAGCATTTCTGTCCATTGGTAAGAATAGTAGCCAGCTGCATAACCACTCGAAAATATATGCGAGAAGTACGTTGAACGGTAACGGGGAGGGACTGCAGAAACCACATCAAGTTTAGTTTTGTGAAGGGCTTCTTTTTCGAAATCATTTACATCCCCAATTTCCATATCAGCGGAAACAGTATGCCATTGCATATCTAAATTAGAAGCAGCCAAAAGCTCGGTTAAGCTATAGCCTTGGTTAAAAGTACTAGAGTTTTTAATCTTGTCAATCAACTCTTGTGGAATAACTTCACCAGTTTGGTAATGAACGGCATAGTTCTTTAATATCTCAGGATAGAGTGCCCAGTTTTCAAAGAATTGTGATGGAAACTCCACGAAATCACGGGCAACAGAAGTGCCTGATAGGGATGGATAATTTTGGTCAGCAAAAAATCCGTGTAAGGCATGCCCGAACTCATGAAAGGTTGTGGTAACGTCATCAAATGATATTAAAGCTGGGTTGCCTTTAGCAGGTTTAGAATAATTGGAGACGTTATAAATAACTGGCTTTCTATCTAGTAATTTAGATTGCTGAACAAAGTTCGACATCCAAGCACCACCACGTTTACTAGGTCGAGCAAAAAAGTCACCATAAAACAAGCCTAATGGTTCCCCATTCTCTTCAAATAATTCATACACTTTCACATCTTCGTGATATACAGGAATGTCAAAGCGTTCTTTAAAGGTGATGCCATATAATTTTTCGGCAGCATAGAACACCCCTTTTTCCAAAACGGTAGTCATCTCAAAATAAGGTTTGATCTGCTCCTCATCTAAATCGTATTTAGCTTTACGAACCATTTCAGCATAGCGATTCCAGTCCCATGCTTCAAGAGTAAAATCTTCACCTTTCGATTTGATCATTTCTTGAATTTCTTGAGCTTCCACTTTTGCTTTTGCAGTAGTAGCAGGTACTAATGCATCAAAAAATTCGAATACATTTTCTGGAGTTTTAGCCATAGTTTTTTGCAAACTCCATTCAGCATAGTTGTTGTAGCCTAATAATTTTGCTTTGTTGGCTCGTATTTTAACAATCTCCTTAGCAATAGCACGGGTATCATTTTCGCCATGATCGGATCGGTGCCACGCAGCTTCAAATAGTTTTTGACGGCTATCTCTATTCTCCATTACTTGAAGCAATGGCTGTTGAGTGGTGTTTTGTAGAGGAATGGTCCAGCCTCCCTCTTCATTTTTGAGCGATGCAAGGACATCTTCACTAATTCCAGCAAGATCGTCTTTATTGGTAAAGGTAACTGCGCCGGCATTATTGGCAGCTAATAATACTCTAGAGTATTCTGTAGTTAAACTTGCCAACCTTGAGTTATACTCTTTTAGTTTCTCTTTATCAGAATCGGAAAGGTTTGCTCCAGCAATTGCAAAATCCTCGTAATAATCTTGTAATAACTTCTTTGATTCGGCATCTAATGCCAAAGACTCCATATTACTATGCAAATATTTGATACGCTCAAATAGTTTAGTATTTAAGTACATCGCATCACTTAGCTCAGCTAATAATGGTGCAACCTTAGTTTGTACATTTTGTATAGTTTCGTTGGTATGAGCAGAACTTAATGCACCAAATACTGCCAATGTCCGATTAAGTAGAGTTCCTGATTTTTCGAGAGCTACAAGGGTATTTTCGAAAGTGGCAGGTTCCTCGTTATTGGCAATGCCTTCTATTTGGGCTTTATTCTGGGCTATGCCTTCTAAAATAGCGGGCTCAAAGTGTTCGTTTTTAATTTTATTGAAGTCGGGTGCATAATAAGGTAGTGCACTTTCTTTCATAAACGGGTTTTCTGAGTTGCTACAGGCCATAGTGAGAACTGATAAAATTATAAATGTGAGAAGCTTTTTCATTGTTTTAATCCTTTAAATATTATTGAGGGAATATACACAAAGAATCCTCCCTCTGAAATCAAACGAGATAGATTTAAGATATAAGTAGCAAGACAGAAGAGATAGCTTTGAGGAGTGAGCTGTGAGTTTTGAGGTGGATTTTAGTAATTTGATTCTGCCAAATTCAGAAGTTATGGACAAATTTGGGACTCACGAATCCTCCCTCTGAAATAAACGAGCTTAATTTCTGTCTCGCTCCAACAGGCTAAACCTTATACACATCTTTTTATTCATAGAATATTATAAAGATCAGCAAGATTACTGAACTAGTGGTTAAATCTTAGATGGCATTATTAGTGTCAATTACGGCTCCTAATTATATTATTGCCTGAAAGGCAATGCCCGACCACAGGGAGGCAAAGGAAGTGTAAAAAACGCCCCTGTCATCCTGAGCAAGACGACCGATAGGGAGTCGCCGTGAAGGATCTCGTTGAATCAATACGGATTTAATAAAAATGATGATATTGAAAACCCATTGCCCACTCATTCCCCAGGGTGACAGGTAGGTTTTGGTTGCTTCCAAATGCCGCCGCTGGCGTCAATGACGAGTACGCCATGTAGGTTAAACACATTTATATCCCAAAAAAAGAGGTGTATAGAGATTAGCTCCTAAGGAAGAAACGTTACTTTGTTCAAAACTAACGGCTTAGCTTTTCATGATGTAATCTAATCTGAGTTGTAAACAATGCTCATGAGCCATCACATCGTATTGGAACTAGAGGTTCAGGCAGGCATTACGAATGGGGACGTTCATAACGAGGGGAAACTAACACGAATGCATCAAGAAATTCTTAGGATTTCACTTCAAAAAAAATGTCTCCCGTAGTGGGAGACATTTTATTAGATTTTGTGAAACAGATTTAATAGAAACCTTCTAGTTAGCTGGATCTATTTTTCCTCTATAAGAAAGAGTTAGAGCTTTAGTTCCTTCGCTATCAAAAGTACCAGTACCAAAGTTCCAATTACCGTAGTTTAAGGTATAAGACGAAAGTATAATATCGTACACGTTATCAGCACTACTTGCGGCTTTATAAACTAGTTTTATAGATAAATCTTCACCCTGATTGCCATTTGTAGTCCAATCATAGCTAAAACCAGCATAATTAGCAGTCATGCCTGCATCATAGGTACCGATATCACCAGATGCTGACCAAGTATAATCAGCTTGTATAGGATTTGGACCCGCTACCGGCATTAATTTAATTAAGTTTGGATTATCCTGGCCGTCTACACTTCCCAAGGCTCTTAAATAGAGAGTACCACCTTGTGCAGTTCCATCATACCAATAAAAATTAGGCTTATCAGTAGTTCCAATAGACAACTCGCTACCATCTAAAGTATATACATTGTTAGGAGCTGTAACTTCAACAGTTAATGTAGCAGAATCAGAACCATCATCATTGGTTATTGTTTGAGTTACAGTATAGGTACCAACTTCTAAAAACTGAATACTTTCATCATCCAATTTATACTCTCCACCCGAAACTGTGTATTCTACGTTACTATTAGCTATAGGTGATGTTGATGAATTAGAAATTGTTGCAATGTCCCACTGTGTTAATTCTAGGCTATTTAACGTAAAGCCTGCTGTAGGTGGTTGCACATCGTTAGAGTCTTTAGAGCAGCTAGTTGCTACCAAAGACAGGGTGAAGATTAATAAGATTATTTGGGCTGTGTACTTCATATTTTAGGAGATTAAGTTGCTAGTTACTAGTTAATTAAAAGCATTTCGAATGATGGATAACCTTGCTTACCATTTAGATAATAATCTAAGAATCTTAGCTTATAATAATTGCCATCTTTTAGTTTTATAACATATTTTTTATCGGTATCCATTAAATAGACAGGATTGTTGATTGATGGTATTTTCTTCCAAGTTGAGCCTATTCCTCCTTTCCAATCAGAATATGTTAAGCTTTGTGCCATGGTTAAATCTATATCTTTATAGTCTATTCCCCCGTCAAATACTTGAGCTACTCTAACTCCACCCTCATTATTAATCATTGCGCCTGTCACGTTATAAGGCGAGTACTCACCTGCTGTTAGAGTTTCAAACCAACCAAAATAAGGGGCAAAGTAGAATTCCCATTCATTAATATTTGGTTCGTGTTCAACTACTTCATTTTCTTTAAAAGAAAAATAAACATTCGCCAAGCTTGAAGTTCTATTAATGGTTTTTTCAATTACCTCTGTGCTCTCTACATGCGCATATCTAAAGGTGTAGGTTTCAGGGGTTTTGGAAATAAATTGAATTTTGTAATAAGCCTCTTCCGGCACGCTAGAGCTACCTCTATTTACTAAATAGACTTCCTTATTCTCCCAGTCTTTTAGTGCTACAGAATCTTTAATATTCGAATAAGCAGGATCATTAAATTTCCATTCATCTGAATTAAAAAGTTCATTTACAGTTGATTTATTGACTGCTGAGAAATCAAACCTACCTGTTTTTATAGCTTTTGCCGAAACTGTATAATTTACTAATACAATATCGCCCGACTTGGCTGACTGAAAAGCTAAATCCCACCCGCCTAGTGGCTTATTTAAAACCTCTTGGGTAGTGTTTTCATAAATCTTGAAAAATGTGACATTCTTGTAAATATCACGTTGACTTGTAAATATCTCTTCCGTTGTTTTATACTGTACTACCGTATCAATTTCTTTAAAACAAGAAGTAATAAGTACTGGTAGAAATAAAAAATATAATATTGTTCTTCTCATCAATTCGATTTCTTAGTTAGAGTCTAACATTTACTTTGGCAAAAATAGTTCTTCCATAATTAATAGGACTGAATATTTCATTGCCATTTTCATATCCATAAGTACGAGACTTATAATTATTGAATAGATTTTTTGCGCCAATTATAACGTCCAGTTTATTTTTAAAGAATTTTTTACTTAGCGATGTTTCTAAATCACTTGAAGCCTCTTTGTACACAAAATAATATTCATCTAAAGTAACTGTACTTGGTACTAATGTTGGCGTTTTACTGTAAAGCTTGTAACTAGCTACTAAAATTAACCCTACTCTATCAAACTTATATTGCCCATTAAGAGTGTAATTGGCGTACCTAACTTCTTTCGTCCAATTTGAATCGCCTTCATAATCGTAAGACTCTCCGGTTTTATTATAGGCTGCCGATAATTTTAATCCTTTGTTCAGATATGACAGGTTTATATTGAAACCTCTAGTTCTTCTCCCGCCAAAGTTAGTATTTCTATATTCTTCAGTTACAGGATTTGTACGTACAAGAGTTATAACATCTTTTCCATTATTAAAGAATATGGAGGGCTCTAATTTTATTATTGAAGCGCCACTACTAAAAGTATATAGCAGAGATCCATTATAGCTATCGGTAGTTTCTGCCTTTAAATCTGGATTGCCCGCTAAATTATGGTTCGAGTCATGAAAGTTTAGATATAATTCTTTTAAAGAAGGAGCTCTAAAACCTTTTGCAAAAGAAGTTCTTAGGCTTAAATTTTCAATAACTCCAAACATGGCATTCATTGAAAATATAAGGGGAGTGCTAAATGAAGTGTTATAAATATAACGCAAACCTGGCTGTAGAGATATTGCTTTACTTGGTGCCCATTGCACACTTGCGAAAGCTGCATAGTCAGACATGCTAGCATCCTGTTCAATTCTATCCCCACTGCCCTGGTCGTGATTAATATCCCAGCCAAACTGATAGTTAAGGTCTGCATCTTCAGGTACTACTGTAAAGCTACCTCTGGTCATTATATTATGAAAAGTAGTTCCGTTTGTGCCCGTTTGTTCATGGCTTAATTCTGAAAGGTCAGAACGAATATCTTCCGCATTTCTTTTAAAATAAGTATAGGCACCAACAATATTATAGCTCATATTTTTACTTATTCGATCTCTAATATTTAAACTATTCATAGATCTAGAAGTGATATAATTATTATCGTAAGCTATTAATGTGAAAGGATTTGCATTAGAATATTCTTTCAACTCCGAGTTCATAAATGAAGATTTTACACTCAACCCGAAATCATTCTTTTTATATGCATATTCTATATCACCATTATAAACTAGCTTCGGTTTAAACTCCATATACCGATCTTTTCCGGTGCTATTATTGGGATCAACATTCAAATCTATATCAATTCCCTGAAATATATTTCTGCTTCCAGATACACTTAGTGTACTTCTGCCATTGCTAACAGAACCATAAGCCCCAAAATTGTAGTTGGTCTTATTATCAGAATATCCGTTAAAACTAAACATGTTATTAGCGGTAGTATTCTTTTTAGTGATAATATTTATAACCCCCGCTAAAGCACTTGTGCCGTACTCAACTGACATGGGACCTTGCACTATTTCAATATGATCTACATTGTCCATATTTATCTGAGATAGGTCAATATCGCCTGCAACTCTACCTATTATCGGCACTCCATCAATTAAGTATTTTACATTCTCGCCGCCAACACCCTGCATTTCTAAAGAAGTACCAGTAGAAGGATCCGTTTTTAATCGGATAAATGATTCTTGACTAAGAGCTTCTGCTAAATTATTAACTCCGCGACGTTGCAAATCAAGGCTGCTAATCACATCTATTTTATAAATAGATTTATCTGCCTTTTGGGGAACAAACTGCCCAGTTACAACCACATCATCGAGCATGCTGAAATTCTCAACCATCTCCAGAGTGATGCGTTCCCCTCGCCCTATTTGCCCCTCCATAGTTTCGAAGCCTACAAAAGAAGCACTGTATTTTACGGGTTCATCTAAATTAAAATTGACCAACCCATTGTTATCTGTTACAAGCACCCTAATTAATTCGCCACTAATTTTATATAGCACCACATTTACATGCGGGAAATTATTTTTCTCATTATCAACTACTCTAATGCTAGTATTTTGTGCCGTAACTGTAGCTTGAAAGAACAAAACGAATACTAATATAAGAATGCACTTAAAATTCATAACAATGGTCCTAGGTAATTATCTGTTCGTCTGAGTCATGTTGTCTGCTACAACAATTATATAATTAGCTATTAAAGCTTTTTCTTTCTTAGTCATTTTATCCCACTCTGACCGCGTAACAGTTGTAATAGATTTGATAGTCAACCCTGGTTTTATTTGATTTACCCACCAGATGATGCCTCTTCCATTATCGGAGTGGTACGCTCCATCTATATGGAAATATAAATCCCCTTCATTAAAATTCTTTACAGAAAAATAAGCCATCGTAGCATCTTTTGATGCCTGCGCGGTTTGTATATTCAACATATTTGGTGGAATATGGCCACCCATCTTTTCTTCCATATCAGCATATACAGATGCATCGAAATACTCTTCTAGTGGCCCAATCATTGCTAGCGCTTCTGGGCTTAGCTCTTTGAGGGCATCCATACCTTTTCTGTTAATCATTGACGCATATCTACGAGGGATGTTAGATGCAACAAAACGAAGTTTATTCTCTTTTGCAAACTCCACTAACGGTTTATAATCAGTATCATAATTTGCCCACAATTGGGTAATCTCAGGTTTCATTTTATCTTCTTCATAAAACCCTGCTAAATATTCGTTTAATACTAGCTGATTGCCATTCTCAAACATTTCTGCACCAAAAACTAATTTATCACCCTTTCTCTCATAAAAGCTTTTTGCCATTTCAATCTGCAACCAATGCGATATTGGATTTGTATGATATTCCCCAAAAAAGACCATATCACTTTTTGCTAGATCTTTAATCATTTTATTATACTTTGCGGGCTTCCCTTTATGATTGTATAATTTATATGCTGGCTGACTTTGAGCAGCAACAAAACTTATTTGTATAAATAAAAAAAGTACTGTTAAACTAATTTTTTTCATGTTTTATTTATAATAATTGATATTATTGATCTTACTTAGTCATTCAATTTAAACAATCTGCTTCCGCAATCTAGCCACAGGTTCATTCAATTGCTCTCTGTATTTACTTACCGTTCGGCGAGCCACTTTGTAGCCTTGTTCGTTTAAATTATCGGCCAGTTCTTGATCGCTTAGTGGTTTACTCTTGTCTTCGTTGTTAATAAGTGCTTGAAGAATGTTTTTAACTTCACGATTGGAGACTTCCTCCCCACTATCAGTTTCTAGCCCTTCGTTAAAGAAATATTTAAGTTCGAACACTCCAAAGTGAGTTTGAACATATTTACCATTTACTACACGCGATATGGTAGAAATATCCATCCCAATACGCTCAGCGATATCCTTTAAAATCATGGGTTTTAAATCTTCCCCATATTTGAAAAAATCCTCTTGTAAAGCTACAATGGTTTTCATCACGTTCATCAAGGTATTCTGCCGCTGCTTAATCGATTCAATAAACCAATTCGCTGAATCTATTTTACCCTTTATAAAAGCCTGAGTTTGGGCATCAGGCTTCGACTTCTTTTCTTTAATCTCCTCCCACATCTGCTTGTATTCAGGTGATATTCGAAGTGATGGCGCGTTTTGCTGATTTAAATGAATCACAAATTCACCCCTCTCATTGGTGTCTTTATCTGCACTTTGCCAAAATACTTCGAAATCTGGTTCAATAATGTTAGCCGTTGCTTCCATATCACTGGCAACAGAACCTGGACGAGGATCCATTCGAACAACCGCTTCAAAAGCTTCTTTTAGTTCGTCTTCTTCAATATTTAGTTTTTGAATTATTTTGGCAAAATGCTTCTTCTCAAACTCTTTCCAAGTATCTCTAAGCATACGAATGGCAATATCTCTGCCTTCCATATCTTTGGGTGACTGCTCAAGCTGTACAAGTAAGCAATCTTGAAGGTCGGTGGATGCAATACCAATGGGATCGAGAAGCTGAATTTGTTTACGAATTCGATTTACATCCTCTTCTTCTACATACACGCTGTGATTAAAGGCAATATTATCGGCAACGGCCACCATTTCTCTTCGGAAATAGCCGTCTTCGTCTAAGGAACCAAGAATTTGCTGGGCTATGAGTTTTTCTTCATCAGTTAAATCTAGCAATGCCACCTGTTGCTCTAATTCTTCCAACAGCGATTCATGATAAGGATCTGGTAAATCGTGTAATTCTTCTAAATCGGGGTTCGAAGGTGTGTAGTAGCTATCCCCATCAAACTCAGTATTGTCGTCATAATCATCCCAATCAACATCACGTTCATCTAAGCTTTCTAATTCATCATTCTTTTCTTGGGGTGCTTCCTCACTTTCGCCATCCAACTTCTCATTCAGAAGCTCCATAGGATCAACTTCTTCCAAAATAGGATTTAGCTCGAGCTCTTCTTCAATTCGTTGCTCTAAAGCGTAGGACGGTATCTGCAATAATTTTATGAATTGCAGTTGTTGTGGCGACAGCTTTTGCTGCAGCCCAAGCTGTTGTTTTTGTCCTAAATATTGTTGGTTTTTCAACATTATTATCCCTGTTCTCTAATCTCCTTACAGGAATCTAAGAATTCGCTATACCAATCTTTACCATATCGACGGGTTAAAGGAGCTTCTAAAAATTCGGCAAGATGTATTCCCTCCTTTTCGCCTTTGGCACATGCCGCTGAGCAAAGTGGTGGCACGTATTCATAACTGGCGTAATCAAAGTCACCCATTTTACGTAGCCTAACTGGGAAGAGATGACAGCTTAGAGGTTTTTCCCAGTTAATTCGTCCATCAAAATAAGCTTGTTGAATAGAACAAGAAGCAATGCCATCTTCGGTATATTTCACAAAAATACACTCTGCATTATTTACACACGAAATTTCGTAGCCTTTCCATTCATTGCCAATAACAACGCCATCGCGTTCGGCAACGGCGACAGCTTCTGGGCTCAACTCATCTTTTAGCAAATGATAAGCTTTGTGCAAAATTGGAATTTCATCTTTTACAACGGGGGCGCCTGCATCGCCAACAACGCAACATGCTCCTTTGCACTTAGGCAAATCACATGCAAATTTAGCGGTGGCAATATCGTCAGCTAATATGGTATCTCTTACTTTAAACATATTCCAATATACGAATATATGATTCGAAACTTGAGTTCCATCTCAATTTAATTATCTACATTTTTTAGGTTGAAGGAAATTTGATTTCCAATATAATATACTGAGCAGGAACAGATTTTACTGTCAAATTGCATACTTTTTCAAGTGAGTTTGAGATTGCCCAAACAATCTAGACACCGCCCAACTTTGTTAATGCTAGGAATTTCATTAACAAAAAACCAATCTTACTCCATTAAATAAACCAACTAGAAGCATTCAGACAATCCAAAACAGACTCTATTTTATTTAAATCTCTGTTAGTGGGTGTGTATATTGTGGAGCGATATCTCAACTGATTTTTATCGCCTGAATTTGTATGATTGTTTAGAATTAAAATTGGATAAACCTTTTGCGTACACTTTTACTATTTCTCCTTATTTCTGCTTTTACTTTTGGCATTCCTACAGTTGCTCAAGACACCGGAGACTTTGAACTCGCACGCATTAAGTATCGCGGTGGCGGGGATTGGTATAACGATCCTTCTGCCCTATCTAACCTGATTAGTTTTACTGCCCAACAGGTGGCAATTCCGATTTCACCCAAGTATAAAGATGTGGCTTTGGGTAGTAGCGATTTGTTTTCCTATCCATTCGCTTTTTTAACGGGACACGGAAATATTGCTGTAAATAGCTCTGAAGCTCAAAATCTGAGAAAATATCTCGATAATGGCGGTTTCTTATATATTGATGACGATTACGGGCTAGATAAATATGCTCGGGCAATGATGAAGATGGTTTTTCCAGAAGAGGATATGGTTGAAATTCCTTTCTCACATCCTATCTATCATCAATTATTTAACTTCCCAAATGGATTACCCAAAGTGCACGAGCATGATAACAAGCCCCCACAAGGATTTGGGATATTCAGAAAGGGCAAACTAGTGATGTTCTACACCTACGAATCTAATCTTGCTGATGGCTGGACAGATCCTGAAGTTCACAATACTCCCGCCGGACTACGTGAAAAATCCCTACAGATGGGCGCAAACATATTGCTCTATGCCCTTACTAGTTTTTAGGTGAAATAGACAATAGATGTAAGATTTAAGACGCAAGAAGTTTGGCCTCGTTGCCCCTCTCCGTCGTAACGAGAATAATATTACTAGATTCTAAACATTAGAGCCAAGAGTCTTAATTCAATGGTAAAAATGTCTCTCTTTGGAGAGAGACAGAAATTTAACTTGTTAAATTTCAGAGAGAGGACTCGTGAACCCAAATTTGTCCTTAATCTCAGAAGTACTCACCGTTTATTGAACCCACTTTGGGGTTCTCATCACTTCTACAACAATTCTAAATACTAATTACTAGGTACTAAATACTACCTACTAATCTCTATCTCTCGTCCTTCATTTTATACACAAACTTTTTCTCTTGAACTAGATTGCCATGCTCGTCTTCTGGATCTGGATAAAATATATCTGAATCAGTGAGTTCAAGCTTCCCGATTTTAGATTGTACTTCTGCTTGAGCTCTAATGATTTTCTTTTTTTCGTCGGCGGTGGCAGATTTAAACCGTTCTGCAAACTCCTCTCTTTTTTTCTTGTAGAAGTTTAGTTCTAGCGACTTTAATGAGCTTTTAGCTGTTACATACGGGTCTTTATCTTTAACAATCAACTGCCCCACTTTCTCATGATGGCGATCACTTACCGAATACTGTTCTAATAAAATATCTCCTAACAATCTCGGGAAAGGTTCTGCCATGCCTGAGTATGCTTCTACAGAAATCTCTTTTTCATCCGTATAGCGCTCAGTGATATTTATATAAAACATTCGCAATTCATCGTCCTCAAACATGAGGTCGTTTGCAAAGGAACAGATGTACTCAACCATGCCTTTTCCAAATTGGAGCATCAAACGGATAAGTTCTTTTTCGTAGGCTGGTTTCCTTCGTAAAACGGGAGCCCTTTCCTCCTCAAAATGCACATGATGGTCTTCGTACTCATTAAAATGACAAAACCCTTCATCCATAATCGGAATCTCATGGTCATCATTGCGCTCACTACGTTTTAGCTCACGGTCTCTGCTTCTTTTATCTTCTTTCTTTTTGCGAGCTCTAATGCGTTCAAGTTCTTCAAACAGCTCTCTATCCGTTCCTCGCCTAAATTTTTGTGACTTTTGATGCAGGTGCTGAACATATACTTGGCGCTGAATGTCGTCCCCAATATTGGCAATAGCTTCTAAAATCTCAGCTATAACTTTACTTTGCTGCATGGGATTTTGTAAACGCCCTTCTTCATCAGCCTTCAGCATTAGGAAATCAACAAAATCTAGAGCTTCTTTTTTCTTGATTTCATCAAAAGATTCCTTCCCAAATTGCTTCACAAAAGAATCTGGATCTTCCCCATCTGGCAGTTCTAATAATTGAACTTCCATCCCTTCACTTAAAGCAATTTCAATTCCACGTTTCATGGCAGCTTGGCCCGCGCTATCGGCATCATAAATCATCACAATGCGCTCGCCATACCTATGCAGGATCTTTATCTGCCCCGCAGTTAAAGCCGTACCCGAACTTGCCACCACATTGTTAATACCGTGTTGATTTAAAGTGATTACATCGGTGTAGCCTTCCACCAAAATCACTTCCTTATTCTTTCTAATCTCATTTTTGGCGAAATTCAAGCCGTATACAACTTCACTTTTATTATATACTTTAGTCTGCGCAGAGTTGATGTATTTGGCGGTCTTTTCATTTCCTAAAACACGTCCGGCAAAAGCAATAACTTTCCCCGTTGGGCTAAAAATGGGGAACATAAGTCGACCACGAAAAGTATCGTAAAAACCATCTTCACGCTGGCTGGGTTTAATTAAATCGGCTTCCAACAAATAATTTTCGTCAATACTGGCATTCTTTCCCGCTTTCCATAATTCGCCGCCACTTGCAGGCGCATATCCTAATCCATACTTGGTAAAAATCTCTCTATTATACCCACGCTTTTCAAGATATTTTCTAGCTTTTTCAGCCTCAGGATTTTCAAGTAAATTCCTGTAGAAAAAAAATCCCGCAAACTTAAGTGCGTGATGAATCCCTTCTGTTAGCTGATAGCTTTCACTTGGCTCCTTCTCTTCACTTTCTGGAATAAACACTCCATAGCGCTCGGCAAGTTGCCTAACAGCTTCGGTAAAACTCAATCCTTCTTGGTCCATTACAAACTTAAACACATCGCCCGACTCGCCACATCCAAAACATTTAAAGATGCCTAGATTTGGAGTTACGTGAAAAGAAGGCGTTTTTTCGTTGTGATATGGACACAACCCACTAAAGCCGCTACCAGAGCGCTTAAGCTTAACATAGTCGGATACTACTTCTACAAGGTCTGCAGCATCGCGAACTTCTTCTTTTTTATCGTCTGTAATCATAGTTTAAAATGCCTAATCGTCAGCTCTGAATATACTTGATTTAGTTCAAACATTTGAGCTGATTCTGGTATTGAATTTTCTAAAATTGAACAAATAGCTTTCATTTAAAAATAACTTAATCTCTTTTTACCGAAATCTTTGATAAGTGGACATTCTAAACTATCAACTATCGCCTAAGCATTGTATATTGCTGACCTTAAAATTTTGAACTTAACGAGCAATAATGAGTGTTTTAGTAGGAAAAGATACACGCCTAATAGTACAAGGCTTTACAGGAAGCGAAGGAAGCTTCCACGCAGAACAAATGATGGAATATGGTACCAACCTAGTTGGTGGTGTAACTCCTGGTAAAGGTGGACAAACTCACCTTGGAAAACCTGTTTTTAATACTGTTGCGGAGGCTGTTGAGCAAGTTGGCGCAAATACTTCTATTATTTTTGTACCCCCTGCTTTTGGAGCCGATGCAATTACAGAAGCTGCCTTTGCAGGTATTAAAGTAATTATTTGTATTACTGAGGGAATTCCTATTAAAGATATGATTGTGGCTAAGCAAATTGTGAATAGCCACGGTTCTACTCTTATTGGCCCAAATTGCCCAGGTGTAATATCGCCAGGCGAAGCAAAAGTTGGCATTATGCCAGGTAATATTTTTACCAAAGGCTCAGTAGGTGTGATTTCTCGCTCTGGTACTTTAACGTACGAAGCAGTAGATCAACTAACCAAAGCTGGCCTTGGCCAAAGCACTGCAATTGGAATTGGTGGAGATCCAGTTATTGGCACAACTCACACGGATGCAGTTAAATTGCTAAATGACGATCCAAATACAGATTCCATTGTTTTAATTGGTGAGATTGGTGGTTCTTCTGAAGAAGAAGCTGCAGCCTACATTAAAGAGAATGTTAAAAAGCCTGTTGTAGCCTTTATCGCTGGTTCTACAGCGCCTCCAGGCCGCAGAATGGGCCATGCTGGTGCTATTATTTCTGGTGGACAAGGAACAGCTCAAGAAAAGAAAAGAGTTCTTGCTGAAGCTGGTGTTACCGTTGTAGATAGCCCCGCTGACATTGGTATTACCCTTAAACAGTTACTAGAGTCTGTTTAATTCTACATTATTAAATTAAAAAGCACCGTGTTTAATCGCGGTGCTTTTTACCTCTCACTCTCATCCCCCTTTTTTTTAAAGTATCGATCACAAATCGATAGAATATTCAACATTATTTAGTTTAATATGAGTACAACGCCTACCACAATTACGATTGCACGCGGAGACGGCATCGGCGAAGAGATTATGGATTCAACTCTTCAAATTCTTGAAGCTTCTGGAGCTGCCTTAAAGTATGAGGAAATACAGATTGGAAAAAAAGTGTATGAAAGCGGGGTTGCAACTGGAATGGCACCTGAAGCTTGGGATTCTCTTCTAAAAAACAAAGTTTTTCTTAAAGCTCCTATCACCACTCCACAAGGTGGTGGCTATAAAAGCTTGAATGTTACCATCCGTAAATCGTTAGGACTTTTTGCAAATATTCGTCCAATTAAATCGCTCGTTCCTTTTGTACACAGCTACTTCCATAATTTAGATTTAGTAATTGTACGCGAGAACGAAGAAGATTTATACGCTGGCATAGAACATCAGCAAACTGCAGAAGTAACACAGTGCTTAAAACTGATTACTCGCCCTGGGTGTGAGCGCATTGTTCGTTACGCATTTGAGTATGCTAAAGCTAATGGTCGTAAAAAAGTGACCTGCATGACCAAAGACAACATCATGAAGCAGACCGATGGCTTGTTTCATCAAGTGTTTGACGAAATTAAACTTGAATACCCAGAAATTAAAACTGACCACTTTATTATTGATATTGGCGCTGCTCGTCTAGCTGATACTCCTCAGTGGTTTGACGTGGTTGTTACATTGAATTTATATGGCGATATCGTTTCTGATATTGCGGCTCAAGTTTCAGGTTCAGTAGGTCTTGGTGGCTCTGCAAATATTGGTAATGATTTTGCTATGTTTGAAGCTATTCACGGCTCAGCCCCAGATATTGCTGGCAAAGATATTGCAAATCCAGCAGGCTTAATTCATGGTGCTGCCATGATGCTTGCACATATTGGTCAACCAGAAAAAGCTGAGCTTATTATAAATGCGCTGCTTACCACTATCGAAGATGGTATTCATACTGCAGATTTAGAAAGCAAAGAATACACTAAAGAATTAGTAGGTACAAAGGCATTCACTCAAGCCATTATTGATAGAATGGGCAAAGAGCCTAGGTTATTAAAGCCTGCTACTTATGGCTCAAGCGACCAATTAATTAGTATTACGCTAAAAGATCATCCACGTCCTGTTAAAAAACTAATTGGCGTAGATATTTTTCTTGATTGGGATGAAGCAGATCGTAAGCCAGAAGTTTTAGGCAAAATTGTTAATGACAATACTACCGATGGCTTAAAGCTCGAAATGATTTCTAACCGTGGTGTGGATGTGTTTCCAGAAGGCTTCGCAAATACTTTCTGTACCGACCATTGGCGCTGCCGTTTTATTTCAACGGGTGGCAATCATAATGAGGTTGATTACTCAAAAGTTGTTCAGCTTTTAACTAGCCTTACAGAAGCCGGTTTAGATTGTATTAAAACAGAGAACCTCTATACTTTTGACGGTAAGAACGGTTACTCAGATAGCTCTTCTGAATAGTTATTATTAGATATGAGTAGTGAGTTTTGAGGCGTAAGAAAGAAATCATTCTTTTAGCCTCAGAGCTTGCTACTTATTTTATTTTCTCCCTACCTCTTAAAACGAACATCTTTTTCGTATTGCAGTTTGGAAATCCTGCTTCTAGTTTTCAAGTTTTGCAAATAGCTATTATGGGAATACCAACGCAGGAAGCGGGAGTTTATTGATTACACCGCTCAAGCGAGGCAGTTATCAATGAGCAATTAACAATGAACAGTGATTGGTAATTTAGGGAGTTTAGGGGATTTCGGAATTGGAGATTAGGTTCAGCTAATCAATAAATCCGTGCAATCAGTGTAATCCTCCCAATCCGTGGTTCAAAACAAGAAATTGGATGTACCGCCCAAGCGAGGCACTCATCCCTCACCCCTCAAAACTCACTGCTATATCCCTATTTATTCATCGAAATGAGGAATTCTTCGTTCGTTTTGGTTCCCTTAATTTGCTTTAGTAGGAATTCCATCGCTTCAAATGGATTCATATTGGTGAGGTAGCGTCGTAAAAGTACAACCTTCTCTCTCTCCTCTTCAGAAACCAATAATTCTTCGCGACGTGTTCCACTTTTAAAGATGTCTATAGCTGGATATAATCTTCGTTCAGAAATACGGCGGTCGAGCACAAGCTCCATGTTACCCGTTCCTTTGAACTCTTCAAAAATCACATCATCCATACGAGAGCCAGTCTCTACTAAAGCTGTAGCTAAAATAGTGAGCGAGCCACCGTTTTCGATATTTCTAGCAGATGAAAATAACTGACGCGGAACTTTTAACGCTTCAGAATCTACCCCACCCGACATCGTTCGGCCTTTATTACTTGCTACAACGTTGTATGCTCTGGCAAGTCTGGTAATAGAATCTAGCAACAATATTACATCGTGTCCGCTTTCTACTAAACGCTTGGCTTTTTGAAAAACTAACTCAGCAAGACCAATATGATTTTCTGGTTTTTCATCGAAAGTGGAAGCGGTAACTTCGGCACTTATAACCGAGCGCTCCATTTCTGTAACTTCTTCAGGACGCTCATCAATAAGAAGAATTAATATCTTAGCATCGGGATGATTTTTTGCAACTGCATTGGCAACACCTCTCAAAATAGTGGTTTTACCAGTTTTAGGTTGAGCAACAATCAATCCACGCTGACCTTTACCTAATGGCGAAAATAAATCAATTAAGCGTGTAGAATAATCTTTAGAATCATGTTCCATCACGTATCTTTCTTCTGGGTGAATTGGAAGCATGTCGTCGAAATCTTGTCTGCTGTCCATATCAGTTGGTATACGTCCGTTTACACCTTCTACACGAAGCAATGCAAAGTAACGTTCACCAATTTTAGGTGGGCGGATAATACCGATTACACAATCGCCTTGTTTCAGCCTAAAGCGCTTAATTTGCGATGGTGAAACATAAATATCGTCTGGGCTAGCCTTGTAATTATAATTTACAGAGCGTAAAAATCCGTAGCCATCGGGTAGAATTTCTAAAGTACCCTCATTAAATAAATAAGGACCCAAGTTTGGCTCTAATTCTGCAATTCGCTCTTGAAGTGTAGGTGCATCAGATTCTGGAAGTTGGTCGTGCTCCGTTTTACGAGACTTCCCTTTACGTGGTGCATGAACTGGCCTTTTTGGCTTAGGCTTCTTTTCTTCTTCATCCTTTTTACGATAAGAAACGATATGGTCTTGGCCACCATAAGTGGTTAATTCCTCGTCCTTTTCAGTAGGCCTAACAGGTTCATTTTTAGCTTCAACTTCAGGCTCACGTTTTGGTTTTGGCTTTGGCACTGACTTTGGCTCAGGTACAGGTACATTGGTAATCTCATCAAGATCAACTTTTTCTGATTTCTTAAAAATCAAAGAAGGTTGAGCAGTAGGCGCATCACCAGGTTTTTTATTTCTTGGGCGGAGCTTTACGGTAACTCCTTTCGGAGTTTTCGCATTCTTTTCATTGATCTGTGCAATCAATTCTTGCTTCTTAACACCGGTTACCCGCTTAATTCCAAGCGCTTTTGCTATTGTTTGAAGCTCTGGTAATTTCTTTTTTTCTAGGGAAACCAGTTCTCCAGCCGTAATATTGACGGTCTGATTATCTGACATATATAATTGTAGCTGTTAAGTAAATAATGAGTTCTTACTAAGTTTGTAGTGAACATCCAACTATCACATATAGATAGCGTATTCAGGATTGTTCATTAGGTAAGGAAAGAGCCGGTGTTATTGCTTTAATTTGTTCATCCACCGCTTAACGATGGGGTAAAAGTAAAAACTTCCTGCAATAATTACTAACTCTGTCTCAAGTTCTTTTAAAATAGTTTGATAATTTTCTTCGGTAATGGATTCGACTGCCATTTTGGAACGAATTAACTCTATGGTAGCGGCTCGTTCACCTTCTTGTTGAAAAAAATATCTTCGCCTAAATGTAACCAAAAGTTTGGTAGATTCCATAGAAACCTTGTCTTTCATCATCGAAAAAATAAGAATAGGTTCTTTTCCATTAATGTCTACCAAACTATCGATAGTGGATGTTAATGCCTGCTCATTATGAGCCCCGCTAAAATACCATTCTTTATTAGGATGTAATTTCTCAAATCTAGCGGGCGCTCCTGCAAATGCAGAAATAGCCTTATGAACATCGTTTTGGTTCACTGGGAACATATTTTGAAGTTCACGAGTGGCAAGCAACACCGTTAAAACATTCCACTTGTTTACACTTTCAATCAAGTTTGTTTGAATCTCAACTCCCAAATCTTCCGATTTAAAAATACCTCGCTCCCATTTAGGATTAAATTGTTGTGCTGAAATTAATTTCGATTCTTTTTCTGCAGCAACTTTTGAGAATACTTGAGCGTTTCCCGGCGTTATATTTCCTAAGATTACAGGTTTATTCTGTTTTATAATACCTGCTTTTTCTATAGCTATCTGTGCTTCCGTTTCTCCTAATACATCTTGATGGTCGAGCCCAATACTAGTAATAATTGCTAGTGATGATTCTACAATATTGGTTGAATCTAAGCGCCCACCGAGTCCCGTTTCAATAATGGCAATGTCCACTTTCTGCTTGGCAAAAACCCAAAATGCAAGTACAGTGCTAATCTCGAAATAGGATAACGAGAGCTCATTTAATAACCGTTCATTTTCTCTAAAAAAATCGAGTATTAGATCGTCGCTAATTTCCAGTTTACTTATTCGCACTCGCTCATTATAGCGCAATAAATGGGGCGAGGTAAACAGTCCCGTTTTATAACCTGTGTTGTTGTAAACCTGTTCTAACAAATAACAGGTGGTTCCTTTTCCATTGGTTCCTGCAACATGAATGGTTGGGTATTTTAAATGCGGATTCTCAAGCCTTCGGCAGCATTCCGTGATATTCTGAAGCCCAAATTTTGCCGCTGATGCACCCTGCACTTGAAACTTGGGCAAGTCGTCAAGGTAGGTCCAGACGTCGGCTATAGAGGTAAATATGTTCATTGTTTAAGTTCTTCGTTTTATACTTCTCAAATTCTTTTTGCAGCCGTTTAATAAATGGATGTGAAGTCTTAAAATTGATTTCATCAATACTCGTTATTGGGAATATCTCACGCAAAGAATTAGTACCCCAAGCAGCTTCTGCATCCGTCAAATCTTTGAGCTTATATTCGCCCTCTTCCACACGGATATCATTCATATTTAAAATTAAACTTAGAACGATTTTTCGGGTAATTCCAGGTAGCAAATCACACTTTTCGCTAGGCGTATAAACGGTATCCCCCTTCAACCAAAATATATTAGCAATAGTTGTTTCACTAATAAATCCCTTGGTGGTTAGCATTAATGCATCGTTGCCACCTAATTTACTCGCCTCTTGTGCGGCTTTGATATAATTAATTGAATTTGTGAGCTTTACTTTTCGGGTGAGGGATGCTTCGGGAATAGCGCGAGTTGCTACTGTTTTTAATAAAACATCTTTTCCCGTTGTTGGTAAATCTCTACTCGTAATAATATAATCTGAATGAACCGAAGTTGTCCCAAATCCTGCGTCACCCCTTCTCACACATTGAATCCGAAAGGCTGCATCTTGCTCGCCTAATCCATTTTTCTGGGATAAGGCCTTCAGTTGATGGAATAATACTTCCTCTTTAAGCGTGGGTTCAATCCCTAGGTATTTCAATCCTAATACTAAGCGTTCAAAATGATCGCCGAAGTGGAGGAATTTTCCTCTATAACTTCTAAGGGTTTCAAAACAACCATCGCCATACATTAAGCCTCGCGATGAAGTAGAAATAATGGGCGTATTCTCTTCTACAAATTCCCCATTAAAAACCACATATTTTGATTGATTAGTCATCAATATACTGTTTAAGCAAGCTGTAACCTGCTCCTTCTTGGTAGCCTACATGGGCATAAACATAGCTTCCATTCTTATCAAAAACCACGTATGAAGGCACTCCAGGAACTTTAAGGTCATTATATAATGACACCCCATCTACGTAGGTGAAGTTTTTTGGAAGTGCTTCAAAATCAATGCTGTCAGTTGCGTCTTTCACAAGGGCACCTATCACATGAATACTACTATTTTGATCAGTCAAAGTTGCTATTTCATCAATCATGAAGTTTGATTTTTCTGACCAACTAGAAAAGAAAAGCAGAACTACATTCTTCCCTTTAAATTCGCTCACACTAACACTGTCGTCTTTATGAACATATCGCATTTTTTTCACTGTTAAAGTGTCGTTTGTGCTAATACTGTTTAAAAAGCGAGTTTGTTCTTTGTCTTTGAACGAAAGGGATGCGTAAACGATAATGAGCGCAGAAACCAGTGCCATTACCGCCATAAATGCTGGGAAATATTTATTGTCAATTCTCATAGATGTAAGTTAAGAAACTTCCTTCCATCATTTTAGTAAATATGGACTGTTTTATTAATTGGTTTGAATAGAAATTATTCTTCCTGAAACGGCTGGGATTTTAAGTTCTTGAGAACAATTTTCAGATTCAACCAACTCGTCGCTCATTAAATCGGTGTACGTGCAAGTTTCTATAGCGAATGTTAGTGGCTGCTCTGAGCGATTTAAAGCCACATACACACTAGGCTCATTTAGGTACGAACGCTTAAATACTACTAATCCAGTCTCTTCATCTAGCAGTAGAAACTCAACATCACCTTTCTGAATAGCTACATATTGATTTCTTATTTCAGCGAGCTTTTTGTAGAAACTATGTAATTCAGCATCGAAATTATTGTCATCCACTGCTCTTTTTTTGCCGAGTGGATGAATTCGCTCTGGCTCATACTTCATATCATCCCACACCATTGGCTTTCTGTCATCAGGATCATCGGCGCCCCACATTCCAGATTCTGTTCCATAGTAAATCATAGGAGCACCTTTCCATGTGTACTGAAAGATGGATACTAGCTTTTGTACTGCTCTCTCTTTTTTATTTGGTTTACGTGGATTGAAACCATCTTTTACCGAACCATTTCGATCATATTCTAAACCTGGATTTACAATTATGGAAGCTAAACGCGCTGTGTCGTGGCTATCCATGAGGTTCTGAAGTACATCTAAACCTTCCTCTGGATAATCCTCTTCTACTTGTTTTAGTCGATTTTCAAATTCAGCAATACTAATTCTCTCGTCAATGAAATAATCTTTAGCTGCGTAGGCAAATCTATAGTTCATCACCGTGGTAAACATTTCTGCATTAATATAATCCTTGGCTTTGTCCGTCCATATCTCGGCAATTGTAATGGCTTCGGGATTTATTTCTCTCACTAAATCGTGCCATTCTATCCAAAAATTATCTCCCACTTCCTCAGCTACATCAAGTCGCCAGCCATCCACCCCATCACTAGGGTCCCCATCTCCATTTGGATCCATCCAGCGTCTAGTTATGTCAAAAATGTGTTGTTTTATGGGATCAATTAAATTTTCGTTTTCTTCTCTAAATACGGGCAAGCCTTTAAAGCCCCACCAACCTTCATAATCAAATTCATTTTCGTCTGTTTCTGGGTTATCGAATGAGTTAACGATGTACCAATCTTTATACTTCGACTTTTCTTGATTCTTCACTAGGTCTTTAAACGCCCAAAACTCGGTGCCTGTGTGATTAAAAACTCCATCAATTACCACTTTCAAATCACGCTTATGGGCTTCTTTAATGAGCTCTAAGAATAGTTTGTCTCCACTCGTCCATTTCCATGTAGAAGGATCATTTGGATTTTCAGCTTCGAACTGAGCAACATCTGCTTCTGGATTAGGCCCAAAATTACGATCTATATGATGAAAATAAGAAGCATCGTATTTGTGCATAGATTGAGCATCAAAAATGGGATTGAGATAAATACCACCGACTCCCAAATCTTTTAAATAATCTAGCTTGTCAATCACTCCTTGCAAATCCCCACCGTATCTTCGCTCCCTAACAATGGAATAGAAATCGTCGGTGTGATCTTTCTCCCAATCATCGCGCTGGTACCAATCTTGAGTCCATGAGCTTATTTCCCAGCCCTCAGGACCTCGGGCACGTTCTCTATTTGGTTGATTTGTGGAATCTCCATCTCTAAAACGTTCTGGGAATATTTGATACCAAACAATACCCTTTGCCCACTCTGGGCTCGAATACACTTTTTCAGGTTGTGGCTCTGGGGTGCAGGATGCAAAAAGCAAAAGTACAATTGCAGAAGAAAAATAATATTTCATGAAATCTCATTTTAAGTGGATTATTTAAAGCAACGAAGCTTTTAAATATATATCTGCCCAAATATAGTCTAATTTTTGGGGATTGAAATAGATATAAGTAGTAAGAAGCTAGTTTTGAGGGGTGAGCAGTGAGTTTTGAGGATTTTAGAATCAAGCCATTAGAAGTAATAGGCGTAAGGTTTTGGGATTTAATGTTTACAATCAAGAAGAATTCCAACACCAAAGGTGTTAAATGTGAATAACCTATGGTGCATACTTCCGCAGGAAGAGGTAACCATAGGTTAGGAAAACGCGTAAAGATGGAATCGGTGGGCAGGATTGTTTTATAAAAAATGCGAGTAGATCCACCGAAATTTCAGCAAGATTCATTTAATGAGCGCGTCTTCGGCGATTAATAATAATGGTCAGGTTCTAAAATTATGACAAATTGGGCACCCACGAGTCCTCCCTCTGAAATCAAAAAATATAGATACAAGACACAAGTAGTAAGACCTAAGAAATTAGGTTTGAGGAGTAAGTAGTGAGATTTGAGGTGGATTATAGAATAGAGTAGAAATCTTTGACTTCCAGAACTTCGAAATGGGTTCAAGAAAATCTAGATGATTTCGGAAATTGTGGACAAATTGGGCACCCACGAGTCCTCCCTCTGAAATCAAGCGAGCTTGATTTCGGTCTCCCCCCCTAGGGGAGATAGTTTTGTTATTTAATAACTTAGAGATTGCCATTTAAGACTGAGTAACATCAATCCCACAGTTTTAAATCTTATGTCTTGCGACTTAAATCTAATCTTGGTCTCCCCCAGAGACTAATCTCTATACACATCTATTCTGGTTCATAAATCTGTTCAAACAACATGAGGTACAAATCATTGACGCCAAGGAAGTGCAGTGAGACCTAGCTCTCATGTTATAAGTTAAAAGAATAGATTTCATTCATTTCCCTCACCGCTCACTGCTCACCCCTCAAAACTAGCTTCTTACATCTTATGTCTTGTGTCTTAAATCTAGCTAGCCATTTCGTTAATTTTTTTCCATTCAGCTTCGGTAACGGGAGTGATGGAAAGACGGCTGCGTTTGAAAATGAGCATTTCTTGAAGCTCTTCTTCTAGCTTCATGGCTTCGCGTGTCACGGGATTTTTAAACTTCTTGTTGAATTTAACATCAACCAACATCCAACGAGGTTTGGATTCTGTGCTTTTAGGGTCGAAGTACTTTGAGTCTGGGTCGAACTGAGTGTGATCTGGGTAAGGCTCGCTAGCTACTTCCATGATACCTACAATGGCAATGGGCTTGGCATTAGAGTGATAGAAAAAGATTTTATCCCCAATCTGCATTTTGTCTCGCATAAAATTACGCGCTTCGTAATTACGAATTCCATCCCAAGGCTCTACTTGATCTCTTTCTAAATCATCGATACTGTAGTCATACGGTTCCGATTTCATTAACCAATATCTGCTTTCACTCATTCTACTATAATTCTGTTAAATTTAATTTTATTGAGACCTTTTATAGGTTCTCTGCCCCTGCATATTTCTGTATATACCACAAAACAGTTTCGCGTAACATTCCATCAAAATCTTGAGAAGGCTCCCAACCTAGTTCATTTTTAATTTTAGAGGCATCAATTGCGTATCTAAAATCGTGACCTAAACGGTCAGTTACGAAACTAATAAGATTTTTATAGTCCCCTTCTGGTCCTTTCCCAACTTCTTCATTCAGAATGTCACAAATTTTATGAATCAACTCTAGATTCTTCCATTCGTTATTGCCACCAATATTGTAGGTTTCGCCTGCCTTTCCTTTCAGAAATACTGTTTCAAGCGCATCACAATGGTCGTGCACAAAAAGCCAATCGCGAACATTCGCTCCCGTTCCATAAACTGGAATAGCATTATTCTTCATCACATTTCTGATAACGGTAGGAATTAACTTTTCGTCGTGCTGATGAGGCCCGTAATTATTAGAACAATTCGTAGTTACCACATTCATCCCATACGTATGGAAGTAAGATCTAATAATCATATCACTACCTGCTTTAGATGCAGAATATGGTGAATTTGGTGCATAAGGTGTGTTTTCAGTAAACAAACCTTCATCCCCTAAAGCGCCATAAACCTCGTCGGTAGAAACGTGAACAAACCGATTATTTTTCCAGTCTTTCTCATCTTCTTTCCAGAGCAATCTACATTCTTCAAGAATGTTAAAAGTACCAAGCACATTCGATAAAATAAACGGCTCTGGTCCAGATATGGAATTATCTACGTGCGACTCTGCAGCTAGGTGAATAACTCCATCCGGCTTAAAGCTTTTAACAATGTCTTTAACTTCATCGCGGTTTACGAGGTCTATTTTTTTAAAGTAGTATCGCTCAGAATCACGCAATGGTTTTAGGTACGATGAATCGGATGCATAGGTGAGTTTATCGATGTTCATGATAACCAAATTAGGGTGCTTCTCGAACAATCGAAGTATTAAATTTGAGCCAATAAAGCCCGAGCCACCTGTTACAATTATCTTTTTCAAAATAAATTCTCTTCGCTTAATGATGATAGTGACGGAAGGTTTTGGTCCTTTTCGGAAAGTATTGGATGTTCAACTTCCCAATTAACCTGTATAAATGGATCATTCCATTTTACCCCTCGTTCACCTTCTGGGTTATAGTAATCGCTACATTTGTAGCTTACAATCGCTTCTTTACTTAGCACCGAAAAGCCATGTGCAAAACCTTTAGGTACAAATAGTAACCGGTTGTTTTCGTCGGATAGTTTTACAGCAACGTACTGGCCGAAAGTTAGTGAATCTTTCCGTAAATCCACGGCAATATCTAAAATGGTGCCTTTTAGGCAAGCTACTAGCTTATCCTGTGGATTGATAATTTGATAATGCAGCCCTCGAATAGCATTCTGATATGATTTAGAGACGTTATCTTGAACAAAATCAAGATCTATACCCGCCTCCTTTAAACTTGATGCCCTAAATGATTCATAAAAATAGCCACGGTTATCTTTAAAAACTCGAGGCTCTATCAGTTTAACATCCTTGATGCTACAGTCTGTAATTTTCATTCTAAAATTGCTTTAGCAGTTTTTGTAAGCCAGATTTCCAACTTTCAATATTTGAACCTTCAATTTTACTCATTTTTTTGGTGCTTAACTTAGAAAATGCAGGTCTTTTTGCTTTTGTTGGGAAAGCCGCTGAGTTTACTGCATGTAGTTTTATCGAAATACTTTTCTGGACAAATATTTCGGTAGCAAAATCGAACCATGTACATAATCCTGATGAGCTAATATTAAAAACACCTGTTTGTTTGGCTTGCACAAGTGCCCAAGTATTCTCTACCACATTTGCTGCAAATGTTGGGCTACCGAATTGATCGTTTACTATACTCAACTCATCCTTCGTTTCTGCTAGTTTAAGCATCGTTTTAACAAAATTATGGCCGTGTTTACCACACAACCAAGAAACGCGCAATATTAAATAATCACATCCAGAATTTTTAATAGCCAACTCCCCTACCAATTTACTGGCTCCATATACATTTATGGGCTTAGGATCATGATCTTCAGAAAATCCATCTACAAATAATTCCCTATCAGCATCAGTGCCACTAAATATGTAATCGGTGGAATAGTGAATAAGCTTTATATTTCGATTTTGGCAAATTTGAGCAAGATTCTTAGCCCCTTCCCCATTAATTAAAAACGCCTTCTCTTTTTCATCTTCTGCCAAATCAACTTTGGTATAAGCCGCACAGTTTATGAGTACAGTTGGTTTGAAGGCATGAACTACTTCCTCAATTTGTTTAGGATCGGCTATATTTAATTCTGCTGAATTTGAGCTTTTAAACTCAATATTATTAGCAACGCAAAAATCTTCCCATTCTTTGCCTAATTGCCCCCCACCGCCAGTTATTAGTACACGCATACCCTAGCCTCAATTATATTTCTTTCGTTCCTAAGCGGTAATAATATTTCAATAGCCTGCCAGTACTTTTCAGGCATGTAGTCACGTTTATTATTTTCCATAATGTATAATATTCAATCAGAAATTAAACTAGGCGATAAATTAATGTGTGAAACTACATCTATTCTGATTAAATCTAAATCGCTTATTGATTGAAAGCTAAAACTATTCAAGACGCACAAATATCTCTATTTCCATATTATTAAAACAATCTAAGATTTCAAGCAAAAAAACCCTCTTTAAAGCTCTTTTAAGCCACTTCTGTTTAGCTAGCTCTCAGTTCATCACATTTAATTTTCGTATATTGAGGGTCGATAATAACATGAAGTATGTACACAAAAATCTCCACATATCTATTTTCAGCACTTATTCTGCTTTTTGGTATCTCGTTAGATGCAAAAGCCCAGAATAAGATATGGACTGGCGCCATAGATTCTTCGTGGCATACTGCAGGGAACTGGAATCCAACGGGGGTACCTACATCTAGTCATAACGTTTTAATTCGAGGTAATACCACTCCCCGCCCGGTAATAACTTCTAATGTTACTATCGAGAATTTAACCATAAACCAATACACCTCAAATCCTGGGGACCAGCTCACTATTCGTAATAATGCGACGGTGACTATAAATGGTAGCCTTACTATTCCTGGTAATGGAGTTTTAAATATTGTGAACGGATACGTTAATATGACCGGGGCAAACAGTACTACTTTTACTTTAGGTTACAGCAATATAGTTGCCATTAAAATCACTAATGGTAGTTTTACTGCGGGCAATGTGAGCAAAGCTATAGATGTAACTTTAAATGCTAACGTTAGTTTGGGTAACGGCACGTTTGATGTATCTGGCAATTTAACCGTTAGCAATAGCAAGGTTTTTAACGTCCAGAATGGGACGGTGAATGTTGATAAAATCACCACCTTAAATGGTACCTACAATGGTGACGACGGAACTACTACCTTTAATGGTAAAGTTGATATAAAAAGTGGTGGGTTACTGAACCTAGATAGTGGAAGTATAGATTTTAATGATGAAGTTTACATTGGTAATAGTGGCACAGCAAACTTTGGCTCAGGAACCGTTAACATTAATTCTGATCTAGAAGTAGTTAGTGGCGGATACTTAAATATCCAAGATGCGAATGTAACTATTAATGGTGATGCCAATTTCAATAACTCAGGCCACATGACCCTTGATAATGGTGTTCTTCATGTTGGCGGAGATGTTAACTTTTCTTGGAGTGGTACTATTGATGCCGGTAATTCTACCATTATTTTAGAGGGAGATATAAGCTCCCCAACAGGCTCCACTTTTGATGCTGGTACTAGTACCGTTGTTTTTGCTGGTGATAATCAAAACATTGATATTGGCTCTGATGTTACATTCTATAATGTGGAAATAGAACCAGGTACTACAGTAGATACTGGAGTAAATGGTAATACTATTGTTATTGAAAACGACCTTACCATTGGGGAAGATGGTGAATTAAATGTAAACGGAAGCGACAACGTAAATATACGTGGTGATGTTAATGGTGATGAAGATGCCTATAGCCCAACAAATCCCTACGCCGTTACAGCTATTGCACCTAATACTACCACTCTGGTAATTACATTTAATATGGAAATGGATCAAAGCACTACGGAAACTACTGGTAATTATTCCATTTATAAAAAGAGCAATCCAAGCTCGACGGTTGCCATTTCAAACGCCTCATTAAATACAGGAGGTAATAAAAAAGTGGTTACCATTACCATGGCAACTATTGAGGAGGATGTTATATATGCAGTGCTGATTAGAACAAATATAAAAAGTAGCACTAATGCCAATATTTCTGCCAATCACATAAAATATTTCCAAAAAAAAGGGCCTTTATTTCTCTATAGCCGACAAACAGGTAATTGGTCCGACAATAGTACTTGGTCTAAAATAAGCCATACTGGAGCTGCCGCTAGCGAAAACCCAACAACTACTAGTAACGCCACAATTATAGTTGGTAATGGGCATACGGTTAGCATAAACGGGGCTGCTTCAATCACCAACCAATCTTCGTTGGAAGTAAAAACTAGTTCAAAATTACAGGTGGTTTCAGGTGGCACTCTGACTCTAGGCACTAAAACAATCACAGGAATTGGAACATTTGAAGTCACTAATGGCACTTTGGCAATTGGTTCATCTGCTGGAATTAGCTCTTCGGGTGCAACAGGAAATATTCAAACTACCACTCGTACTTTTGGCTCTTCAGGTTCTTATACCTATAATGGTAGTGGAGCTCAAAATACAGGAACTGGGCTTCCTTCTACCGCAAATAACTTCACGGTAAATAACGCGGCTGGCGTCACCCTTTCTAGTAATCTAAAAGTAAACGGCACTCTTTATTTAACCTCGGGTTCGCTAATTGTCAATTCAGGGTATAATCTAATCGCCAATACTAAATCGGTGAGCGCCGGTAAATTAGCGATGAAAAGAAGTATTACGGGATCTAGAGGTTGGCGCTTATTTTCCTCCCCTATTGCCTCTACCTACGGCGATTTATTGGATGGAATTGTAACCCAAGGCTATACTGGCTCTTCGCTTGGCAATGCGCCACTAGATAGCTTGCAGCCTAACGTGATGTACTATTTAGAATCTCATCCTGGAACCGATAATCAGCGATGGAGAGCGCCAGTTAGCGCGGCCACATCACTTACACCTGCTCAGGGACTTTACACCTACGTTTTTGGAAATATCCCTGCCGATTCAAGATATAATGACAACCTCCCTGCTACCCTAACCGTGGAAGGGCAAGAGCATAGTGGCGCTATAGATTTTAATGTAACGTACACCACAGCCGCCGATTCGGGCTGGTCTTTGTTGGGTAATCCATACGCGGCAACTATTAATTGGGATGATAATTCCAACTGGACAAAAACTAATATCGACAATACGATTTACCTGTGGGATTATTCCACCAACCAATACAAAACATGGAATGGAACAACGGGCGATTTAGGCAATGGACTTATTTCGCCTTTTCAAGGGTTTTGGGTAAAAGCTAATGCCGCTAGCCCTTCCTTAATTGTTCAGGAAGATGCTAAAACAACAGGTGGCGTTTTTGTGGGCAAAGCGATGGCATCCGAGAACGATTCAAAACCTTCTTTTTCTCTGACTCTTTCTGATGATGATAACACCGCCGCGACGCATTTTATGTTTAGTGAAGAAGGCAAAAATGGTAAAGATCGCAAAGATGCATTCCGCCTAGTTCCATTGCCAGATATTCACTCTTATTTAGATCTCGCCAGCATAACACAAGATGGCGACCGGCTTTCCATCAATAACTTGCCACGTAAATTTGGTATTCCTATAGAAGTACCTCTTTTTGTGAATGCATACGAAATTGGTGCTCCTAAAAAGAAAGCCTTGCATTTTATATTCGATAATTTTAAAAATATTCCCCAAGGATGGACTATTACCTTAGTTGACACTAAAACTGGTGAACAGATTAATATTGAAGAATTTGATACCTACCTGTTAGAAATTGAAACTACCAGTGCTGAAGATGCACCAAATGGTGCTTTTGGGGCTAAGCCTAAAATAACACACAAAGCTAAAGCAGCAAGTAGCAGGTTTCTAATTCGAATTGAACCCGGTGAGGACGCGGCTGATCTTCCTAACAAATTTGAGTTAAAACAGAACTTCCCAAATCCGTTTAATCCAACTACAAATATCAGATTTACGCTACCACTGCAGAGCTATACCACACTTACTATCTATGACATTCTAGGCAGAGAGATTACTACACTAGTTTCGAAAGAGTTAGATGCGGGAGAGTATACTTTCAAATGGGACTCTGGCAACCTTGCTAGTGGTGTTTATTTATATCGCCTAGTTAATAAAAATGGCGTTTTCACTAAAAAGATGACCCTCATTAAGTAGTAATTATTCACTGAGACCTTATTTAGTTAGAATTACTTAATTATAGCTTACACCAAATCCATTATTTATATATTTGCACAGGTAATTGTAAGTAGACTAACTCGTTTAATTAGAAATAGTATAATTACCAATAAATCATCTTACTTAAGGTTAATGAGCTACGCGAGAAAATATTTATTCCGCTACACCCTACTTTCCATCTTTTTAATAGTTGGTTCAGGCAGAATATATGCTCAAACTATTACGCCCGCCACTGGAGGTTCCAGTATTTCAGTAGATAATTTTGCTTCAGGCACTTGGACTAACCTAACAGGCCCTGTTATCACAGAAACCTCGCCTGGCCAATTAGCATCCGGTACTATGCGGTTGAAAACTCCCTCTGGTTTTGTTTGGGATGTAGGAGGAACTGCACCTACAATTAATGTTACTTCATCTAAAGCTACAAGAATTACGGTAACATTAACATCTCGTACCGCTACAGAATTAATTTTTAGCATAACAGGATCTAGTGCTGGTAACCCAAAAAATAACCCACATACTATTACATTCTCTGATATTAGAGTTCGTCCATCTCAAGGTACCCCAATAGTTTCTGGTAATATTACAAATATTGGAAGTGGCGCGCCTGGCGGAACTATAAATTATGGTACCCTTTCAATGGTTGCTGGTGCTGACAGCCAGATTAGAGTAGAATCATTACCCACTGCCGGGGGCTCATTAATTGCGGCTCAAAATATTGAAGCAGGCCAATCTCTAACCGTTTATTCTAATGTTAGAGATCAATTTGGAAACTTTAAAAGAAATCAGTCTTCTACTTGGAGTACTGAATCTGAAACCGGCGGGGTTACTGATACCGATTTAAGTTCTTCAACAGGAACTAGTACTACTTTCAACGCTACCCTTACAGGAACAGCTAAAATAAAAGCCACTTCGGGTGCCTTTACCGCAGTACAAACAGGTGTATTAACGGTCACTCCATCTGCTGCATCCTCTCTTTCAATTACCACTCAACCATCTGCTACAGCAACTGCAGGGGTGCCATTTGTAGCTCAACCAGTAATAAAAATACTCGATAGCTATAACAATATTGTCACTACCGATAACTTTACTCAAATTACAGCAACTCGTAATACTGGCAACGGAAATTTGCAAGGTACCGTCACTAAAACGGCCGTAAATGGTGTTGTTACATTTACAAACTTATCCCATAATGTAGCCAATACTATTGATCTTACATTTTCTGCAATGGGTTTTGCAGATGTAACTTCAAACACCATTGCTATATCACCCGCAGCTGCTTCAAAATTGATTTTTACACAACAACCTGTAAATGGTAATAGAAACGCTCCCGTACCAACTATTGAAGTTCAAATAACAGATAGTTTTAATAATTTTGTTTCACAATCAGGTACTCTAGTAACTTTATCTATAAATACTGGTTCGGGAAATATTAGTGGTAACACAGCGACTACTAACGTTGGAGGTAAAGCTACTTTTAGCAACACTCAATTCAATCAGGTCGGCCTTAAAACTATTGTCGCATCAGCCCCCTCCCTTAGTAACTCGCCAGCAAGTAATTCCTTTACAATTGCTACTGCTGGAACACTTGCTGGCTTTGAAATTGAAATAGCAGGTGGTGGAAATATTCCTACCCAAACTGCTGGCTCTTCATTTAATATCAAAATAACTGCTGTTGATGGCATTGGCGCTGTAATAGATGGCACAATGGGTAAAGATAACTTTACCGGTAATATAGACCTTACCACTACAAGTACGTTCTCTGGTGCCACAACTACAACTAGTATTGGCCCATTTGTGGGTGGTGTATATAACTCACATTCTGTTGGACTTACCTTAGCAAGTAATAGCGCAACTTTAACAGCAACAAATAGTGCTGGTAGTGAGTTTGGAAGCAGTAATACATTTACTATTGTACCCAACTCCCCTAATATAGATAGCTCGTATGTTTACGCTACACCCGATAGTTTAATCGCTGATGGAGTAAGCGAATCTGTTATTACTCTCCAACTGCGTGATGAATATGGCAATGATGCAATTGGAAATGTTTCTGAGACTATATTAATTTCAAAATCTTCTGGTACAGGTTCAATCTCAGCAACTACCGGTAATGGTAATGGAACTTATAAAGCCACGGTAACAGCCCCATCTTCACTAGGTTCTGCAATTTTTACAGCAAGTATAGATGGCAATGGCATTACCTCTGGTGATGCCACAGTGGTGTACACCTTTAGTGATATTGCTACTTTCTTAATAGAAGATGTGGGTGGTGGCAATATTGGTACTCAAACTGCAGGTAGTAGCTTTAACATTAAAATTACTGCCAAAGATGCCCATGGCAATACCGTTGAGTCTTTTGATGGTCCTGGAAATTCCGTAAATATTACATCCTCAGGAACTCTAACATCTGGTGGTGGTACTACCTCAACCTTTACAAATGGGGTGCTAAGTTCCCATTCAGTTACCATAACTTCTGCTGGTAGCCGAACTATAACAGCTAGAAAAACTGCATCCTTTCAAACTGCAACAAGTAATAGTTTTACTGTAAACCCTAGTACAACAAGCGCTACAACAACAACTATTACGCCTACAAAAAGCTATCTCCAAAATAATGGATCAGATAATACTACCATAACCATTCAGCTAAAGGATCAATATGGTAATAACCTTACCACAAATCCTGGTACAATAAATGTATCTAAAGGTGGGGCTAATGCATCTATAAGCACCCCTGCTACTTATGTTTCTAATGGCCGTTATACCTCTACATTAACCGCTTCTAGTACCATCGAAACGGTCACCATTACTGCTAATTTGAATAATACCATAAATTTCACCGACGACGCTGTGGTTGTAATTACTCAATTTAACGAATGGGAAGGTGATGCCGGCGGAAACCAATTAAACAAAATTGATTGGGGTAATACAAGTAATTGGAGCCTTGGGGTGCTTCCCACTTTAGGGCAAGTTGTAATGATTCCAACTGGCTTAGATAATTATCCTATTATTGACGGAGAAGACCCGAGTATCGATTTTTTAGTTATAGAAAATGGTGCTAATGTAACTTTAGTAAGCCGGACTATTACCATTAACAATGAGATTTCAGGTGATGGTAGCATTTTTGGGAATGACGGCATCATAAATATTGGTGGTGACTCTAAGGTTAAATACTTTATCGCTGGCTCATCTAATGTATATTTTAATGGTAGCACCGCTCAAGTAATTGAAAATGATTTTACTGCAGATTCCCTATTTATTAGTAATAATGTAACTGCCAACGATTATCTCGAGGCATTTTCTGGCATTAATATTTCAACTGGCAAAACACTTACCATGACAGCTGGTTCACAACTAGTTTCCTACGACGATATTAACATAGATGGCACCTTAAAAGGAACTAATGCAAAATTTACTTTCAGTGGCAATATAAATGTAGGCGTAAGTGGTTCAATCGATTTAACCAATACATCACTTGTTGCAAATGGCTCTTCTGCTCAACAAATTAATGGTATTAATAACCTAAGAAGCTTTACTGTAGATAATCCCTCTGGTGTAGTAATAAACGATGATTTGGTGGTTACCGATACCCTATTTATTAATGATGGCACCTTAACTCTCGAATCTGGTACTAGCTTTGTGAGTAATATTAAACAAGGCAACATTACCAATCTAATTGCACGCCGCCAAATAACCGGAACTACAGGCTGGAGGCTTCTCTCGCCACCTATAGATTCAGATTACGATGACTTCTTAGACGGCACTATTACACAAGGTTATGCAGGCGCTTTTTATAGTACAGGCTCCGACCCAGGTGACACTCTTCAGCCTAATGTTCTTTATTATGACGAGCTAATTCTTGGTACCGACAATCAAAGATGGCGTAAACCAGCAAGTGCAGCCACATCCTTAACACCTGGCAGAGGCTTGTTCGTTTACTTTTTTGGAAACCAGCCTTTAGATCCTTTATATAATAACGCCTTCCCTATTACCTTGCAAACTCAAGGAGCCGAAAATGATGGCGATGGCACTTCGTTTACATTCCCTATCACCTATACTGCTGCGGCCGACTCTGGTTGGAATTTAGTAGGAAATCCATTTACTGCTACTATAAATTGGGATGATGGGAATTGGACTAAAACTAATATGAATAATTCCATTTATGTATGGGATCCTGCCACCAACGATTACTTAACTTGGAACGGGCTCACTGGTTCTTTAGGTGATGGTAAAATCGCACCCTTTCAAGGTTTTTGGGTTAAAGCGAATGGGGTAGGCGCGCCAACTTTAAAAGTGAATAAAACCTCTAAAACAATTGGTGGCACCTTTTACAAAGCAAGCAGAGGTACCCCAACCATAGAACTTACTCTAAAATCAGATTCATTAGTAAAAACCACCCACTTCTCCTTCACTGAAGCAGGAAGTGCTGGTAAAGATGACTTTGATACATACAGGCTTTTACCTTTCGATACCAATACATACCTAGAGTTATTCTCATTACTTGATGATGGAACACAACTAGCTATCAATAACCTCCCGAGAGATTTCGGTATACCTATCGATATACCTATTTACGTAAATGGGATTAGAAATGGGATTCAAATAGACAGTGAATACACACTTAGTTGGAAAGGCTTAAAACAAGTTCCTGAAAGCTGGACTATTAAATTACTCGACCGAAATAAGAAGGAGATTAGTGATTTAAATCAAACAGAAGAATATTCTTTCAATGTTAGATCGAAAAATAAAATTCAGGTCCCTAAAAGCGCTCCAAGCAAAGCTGCAATTTCTTCCAAAAATAAAGCTCTTAACAAAGAAGTTGAATTCTATCTAAGAATTACCCCAGGCGAAGACGCATCTGAACTTCCTAAAAAGTTTGAGTTATCACAAAACTATCCAAACCCTTTTAATCCGACTACAAATTTACAGATTTCACTTCCATTAAAATCAGAAGTAAACCTTACTGTTTATGATGTACTAGGGCGAGTGGTTTCAACTCTTGTAAACCAAGAACTAGCTGCTGGTGTCCACACTATTGAATGGGATGCTAGCCAATTTTCTAGTGGTGTCTACTTCACTAGGCTCACTACACCAAAAGGTGTGTTCGTCAAAAAAATGACCCTCATCAAATAAAAGACAACGGAATTGGTGGTTGGATATTAGTAGTTAGATAAAATTTAATCCCTTTACCCCGAGATAAATCTCAGGGCTATTAACATTCAACCTGCCTATGCGGCAGGCAGGCTCCTACGGAGTTGGGGGCTCAAACCTCCAAGGTTTCAATAGATCCTAATAATCACCCCTTTCATCATTCCAAACCTTGGAGGTTTCATTCAAATTCTTAAATCCCCAATCCCTGTTCATTGTTAATTGTTCACTGATTTCTGAATTCTGACTCCTGTATTCCCCCCGTAACCCATAACTCGTTACTCGTACCCCACCAAAAATTAAGAAACCCTAACTGCAATCTAACACAATTATCCCTTAACTTAGGGCAATTAAGTTTTAGCCATGACAAGAGCCCTATTCATTTTATTTTTACTCGTCGTTAGTAGCTCAAATTATCTATTTGCGCAGGATGCCTCTCAGAGTGTTAAGGCAAATATAGATATCCGAGCCACTATTGTTAGTTCCATAGAACTTATTACCGTTAACAGCATAAGAGTTGGGAATCTTCAAGCGGGACAAGATGAAATTTACATTAACTCTCTTAATGATATTAATGCGGGCTATATGATTGCAGTGGGTGCACCTGGGGCTGCTTTCAGGCTTAATTATGAAAGATCTAGAGTTCTTACCCAAGCTAAAGGGAATGGTACTTTGATTTTTGAATATGAACTCTCTGGTAATAATATTGAAGAACAAACTACAGCCACCTCTATTATTGATGAAGATGTTCGTAATCTTCAATTTAATGAGGAAGGCAGATACCATATTTGGGTTGGCGGTAGAATCAATTTGAGAAATGCACTCCCTGGTAGTTATGATGGAGATTTTACAATCGAAATTGAATATATATGATTTTGAATATAAAATATTACATATCAGCTATTATCATTTCAATTATCCTAATATTGAGTTGTGCCCAAAATTCGTACGCACAAGAAATAGATTTTGGGGATTATAGTTCAGCATATTCGATTGCCCTTTCAGAGCTAAATATTGGTGAAGACTTAGATTTTGGACTGCTTATTCAAAATGAAGGGGTTGTAAATATCCCTATTGCAGACTCGAAGGTTATGACTATTCAAGGTGTAAAATATCTCGATGTCATTGTAGATATTACCGCCGACGCTAGCCTTTTGCTCAACGGAGATTTACTTTGCATAAATGACCCAAGCTGCAGTATTCCATATACATTAATGGCTTCCTATGCTAATAACGGAACAAACACCTTTAGTGAAGCGGTTAATTTTACGGTATCTTCAAATATAGCTAGTGCGCAATTCCCAACTAAACGCAGACCTGTTGGGCCACCTAGACCACCCCCCACACCCGTATATAAAGGCTATAACCCAAATATTTATCTTGAAACTGCTTATTTATACATTTATGGCTCTTTAAATGTCGGCAATGTAAACGCAGGGAGTTATACTGGCAACATTACTGTATCCATTAGCTATGATTAACAGGTCTACTAAGGTATTACTAATTCTTTTGGGGGCTATTTTACCTCAATCTCTTTTTGCACAGTTCATAAACCTTCAGATTACCATTGAACCCGAATTAAGTGTAGAAGTAGAGCGAGCTTTAGATTTTGGCCAAGTAATCTCTAATTCTGGTATTAAAGAAATTAATATTGGCGACATAAATACAGGAATTTTTAGTATTCGTGCAATTCGATCCCAGTCACTATACTTTGAGTTAACATACCCTGATGCTTTGTTTATGGTTGACAACCGTATTGATAATATTCCATTAAAATTACAAACCTCATATAATAATTCTGGAGATATTAATATCTCAAATGCTCAAATTCTTTCTAATAATTCAGGCATAATAAACGTTGGGGGGACTACTAATAATTCTGGAGCTTTATGGCGCAAGCTATACCTTTATGTATATGGAAGTATTGATGTGGGCAATATACCAAATGGAGTTTACTCAGGCACAATAGTACTATACATTGATTATGACTAGACTTAGATGGATATATTTTTAAACATTAAGATAATCTAACTATGTTAGCCCAAGTTTTGTATATATCTTTTAATCAGAAACTCTAAAACAACTTTCAACAACCAAACAAATACTATTATGAAATCATTAAAATTAACAATTTCCGCTCTTGCTCTTGTAGCTATGCTTTCTGTTAACGCTTTTGCTCAAACTTTTGATTCTGATAACGTATCTGCTAAAGCAGTAATCGTTGGTTCTATAGCTGTTACAAATGTAGCTGATTTAGACTTCGGCTCTATCATAACAGCAGCTACACCAACCATAGCTGCTACTGACGCTGAAGCTGGTGCAGTTAAAGTAGCAGGTGCAACAACTGGTACTACTATGAATGTATCGATTGTATATCCTGCTACTCTAACAGACGGCACTCCTGCTAATGACTTAACTTTTGCTACTTACACAGCAGCAGTAACTGCTTCTGGCGACGATGCTACTCCAGGAAATGGTGTTGCTTTAACGGGTGCTTCTACAGTTGGACAAACTATTACAGGTACTTACACCTCTGGCGCTGATGAAGCACACATCTTTGTAGGTGGCCAAATATCTGATGCTAGTAAAGGTGTTGCCGGTAACTCTTACGCAAATGATATCGTAGTAACTGTTGATTACAACTAATTACTGATATTCATCAATTTTAAAAAAGTCTTATTTAAAAAATAAGACTTTTTTTTTGTACGTTAAGGGAAGTTGAAATATTTTCTTCCAGCATTTTTGCTTATGTTTAAAAAAAATAATTACAGACATATGAATAAATCTCTACTCTCTATTCTATTTATAATTTGTTCATTAAGCAGCATACCTGCTTTTGCACAAGTTACTATTGCACCTACCAACTTATTTATAGATCATAGCTCTAAGTTTGGCACCTATATGGTAATAAATGGGTCTAATCAAACCCAAGAGATTTCGATAGATTTTTACTTCGCCTATGCAAATTTAGATAAAACTGGTAACCGCACAATTGTAAGAGATGATTCGGCAAAAGCAGAACAATACTCCATTGCTGATTATGTGAAAGCTTTTCCAAAAAACTTTAAGCTAGCTCCGGGTCAACGCCAAATAGTTAGGCTACGGGTAGCTGCTCCTAACACACTATCGGATGGTACCTACTGGTCTAGAATTAGAACTTCATCTACCCCCGAAGCTCCTCCTATAGAATTCCAAGCTGAACAAGCTGTAACTGCTCAGGTTGGTATTATTGTGGAACAGGTAACTGGGCTTTTTTATAAAAAAGGTACCGTAAATACAGATATAGAGATAGAAGCTATTCGCCCAGTAAGAGAAGATTCCAAACTAACGGTTTACACTGATTTTTTGAAAAAAGGCAACTCTCCTTTCTTAGGTTCAATAACCACTACATTATTGGATAAAGCAGGGAAAGAGATAAAAACAGGATTCATCTTTACATCCATCTATTTTGATGGCTCTCATAGAGAAGAACTAGATATTTCTGATCTAGATAAAGGTTCCTACACATTAAAAGTAACCTTCGAAACTAATCGAACCGATATTTCTGACAGAGACGTTGTTAGCATGAAGCCTGTAACTCAATCAACTTCTTTTGAAATTAACTAAATTTGAACTCCAAGTCTTGTTTTATATATCTACTTTTTACGGTGTTTTTAAGTGTCTTTACCGTAAAAAGTATATATGCCCAAGAATCTTCTGAAGAAACCGAAGTTTATATTGACTTTCAATATCAAGGGGTTATCAATTCAGTAGTAATCAGCTACTATAAAAATGATGTTTTCTACCTACCTATTACAGAGCTTTTCAATCTTTCTAAAATTCAGAATTCGAAAGACAATAACATCATTAAAGGCAAATTTTCTGTCGATCAAACCCCCTACAGCATAGATTTAGCAAAGCAGACCATCACCTTTGGCGACAAGAAAATCTCTTTAGTGCAGGATGATTATCTTATCAAGGAATTTGACGACTACCTCACCCCTGAGATTTTCTCGAAAGCATTTGGGCTACATTTTTCCATCGATTTCAACAAGCTATTACTGAGCCTCGAAACGGATGTAAAATTACCCATTGTTGAGGAAGTGCAGAGAAGTAGAAGACGTAGAATAGTTGATTCTAATATATATAAAGATGATTACTACGAGTTAGCACTTGATAGGAATAGGTCTTTTTTAAATGGGGGTTTTGTTGATTATTCATTAACAAGCTACATAACCAATGCAACAAACAGTTATTCCTATAATACTTCTTTAGGCTTGCAACTGGCAGGCGGTGATCTTCAAGGAAACATCTTTGGAAGTTACACGAATAATATCTTTAACAACTCAAGTGATAACCTTCGTTGGAGGTATGTAATTCGAGATAATCCTAAAATTACTCAAGTTTATGTTGGCCAAACAACTCTCGATGGTGTTTTAAATTCAAATTTCACGGGGCTTAAAATTACAAATCAACCCATTGAGCCTAGGAGGTATTTTGATGAGTATGTTGTTCAAGGCTCAACCATTCCTGAGTCAGAAGTAGAACTCTATTTAAATAATGCTTTGATTGGGTATGAAAAGTCAGATGAACTTGGTAATTACAGCTTTACAACTCCATTATATTATGGCACTTCTAATTTAGATTTGAAAGTTTATGGTCCCACAGGCCGAACAATTACTGAATCAACTAAAATTCAAGTCCCATTTAATTTTTCTCCTAAAGGGGAATTCAATTATAACCTGAACGCAGGCTTGCTTCAGAATCCTTTATTGGGTACTTCAACACGCCCTCTTGTTGTAAATGCAAAAGCCAATTATGGCCTTACATCATGGCTATCAGGTTCTTTAGGTACAGAATATTTTGAAGGTGCAATGGAAAACGAAACCCCAGCTGTAACTGGTTCTGTTTCCACTCGATTTTTAACAAATTACATCCTCACTCTTGAAGGAGTTTCGCAAGGTTATTATCGATCAAATTTAAATGCCTATTTTGCTAATTCCGCTAACTTTAGCGTCGATTACACAAAATTCACATCCAACTCCATACTTTATAACTCTGCTGGTAGTGACCAACAACTAAACGTAACCGCTTTTTATCCATTAATGATAGGGAGCTTCCCGTTAATCTCTAGGATATCTACTTTTACCACATTTAGAAACAATGTAGAGTCAACTTCTTTACGTTTAGATTTAAGTACGCGTATTAACAAACTGAATTTCCGGTTTGGGTACTCCGATCGTATTTTTAATTCTTACAATTTCTTTGATCCTAGCATCGCCTCCACTCTTGATATTTCGGCTACGTACAACATCTCAAAAAATCCCAATATTCCTAAAATTTTGAGTGGCACTTTTCTTCGTGCCCAAATGCGATACATGCCAAGATTATCTAAAATAGAATCGGCTGAACTTGTTGCGTCAAAAAATTTATTTGGAGTTGGACGTTTGCAACTATCATATGGGCGTAATTTTATACAAAGCTTCAATAGCATTCGTGCAAACTTTGTTATTGATTTCAACAAGGTTCGCTCAAATTCTACATTTTCTTCGATTCGCACTAGTTATAATATTACTCAAAATATTAGAGGTTCTGTAGGGTACGATACAAACTATAAGAATTTTATTGCAACTAGTAGAAATCAAGTCGGTCGATCTGGCGCAGCTATCAAGCTTTTTGTGGATAACAATAATAACCAGGAATATGATAAAGATATTGACCAATCCATTGATGCTGGTTCTATCCGGATAGATCGAACTTCTGCTTCATCATTCCGCAAAAACGGAATCCTTTATTATTCTCAAATGCAGCCCTATTACCGCTATAATATGCAGGTAAATAAAGGTTCAATAGAGAATCCTCTGTTAGTACCAGAAAGCGGTGAGTTTTCAATAATTACTGACCCAAATACATTCAAAAAGATTGAAATTCCCTTCTATATGTCGGGAGTAATTGAGGGGAAAGTAGAACGTTTATTTGCTGACGATCAAAGAAGTGGACTCGGTGGTGTAAGAGTATTATTAACTGGTGTGGGTTCCGATACTTATAAAGAACTAAGAACCTTTTCAGATGGGAGCTTTTATTCCTACGAAGTTCCTCCTGGAAAATATGTAATGAGTGTAGATCAGAGCCAGTTGGATATTTTAAATATGGAATCTGCTCCTGGTAATATTGAGTTTGAAATTAAAGCATTAGCGGACGGCGATTTTATTGATGGTTTAAACTTCCTCTTACACCCAGAGGGCTTTAAACCAACTGACGAGAAACCTGAGAATTTAGATGCAATTATTGCGGCTCTTAAAAATACGACCACAATGATTCATTACGAACAAGAGCTAAAGGATAAGGTGGATAGAACCTTACGATTAATTATATTAGCCCAATCAGAATTTTATAAAAGAGATTTCGATCAAGCCTTTAAATACGTTGATGAATCACTAAATATATACGAGACAGCGCAGGGGTACGCGCTAAAGGGTAGCTTAAACTACCTGCGTGGTAACAAATTAGAAGCACAACAAAATTGGGATAAAGCTATACGTTTTAATCCAAGTATTTTTATACCTGATGCTGAAATGCTAGATCAAATTATTAATAAAGAATTCATGGATTAGGGGTATGTTTTTAATAAAGGGGATTAATTTTAGCATTTTAAATTCATTTTCTGGGGTTGCCAGAAGATGCTCTATGTTTATGCTTGCCACAGTCTATATTGCTTTGATTGGCACTGAAACTAGCTTTAGCCAAACCACCAGCAATGTTAGTACCACAGAGTCGATAGAGCTAAGAGTATCTATTCTAGAGCAAAATTATGATGCCCAACTTATTCAAGTTCTAGCCAATTACTTCGATCGTAATAAGTTCTTTGTTGATGTAGATATTACTGCAGATATGGTTAGCGAATCTTTCTCAACGCCTGGCCTAGAGATTGTTAGAGAACGCCCTAGAAATATAATGATGCCCGGGCTGCCCTTTATTCCCGAAAGTAACTTAAACAGGCAACAAGAAAGCAGAAATACAGCTACAAGCACTGTAAACCAAAATGTACTTAGAACCTTACGTCTGGTTAATTTAACCGCTAATATTTTCGCCGATTCGTCACTTACCGACAAAGAAATCGACTTCATGCGCCGTATAGCTGGTATAGCAGTTAAAGCAGATCTAACACGTGGCGATAAAATTAATATTACTAGAATTTCTATTCCTGATTTTACTACCAAACCTGTGCCTATTAAAGTTGACTCTCTTCCAGCTCAACTTCCAGAATTTAGTGGTTCAAATTCAACCGGACTAGCCGCAACATTAAAGCAGTATACCAACGAACTTATTATTCTAGGCGCCCTCCTACTCATTCTGTTAGTATATTTATTACTCAGAAAGCCAAAAGAGCAACTTACTTCTGCCAGTACTCGAGATGGCTTTAAAAATGATGTGAGCCTGCAAAATCCAATTATTGCCTCAAGACAAATAGCAGCAAACCAACGTCCAACTCAGCCACAGGACGAGGGTATTTTTGATGATTTAATCGCTTATTTCTTTAATAAGCCTCAAGAAATTGCACTGCTTTTTGAATATTGGATTGATAGCTCGCCAAATGGTGTGCAAAAGGCAGCTAATGTTATTCAGGCCGTAGATAAACATCTTATTAGATCTCTCAAAAAAGACCTGAGTTCTGAGAATTACTTGGCTATTTCGGATGCATTAGAAACAACTACAGACATGCCAACCGCAGAGAAACTTGAGTTGGCTCAAAACTTCTTTGCATTGCTAAATTCTTCCTCAAATAATACTTCAGGAACTAGTAAACATGGCAAGCTCGGTTTATTCAAATTCCTAAGTCATTTAAATAACAAACAGGTAATGGAGTTATTCGTGAACGAAGACACCCAGACTATTGCCTTAGTTTTAGATTATTTACCCAAATCAAGATCGGCACAGATTTTAGAGCAGTTTGAGAGTGATAAAGCCACTCACGTAATTATTACTATGGCTACGCTGCATACTTTGTCGTATATGCAACATTCAAAAATATCATCTAAGCTTTTTGATAAAGCAATGACTCTTTTAGATCGCCAAAAAGAAGAGCAAATTGGAGCCGAAAATATTCTACCTGTTCTCGAAAGCATTCCTATTAAAGATCAACAACGTTATATCGATCAGCTTATAGCTACTGGCTCGCCTGTTGGTGAAATTATAAAACAGCAGTTTTTAACTATAGAGCAAATTCCAGAATTGGACGAAGATATACTGAAGGAAGCAATTTCTCCTTTAAATACAGACCTCCTTCTTAGTGCACTCATTGGCTTAGACGATAAGATTGTAAATGCCATTCTTGCGGTACGCCCCTCAAGAGAGCAGCGTTTGATTCACTTGGAAATTGATCATGCCTCTATTCACGAAGTAGAAGATAGTACTTACGAAGCCCAAGCCATTTTAATGGATTCTATTAGGCAAGTAGTAAGTATGCGAAAAATTCAACAAAACTCTATTTAAGAAACTCCTTATCAAAGCAAATACCTACATATTAAAGTCTATCAAGTTAGTAGCCATTGGGTTGAGTTTGGCCATGTATGTGAACTGTGGTAGCTCTAAGGGGATAGAAACTGCCGCTACGAATCCTGTTGTTGCAGATACAGCGGCTAAAACTAGCAAATTAACGGTTCCAGAAGATGATGAAGCGGTAAAAAAGGCTAAAAATGATTATAGAAACGAATTAAATCAAAAATATAAAGACGCTGCCAACGCCGTTACCACTTATTTTATACTTGCCCAGCAGCAGTTTTTTTTAGGAGAATATGACGACGCTCTCTTCCTAATAAATCAAGCTACTAATTTTAAAGAAAATGCAGACATTCTTGCTTTAAAAGGAAGTATATATCTGGGCTTAGGCGATCGCGAGAAATTCATTTCGTATTGGAGGCAAGCCCTAGAAATAGATGCAAATGTGCCCATTCCTCCTTCGCCCTATGTAGAGCAACAGCTCAAAGCAGAAGGTCTTTTGAACAACCAATTACAGCGTAATTTTTAATACCAATACTACTATGCGTATATCCATATTCAATATTATCGCTTTTTTGATTTCTTTATTTATTTTGGTGTGGGGAACACTTATGGTTACTGGTGTTGCCCAGTATGAATTTATTCCAGCTAAATTTGAATTTTTAAACTTACCAAGTTTAGCTATTGTTATTGGTGGTATCCTTGCTAGTGTATTTATAACTTACCCTGTAAATAGGGTGCTAAATGCCTTTTTTAGAAGCTTAAACTTATTTTCGTATAGTAAAATTGACGATGACATGATTGCCAACGATATTGAAAACATCCTTTTTTGGCAAAAACAGATTAAACAAGATCGTGTTAAAGCCATCACTGAATTAAGCAAACAATACCAAAACCAATTTGAAGGCTACCTATTTTCTATTCTGGATACAAACTATACCGTAGAAGAATTACGCGAACTTGGCGAGATTTATATTCAAGAAACTTATTCTCGTCAGCTACAAAGCAACCAAATAATTACGAGCATGGGTAAAACCTCACCAGTGTTTGGTATGCTGGGAACTCTTTTTGGCTTAATTGTAATTCTATCAAGTTTTAATGAAATGGATGCGCTACTTTCTGGCTTGGCAACCGCTTTAATGACCACTCTCTATGGTATTATAATTGGCAACTTCATTTTTACGCCCATGGCTAAAAAGACGAATAACTCAGCATCAATGCAGTATTTTAGAGAAAGTTTAATTCTTGAAGGTATAATTTTAATACAAGATCAAAAATCCTCGCTACAAATTTATGACAGACTGCAAGCACATGTTCGTACTGGAAAAAATTCATTGTAGTTATTAAGTTTTATCCCTTTTGAGCGAAAAAAAAACACATTATAAAAAGAACTCACTTTTCCCGGAGCAACCCTTCGAGGAAGAAGACGATGATAGTTGGCAAATTAGCTACCTTGATATTATTACTATTGTTTTAGGTTTCTTAATCATTCTACTTTCATTCTCGCGCCTTAAAGAAAATGAAAAGCTATCTGTTTCAGATTTATTTGATAGCTCTGTTGTAGAAACTGAGTTTATTACAACTCCTGTAGATGATATTAGGCTTGAGTTAGAGGAATTATTGCGCGATGATATTGATAAGGGGAATGTGGTAATTACGCGCGACCTTAACGATTTAAGAATCCGATTTAAGAGCGATGACTTCTATGACTCAGGTAGTGCAAGTCTTAAGCCTGGGGGACTTAAACAGCTAAGTAGAGTGCTGTTAGCAATTAAACAAAATAAATACACCGACTTTAATATTGATGTAGAAGGTCATACAGACAGTAATCCAATTTCAACAGCAAAATTCCCATCCAATTGGGAGCTTTCTACTGCACGGGCCTCTAATGTTGTAAGGTATTTCAACAGCCTAGGTATACCAGCAACACGTTTGAAAGCATCGGGATATGCCGATTCTCGGCCTCAAATAATTCTCGATTCATTAGGTAATCCCCTCCCCGTTTCAAATGAGATGAATCGCCGTATTGTATTGCGTTTATACTATACCTTAGAAAAAGACATTGCATCCACTATACCAGAAGAGGTAAATCCAGAGCCTATAGCTAAACCAATTGAAGAGCCAGTTGTAATAGCGGAACCTGTTGTTGAACCTACTCCAGAAGTTGAGATTAAGGATCAGCCAAAAATAGAAGTTGAGCCTCCTGTTAAAGAGAAGGAAGACAAAGTCGTTTCTCCAATTATTCCTGTTGGCTGTAATTATACTGTTCAAGTTGGAGGTTTTGAATCTTTTTATAACAGCTTGCAGATTGCTGAACAAACAGCTGAAAAAACTGGTATCGATTTCGATATTTATTATGTAGATAACATATTTTTAATTCGTACTAAAACGACGCAATCACTATCACCCGCACAATCGGCATTAAAGAATATATCCACTGCTATGCCAAATTTGCCAGCTACTGGCATAATTCTTAAGTGCTCTGATAAGGGATCTAAGACCCCAAAACCTTTAGAGTATCAAATTCAGTTAGGTTATTTTCAAACTAGACAAAATGCCGAGATTTTCTCTGAGCAGCTACAAAGTGAGCATCAAATTACTACCGTTATAAGACAATTCTCACCTAATGCTTATGCAGTACTTACTACCACTTCAAAAAGCTTAAAAACTACTTTAAGTAATGTACGTTCTTACAGCAATGTGGAAATATCTAACAATATTTTTGTTCGGTATGTGCAGGACTCTTTTACTGAATTTAAATTCACAGTTCAGCTCCAGATTGGTTCATATAATAACAGAGTAAATGCCCTGCAAAGCTCTGATAAAATTAATAACCTATTAGGTCTCACCTCAAGTGTTGTAGAGGCAAGGAGTGGCGTTTACCACGTCACAACGCCAAAGCTAAGTTCTTGGCCAGTGCCACTTGAACACTTTAATAAGATTTTAAACAGCAATCTAGACCTCACTCCTGTTATCTATTTTATAGAATACAAGTAAGCTAGCTGTGAGTATGAGTCATTACGCGATGTTTCGCGTCTTCAGATTGTAGCCAATAAAAGATTGCCATAAATAAATCTTAGCGAGATTTCGGTGGATTCATACGCATCTATTTTAAAACAATGCTGCCCACCGATGTCTGTTTTTAATATGCTTACCCCGAGATAAATCTCGGGGCTATTCATATTCAACTCCGCTGGAGTTGGGAGCTGGAAATTAATTATTGACTGAAAGGCAATGCCCACCTGCTGGGAAGTTAGCGTTGTTATTTTAAAAATAGATTTAAGAAATAAGTAGTATAAACTTCCACACATTTCTGATAATAATACCATTCCATAAATTAGAAAATATTCAGCACCAGAGGTGCGGTATATTAATAGGAAAAGTCTTATCTCCTAACCTCAAGCTCCAGCGGAGCGATACAGTTCGTCTTTAATCATCAAGCAAAAATGAATCCCAAAGATGCACCTAAAAAATAAAATCTTCCCAAAATTTCGGTGGATTCATACGCATCCTTTATAAAACAATCTTTTCCACCGATGTCTGCTTCCAATTTATTAACCCCGAGATGAATCTCGGGGCTATTCATATTAAACTCCGCTGGAGTTGGGAGCTGGAAATTAACTATTGACTGAAAGGCAATGCCCACCTGCTAGGAGGTTAGCGTTGTTATTTTAAAAATAGATTTAAGAAATAAGTAGTATAAACTCCCACACATTTCTGATAAAAATACCATTCCATAAATTAGAAAATATTCAGCACCAGAGGTGCGGTATATTAATAGGAAAAGTCTTATCTCCTAACCTCAAGCTCCAGCGGAGCGATACAATCCGTCTTTAATCATCAAGCAGAAATGAATCCCAAAGATGTGCTTCTAAAATGAATCTTGGCAGAATTTCGGTGGATTCATACGCATCTATTTTAAAACAATGCTGCCCACCGATGTCTGTTTTTAATATGCTTACCCCGAGATAAACCTCGGGGCTATTCATATTCAACTCCGCTGGAGTTAGGCTTCAGCGCCCCTTCCATAAGCCGATATCGAATCCTACATATCAAGAAAGTCCGGCTAATACAGTTTTAAAAAAATAAATGCTGCTACCATAAGCAATCTTCGAATTTGGCAAGGAAAAGTCCTCCTCCTTGAGAAGGAGGAGTTAGAGGAGGTCTGAATTGATGGGTTATGAACTATAAATTCATTCAACCGCGATTAACAGCGCCCATTACCATATTCCAACCTGAACTTTCTGCTCGTTACGAACGTCCCGTTCGTAATGCCTGGCGGAACCACTGGTTCCAATACAATATAATATGCTCGAAAGCCTTGTTTACAAATTAGATTACATCAGGTAAATCAAAATGACAAATACACACTTTTTGGTAATGTATCTGTTCAGTGTTAATTGTAATCTAATTAAAATTCGCTTCTAGTTTTATCGACATAAAAAAACCTCGTAGTTGCATAACATCTACGAGGTTTAAATTCATTACAGAACTAAATAGTAGGTTTTATCCTAAATAAGCTCTTAAAGCAGCGCTTCTATTATGGTGGCGTAATTTTCTGAGCGCTTTTTCTTTAATCTGTCGTACTCGCTCGCGCGTAAGATCAAAACGTTCTCCAATTTCTTCGAGTGTTAAAGAATGCTCTCTTCCAATACCAAAATATAAACGAATAACTTCAGCTTCACGCTTAGTAAGCTTAGATAAAGCACGTTCAATTTCAACTTTTAGAGACTCGCCCATTAACTCAAAGTCGGGGGTTGGAATCTCCTCGTTTTCTAGAACATCAAGCAGTCTATTATCTTCACCCTGTGCAAACGGAGCATCCATAGACAAGTGACGACCAGATATTTTTAAGGTATCTGCTACTTCGCCAACAGTCATTTCTAAACTTTCTGCAAGCTCATGAGCAGATGGAATACGCTCATACTCTTGCTCTAGCTTAGATAACTCTTTACCAATTTTGTTAAGAGCTCCAACACGGTTTAAGGGTAGACGTACAATACGGCTCTGCTCTGCAAGTGCTTGTAGAATAGATTGGCGAATCCACCAAACCGCATACGAAATAAACTTAAAACCACGTGTTTCATCGAAACGCTTGGCGGCTTTAATCAAGCCTAAGTTACCTTCGTTAATCAAATCTCCCAATGAGAGACCTTGATTCTGATACTGTTTTGCTACAGATACCACAAAACGAAGATTCGCTTTTGTAAGGTCTTCAAGCGCGCGCTGACTTCCTTTCTGTATTTCTTTAGCCAGACGAACTTCGTCATCTGGAGTAATTAATTTCTCTTTTCCAATCTCGTGGAGGTACCGATCTAATGATTCCGATTCACGAGTCGAAATTCCTGAACTTTTTGCCAAAATTAAATCTTTTTTATGAAAATTTGTGCGTACGCTAATAAGGGCACTATACTTTATTAATACGTTAGGCTGATTAGGTGTAACCTCTATCTAAACCTCTTTCATGTATGTGCACCTGATGAAAGCAAATCATAATAATATACGAATTTATTTACTTTTAAGTTCACTTTCCACCCAGACTTCTTAAAAACTTTCAAACATGATGCATATTATGGGCTTTCTGCTTTTTAAACGGACTATTTTTTGATTTTATTTAATTTCTAATGTTTAGGACTTACTTGTTTGATCGAAGAAATTAATACTAAAGATGCGCTTCTAAAATGATTTTTGCTGAAATTTCGGTGGATTCGTATGCATCTTTTATAAAACTACCCTTCCCACCGATGTCTGTTTTAAATCTATTTACTGTTCTAGAAACCAAACCTGATACTATCCTTTAGGGGCATATCTATGTCTATAACTTTTCCAAAGTTTTAGATAGCTCCCATTTATAAAAAAAACAAATTTAACTTTGGAAAAGTTAAATCAAAAGCTTAATCCTGCACAAGACGCACTATAGACAAAAACAGTGATCGAAACATTCGGGACCGCGTCGGTGAGTTACTAGCCCACATTAATAATTATGGGCAACTCGCAACGACGGGTGGTTTTCAGATTTACCCAGATTAGCAATTTGTACTCTGTACTAACTCAATACTCAAAGCTCACACCTCACAGCTAATTCATTCTAAGAATGAGGTGCCCGGGAACTTGGTTTCATTTCCAAAAAAGTCAGCTATGGAATTTGCTACATCGCTAAAAGTAGCTCGTGTACCAAGGTTAGTTTCTTCTGCTTTTGATGCAGGATATACTAGCAATGGCACAAATTCGCGAGAGTGATCGGTACTAGTAGAGCAAGGATCATTTCCATGATCACCCGTTATAATGAGCAAATCGTCCTTTTTTACTTTTGATAGAATTTCTGGCAGTGCGCGATCAAACTCCTCTAAACTACCGGCATAACCTTCAGGGTCTAAGCGGTGGCCAAATAACTGATCTGTGTCGATTAAATTCACAAAAACAAACGTATTATTAACCTCATCCATCACTCCTAATAAGGTATCGATTCCTTCAGCATTATTTTTTGTTTTTTGATACTTGCTAAAACCTTGTCCCGCAAACAAATCAATTATCTTACCTACCGAATACGTTTGCACACCAGAATCGAATAAAACCTGTGCTATATTTTCTTTTGGTGGTATAGCAGAGAAGTCGTGTCTTTGGTCTGAAAGTCGCTCAAATGCGCCGGGTTTACCTGTAAATGGCCTCGCTATTACACGTCCAACTTCGTAATCACCAATCATCACTTCTTGGCGAGCAAAATCACACCATTCGTTTAATTTTTCAACAGATGTCACGTCCTCATGGCAAGCAACTTGGAACACACTATCTGCTGAGGTGTATACAATTGGTTTCCCTGTTTTAAGATGCTCTTCTCCATAATCACGAATTACGTCGGTACCAGAATATGGGAGGTTACACAACACCCCTTCAACTCCAATTTCTTTCGTAAATTTGTTCAACACGTCTTCTGGAAATCCGTTAGGGAATGTTGGAAATGGCTTTGCAAGATGTATACCTGCAATTTCCCAATGACCTGTGGTTGAGTCCTTGCCACCCGAAACTTCTCTCATTTTCCCATAAGCCGCTGTAGGATTATTCTCTTCTGGAACCGAAGCTAATGGTATAATATTACCAATTCCCATTTTTGCTAGATTGGGAAGCTGAACACCAGTTTCGCTAGAAACATTTCCGAGGGTGTTCATACCCTCATCCCCATATTCAGCTGCATCTTCTTGTGCGCCTACACCCAATCCATCTATAATTACGAGATATACGTTGCCCATTATACTACCACCCCTTTGTTTTCTGAACTTCTTATTGCTTCGGCATGTGCCTTCTTGGCTTTTGTAACAATTTGGTACGCATTGCCACAGCTCTCATCCACCTGTGTATAGCCTACTTTAAATTCTATATTAATAGTGTGGCCATTCGATAGTTTTAACCCATGTGCTAAGCGTGTATTAAATTTATCCATCCATTGGGTTACAACCTCATCGGTTTCCCCTTGCAAAATCACTGTATATACATAGTCGGAATTGAATCCCATATATCCCGATAATCCATAAATACTTGGATTCAAGAAATTGACAAAATCTTCTTGAATTTTCTGCAGATCTTCTAATCTAAATTTAGTTCTGAGTTGAGAAACGTTATCGGGAGACACTAAGGCAAACCAAGTTTTATACCGATTGTTTGGTTGATATGATTTCAACTGTTGATCGAGTGCAGCTTCCCAAAGTTCAGGCATATAAGCCCCAAAACTTTGAGTTAATAAATCTTCTGCTAAGCTCGATTTTTTTACTGAAGCCTGTATATTCAAGCTGGCAGTGCGAGCAAGATTTGTTAATTTATGTTTTGTAGATTCTTTGAAAGTGAGAGGATCATCGTCGTATACAACTGCTAGAGCTTGCCTTCTATCATATATTAAAATTGGTATTGCATACGAGGCGCCAATGGTTCTACCCTCACCTGTTGAAATTCGTTTGGGATTGTTATTAAAATGCATCGAAAAAACTGGCTCGCCTTTATTTAATGCATCGGCAGAAATACTCCGGTCTTCCATTTTTAGGCCTAGCCGGATGGGATTGTTAGCCTTTTCGGAGCTTAAAACTACATTCCAAGTATTCATGCCATGGCTAAGTAGCGATACTCCCCCACTTGGCACACAAGCCTGCATTTCATTTAGCATCGTTTTCAATACTTCTACACGATGCATTCTATGATTAATCTTATTTAGAGAGGCTTCATACTCCTCCCACTCTCCCTGCTGCTCATGCAAGTCAACTACTTCTAAATAGGTATCGAGCACGTTTACCATTGCATTATTATAAGACACAATATTATTGTGAATGCGCTCTAGATTAAATTCATTTTCACTCTCAAGAACAGTAAGGGCTACCGTTTCTCCTTTGTTTATAAAAGGAATAATTAACATCGATTTTGCGTTCACTACATCGAAATAATGCATTAACTTGCCTTTTGGCACATCTTCACCAACTCTAAGCTGAATTATTTCATCTGTAGTTTTGAACTGATCTAAAAAATGATGTTCAAAATTTACCCTGTCTTGAAACATAACATTAGACAGCACGGTACTGTTTGTTTCCCAAACAAATTGTTCGCGCGAATGGTTAACCCAGCACATATAAGATAGTTGAGCATTAGTTGACGCTCGCAGCAGATGAACTAAATCTGCCATAATCTGTTTGAACTCTCGTAAAGCTTTATCTTGTCGATCTAATGCCATTTAACTTTTGGTATATTTTTAGTTATCAAATTACAAGCTTTCTAGTTTTAATCTAGCAAAGATAATGCTTTGTTACATTTATCCTTACTCGATTATAGCCCCATTTCTACTACTACGGTTCTTTTCTAAACCTGTTCGCTTAAAGCTTCTGCCTCTTCAATCATTTTCTCAAATGCTGCAATGCCTTTATTCCAAAAATCTGGACTAGTGATATCTAATCCCATTTTTGCAACTAAATCATGCGGCCACTCAGAACCGCCTGCACTTAGTAATTCTAAGTAACGATCGGCAAAACCATCTGGGCGCTGAGTGTATTCTTCGTACAGAGCCAATACTAACAACTCGCCAAATGCATAAGCGTACACATAACCTGGCGTATGTAAGAAATGTGGAATGTAGCTCCACCACATGCCGTATTCATCAGTTAGTGTAACGGAATCTCCATATAACGCTTTTTGCTGCTCAATCCATAATTCAGAGAAACGAGCGGTGGTAAGCTCCCCTTCTTCTCTTCTTGCATTGTGCATCGCATTCTCAAACCTATTCATAGAAATCTGACGAAATACGGTTGCAATGGTATCATCAATCTTACCAATAATAAGTGCTAGACGCTCTTTAGGATTATCTAATTCTTTTAGAAGCTTTTGGAAAACCAACATCTCTCCAAATACAGAAGCTGTTTCAGCTGTTGTTAAAGGTGTGCTTGCCTGTAGCGGCCCTTGCTTTCGGCTCAAATACTGATGTACACCGTGCCCAAGTTCGTGCGCCAATGTTTGCACATCACGTATCTTCCCGTCAAAGTTCATAAATACATAAGGATGAACAGATGGCACCGTTCCTGCTGAGTATGCTCCGCCTCGTTTACCTGGTTTTATTGCGGCATCAATCCAATTTTTCTCAAAAAACAAATTGGTAATCTCTCCCATTTCTGGATGGAAGTTGGTGTACGAATCCATCACCATATCCATGGCTTCATCCCACGAAATAGTTGCTTCATTTTGAATAATAGGCGCATAGCGATCATAATCGCGCATCTCATCCAATCCTAGCAATTTGGTTTTTAGCTTGTAATAGCGCTGAACCAAGCCATAATTGGATGTAACTGCATTAATAAGTGCCTCTACAGTTTCGCTATCTGTTTGGTTAGATAGATTTCGAGAGGTAATCCAATCTGGGTACTTACGCAGCTTGTCGTTAGTATATTTATCGGCAAGAAGGGTATTAAAAACGAAGGTAAGTGGATGCCCAAGTTCTTTAAATTTCTTAGTGAGGGAAGCATGAGCTCTCTTTCGAAGTTCGCGATCGCCATCATGTAACTTGCTCAATACTTCTTGTTCTGCATATTCTTTACCATCAAGCTCAAACTTTGCTGCGCCCAATGTTTCATCAAAAAAGCGTACCCAAGCGCTTCGACCTGTAACCGATTTTGCTGATAATATCTGTTCTTCTTTTTCTTCAAGAACATGTTCTTTGTATAAACGGGATGTTTCTAAGTAATGCTTATAAAAAGAAAGTTCGGGTGCGTTTATAATTTTATCGGCTTCATTATCTGGCACTTGTAGCCATTCTACATCTAAAAAAACCAACTTCTGGTTTATCTCAGAAGATAATTCATTTGTTTCTTGAACTAGCTTGCCAAACTCTGCATTTGCAGTGTTAGTACTCCATTGCAAATAAGCAAAAGAGCCTATTTTCCCTCCTTTATCTTGAAGGGCTTCATAGTCTTGAAGCATTTCTTTAAACTCGCTTACGCTGAGTTGCGCAATTTTACCTCTATATTTTTCAGAAAAAGCATCTGCTTGCACTAGTATTTCCTTTTTGTCTAATGCCAATTTTGGGTCATCACTCGACTCGTATAAGTCGCTCAAATTCCAGTTAATATTTTCGGCGCCAGTAAGTACTTTTTCGCGAGATTCGCTCATAATATTTTTTTTATTGTAATATAGCAGTTGTACCATGCTATATAAAGTTAGTTTGGGCAATTATTTCTTTGATAATATCAATCATTAAGATAGTTAAAGAGTTACAAAAGCGGTCGTTTTTTAACATTCTTATCCTTAATTTTGGAAACGCTTTCATATATCATCGAAAGCGTAAGATTTTGAACTATTACTCGGTACATAACATTATCACTTGTACTTAAAATTACTAACATAATTAGCGCATCTAAAATCTGCACGAGGTTAAATTCCCATTGAAGTCATTTGAAGCCGTCTTTGGTCCTAATTCTGCATTAGTCGAAGAACTTTACGATCAATATAAAGTGAACCCGAAATCAGTACCGCCCCATTGGAAAAAATATTTCGATGAGATGGAAGGCGTAAGCCCAGAAGCTCCAACTCCCACTCCTGTAAGTGCACAACCTGAAGTGGTTCCTCCACAAAATGGAGCGCAGCCAGCAGGCAAAACTCCAGTTAAGGACGCTCCTAAAAATGCTGAGCTCGAGAAAATAAAAGGAGTAGCTAACATTATTGTTGAGAATATGGACGAGAGTCTAAAAGTTCCAACTGCTACTTCGCTACGAGTGTTACCTGTAAAAATGATGGTAGAAGACAGAACCATCATCAATCAGCATTTAGAAAGCCGAAACGAGCCTAAAGCTTCGTTCACACATTTTATTGCGTGGGCAATTATAAAAGCACTTAAAGACCATCCAGAGATCAACAACTCGTATTATACCGATGGTAAAAGTAGTTTTAAAGTAGTGCCAAACCAAGTTAACCTTGGTATAGCCATAGATTTGCCGAACAAAGATGGCTCTCGTAATTTGGTAGTTCCTAATATTAAGGCTGTAAATAAAATGAGCTTTAAAGAGTTCTTATATGCCTTTGCAGAACTTGTTGATAAAGCACGAAATGGTAAACTTACGATTGATGATCACCAAGGCACAACCATTAGCATAACAAACCCTGGTACAATTGGCACAGTTTCATCTGTACCTCGCCTAATGCAAGGCCAAGGTGCTATTATTGCTACTGGTGCTATCGACTATCCTGCTGAGTTTCAAGCAATGTCGAAAGATGCTCTAAACCAATTAGGTGTTAGTAAGGTGATGACGGTAACTTGTACTTACGATCACCGTGTTATTCAAGGTGCCGAGTCTGGAACATTTCTTAAGAAAGTAAACGACCTGTTAACGGGTAAAGAAGAATTCTACAATGAAATCTTTGCTGATTTAGACATTGTTTACGAACCAATCCCTTACGGTGATGACAATTATAACGGTCTGTTTGCAGGCGGCGCAAATACGCTTGAGCAAGATCGTAGAGCCATTGCAGTGAATCGCCTTATTAATATGTACCGTATGCGCGGCCACGTATTGGCAGATTTAAATCCATTAGGAAAGGTGCCGGGACACAACCCTGAGTTAGATTTAGAATATTATGGCCTTTCGCTTTGGGATCTTGACCGCGAATTTTATTGTAGTGGGTTAGGTGGTAAAGAAATAGCAACACTGCGCGAAATTCTAAAGATCCTCCGTGACACTTACTGTGGTAATATAGGTGCAGAATACATGCACTTATTGGATATGGAAGAGAGAAGATGGTTGAAAGAAACCATGGAATCTACTTCTAATCGTGCTACGTTAAATAAAGAAGAGAAAAAAAGTATTTTGCATAAACTTAATCAAGCCATGGCTTTTGAAGAGTTTTTGCACAAAAAATATATTGGCCATAAGCGATTCTCGTTAGAGGGTTCAGAAACTCTCATTCCTATGATTCATGCTATGCTTGAGAAATCAGGTGAACATGATATTGAGAAAATGTTTATGGGTATGGCTCACCGTGGACGCTTGAATATTCTTGTGAATATTATGAACAAGCCTTATCACCGTGTATTTGCTGAATTCGAAGGCAGTATTGACCCTGCATCTATCCAAGGCTCTGGCGACGTGAAATATCACCTAGGTGCAAAAGGCAAGCATACTACCCAAAGCGGGCATGTAGTAGGTTTAGAACTTCTACCAAATCCAAGTCATTTAGAGGCTGTAAATCCAGTTGTAGAAGGCGCTGCACGTGCCATGCAAGATCATTTTGAAGGCGAAAATGCAGACAAGAAAATACTCCCTGTTCTTATTCACGGAGACGCTGCTTTTGCTGGACAGGGTGTGGTTGCAGAGACTCTTAACATGTCTCAATTAGATGGTTATAAAACGGGCGGAACCGTTCATATTATTATTAATAATCAGATTGGTTTTACAACCCTACCAAAAGATGGGCGTTCAACCGAAGACGCTTCTGATTTAGCTAAAATGATTTTAGCTCCTATATTCCATGTAAATGGAGACAAACCTGAAGCTGCTGTACATGCTATACAATTAGCATTAGAGTATCGCCAAAAGTTTGGTAAAGACGTTGTTATCGACCTCATTAGCTACCGTAAACATGGGCATAATGAAGGTGATGAGCCAGCATTTACACAACCAGGAATGTACAAAGAGATTAAAGATCATCTTTCGGTTCGCGATATTTATACCAATAAGCTTGTTAAGAAAAATGAACTTACTAAGGAAGAAACACAGCAAATTTTTGATGAGTTTGATGAACTGTTAGAGGCTGCTTTCGAAGATGCGAAAAAAGCACCTAACCTAGATATCACTGCTGATTTAATTCACAGGATAGAAACGCCTCAAGCTAAATTCCCTGCTGATGTAGATACGACCTATCCTCTCAAAGACATTAAGGAAATTGCCGTTAAAATTAACACCGTTCCAAAAGATTTTGACGCAAATCCAAAGCTACTAACACAGTTAGCAAAACGTGCTTCTGTTGTAGAAGAAAATGAAAAAAGAGTTGATTGGGGCTTCGCAGAAGCATTAGCCTTTGGTTCACTTTTGAAACAAGGAAAAACAATTCGTTTTACTGGCCAAGATGTTGAGCGTGGTACTTTCTCTCATCGCCATGCAGTATTACATGGTACTGAGACAAACCAAACCTTTACACCACTTAATAATTTATCCGAAGACCAAGGTAAATTCTATATTCACAATAGCCTATTGAGCGAATACGCAGCAATGGGCTTCGAGTTTGGATATAGTGCCCATAAAAAAGACGCTTTGGTAATTTGGGAAGCTCAGTTCGGAGATTTTGTGAATGGAGCGCAAATTATTATTGACCAATTCCTTACTTCAAGTGAGGTGAAATGGGGACAAACCACTTCTTTGGTATTAAACCTACCACACGCATTTGAAGGACAAGGTCCTGAGCATTCCTCGGCCCGCCTAGAACGTTTTCTACAGCAATGTGCTGAAGATAACATGCGAGTAATGAATTTAACTACCCCAGCTAACTACTTCCATATGCTACGTAAGCAAGCATTGCAAGAAGAGAAAAAGCCGGCAGTGTTAATGTCGCCAAAAAGCTTACTCCGTCATCCATTAGCTACTTCAAGTACAGAAGAGTTAGCCGATGGAAAGTTTATGCCATTTATCCGCGACGAAGTGGTAACAGACCAAGCCAAGACGAAACGCTTAATTATGTGTTCGGGTAAGGTTTATTACGATTTAGTTAAATTCAGAGAAGATCACAACATCAAAGATATTGCCATTGCTAGGGTAGAACAGCTTTATCCGTTCCCAGATGACGATATTAGTAAACAACTAGGTGACTTCTCGAAAGTTAAAGACATCGTTTGGTGCCAAGAAGAACCTAAAAATATGGGCTCTTGGACTTTCGTAGCTTCTAGAATTCATGATTCTCTAAAACCTGGCCAAACACTAACGTATGCTGGTCGCCAGGCTGCTGCTTCCCCTGCAGCGGGACAAAAGAAAATTCATGATGCAGAGCAGAATAAACTGCTTGAAGATGCACTTATAATTAAAAAATAAATTTCGCATCTTAACGACCTATCTAAAGAGTTCGCTATATACTTAGCGAACTCTTTAAATTACTTTTATTAAATATCTGCCGTTTAAATATTAAAATATTTATTCCGACTTTATATTATTGGTACCTAACCCCTCATTCTAAAACTTTTCCAAAACGGTTTCTATGGATTTAACCATTGAGAATATTCTTTTAATAGGCTCCTTACTTTTATTTATTAGCATAATTGCTGGTAAAACATCTTATCGTTTTGGAGTTCCTACCCTAGTTTTATTCTTGGTTGTTGGGATTTTAGCTGGCTCAGAAGGTGTTTTAGGTATAGAATTTAATGATCCGAAAATTGCTCAATTCATTGGGATAGTATCTCTCAATTTTATTCTGTTTTCGGGTGGTTTGGAAACGAGTTGGCCCTCCATTAAGCCTATTCTCTGGCAAGGGATAGTTCTCTCGTCGCTCGGGGTTCTATTAACAGCACTCTCTTTAGGCGTATTTGTTTGGTATATAACCGATTTTACTATTTATGAAGGGTTACTGCTGGGTGCCATTGTGTCCTCTACCGATGCAGCCGCAGTTTTCTCAATATTACGCTCTAAAAGCTTGGCTCTAAAAACTCAACTACGTCCTACTTTAGAGCTCGAAAGTGGTAGTAACGACCCGATGGCCTACGTTCTTACTATCATGTTTCTTGGACTTGTTATAAATCCAGGAATGTCTGTAGTATCTGTAATACCCATCTTTTTCCAACAAATGATTTTGGGTGGCCTTGCTGGAATACTTTTTGGTTATACAAGTAAAAAAATAATTAACAGAATACATCTCGATTTTGAAGGTTTATACCCTGTACTTGTAATCAGTTTAATGTTTTTCACTTTTTCATTTACCGACAGTATAGGTGGTAACGGTTTCTTAGCGGTGTATTTATGTGCTGTGTTTCTAGGTAACCAAGATATTATGCATAGAAAAACCATCATTAAAATGTTCGATGGTTTAGCTTGGCTTATGCAGATTGTACTTTTCTTAACACTCGGTTTGCTAGTATCGCCAAGTAGTATTTTGCCAATTCTTGGAACTGGAATTTTGGTCTCCCTCTTTCTAATCTTAATTGCTCGTCCTTTTAGCGTACTAGTTAGTCTGCTGCCGTTTAAAATGAAATTCAGACGGCGTGCGTACATTTCATGGGTAGGATTGCGTGGGGCAGTGCCAATTGTATTTGCTACATACCCACTTATTGCTGGAATTGAAAAAGCAGAGATGATTTTTAATATTGTATTCTTCATCTCAGTAACATCCATTATCATTCAAGGAACAAGTTTACCGTGGGTTGCGAAATTGCTGCATGTATCGTTACCAGTTAAAGCCAAACCTAAAAAGGCACTGGATGTTTTCCTATCCGACGAAGCAAAAACAGCGTTAGAAGAAATTATTATTACCGATAGCAGCCCAATGGTTGACAAGATGATTGTAGATTTAGATTTCCCAGATACCGCTATTATTGCCATGATTAAGAGAGGGGAGCAGTTTATTACACCATCAGGATCTACAATTTTAAAGGGTGGTGATCAGCTAATGGTTCTTTCTGATTCTAAAGAAGGCATCCAAAAGGTGTACGATTCTTTAGGTGTTAAAAGAGTAGCATAGATTATTTCTCTGTTATTCTATGCATTACTTTAATACATTGAGTTTATGAAGTACTTCCAAAAATATGGACTTTATTTATTATTTGTATTCTTTGCTTTCTCACCAAACAAAGCAGAGTCGGCTTCATATGCAGTAGGTTTTGAAACTGGGACTAATCACAGTGAAACCCACTCCTCTCTTTCTAAAGAAAAGAATGTTTTATTCTCCTATTCTTTTCTAATTAGCGATAATATTACTCTATCATTTTCACACTTACCTAATTCTACTCATACCAATTCACAGAATAAAAACTCGGCAAAAAAGTACACGAGTCGTAATTTAGTTTCTAATGCTCAGTATTTTATTTCCGTTCAACATAAGGTTAGAATTAGCCTCCCCCCTTACGATATCATTTATCCGTTTCACAGCTTCTGGTGATAGTTATACCCTCGTTTATACAGTACTAAGCTACCGTACTATTTTTTAACAAAACTATAAACTACCTACTCAGCTAACACTATGTGTGTTGAGTAAAATCTAGATAACTATGATCGATTTAGAATCAATTATTATTGGACTGGGAATGCTTTTGGTATTCGTTGTCCCCTTAATATATGTTCAAACTAAACAGAAATTGAACATTAAAAAATATAACAAGCTTTGCCTAGATGAAGCTCAAAAACATCAATTAACACTCTCCAATTTTGACGTATGGAACAATGGATACTCAATTGGTATTGATGATAAAGCAAAAACATTATTCTACCATCTAGAAAAGTCAGATGAGAATATAACTCACGTTATACAGCTTGACTCTATTTCGAGCTGTAAAAGCGTGACTGATAAAGACAAGTCGAATAACACTCAGAAATTAAGCTTACTTATTAGATTTAAAGATGCTAACAAGCCAAGTGTTTCACTTGAATTCTATAACGTTAAGTATCGCTCTTCACTATTTACAGAAATTCCACTTTTAGAAAAATGGGATAAATTAGTTTCCAGAGCACTTAAGAAGTAATAAAATAATTTCTCATCATTGCGCCCTAGCCCATTGGTTAGGGCGTTTTTTATTGCACTTAGTTTATCTAATTATAATCTATAATTTAGGTTTTAATCGGTAGATCCACCAAAGCTAGGTCCTCCATAGGAACTCTGTGGGAATAAGTTCTTGGTTAATTGGGAGATTGTAGCTCATTCAATGAACAGCTAACTCGTAACGAACATAACAAGGGGTTGCAACCCCTTGCCCTGTTGTTGGATTAGTATTATTTCACGGCCTCTTTACACATTTTTGGGGACAGTACCATAAAATTGGCAGTATCACAAACACCTCTCCAATCATAATAGAACAGTTAGAAACATGATATACGTTAACCCCCTGCAAGTTTATATTAATTGAATTATAATAATCTGAATTTTGTTATCTATACAAACAATAACTAACTGGAGATCTATGAAAAATAATATCGGATTAGACAAAAATAAAACGGCAGAACTTGCTAAGAAATTAAACGAGCTACTAGCTAACTATTCTATATTCTATCAGAATACTAGAGGAAGCCACTGGTATATTAAGGGCGAGAATTTCTTTGAGCTCCATGACAAGTTTGAAGAAATTTATACTGATTTGGCGACTAAAATTGATGAAGTAGCTGAACGCATAATAACCCTTGGTTATACTCCAGAGCACAATTACTCGACCTATCAGGGAGTTTCAAAAATTAAGGAAAGCGGAAAGGAAAGTGATGGGCGCAAAAATGTGCAAATGGTATTGGATGCATTTAAAATCATCATTTCATTACAAAGAGACATATTAGCTCTTTCTGCAGATGCTGAAGATGAAGGAACAAACGCTAAAATGAGCGACTATATTCGTGAACAAGAAAAGCTAGTTTGGATGTATTCAGCATATCTAAATAAAGATTAATTCTGAAGGAGAGTGTTTATCACTCTCTACCTACTTTTCTAAAAAGAAAAAGCCCGAGTTAGTTAACTCGGGCTTTTTTATTGAAATCTATATTCAAATATTAATTTATAAACTATTGAGTAATTACTTAATCAACATCATCTTTTTGGTGATGGATGCACCTTCAGAAGTAGTTAAGCGATAGAAATATAAACCACTTGATAGAGCCGAAGCATCAAAGGTTACACTCTTTTCACCTTCAGATTGAGCACTATTTACTAGAGTAGCTACATCACGCCCAGTTATATCAAATATTTGTAATTTTACGTCAGCACGTTTGTTTAGTGTATAGCTAATAACAGTACTTGGGTTAAATGGATTCGGATAGTTTTGCTTCAAAGTAATAGTAGTTGGGAATGTATCTACAATACCGTTTTCATTACTCACCATGTTACCATAAGTAAAGCGTGTCCAAACTGGATAATGATCTGAAGTAGTACTTAAGTAGCTGCCAATATATTTGGTGTTTTCAACGCGCTCACTACCTTCCATATACTCCTCAGCAAGACCTGCATTAATAGTAATATGGTCAATCATAGATTGGCTTCTATACGATCCCGCACCACCTTCTTCTAAGGTTTTTGTGATTATGGTGTAGTTTACGTCATCATCAAAGTTTTTGTAGGGCGAATCTTTACCTGCTGTCATCGATGTTGTAATCATGTCGTTATAATCGCCTAAGAGGATTACGTTATCTGAACTACGGTTGCCATCTAGAAATGCTTTCATCTGCCCAGACGCACTTAAACGCTGATTGTAGCTAGTTAAGTCGTCCATTGCTTTTGCATGAATTGCATAAGCATATATCTCACGTGATTCATCATTTATTGTAGCATTGAAACGGAATTCTAAAGGATACCTGCCATTAGCCCATTTATTTTGCTCCATACCTGCAGTAATTAAACCTGAGTCTAATGAGTCAATAACAGAGCGCTTGAATAGGAATGCTGTGTTTTGTGTTTGAGATGCAAAACCAGCAAAGAAACCGCCATACTCTTCAAGATCATTTACTAAACGATTGAATTGATTCAAATCTGATATTTCTGTTAGAGCATAAATATCCATATCCATGGTCGTAATAACATTCTTAACATTCTCAAACTGAAGTTCTTTGTCTGTTGGTCCATTACTGCCATGGCCAAACCATTCAATATTCCACGTTGCAACATCAAGAGTATAATCTTTTGATATTTCATCACCTGGATACACTTTTACCTCTATACCAATATCGTCTGTAAAGCGAGGCAGTAATTGATAATCTCCATTAAATTTTCCAACTACTCCAATAATATCGGTTGCATCTTCAGGGGCAGTTGCACCAACTATATTTGCGTCACTGTCAATACGCATAAATGTGGTAGCGGAACCGTCACTTATATTGTAGTTTTTTTCACCTTGAAAAACGCCAGTATGTGCAATGGTAACACCTACAAGTTTAACTAATTGGCCTTCATGTTCCCCAGCAAGTAGAGTAGCAATTGTAATCACTTCTGGTATTACTTTCTCATTCTCGGTATCAATAATTTCAAAAATTATATCAGTGTCTTCAGGTCTTTCGGCAATCTGAATAAGGTACCCTGAATCATCACTTCCCGAAATCGGGTTAAAAACAGATAATGGACCTGTTACTGTTACAGAGTCACCTATACTTACATTTTCGTGTAATGCCGGATAAAATACTGCAAGGCCAGCTGTTGCATCTTGCATATATAACGGGCCACCAAGTTCATTTGCAACCGTAACACGACCTGTAACAGAAACTCGACTCCCTAAAGGTAAAGTACGTGCTTCAGCAATGGTCATAATATCACCATCTACAATGGCCTCACCTTCTAAGTTGAGTGTATAGGTAGGTTGATTAGATGCGTTACTAATTATTTCAACCGTTCCTTGATCTGTACCAGCAGCGGTAGGTTGGTAAGTAACAGTGAGGTTTGTTGATTCACTAAAAGCTAATAACGAATCAGAAAGATTTTCAATTGAAAAAGATTGTCCTGTTACATTAACACTAGAAATAGTTAAGTCTGGAGTTCCTGAATTCAGAATAGATAGAGAAATTGTTCTAGAAGTACCAACAAGAGCCGGTGAGAAACTAGCTGTAGCTCCAGATTCTTTTTTAGTACCATCTGCTCTCACAATAATAGTAGCATTTTCTTCTGCAGTTATATAATCAGTAATAATAACATCGTCAAGGTTTAAGCGATTTGTTCCACTAGCGTGTAAAAACTTAAATCGAATATTCCCCTCAACGTTTACAGGTATCGTAGTAGCTTCAAGAGATGAAGTTGGTGTTAATTCCCCACCCAAGTCCGTCCAGCTAGTTCCTTGGTCGGTGGAATATTGAACCTTTAGAGTATTTCCACCTGAAGTTCCGTAATTAGCCATGCTGAATGTTAAATCTTGAGCTCCATCTGGCTTATCAAAAAGCATGTAGATTACACCTCGTTCATTAGTGTCTTTATGAACTTGCATCCTCACACCTTGTGCCCCATTGTATTTATCATTAGCAAGGTTACCAAGTAAGGCTTCTTTCATAAACCATGTACCTGATGAAAGCTCTACTGAGCCCGGAGCATAAGATCGTTTCTCTCCACTATTAAAATCTTCAATAAGTTGAGCACTGGTAAGCTGAACACTGACCAATGTAATAAAAAGTGTTAGTAGAGATATATAGAGTTTCTTCATTTGTATGGATTCATTAATAAAGTGCAAATATACGCTATATATGACTAAAAGGGGTTAAAGATTGTTATATCTCATGAACCATTGACACAACCATAATAGGGGCTATTAAAGTGCTTATAACTATAGAACAACTTCAATTTTTGATCTATGCTTTACTGTCTTGTAGAACTAGCTTTGGTTCAATATAGGGGCAATACTCTGCTATATTACGTTCAGTCTCGAATAATTTAACCGAATACAAAACACTTCCGGTAGAAGCAACAGATTCAACTTGGTCTTTTAATTCCCAGAAAAACGCTTTTACTAAATTTTCTGACGTAGGAATAATATCTTTTAAAAAAGGTACATCTAGATTCAGGTTCTTGTGGTCGCAAGGTTCAATAATGCGCTCAACTATTATTTGCTTTAGCGCACTCAAATCTATTACAAAGCCCGTTTCTTCACTTGGCTTGCCAGCAACTGTAACTTCTATATTATAGTTATGACCATGCCAATTCGGGTGATTACATTTACCGTAAGTATTTTTATTCCACTCTTCACTTTTATTCGGGTTGTGTAGCCGATGAGCCGCATTAAAATGTGTTTTTCGTGTTACTAAAATCAAAGTTAAATCCCATAGTTTGATTAATTATCAGAACCTAATACCTTAAAAACAGTTCTGGCGAGCGTTGTTTAAATTAACACTCATTTATACTAAATGTTAGATACTGAATTTTAAATTTAGGCACAAAAGTATTCGATTTTGATATCAAAAAAGAACCCCAATTCCTTGAGATTCTCTAAAGATGAACACATTTTATATATTTAACATTGCTATATAATTACTTTATATTATTTAATGAGTGTCATTCTTTTCAGTACAGATAGATTACCAATTGTTAATTGATACACATATATACCACTAGAAAGATTACTTGCATCAAATGTGACAGATGCTTCACCAACTGCTAATTGTTTATTGTTTAACAATGTTGCAACCTCCCTTCCCAATAGGTCGTATACTTTTAATGTAACTTTTTCAGTGCTAGGTAAACTAAAGGAAATATTTGTTGTTGGGTTAAAAGGGTTTGGATAGTTTTGATTCAACTGAATAGCTGAAGGCATAGCAGTGGAATGGGTTGATTCATTTGATACTAGAATTTGAGAAACATAACCATGTGCCGCTAAAGCCGTCCAATCTTGAATCCATAAATCATTAGGTGCAAAGGCCCCAACATAGTTTGTTTGGGTAAAAAACTCATCGTTAATTACTTTAACAGCAGAAGATTCCAGAGCAAATGAACCCGCTTTTGGTCGTGGATCTAATTCTTTACTTCCTGCAGTACGACTGATACCATAAAACATAGGGTCTGCAACTCGGTTTTTATTGGCAGCATCATTTAAGTAATCTCTTGTATGCTGTTGATCTTCACCCGCTGCGAACTCGGCAACTGTGTTACCTGCCCCAAAGCCGAACCAGAGATTATTTTCGAGTATTAAATCACCATTTAGTAACCTAGTTTTAGAATCAAAACCACTTACTTTACCTGCAGCCTCTACCTCTATCGCTAAACCTGCATGATCTGAAAAGATTGAGTTGTAAAATTCTCCACCAGTGTTGTCTCTAAACATCAGCAGCTGCTTTCCATCACCTGCATTTGGAGTTGCAGATAAACCTGCACCTAAGAACGTAGCATTTACTACAACTGGGTGCGCAAAAGGCTCTGTATTCTCATTACCTGTGGCACCATCCATCTCGCCTGCACGCCCATAGCCATCATTCGCATTACCTGCACTTTGTATTGCAAACCAAAATTGGTGATTTCCTCTAAACCCTTCATCCCAATCAAAGGCATCATCTGTGTTAAATGCACTTACCAGATAACGAGTATTAACTGTTCCACCAAAAAACTCGAATCCATCGTCGTTAGATGCAAATGACTCAACATATTCTATAGTTGTTCCAGAACCTACTCCCCCCATAGTTAACCCTTGAATTTCATTTCCTGCAACATCACCTACGTTAATACCAGTATGACGAATAGATACATATCGAATAACTCCAGAGTTATCATCCTCTATTGAACCACCATATAAAGCATAGCTTTCTGGATTGGCAATTTCATTTACACCTTCAATTAACTTCAATCCGCCTTCTGTTGCGTTATTTGTAGGTGCCTTTCCTAGCACTACAACTCCACCCCATAAACCTCTATCGAGTTCAGTTAATGATCCTGCTAAATCATCTTCAACAGAAGTAAAGATAATTGGCTCGTCTGCAGTACCCTCAGCAAAAATTTGTGCCCCTTGAGTTACAACTAACCCTGTTGCATCATTACCGTCGCCTAGATTGCCTTTTATTACTGTTCCAGCATCAATAGTAAGTATTGAGCCAGGCTTGACAAATACCATTTCTGTAAGAATGTACACATTGTCCTTAGTCCAAGTGTAATTTTGCCCTGCTATTAAATCAGCATTTGAAATATTTACTTCATTTTGAGCAAACGCACCCAAACTGAATAAAAGTGCTACTATTGTTAATGAGTATTTTTTAAACATGATGTTAAATTACTTTTAGTTGTTTGATGAATAGTTAGAATGAATATGAAAGACCTAAAGAAATTGATCTTCCTTTGTTATATGATTGGTATATATACTCGTCACTGCCATATTTTTGTGATAATTTGATGTCAGGATCGAGTAAGTTCTTAATAGAAAACTTTAGATTTAGACCGTTTTTAAAGCTCTTTTTAGCTACCATATCAATAGTAGAATATGATCTTTCAAAAACATCTGGAATGGCCCCAAGAGCCACAGAATAAAGCCTATCGCCAAATTTGTTATAGCTAAAATTGACTAATAACCCGTTTGTTGATTTGTAATATTCGAGGTCGAAATTTATGATATATGGAGACTGGCCGACTAGAGATCTATACTCTTTTGCTTTAGGGTCACTAATTCGAATATTGTATAATTCATCCTCAGGAATCGATACCCGTGATTCTACAAGAGTAAAATTACTTGAGAGTGAGAAATTATTTAGATACTCAGACATATTGCCGAGATTCTTTCGTAATTCAACTTCCAAACCATACACTCTAGCTTCCTCAACATTTTCAACAGTCTGGGCCCTATTTACATCGGTGCGTACCTTTCGTTCTATAGGATTTGTCATTCCCTTTTGAAATAATGAAATAGCTATAATCTCAGTTGGATTCGGAAACCACTCCCATCGTAAATCAGAGTTTTTGATTAGGGTTCTCTTAAGCTCTGCATTCCCAGTGAAAATGAAGTCGCCCACAAACTCAAAAGTTGTATATGGCGCGAGTTCACGAAACGTTGGACGAGCCACAGTATTTGTGTATGAAGCTCGAATATTCATATTTTCGTTTACACTAACTATAGAGCTAATGGCAGGTAATAAATCCCTATTATTTAAGTTACCTTCAACAAGCGAAGTGTCTTCCGAAACCGTTCTTATTGTAGTGTTTTCTTGCCTAATTCCACCTATTAGCTTAATTGAGTTTGAAATAGGAAGTTCAAGCATCGCGTAATAAGCGTGGATGTCTTTATTGGCGTTATATTGGTTTTTAGTGTTGCTTGCATCTCTTATTGTATTTCCAAAAATTGGCCGCCCATTAGGGGCTTCATCAACAATGCCCATGTAACCAAAGAATGAGTTTATATCCTCTTTAAAGTCAGTAAAGCCTTTTGCTCCAGTAGCATATTCAAACCTACTCTCGTTGAAATCTCTGTTGATGATTTGGCTGTAATAACCTGTTTTAAATTTCCCCTGCATACCTACTAATGGCATTAATGGAATCTCATAATCGAGTATAAAATTGGTATTACTCTCACTTAGATCTCTAAAAAATCGTGCGGGCTGCTGGAGTAACCCATTTGATAATGAAAGAAATTCACCCCCACTCCCATCATCTTGAATCAAATAAGTTAAATACCTTAAATCAGGTTCTTCTTGAGCATTATTGGCATAAGATGCAGTCCACTTTAACGTAGAGCCAAATATATTGCTAAATGAATGTCTACCGTGTAGCTGGTAAGAATTTAACTTTCGTTCAATATACTGTATCACAGATGACTGGTAGGTATCATTCGGTGCTTCGTCATTCCAAACACCTGTTATATTTCTACCGCTTTCTATCCCACTTCGAGTATTTATATAATTTGCAGAAAGCTTGTGATTATCGCTTAATTTATAAGAGAGTTCCGTCAATAATCCTATATCTACACTTATTTCAGATTTTAAATCATTTAAATCAAATAAATTAGTAAGACCACTCGACTCATTTAAGTTTCCTATCAATTGCCATCTACCTAATGTCCCATTTGAGTAGCTAGATGCTTTTCTGCTATACGACAGGCTAGCCGAGTACCCTAGAGTTTTATCAAACAACTTCGTTTGGTTGCCAAAAGAAATACTTGAGCTCGTATTTATAGGCATAATTCTAGCTGAAGGCGCCATTTGGTTATTAAAAGCATTTGAGAATTTATCTAGTACCGATGCTTTATCTGCATTAAACCTAGCTGACGTAGGGGTTGGAAGCACAAAATTTGGATTATTTCTGTAATCGTTTACTACTTTTGGAATTGCCCTCATTCCATTATCGTAAGCTAGTAGTCCACTAGTATTAGATTCTGCTAAGTACCCTATTTTACCAGTTGTTGAAGTGTTATACCCTGATGAAAATGAATATGTGAGTGTTCTTTTTTCTGGAAATTCTTTAGTGTTTACATCCACTAAACCACCTGAGAAATTCCCTGGCTTATCGGGTGTAAATGACTTTATAGTTACAATGTTTTCCAACAAATTTGAAGGAAACATATCAAACTGAAATGATTTTTTATCAGGGTCGGATGATGGCAGTTCAACGCCATTAAGATGGGAACTTGAGTATCTATCGCCTAAGCCACGAATATAAATATACTTCCCACCAATTACTGAAGCACCAACTACTTTTTTCATCACTCCGGCGGCATCACTTGCACCAGATTTTGAAATGCGTTCTGAACTTATGGCGTCACTGAAAGAAATTGATTTTTGACGTTGGCGAAGAAGCCCAGCTTCATTATTTAGTATTGCTTCTGCTGTAACAGTAATTTCACCGAGTAATTCAGTTTCGGGCACTAGCAATAAACTTAGGGTTGTAACTTCCCCCAATTTAATATCAACACTAGTAATTCTTGTTTTTTGGTAAGAAATGTAGCTTACAAGAATATTATAACTACCTGGTTCTATATTCTTAACTAAATAAGAACCATCAACTGCGGAAGCGGCACCAAGATTGGTGCCTTCAAGATATACACTAGCGCCTATTATAGGCTCGCCAGTAACCTCATCTAGGATAGTTCCTGCTAAACTTCCCTTTTCTTGGGCTATTGCAGCCGTACTTAATACGAATGCAATTAATAAGACTACGTATATTTTAAATATCACAACTGTACTGATTATTTTTGAGTTTGTATCTTTAAGTAGATTACAAACCCAAATTACAGTACAGTCTTTACGATAATGTTATGCTGCGGTTATTCTATTGTTACTAGTCTATTACCTTAATATTACCAACCCCAAAAAGAGTGATATAATCATGGTTTTTTCTTGACATTATCTTCCTTATCAGAGCTTTCATCTGAATTTAGACTCTCATCTTCCGAAGCATTTTTATTTACCTCGGGTATCTTTTCTGATGAAGATTTATCATCAACTGCAACATCAACCTTTTCAGACGTTTGTTCATCCTCAGTAATATCCACAACCTCTACATCTTCTACTACTGCGGTAGCTTTGGTATAAGCTTCATAGGTAGTATCTGCAGCAAATGGGCGTTTACCAATGAGTCTTTCAAGATCTGACTGGAACAGTATTTCTTTTTCGAGAAGTTCTTTAGCTAGAATCTCTAATTCATCGCGTTTGTCTTTAAGAAGATTTAAGGTTCTTTGATAAGCATCTTCAATAATCTTTTTCACTTCCTCGTCTATAATACGAGCAGTGTCTTCTGAATATGGTTTAGAAAAACTATAATCACTTTGCTTAGGATCGTAGAAAGAGATATTTCCAAGTTTCTCATTCATTCCATAAATAGTAACAATGCTGTACGCTACTTTAGTAACACGTTCCAAATCACTGAGTGCACCTGTCGATATCTTTCCGAATATAATTTCTTCGGCTGCCCTTCCACCAAGGCTCATACACATACCGTCAATAAGTTGTTCGGTTTGATATAGGAACTGTTCTTTAGGCAGGTACTGTGCGTATCCTAGCGCAGCAACACCTCTCGGCACTATAGATACCTTAACTAAAGGATCTGCGTGTTCTAGGTACCATCCTGCAACAGCATGCCCAGCTTCGTGGTAGGCTACAATTTTCTTTTCTTCTGGTGAAATGATTTTTGTCTTTTTCTCAAGCCCACCAATTACACGATCAATGGCATCATGAAAATCAGCCATTTCTACCGATTCCTTATCTTTACGAGCAGCGATTAAAGCCGCTTCGTTACAAACGTTAGCTATTTCTGCACCAGCAAAACCTGGAGTTTGAGCCGCTAAGCTTTTAGGATCAACATCGGCGTGTAGTTTAAGAGGCTTTAAATGAACTTTAAAAATTGCTTCTCTACCAACAATATCCGGTTTATCTATACTAATCTGTCGGTCAAAGCGTCCAGCTCTAAGCAATGCGCTATCTAGAACATCTGGCCTGTTAGTAGCAGCAAGAATAATAACACCCGAATCGGTTGCAAAGCCATCCATTTCAACTAGTAGAGAGTTCAATGTGTTTTCTCTCTCATCGTTAGAACCTGGCATTTGACCTTTACCACGCGAGCGACCGATGGCATCAATCTCATCAATAAAAATGATACAAGGTGCTTTTTCTTTAGCTTGCTTAAACAAGTCACGTACACGCGCTGCACCAACCCCCACAAACATCTCTACGAAATCTGAGCCTGAAAGTGAAAAGAATGGCACACCAGATTCGCCTGCTACTGCTTTAGCCAATAGAGTTTTACCTGTACCTGGAGGGCCTATAAGCAACGCACCTTTTGGTATTTTACCACCTAAATTTGTGAATTTATCAGGACTATTTAAGAAATCTACAATCTCTTTAACTTCTTCTTTAGCTTCATCGAGACCAGCTACATCTTTAAAAGTAACTTTATTGTCACCTTGTTGATCGTATAACGCTGCTTTATTCTTACCAATATTTAAAACTTGTTGGCCTGGATTCATCTTTCTTAAAATAAAAACCCAAAAACCGATAGCTAGTCCAATCATAACTAGCCACATAAATACACCGCTGAACCAATCTTCCTCTATACGAATTTCATATTCAACCCCATGTTCATCTAATATTGGGCGAATTTCATCACCACGAAGCATCATGGTATTAAAGTTTCTATAGCTTGTATTATCGCTTAGATTAAACTTATCCTGCTCGGCCGCACTTGGGGCTGCTACAATGCCGTTGCTAATTGCTTTGTCGTTAAACTCACCATAAATACTAACACCATTTTTGATAACTATTTCTGAGACATAGCCATTTTGCACATATTCTAAGAATTTGCTGTACTTGATGGTTGTAGTACTTTGAACACCGCTATAGATAAACTGAATTATAAGTAGTACAAATACAATCGCTAAAAAACCCCAGGTAGGAAATTTTGGCTTTATATTACCCGGTTTTCCCTTAGGTGAATTATTTTTATTTTCTGTATTAATTTTTTTCTCGGCCATTGATTTTATTAAAGCTTTGGTAAGGTGTAATATAAGGTTCGATCGGGCAATGTTTTAACTTATCTTCGTAGATATACTAACTATTCAATGTCAAATACTGTGCCAATAAATAAGTTATGACAAATCATCAAAAGATAGTACATCCCCTTCTGCAGTTTGCATGAAATACCCCTCATCCTCTGGTACCATACGCCCAATTACTGCAAAATCATTAAAATTTTGTATTAGTTCCTCTACATCTTTTTCGGGAAGTGTGAACATAAGTTCAAGATCTTCTCCTCCAAATAATGCGTATCTATCAACGTCTTCTTCCATTTCGTTAGCCACATCACGTGTTTCATTTGCAATAGGAAGTGCCGCTTGATATAAATAAACACCTGTCTTAGATGCTTTTGCTAACTCTGTTACTTCGTGAACTACTCCCTGTGTTATATCAATCATAGAAGAAGGAACAACTGAACGTTGTTTTAAGATGCTTATTACATCTAATCGTGCATTAGGAACCAATTGTCTTTTAACAACAAATTCATACCCAGAAAGATCTGGTTGTAAATTTTCATTTCCATGTTCCTGCCAATACTTTTTCTCTCTTGTTAATATACGCAAGCCTGCAAGTGCCGATCCTAAATCACCGGTTACACAAATGGCATCATTTACTTCTGCGCCACTTCTGTAAGTAATATCTTGTTCTTTAACTGTGCCATAAGAAGAAACAGTAATAACAATATTTGTATGATTAGCGGTTAAATCACCACCAACTACTTCAACCTCATAATGGTTACCAGCGGCATAAATACCTTCATACAGGTCTATAATCATTTGTGCAGATTGTCTGTTAGGAACAGCCAGATTGACAAGTATAGAAGTTGGTGTGCCGTTCATTGCTAAAATATCACTAATAGCGGCACTTACAATCTTGTACCCTAAATGATGGAGGGGTGTATATGTAAGATCAAAATGTACGCCTTCAACGTAGGTATCTGAACTTAAAAGGGTAAACTCTCCTTTGCTATTTTTGATAACCGCTGCGTCGTCGCCAATGCCAAGTACGGTATTACTATTTTTAAATGAATCGTAATTCTTTATTTGGGAAAGCAGTTTATCACGGCCTACACTATCAATGGTCTTAAAGTCTTGTGTCATATAAATTATATAAAATAAAAAAAGGCAGCCATGCTAAGCACGGTTGCCTTAAATATACATAAAAGAAAAGTTTTTAGTTCTTGCTCTTAGTAGAGTAATTTACTCTAAAGGCACTAGCTTGTTTTAACTCTTCCTGAACATCAGTAAGAACTCCAAACTCAGAGTCTTTATCTACTCTTAGAGAAACAATCATACGTGGTTCTTCTAAAAGTTTATCGTACATGAGCTTTCGAATAGCAGGGATATCTTCAACGATAGCATCGTCAATTTGAACTTTATCCTCTCCTAATCTATTATTACTCAATACTTCAGGTCCGATATAGATATAAGAAACTAAACGTTTTTCTTCAATCTTTTCAATATTACCAGCTTCAGTTAAATCAATTCTAACCTTCAAAGTAACTTCACGCAAAACGGTAGTTACCATGAAAAAGAATAATAGCATAAAAACCACATCAGGCATCGCTGATGTAGGTATTTCCTGCTTTGTACCAGCTTGCTTTTTCTTAAATTGCGCCATAGCTATTATTAATCCTTGTCTGGTTCTGCGATTGATATTTTCTTTGGATACATATCTCCAACGATTTTACGCTGCTCTTTCCCCAGAGTACTATAAGGTCTACCATAGTTAGAAAGTGATACCTCATTTCTAAGTTCTGCGTAGGCACCCATTACCTGATCAAGCATATCAATATAAATCCTATATGGGGTTTCCCTCACGGTTTTAATCGATACAATTGCCTTTTGAGGGCTTTCAGAAAGATCTGGATCTCTCTCTGGGTTTTTGATAAAATCTTTTAGCTTTTGCTTTACATCAACCACCTGTGTAGGCTGCTCGTTCATTAGAACAAGACCCTGCGCGTTTACCAAGATATGCATCATGTTACGCGTTTTAACTGGTGGTGGTGTAGCGTCTACGTCAAGAGGTGGCGGTAGTACTAATCCAATTCCTGTATCCACATTAATGGTAGTGGTTACTAGGAAGAAGATGAGCAAAAGGAAAGCAATGTCCGCCATAGACGAACCATTGATTTCTGCCATATCTCTTTTTGGTTTATTTAATAGCATAATAGTTGCTTTATTAAAACTTAAAGGTTCCGCGCAAGCCGGATAATACTATTGAAACCGCCATTGTGGCCATCATAAAGCCTGCAGCCATAACTGCTGCTTTTACAATATCATCAAGCACTAAATAGCTTATGGCAAACGCTATAAAAGGAACCGACATAATCGCGGTTCTCTTAAAGTCTTGTTTACCTTGCATTGTACTTTTGATTGCAGAAATAATCATTGCGATTACTCCTAACACAATTAGTGCTGCTGCGCCAATAACTGCTATCTTAACAATCATATTGTCTCCTAATTAAAATGTTATTGGGTATTAACTATGCGTCAGCGTCAGTTGATGTTAGAGGCTTTCCTGCCTTTAATAGAATAATTGAGTCAATCAACGTAATTGAGCTTTCTTCCATTTCTACAATTAAGCGGTCAATTTTAGATACGCAATAGTTGTAGCCAATTTGAAGAATAATACCTGCAATTAAACCACCAGCTGTAGTTAAAAGAGCAGTTTTAATACCACCAGCTACTACACTAGGTGAAATATCGTTTGCTGCTTGAATATCATCAAAAGCGGCAATCATACCTACTACCGTTCCTAGGAAACCAAAAAGTGGTGCAATTGCAATAAACAATGACAACCAGATTAAGCCTCTTTCTAAGAAACTCATTTCGATAGAACCGTATGTTGATATTGCTTTTTCAGCTGCTTCAATTCCTTCGTCGGCGCGCATTAGGCCAGCTTGGAAAACGGATGCAACAGGTCCACGAGTTTTAGCGCAAAGCTCTTCAGCAGCACCAATGCCACCTTCTTGTAAAGCTTCCTGCACATTTATAATAAACTTACGTGTATTTATATCAGCTAGGTTAAGGGTTATAATTCTTTCTAAGAAAATTGCGAGGCCTAGAATAAGCGTAACCAATACTGGCCACATCCATCCACCATCATTTCCTTCATTGAATTTCTGTACGATTAAATTAAAAAAGCCTTCGTCTAAACCGGCTTGTAATAAAAATAGAGCAATCGACGATGCCATGTTCACTCCGATATTGATTTAGTGTTAGTGTCTATGATTTAAGTAATTCGAAAGGATAGGTCATTTTAAAGTAAATGTCAAAGCCATGAACACCCAAAATGTTAACTATATGTAAACAATAAGCACAATTTTTTGTTGTTTTTTATTGTTCTAGTGACTAGTAAAGTACCATCAAAAAATCGCATTAACAACAATTTTAAATGTATGAATTGTTGGTCTTTCCTTCATCGCTCTTCCGTCGTAAGTAAAGTTAAGTCTTATTAAATCACCCATTCTATAGCTACCACCCGCCGACCATAGCACACTTGTACCTTTACCTGTTCCATCTGTTATTTCAAATAAACCGTAGCTTGAGCTAACCCCATTTATGCGCACATTTCTTAATTCGAGAGAAGTGTTTGCTTGTATTTTTCTGAATAAAAAAAGTCTATTTACATTGCGAATTTTAAATGTTTTTGCATTTACTGGTACTATTGGTGCCTTATCTGTTTTATTTGAATAGGATATATTAACTCCTGTTCGCCAAGACCTATTAATTGTTGCATTAAATCCTGGCTCTATAGAGTATGCCTCTATATTGTAGCTCCTTGAATTTAAAGAACTACTCTCGCTTGTATTGGTACTTTTAGTCAATAATAATGTTGTTTCAATGGTGTCTGTAATTTTTATACTCCCATCAATTGCTAGTGCGTCATTATATAAAGTCAATATTTCACTACTTCTGCGATTTAAGCTTCTAAGTTGATTGTAGCGTAAAGTAAGGTTCGTTCTATTGTATTCTGGGAGTATATCTAACTCCTTTTCCCAAGCTAACCTACCTTGTATAGTAGTAGAATCATTTCTAAAAGTGCTTACATTTAGTAAATATACATCTGACAAATGATCTGTTGTTGAGTTTTCACGAATAGCAATTCTCGATTTTACTTTTAATTGTCTTAAAAAGAAGCCCATTCCGTCTTCTCCTTCTAAATATTCAAAGGGATGGATTTCATTTCTAAGCCTAAAATTCAAGTCGATAACAGGGAATAATTCATCTGATGGAAGTAACTGCCTAAGATAAGTTCCTTCGTTGGGACTTAATTCTGGAAAAAACTCATCTATTTGCTGAACTCCATCTTCATTTAGATCTTCCCAAACAAATTGCCCTAATTCTGGGCCTACCTCTATATACGTCTCTTGGTACAATGCTTGGCGCTTGGTGTTCACTTCATATAATAGTTCGCCATTCCAATTGTCCGCGATAGTAGAATAGCTGGTATTTGATCTAATGAGTAAACTTTTTTTATTCAGATTATCTCCAACATTCTGGAAGCTATCATCTACAGTTTTTGAGCGTAATTGAATCTGGTTTCGAGTATTTAGATAAGAACTGGGCGCGTAGTCCACTATTATTTTTTGTGTGATAGCATCTGACTCTTTGCGAAGTGAATTTGATAACACACCATTTTGCTGCCTGTAACCTACCGAATAATCTAAATGCAATTGATTTGTGCTGAATGCTAATCCTGGCCCAACATCATAAAATGAAAAGGCCTGGGAACTCAGAGAGTCCGTGATTTGATTTTTTTCTACCTTTTTTTCCTGTGCGGCATATACATAAGGTGTAAGCGAATAATTAGTTAATTTGAATACTTTATTTAGCGTCATATTTTGACGAAACCAATTCCCATCTTGGCCAAAGTTATTATCTTTACTGGTTACCCAATCTTGTGCATAGTTTAAATGAACCTTTTCTTCTTCTCCAATTTTAAGGTGTGATGCCTGCCTCTGACTTTTGAAACCTTGCCGATCTACAAAGCCATACTCTGCACCAATATTAGTAGATTCAGAGAAACTGAGCCCAAGAGCAGCCTCATTTACTGCCTCCTGCGATTCACTTAGGTCCGTAATATTCCATTTCCTATCAAACTCAACATCTTGGGTGCGCTCGAAGTATTTAAACTTATCGCCACTGAACCTTCTACTAATGGAAGCATTAAGCTTGCCAATTTCGGTCTGTGCGCCTTCTACTTTGATGCCGCCTTGGTAAGCCATGTCTACATTATCCTCATTATCGAGCGAGGAAAATCGGTTTTTATCAAATTCACTTACAGCCCATTCTCCAAACAAAGTGGCATTTTCTGCAATTTTGTACGAACTAGAGAATGCCGCCATCTGCTGTTTTTGAGGCGCTGGTAATTTACGAAATGGTTCATAGTCTCCATTTCCTGCTCCCACCCACTCATAAATCAAACCATTTACCGATGATCCTACTCTTTTATAACTCCCAATGCCTTGCCCAACATTCGAAAACCGTACTCTATAAATAGCATCTCCAGCACCTGGCGCGTTTATATAAATAGATTGGGTTTGTCCATTTACAGTAGTATCTCGCTTAGCATAGCGCACATTATAGACTTTGTCCGTTTCATCATAAAACTCTGCTCCCGAAACAATGGCATTATCTAGATTGTCGCCAACACTTTTAAGTATTTCGATGTCATCTTCGGTTAGAGTTTGTTGCGAGAGCAAATCATTTCCATCCGCCTGCCGAATTACAGTTGCACCGAAGCTTAATTTTCCATCAAAAAAAGTATCCGCGCCTTCGGCAGCAACTAAAGTTCGATTAAAATTCTGGCTTATATATTCATACTCTATAACTATTCTAGTCTCATCTTTAATTAAAAGGTTATTTGTGAAGTGAACTTCCCCCAGCCCATAATCGATGACATACTCATTCTCTTCGCCACGCTGAACTTGCTGCCCATTTATATATACGCGCTCGGTACCAGCTAGTATAATTACGAATTGCTCATTTTCATCCCCTTTTAATCTATACGGGCCTTGAACCCCATCGTTGCCATCAAATTTCATGCTTTTATACGTTCCTCTTACTACCGACACTGCCCCAGCATAAACCCCCGCTTTAGACGAGTTATACCCAGCAGCGCCTTGTAAGCGTCGATTTAGCTTGGCAAATGCGCTCTGCTCGAATTGCACATCCACGTCACCCATTTGCAGTTTGGTTGTAGGAGATTGTAATTGAATAAAAACCCGGTCAAATTCCCGTAAATTCTGCGTAGTACCATCTGGTTGTATCGGGATGTTGCGATCGGTAAGTGCTGCCTCAATGGTCAAGTCTTTCGTTAAGCGTCCGGCTAGCTCAAAATTTAACCCACTCTCTAGCGTAAAATCTTGATTGGTGCCTACAACAATTCCCCTACTTAAACTCCCACTTTGGCGCAAATCCGAATCTGAAAATGTATTTGTGGATTGGTTTAGTAATATAGCATTTGCCAGAGAGTCCTGATTCAGCGTAAAGCGCGTAGAATCATATTGGGGAATATCATTCTCCGAAAATGATCGGCGGATGGCGTAAGGCAGCGTCTTATAGCTTATATATAAAGTATCGACTTGAGAGAAATCGAAGCTACCATTTTCTTTTAAGTGAAGCGTCCCTCCTTTTGCTTGATACTGCCAGCTTGTTACAGAAATAATGCCAGCATTACTTGTGAGGGAGATAGATTCTGGAATTAGCCATTCTCCTACTTGATAAACAGAGTCTATTTTAACGGGCGAAAGAACTAAACTACCGTCAACAACTTGTTGGCCAAACAAAGATGGCGCATAGAAAAAACTCTGGCTTAATACAGCCAGAGCAAATATTTGCCAATACTTTTTAGATAAAGCCGCCAGAGTTTTATAATTGAATTAAGTTTGCTAGAGGCTAAAGCTTTCCTGAATCAGGGGCAACTTTTATCGCCTATTAGCCTTGGCTAGCCCAGATTTTAGAAATGACACGAATTTGTCTTTCTTAGTGTACCCAAGAATCTGTTCTATTACCTGGTTATTTACAGGATCATAAATAACATAAGTTGGTAAGGCAATATTGCCAGTCATTTCAAATTGGATCATTTGGTTTTGTTGTGCATCGGCTCCACCATCGGTGTAAAGCTTAACCAAAACCATATTGCTAAAATACTCTTGCACATCAGCGTTTGGGAACACATTACTTTCCATAGCGCGACAGTTTGTACACGTGTAGCCCGTATAATCGATAAATATCGGTTTCCCTAATTCAATAGCCTTTAGTTTTGATGCTTCTAAATCTTGGCTCCATCCAGAATCTAACGAGTTACTTCCAGCGCCCACACCAATAGATGCAACAACGCTTACATCAGTTGGTTGCTTAGGGGGTAACCAAGCGTCCCAAATTCCTAAAGAAGATCCTAACAAGCCAGGTATTAAATAGAAACTAAAGATTAGGAAAGGCATAGCTACTAACAGCCTACCTGTAGAAACATACTCTACTTTTTTCTCGTGCTTAAGAGTGATAAAACCGAGTACATAAATTCCAGCTAGTAAGAATATTACAATCCAAGCTGCAATGGTGAATGGGCGTGAAACTATACCCCACTGCCAAACTAAATCGGCATTAGAAATAAACTTAAATGCAGCAGCAAGCTCAATAAAACCTAGTAATACTTTAATAATATTCATCCATGAGCCGCTCTTTGGTAGAGACTCTAGCCAATTAGGGAACATTGCAAACAGAACAAACGGGCTCGCAAACGCGGCAGAAAAACCTATCATTCCTAAAATTGGATAGAACCATTCACCACCTACTGTAGCGGTAAATACAGCGCCTACAAATGGTGCTGTACAAGAAAATGAAACTGCACTTATGGTCATTGCCATAAACAAAATGCCCACAATCCCCGAGCTTTCGCTACTTTTTTTATTAAGGAAATTTGTTAGCTGATGCGGTAATTGAAGTTCGTACATGCCCAATAGACTAAAAGCAAAAGCAATTAATATCGCCGCAATGAATAAGTTTACAACCGGATTTGAGGCAAAATTTTGAGCTCCAGATGCACCTAATACTAAAGCTAACACTACACCAAGAATTGTAAATGTGGCAATAATAGCCAGCCCAAATATAATAGCTTTGCTTACCCCCCTTTTTTCATCTCCCTGATTAGAAAAATAAGATACTGTGAGCGGAATCATTGGAAACACACACGGGGTGAGGAGCGCTGCAAAACCAGCTAAAAGCGCAATCCACATAAAAGAGAATACGCCGTCTTTACCAAAGTCATTATTTCTCTGATTTACTCGAGTACTACTAGAGTTGCCTGTAGCCTCATTTGAACTATCGCTACTTTCATAAATTACATCAGCAGTACCTTCAACTACTATCGAGGCAATAATAGATTTTTTCTTTGGCGGCAAGCAAACACGGTCATCACAAACTTGATAGTATACCTCAATATCTAGGTTTTGCTTGCCTTGGTTATCAACTTTTACAGCAACAGGTATTGTAAAAGTTGCTTGACCAGAGTGTAAACCTAATTCTGTTTCAAAATTAGGGTCATATTCAACCTCAGCTTTGCTCTCGCTTACATCACCTGCTAGAACGAAATTTGTAGACTTGGCTGAAAATTTGGTTGGGTATGGGCCAGCATCGGGGTGGTTAAGTATAGAATAGAGCTTCCACTTACCTTCAATTGAAGTGTTTATAGTGATGGTAAACACCTCTCCCGCCATAACCTGCTCTGGAGCATCTGCTACATTGAATTTAACAGGATCTGGAATCTGGGCTTGAATTAAAAATGGGGTTAGCATCGTTAAGATGAACCCCATTAATATTGTCTTAAATAATCTCATCAATATTTTGGTTAAATAATTTTGCCTTAGTCGGCTTTAACAACCCAAAACTTAATTGATGGTTTTAAGTCTCCAACTAAATCGATAGTAGCAGTGTATTCGCCTAGCGCCTTAACATCTTCGTCGAGAGAAATGTTTCTTCTATCAACAATTATATCACGTTCAGCTAAAGCTTCAGCAATTTGTACATTTGTTACAGTACCATGAATTTTATCATCTATACCAGTAGTAACAGATATAGTAACTGAAGTAGACTCTAAAAGTTGTGCTAATTCTTTAGCTTCTTTTACAGTTAGTTTTGCACGTTCAGCTGCTTGAGCTTTTCTAAGTTCGAGCTCAGCGATAGCACCTTTAGTTGCCATTACTGCTTTAGCTTGTGGAATTAGGAAATTACGGCCATAACCGTCTTTAACATCCACTAGATCGCCAGCTTGGCCTAATTTTTCAATATTTTCTTTAAGTATAACTTTCATTACTAATACTCTTTTTATCTTAGGTTTTCTGCTACGTATGGCAATAAGCTTAAAAAGCGTGCTCTTTTAATAGACGCATTAAGCTGACGCTGATGTTTTGCACTTGTTCCTGTAACACGACGTGGCAAGATTTTACCTTGGTCGTTAGTAAAGCGCTTCAAGGTTTCAACATCTTTATAATCGATGTATTCTACACCAGCTTTTGTAAATTTGCACTGCTTAACTTTGCGAATGCTTTTCTTTGGATGTGATGGATTCTTAATCATAATAATTTCTTTTAAATGATGAGGGATTAGTCGTCAGAGTTAGCTTCTTCTTCATCTTCTTCAGTAATGTTGAAAACACTAGGAACTTCATTCTTTTTTTGAAGCTCACGGTAACGAAGCATTTTGGCATCATACTTAAGAATTAAGTGACGCATTACATCATCATCAATTCGGAGATTACGGTCCAGCTTTGCAATTGCTTCAGCTGGGGCTGTAAAAAACATATTTACATAATAACCGTTGCTTTTTTTGTCGATGTCGTAAGCAAAAGGACGCAAGCCCCACTCATCAACTTCATCAATTTCTCCACCGTTGCTAGTAATCAAATTGTTTACTTTATCAACGGCCTCTTTGTACTTATCCTCTTCCAGAACTGGATTTAGGATATACGTAAATTCGTAATAATGGTTTTTCATAATATAGATTGGTTTCTGTGGATGTTTCCGTGGTGGAAACAGTTGCCTATACACTTTGCACAAACAACAGAAGACCCCAAAAATAAGGCATTATTTGCTTGAATCCAACATGGATAATCATATTTAATTTGAAGCAAAACATTATAATTTGCATTCTCGTTTGCCGCATATCTACCCTTCTGCGTGAGTAGCGCAAAAGTCTTTGAATTTGATTTCAAGCTTTAACTCAGCATTAAGAGTTTTTTCTTAATTCTCTTAACCACCCAATTTTATACTATTTTATCTATTGCACTCGCAAGATCTATATCTTTTTGGGTCACTTTCGCACCCGCGTCATGAGTTTGGAGGTCAATTTTTACCCTATTATATACATTATATATTTCTGGATGGTGCTGCATAATTTCTGCTTCTAAGCCAATTCGCACAATAAATGCGAGTGACTCTTTAAAATTATTGAACTTATAGCTTTTTGAAAGTTTATTATTTTCATAATTCCAGCCAGAAAGTTTTTTCACTTTATAACTAATATCTGTTTGCGTTAAAGGGCTACTCATAATTATACTACCGTTTATTAAAGTTTAAACTAAATCTTTTATAACCTTTGGGTACATAACGCCAATCTGGTTATAAAAATTCATGATTCAGTTTTCAGTTTTTTATTGTATCTAATACTGGCGGCTCTACATTTGCAGAGCATCTTTATTATCAATAACATTTTGTGCTTTAAATTAATAATAGTGGCGGTTTACAATATTTTAATTTAATTATTAACCTAAAAGCTTAAAATGCTTTCGAGGAATTGGTTCAACCACTATTTTAAAACATAAATTTAATTCTACATTTACGTGATTTCTAAATTTCTTCTTTCTAAAGCTCGATACTTAACTGCACCAATATTTGTATTGCTCTTCTCAAATATTGCTTTTGCTGAATCTTTAAATGCGGGTATAGACGGAGGTGATTTAAGTTTGATATGGGGTGTTCCTTTTCTAGGTATCCTACTTTCTATAGCGCTTTTCCCATTATTTGCCGAAGAGTTTTGGCACAGCCATTTTGGTAAAATCTCAGCATTTTGGGCATTTCTACTTCTTATACCCATGGCAATCACTTTTGGGGTAGAAGCAACCTTTTATGAAGTTGTACACGCATATATGCTTGAATACTTCCCATTCATTATTCTTTTATTAGCGCTATTTACTGTATCGGGAGGTGTTCGAATTAAAGGATACCTAGTAGGTACACCGCTTGTAAATACTGGTTTATTACTTATTGGTACTATTTTAGCAAGCTGGATGGGAACTACGGGCGCTGCAATGCTCCTAATTAGACCTATGCTAAGAGCTAATGCTTGGAGAGAGAAAAAAGTACATATGGTTGTCTTTTTTATATTTCTAGTGGCTAACGTGGGTGGTTCTTTAACTCCACTTGGTGATCCTCCACTATTCTTAGGTTTTTTACAGGGTGTTGATTTTTTCTGGACTACCACTCACCTATTTTGGGAAATGACTTTTGTTGTGGTAATACTTCTTGTTCTCTATTACTTCTGGGATAAAGCCCTCTTTAAAAAAGAAACAAATACACCTCCTGTAGATGATGGGTCAGAACCTGTTGGTATAGAGGGTAGTTTCAACCTTATCCTTCTATTAGGAGTTATAGGTGCTGTTCTGTTTTCTGGAATTGCAAAAATTGGCGAATTCACAATCTTTGGCGTTCATGTTGCGTATGCAAACTTAGTTAGAGACTTAACTCTACTTGTTATTACTTGGATGAGCTGGCAGTTCACCTCAAAAAAGAGTCGTGCTGCAAACGGATTTAATTGGTTCCCAATTCAAGAGGTTGGTAAACTGTTCGGCGGTATATTTATTACCATTATTACCCCTATTGCAATGCTAAAAGCTGCAAACAGCGGAGAAGGAGCCCTTCAATTTGTTAACAATGCGGTATTTACCGATGGTGAGCCGAACAATCAAATGTTCTTCTGGGTTACTGGTCTACTCTCTGCATTTCTTGATAATGCACCCACCTATTTAGTGTTTTTTAATGCTGCTGGCGCGGATGCTGTTCACTTAATGACCGATATGAGCCACACTTTAATGGCTATTTCATCAGCTGCTGTTTTCTTTGGCGCTCTTACTTATATTGGAAATGCTCCAAATTTTATGGTAAAATCAATTGCAGAACAAAATGGTATTAACATGCCTAGTTTTGGAGCTTATATGCTGTGGTCTTTTGGTATTTTAATCCCTATTTATGTGGCAGTCACTTTAATATTTATTTAGTGCATAAAAAATTCCTCAAAGCATCTCTATCATTTTTAAAAGGAGCTACTATTTGGTTGCTCCTTTTTTTTAGCCCTATAGCTTTTGCGCAAACAGAAACGGTAACTGATTCTACAAGTTTAGCCTTCCTACCAGCATTAGCATATAATAGTGACTTAGGACTTATTGGAGGCGGCATCATAAATCGTTTTCATTATCGGCAAGGTAGTAGCCCATTTTACTCATACACTTCTTTATCGGGGCTTATTTCAACTGGGGGCTTGGCATCTATCTCATTATTTCATGACAAGCCGAACCTCTTTCAATCAAACTTACGAATCACTAGCGAAGTTTATACTTCTCGCATACTCGAAGATCCTTACTTTGGTATAGGCAGCTATCAAAAAATACCAAACTCAACTAGCACTACCGATAAATTTTATTATTTCAAATCCTTTTCGGCTGGTTTCGATGTGTCGTTGCGTTACCCTTTCAAAACACAAACCACGGGCAATCAACTAGATTTATTAACTATTGTACGTTTTAACTATAACACCCCTTGGGATAATTTACCCCAGCAGTTGATTTCTCAGGAGCAACCCTTGGGTTATAATGGTGGCCATTCTCTTTATTTTGGCACTGGTTTTATTTGGGAAGGTAGAAATAGTGAATTTCGCCCCACATCTGGGCAATATTTAGAAAACTCAATTAAACTAGGTCAAACTTGGCTTGGTAGTTCATACAACAATTGGGTATTTAAAACTGATGCTCGTAATTACATTTCATTTTATTTGCTTCGTGAAATTACTCTAGCCAATAGGTTTAGTTTTAAACATACAGCGGGAGATGTACCCTATTGGGAACTTGCCTATGTTGGCGATGAAGAGACTATACGAGGCTATCCCTCACGCCGATTCTTAGACGATAACGCCGTTTTCCTCAATACAGAACTACGTACTTGGTTATTTAATATAGACGCTATAGAAGCGGAATTTGGAGGCACACTGTTCTTTGATGTTGGAAGATCCTTCCCCAATGGTGAGTCTCTACAAGCTATCGCCAAAGATTTGAAATACTCTTTTGGTTTTGGTGGGAATGCATCCTTCTTTACACCCGATTTCGTACTCAGAGCCGATATGGGCTTTTCGGATGAAGGAATGGGTATTTACTTCACTGCTGGATATATGTTTTAATTGTTTGATATAGAGCAGGAAATCTTGACAGTTTTTTACCCTTTCTAAATAAAGCAGGGTGTTCTAAACCCAGGAAGCTATTTTAAGTTTATAACTTAAAAGCCCAAGTACAGGAAGTCTCTGATTTCCATTCCCCCCCATACATCTGGTATCAATTCCTGTTTAACTATTATTGGCTATGTAGGGCATCCCTTTAGTCTAAAACTGTTGCCAGTAATGCAAGTTACAGACTTAAGAGCCCGTTGGAGGCTATGAAGATTATAATAATGTTCCTGTCATCCTTGTAGATGTTAGGTAGTTCGGTGACAGATTTCCTTTAGAGGGTCATCCTGAGAATACTTTCGAAGGACCTGTAGACGTAGTTTTTAAAATCCTCATTTTAGCTTGTGCTCATCATAATTTTAAAAAAATCAGAATTAATAAGCGCGTTTAAATGTACGTAAACATTATTCCACATAAAGCTATTGTTAAATACAGGAATAATAGATAGCCTTCATAATGGTAGTTTCTTAATATTTCTATAGGTTCTTTTCCCGAGCAGTCGGGATCAGAATGACCCGACTTGGCTTGATATTCATAAATCCGTCAGTGAATTACCTGACATCTACAAGGATGACCCACTGTTGATATTAATTGGGGTGAATAGAATTTTTTGTCAACGAACCATCTAAAACCGACAATCCTGAGAATGCTTTTTTTCTATTTTAGTGAGATGGATGGATAGCCACCCACACTCACTCCTCACTTCTCACCCCTCATAGCTAAATTTCTATCCCCAAAAGTAAACTAAACCGAATGCACCCACTGCCCAGCAGTAGTAAGCAAAGTAATGGAATCCTTTTTTCTTAAGAATGATAATGAGGTATTTGAGCGCAAAATAACCCGATACAAAAGCAGTTACAAAACCTACTACTAAATTTAATACCGCAACATTTTCTATTCCGATTTCGATTAGATCTAATACTTCAAGCAACATGGCACCACCGATGACAGGAATAACCATTAGAAAAGAAAAGTTCGCAGCATCCTCTCTCTTCACTCCTAAATATAATGCAGTAGATATAGTGGAACCTGAACGGCTAATACCAGGAATCATTGCAAAAGCCTGGGCTAATCCAATAAGAATACTTTTCCCTAAAGTAACACGTCCTTCATTTTGATGCGCAAATTTGGTCAAAAAGAGAATTCCACCGGTTACTATTAACATCACTGATACCAATAGTGGGCTCGCAAAAATACCTTCCACTTTATCTTTGAGAGTGAATCCAACAATCATCGCAGGAATCATGCTCAAAAGTATATATCCTATCAGTTTAACTTGAGGGTCTGAAGCCTTCTGCTTAGGTGCTACAATATATTCTGCACCCGATTTAATTAAGCTCCACAGTAGTTTTCGATAATAAATTAAAATGCTGCAAAGAGTACCGAAATGGACCACAATTTCGAAAGTAAGTCCTGTTTCGCTCTCTACTCCTAAGAAATATTCGCCTAAAGCGAGGTGACCAGAGCTACTTATGGGAAGGAACTCTGTAAGACCTTGTAAAAGTCCTAATAAAAAAGATTGTAAAATATCCATGTGTTATATTTAGATGCTTTTTGAAGGCGAGAAATTAATCATATCATACATAAAATTATAACTGAATATAGAAATATGAGTGAATTTGCTTTAGACATGACCGCGTTGGGTGAAAAAATTGAAAAAAGTAGCCAGTTTATTGAGGATATTAGAAAAGAGTTAGATAAAGTAATTATCGGTCAACACTATATGATTGATCGATTAATGATTGGCTTGCTAACTAATGGCCATGTTTTGTTGGAAGGTGTTCCCGGCCTAGCTAAAACTTTAACCGTTTCTTCGTTGGCAACAGTTTTAAACACAGATTTCCAGCGCATACAGTTTACGCCAGATCTTCTACCTGCCGATTTAATTGGTACACTCATCTACAATCAGAAAGACGGTGAGTTTTTAGTTAAGAAGGGCCCCATATTCTCAAATATTATTCTTGCTGATGAGATTAACCGTTCTCCAGCAAAAGTTCAGAGTGCACTACTCGAAGCGATGCAAGAAAAACAGGTTACCATTGGCGAAACTTCATTTAAGCTTGAAGAGCCGTTCTTGGTACTGGCTACACAGAACCCAGTAGAACAAGAAGGAACCTATCCCCTGCCAGAAGCACAGGTAGATCGCTTTATGTTAAAGCTTAAAATCGGTTATCCTACCGAAGCTGAAGAATTAGAAATAATGCGCCGTATGGCTAGAACCGGACCTAAGCCTACGCTTAATACCGTTGTATCAGTTGAAAAAATTATGGAAGCACGCTCCATTATCAACGAGATTTACATGGACGAGAAAGTGGAGAAATATATTGTTGATTTAGTTTTTGCCACCCGTAAACCAGCCAACTATGGTTTGAAGGATTTGGAAGACCTCATCAGCTTTGGAGCTTCCCCACGTGCTACTATCAACTTAAACCTTGCAGCGCGTGCACAGGCATTTATGGAGCACAGAGCGTATGTTACGCCCGAAGATGTGCGCACCATAGCCATGGATGTTCTTCGCCATAGAATAATTCCTACTTTTGAAGCAGAAGCCGAAGATATTACTACCGAAGATATAGTCGAAAAGATTATGGGATCTGTTCAAGTTCCATAACTTCTGGTTTCAATTGATTTATTATAAACACAAAAAAGGAAGTTCTAGGCTTCCTTTTTTTTATGCTTATGGCCCCTTGATTTCTTGGATATTATTACTAACTATGTTCCAAGATAAATCAAGATTTGGATATATAATCCAACCAATCAAAAGGGAAACCTTATGAAATTACAACTAGAATCGAATAAATTAGAAGACTACCTCAAAGAGTTACCGCCGGCTATACAATTCAATACTCCATTGGTTCAAGAAAAAATTAAGGATATTGAAGCTCAAGCATCCACCTTAAAAGAAAGAGCCAAGCTAGCGTTCGTAATAGCACGAGATGAGATTCAACATTCATTCGACACTGGAAATAAAGATATTACCATCAGCGCTGAAGACGCTTTGGAAAAAAAAGAAGGCATCTGTTTCGCAAAATCACATCTGCTTGCTTCCTTATTACGCGGAATGAATATTCCTACTGGCTTTTGTTATCAAAGGGTACTCCGCAAAAACACCATCGAATCGGGCTATGCTCTGCATGGATTAAATGCGCTCTATTTAGAGGAAACGGGCTGGTTCCGTGTAGATCCTAGAGGAAACAAACCTGGCATCGATTCCCAATTCTCTACCGATATCGAGAAACTAGCCTACCCCATTCGTGAAAAGCTCGGGGAAGTGGATTACCCAATTGTTTATACTGCGCCTCTAAAATCCGTTATTCATGCTATGCAAGAATCGAAGGATAATCAGGAGCTATTTTTTAAAAGACCAGAGAAAATTTAGTTAAAACTTATACGAGTGATTTGTACTATATAACAAGAAATTAATGAAGCTCTAAACAGGGAATATTATGTATTTATTTTTTGATACCGAGACCACAGGGTTACCACGTAATTGGAAAGCACCAGTCACCGACTTGAATAATTGGCCAAGGCTCGTTCAGCTTGCCTATGCCCTTTTTGATGAAAACGGAAATGAACTTTCGGGCGGTGACTATATTGTAAAGCCTGAAGGATTCACAATTCCCAAAGAAGCATCACAAGTTCATGGCATTTCAACTGAAAGAGCACTAGCAGAGGGACAATCTATCATTTCTGTACTTGAAGGTTTCAACACTTCTATCGCACAAGCAAATCATCTAGTGGCACACAACATCTCTTTTGATGAGAAAATTATGGGCGCGGAGTTCTTAAGAAATGGGTTTGCAGATGCCATTCAGCCTAAAGATAAAATCTGCACCATGCTAAGTACTGTTAATTTTTGTGCCATAAAAGGAAATTATGGTTTCAAGTGGCCCAAACTTTCTGAGCTACATTACAAATTATTCGGAACTCATTTTGAAGAAGCTCATAATGCTCTAGCCGACGTAAACGCCACCGCAAAATGCTTTTGGGAGTTGAAACAACGCGGTAAAATTTAGGGAAGTGGATGGTGAATAAATAATTTCATTCTATTCCCTCTTTGCGTTCCTTTGCGAGCTTCGCGTGACATTCCTAGGGTTCTCGCAAAGAGCGCTAAGAAATTCGCAAAGCTCGCTAAGCAGGTAGTCTAACACCTACGCCAATCCTTCGAGTGAAATGCTTCATATTCACACAGTGTACACTAAGAAATCACGAAGCTGATAACGCCCAAGTATTTTCTACCTAATATTCTTTGCGTTTCCTTTGCGTAAATCACTTTGCGAGCTTTGCGTGACACTCCTCTGGTTCACGCAAAGAGCGCTAAGCAGGTAGTCTAACACCAAAGCCTATCCTTCTTACAAAACACTTCACAGTCTTAGTGAGCAAACCTTTAGTTTTACGCGGATTTAATTCCTATCCATTCAATCAAACAACCAACCCGCTCCGCGAATATCTGGGGGATAAATCTGCGACATCTGCGATAAACCGACAAGTTGGAATACCAAAGAAGCATCGCAGAATACACTCAGCATCCAAAAATCTGAAAACGCCCAAGTATTTCCTACCTAATATTCTTTGCGTTTCCTTTGCGTAAATCACTTTGCGAGCTTGGCGTGACACTCCTCTGGTTCACGCAAAGAGCGCTAAGAATTTCGCAAAGCTCGCTAAGCAGAAAGTATTTTCATTCCAAAATATTGAGCAAAAAAAACACCCTCATAAATTAATATGAGGGCGCTCTCGAATGACTCTAAACCAAATTAGTCTTCTTTTTTATCTTCTGCTTTTTCAGCAGCAGCCTTTTCTTCTGCTTCCATTTTCTCTTTTAGAGCTTGCAAACCAGACATTTCACCTAGTGTTGGTGCACCAGTTTCAATGTTAGCATCTTCAGCTTTTTTCTTAGCTGCTTTTGCTTTTTTCTGATCTTTATCTAGCTGGCTCAGAGTAATACTTTTGCCTGACTCGTCGAAGTCGAGTACAAATGCTTCAACTTTATCACCTTCGCTAAACTCAGCTTCAACAGCTTTGCCTAAACTTAAGAATGCAACAGCACCCAATGATAATTTAACAAATGCACCTTTGTCGGTTGATTTAACAACTTCACCTTCTACAGTAGTACCAGGTAGGTATTCTCTAGCGTATTGATCCCAAGGGTTCTCTTGAACTTGCTTGTGACCAAGTGTAATTCTACGGTTTTCGAAATCAACACCAAGAATAACAACTTCGATTTCTTGATCTTTCTTCACTATTTCGTTCGGATGCTCAACCTTGTCAGTCCAGCTAAGGTCAGAAACGTGAATTAAACCATCAATACCAGGCTCTAATTCAACAAACACACCAAAATTGGTTAAGTTGCGAATAACACCATTGTGCTTAGAACCGACAGGATATCTTTCAAGAATATCTGCCCATGGATCTTCAGTTAATTGCTTAACACCAAGCGATATTTTCTTCTCGTCTTCGTTGATATTAAGAACAATACATTCTACGATATCATCTTTCTGAACGAGTTGAGATGGATGCTTGATATGCTGAGTCCAAGACATTTCAGAAATGTGAATTAGACCTTCAACGCCTTTTTCTAGCTCAATAAATGCACCGTAATCTGCAATAGAAACTACACGACCTTGAACTTTCATGTTCTCAGGATATTTAACGTGAATTTCTTCCCATGGATGCGGCTGTAATTGCTTTAGACCAAGAGAAACACGCTTGCTTCTTTCGTCAAAATCGATAACAGCAACGTTCATGCGCTGATCTAGTTGGATAATTTCGCTTGGGTTGTCAACACGTCCCCAAGAAAGGTCGGTAATGTGAAGAAGACCATCTACGCCACCAAGATCGATAAATACACCGAAATCTGTGATATTTTTAACGGCACCTTCAAGTACTTGACCTGCTTCGATAGTTTCAAGTATTTGCTCGCGTTGCTCTTCAAGATCAGACTCGATAAGAGCTCTGTGCGATACAACTACGTTTTCTGCAACCATGTTTAGCTTAACAACTTGGAACTCCATTGTGCGGCCAACATAAGCGTCAAAGTCGCGAACAGGACGAACATCAATTTGAGAGCCAGGTAGGAATGCGTCGATGCCAAATACATCTACAACCATACCACCTTTAATACGGCGTTTGATAAGCCCTTCAATAATCTCACCAGATTCGTGAGAAGATTCAATTTTTTCCCAAGCAAGTAAAATATCTGCTTTACGGCGAGAAAGTATTAATTGACCATCTTTATCTTCAACGCGATCAAGGAATACGTCTACTTCGTCGCCTGGAGCCATTTTCTCTAAATAGGCTGAAGGGAACTCGTTTGAAGGAATAATACCTTCTGATTTGAAACCAATATCGATAACAACATATTTCTCATCGATAGAAACTACACGGCCTCTTACAATCTCTTTTTCTTCAATTTCATTTAGGGTGTTTTCATATAACCCCATCATCTCATTGTACTCTGCTTCGGTGTATTCGTCAGATGGACTTTGCAGTTGGTCGTAGGTGAATATTTCACCTTCCACTTCACCGTTATAAACGCGAGTCAATGTTTCAGTTCTTTGCTCAGCAGCAGTTTCTTCAGCTACTTCTACAATAGTTTCCTCAGTAGTTTCTTCTGCCGTATTAACTACGGTAGTTTCTTCAATCTCAGTATTGGTTTCAGTTTTATTTAAATCTTCAGACATTTTATGAATTAGTTATTGGTCTACCTCACTATTGACTTTCAATAGTGGGATAAGGTTATTATTTACTTAAAGTTCCTTAGCAATTACGCTTTGTACGTGCTTACTAATTTGTGAAACTTGCTCTTTAAATGTTAAACCAGATGTATTAACAAGAATTGCATCCTCAGCTTGTTTTAGAGGATCTGCTTCTCGCGATGAATCTACTTCATCTCTACTGGCAATATTTGCTCTTACCTCTTCTATAGTAGCTTTAGTACCATTAGTTTCCATTTCGGCTAATCTTCTTTGGGCTCTGTCGTCTAAGTCAGCTACCATAAAAAATTTAAGCTCCGCATTTGGAAAAACCGCAGTACCAAGATCTCTACCATCTGCAATAAAAACTCCAGTTGCTACCGCCTTATGCATTAGATCATTAATGTATGTTCTAACTTCAGGCATTGAAGCAACCTCACTTACTGCATTAGAAACTTCCATTTCGCGAATCTTTTCAGAAACTTGCTCACCATTGAGCGCGACCTGGAATTTATTTTCTTTGAAATAAAAAGAGATTTCACTTACTTTCAGTCGTTCAAGGAACACTGCTCTGTTACGATTAGTACTCAAATAAACTAGCGTTGCTACGCGATACAATGCTCCAGAATCCAAATATTGGATTTGTAGTTGCTCGGCAACAGCCCTAGCGGTTGAACTTTTTCCTGACCCTGCGGGCCCATCTATTACTATTATCATATCAGAAAGGCTAAATTAAAATTATTCTACGTTATATTCAATCTTAAGTTGAATAATGTTTAAGTAACTCGTAATTTTGGGAACTAAAGAAATTTCGACCATTAAGCGACTATAAGTCATGCCACAAATAAAACAAGCTATAAAACGCGTTCGACAGTCTGAGAAAAGAAAAATTCAGAACCGTACACGCAAATCAAAAATGAGAACACTAATCAAAAATGTGCGCGGGGCAACCGATAAAGCTCAAGCAGAAACACATCTAAAATTAGCTATCTCATACATCGACAGAATGAGCCTTAAAGGCATCATACATGCAAACAACGCTGCTCGCAAAAAAGCTAGCCTTACTAAGTTTGTAAACACCCTATAAGAGATTCTACAGTATGGCCAACTCACAGTCTAGAGCACTTCTAGTAATCTTAGATGGATTTGGGTTGGCTGTAGATCCTTCAGTTAGCGCAATCGATAAAGCCAAAAAACCCTTTATCGATCACCTCTTTAAGACCTGCCCTAACACCCACCTTTTAGCAAGCGGCGAAGATGTTGGCCTACCAAATGGCCAGTTCGGCAACTCAGAAGTGGGACATTTAAATATTGGAGCGGGCCGAATTGTGCGCCAAGAGCTCTCACGTATAAATCATTCTATCAGAGAAAGCGACTTTTTTACCAACCCTGTTTTTCTAGAGGGTATAGAAAAAGCGAAGAAAAAAAACAGAATCCACTTGTTTGGCCTTTTTTCTGATGGCGGCGTGCATAGCCACAACGAGCATCTATACGCATTGCTTAAGCTTTGCAAAATGCATGGCATTGAAAATGTTTATGTACACGCTTTTACCGACGGTAGAGATACTGCACCAACAGGCGGCAAAAAGTACGCACAAGAATTTAATGCAAAAGCTCAAGAAGTTGGTGTAGGTAAACTTGCCTCTATCATTGGCAGGTACTACGCTATGGATAGAGATAACCGATGGGAGCGCGTACAACTTGCTTACGATTTATTGGTAAACGGAAAAGGTGAGGCTTTTGAGTCGAGTGATGAGGCTTTCGATGCTTCTTATGCTGCTGGAGTAACCGATGAGTTTATAAAACCAATACTTTTAGACTCTTCAAAAGAGTCTAGAATGCAGAATGACGATACGGTTATATTTTTTAATATCCGTGGTGACCGAGCTAGAGAGATTACTCGTGCACTTTCAGAGCAAAACTTTTCAGAGTTTAAGGTTCAGCCGAATCTGAACTTACATTACATCACTTTCACAGCTTACGACGCTACCTTTACTCAAGCGCATGTTGCTTTTCCCCCACAAGTTCTAGAAAATACTCTAGGCGAATGGGTTAGTAAAATGGGCAAGAAACAGTTCCGAATTGCAGAAACAGAAAAGTATCCGCATGTAACTTATTTCTTTAACGGTGGCAATGAAGTACCAAATAAGGGTGAAGATAGAACAGTAATACCAAGTCCTAAAGTTGCGACCTACGATTTACAGCCAGAAATGAGCGCGGTTGAAGTAACTAATGCTCTTTGTGAGCAACTTGTTACAGAGAAATATGACTTGGTAGTTCTGAATTTTGCTAATCCAGATATGGTTGGCCACACTGGAATTATGGAAGCTGCCATAAAAGCTATTGAAGTTATTGATACCCAACTTAAACGGGTTATTGAAACAGCTAATAAACATGGCTACACATCCCTAATTATTGCGGATCATGGCAATGCCGACTGCATGACTAAACCTGACGGAAGTCCTCATACCGCGCACACAACTGCGCAAGTTCCAGCAATAATTGTGAATCATCCAGACAATCCTGAGATGCATTCTGGTATATTAGCCGATGTAGCACCGACCCTACTAAAGTTTATGGGTATCGAACAACCAACAGAAATGACCGGAAAAGCTCTTTTTTAATCTTTTCTCTAATCTTTACCTCTTGCTATTACAGTATTCGCCTGCTACATTCATTGAAATGAACTAAAGTAGTGGTAGGCTCGTTTTTTACTAGTAGAAAAGAGAAACCAAATTTTTATAGATAAGGACTTGCCATCATGGAGGGTAATTTTTCAAGTAAAGTTCGTGACGTAATACAGTTTAGCAGAGAAGAAGCTTTGCGACTAGGACACGACTATATAGGAACCGAGCATCTAATACTTGGCATTGTACGCCTTGGCGACGGTGTTGCGGTACGAATATTAAAAAATTTAGATTGCGATTTATTTAAACTTAAAAAAACCATCGAAGATACCGTACGGGGCACAGGAGGCACGGTAACAGTAGGTAATATTCCTCTCACTAAACAAGCTGAGAAAGTGCTACGCATCACCTATTTAGAGGCTAAACTCTACAAGAGTGACACCATTGGTACAGAGCACTTACTTCTTTCGTTGCTTAGAGATGACGAAAATATTGCTGCCCAGATTCTGCAACAATTTAGTGTGTCGTACGATGCAGTTCGCGAAGAACTAGATCTTATAATTTCGGGCAAATCGCGCGAAGATCACAGCGATTCATCCTCATTATCTGCGAGCACACCATCTTCGAAGGGATCAACAGGCTCAGGAAGCACAAGGGAAAAGAAAATGGAAAAATCAAAAACTCCAGTTCTCGATAATTTTGGCACCGACCTAACCCAAATGGCTGAAGAAGGTAGGCTTGACCCTATTATTGGAAGAGATAAAGAAATTGAGCGCGTAGCTCAGATTTTAAGCCGCCGTAAAAAGAACAACCCTGTTCTTATTGGCGAACCTGGTGTAGGTAAAACAGCCATTGCTGAAGGTTTAGCAACCCGAATTGTACAACGAAAAGTTTCGCGTGTATTGTACGACAAACGCGTTATATCTCTTGATATAGCCTCTTTAGTTGCTGGCACCAAATACCGTGGACAGTTTGAAGAGCGTATGAAAGCAGTTATGACTGAACTCGAAAAAACTGATGATGTAATTCTTTTTATTGACGAATTACACACTATTGTAGGCGCAGGTGGCGCAAGTGGTTCTCTGGATGCCTCAAATATGCTTAAACCAGCGCTAGCTCGTGGCGACATACAAGCCATTGGTGCAACTACTTTAAACGAGTACCGCCAGTTTATAGAAAAAGATGGAGCGCTAGAACGTCGTTTTCAAAAAATTATGGTAGATCCTACTTCTGCCGATGAAACTGTAGAAATACTAAACCAAATTAAACCTAAGTACGAGAAACATCACAATGTACGCTATAGTGATGAAGCTATTCTCGCATGTGTGAAATTAACAGATAGATATGTAACCGATTATTTTTTACCAGATAAAGCAATTGATGCTTTAGATGAAGCTGGGGCGCGGGTTCACCTTTCTAATATTACTGTTCCAAAACATATTATTGAATTGGAGCAGCAGATTGAAACTACTAGCGTTGAGAAAAATAATATGGTGAAAAAGCAACGCTTTGAAGATGCGGCAAGGCTACGTGACACCGAAAAACGCCTCATCGAAGATTTAGAAGTTGCCCATAAAGAATGGGAAAAAGAATCAGCCAATATTTTATTCGATGTTGTTGAAGATGATGTAGCCTCTGTTGTTGCTATGATGAGCGGAGTGCCAGTTAATAAAGTGAACCAGAATGAAGGACAAAAACTTCTGAAGATGAAAGAAAGTCTTTCTGGTAAAGTTATTGGCCAAGAAGAAGCTATTATAAAACTTACTAAAGCTATTCAGCGTACGCGTGCAGGCTTAAAAGATCCATCGCGCCCAATTGGTTCATTTATCTTCCTAGGACCTACCGGCGTAGGTAAAACGGAAATGGGTAAAGTGCTAGCGAAATATCTTTTTGATAAAGATGACGCACTAATTCGAATCGATATGAGTGAGTATATGGAGAAGTTTTCTGTATCTCGCCTAGTAGGAGCACCTCCAGGATATGTTGGTTACGAAGAAGGTGGAATTCTTACCGAAAAAGTACGTCGCAAACCATATAGTGTTATACTATTGGATGAAATTGAAAAAGCACATCCTGATGTGTTCAATATCTTACTGCAAGTGCTTGATGATGGGATTTTAACCGACAGCTTAGGCCGTAGGGTTGATTTTAGAAATACCATCATCATTATGACCTCGAATATTGGTGCTAGAGATATTAAGAATCTCGGTAAAGGAATTGGCTTTGCTAGTGGTGACGAATCAGTGTTTGATTATGCTAAAATGAAATCCACTATTCAGGATGCTTTGAAAAAAGTGTTTAATCCTGAGTTCTTGAATAGAATTGATGACGTAATCACATTCAGACCATTAGAAAAAGCTGATATCTTCCAAATTATAGATATTATCTGTGAAGAGCTATTTCGTCGTATTTCTGACCTTGGTTACGACACTGAGATTACAAAAGGCGCAAAGGAATTCATCACCGATAAAGGTTTTGACCCTAAATATGGTGCGAGACCATTAAAGCGTGCTATTCAGAAATATGTGGAAGATCCACTAGCTGAAGCACTACTCGAAGAAAAACGAGAATTAGGCTCAACCATCAAAATTAAGATGAACAAATCTAGAGATGGCCTTGATTTTGATTGGGTTAAACCTGCTCCTGGCAAGGAAAGAAAAGAAGAGCTTAAGCCTTCTGAAAAAGACGCTACAGAAAAGCTAAACACTTCGGAAGAAGAACCCAAAGAAGCTTAAATTTAAAAAGCCCCATTTTTAAAGAAAATGGGGCTTTTATTTTGTTCATTATTCAAGGACTGTATGGAAGCACGCCAGCAATAGGCTCTGCCCACTAAAGTGTGTAAAGAGGCGGTAATATGGTACTAGTCCACGAACATAACAAGGGGTTGCAACCCCTTGTTATGTTCGTTATATGATAGCTGTTCTCTGAATGAGCTACCATCCTCGTTACGAACGTCCCGTTCGTAATGCATGCCCGAAGCTCTGGTTCAACTACGGTATGATTGGCATACGAACCTTGTTTACAACTTAGATTACATCATGTAAATCATTAAATTCAAAATAACAAATACACACTTTTTGGGATACTATAGAATTTTTATCAACGAATGACTTGGTATCTACAATCATGAATGCTAACAAAAACAAAAAGGACTATATCTAATCCATTAAAACGTGGCTCTAATTTTAAGATCTTTGTCCATTCCACTAATGGTATAATTGAATCTACCTGTTCGGGTGAGAGTGATTGCATCAAGGTCTTGAAATTGGATAGTACCTGAATAATTATTCTTGGCAATTTTACTCGCTCCTATATTAATTACTCGTACTTCAATATTAGATAGTCTATCGCCATTTATATCGCCAGTTAAACCAATAATTGCTTTGTCGGCACTGCTGTAGTTTGCAAACCGGAGTATTCCATCCCTAAAGCTACTTCCTCCAAGGCGATTACCAGAAAGCACATCATATACTGCAACCCTTCCATTTGAAAACACAGTAAGAGTACTGCCTGATCCATATAAATTCATTCCTACAATTTCTTGGTCAAACTTAATGGTGTTAATTTGATTCCCGTATCTATCTATAATAGTCACCTCGTCATCGGTGCCCTCTTTTGCGGTGGCAATGGCTATAAACTCGCCACTTTCTGCAACACGAACCGTCCGTATGGTCCGATCATCACTATAAAATACATCTAAGCTTGTTTGACCTAATCCTAACACCTTAGCGCGTGAACCAGACTTGCTCCCTGACATCACCTTGGTATTATAAAGAACTACCGTTTTGCCTTTCACATCGGCTGCTAGCTCAGATATTGATTCTCCATCTTTACTCTGGGTACTGTTAGATACGCTCTTTTCAATTTTACCAAAACTGTTATACACCAAAAAATTGGCAATATTTTCACGAACAATTACTCCCCCATTTTGAAGCGAATAGCTTTTTACGGATGGATCGGCTTGAGATGGCGCATTATAGCTTCCCTTTGTAATAATGACTCCGTCGCCCTCTTGTACAACAATGGTTTTGCCGTCTATGTTAGACTTTAAACTAGAAGAGCTGGCGTTTGCGGAGCTTACCGATAGAGATTGGCCTTGAATATTTGCTGAAAGGAATAGCAGGATTAGCCCTGAATAAAGAAAATGCATACTGTATATTAGATTTTAAAATAAACCGAAAGAAAGGGATTTTTAAACATATTTACTGCATTTATTATTGCTTTATATACATAATGGCCTAAATTCTAAATATATTAGAATCCGTATGAACTTTGAAACAAACTCAACTCTGTGATTTCATTTTTAAGTGTCTTTCCTCCATTTAGAGGAGGTATCGCTCGATTCAGTGACTATCTGTACAAAAATCTTGGTTCAGTAAAAGAGATTGACGGCGTTAATTTCAAAACACTTTACCCAAAACTACTCTTCCCAGGCACAACACAGTACGAAGAATCACGAGTTCCAAGTTATGCTGATGAGGTAATGCACTCATACAATCCTCTTATTTGGAAGAAAACAGCTCAACGCATTGCAAAAGATAAACCCGAGATTCTTTTAATTTCTTACTGGCATCCATTTTTCATTCCGGCTTTTAATAGTGTTATTAAACGAGTAAAAAAGGTTTCACCATCTACCAAGGTTGTTACTATAGCGCACAATGTGTTGCCACACGAAAGCTTTCCATTTTCCGAAAGGCTGATGCGCTCCTTCTTTCAAAATAATGACCTAGTCATTACACTTTCAAGCCAAACAGAGCAAGAGTTTGATAGTTTAGATGTGAGTACTAAAACCGTGAAGCTATTCCATCCTATTTATGAAACCACCTTACCTGCAGAGCCAAAAGAGAGTTTGAGGGAGAAATATGGTTTTAAAAGTGATGATAAAATCATCTTGTTTTTTGGGCTCATAAGGGAATACAAAGGGCTAGATGTGCTTATAAAAGCTCTTAATAATATGGACGTCGTCAATAACAAATTTAAGCCACTTATTGTTGGAGAGTTTTATGATGACAAACAAAAATATATAGATATTATTAACCCACAGCATAAAGACACATATACCATCATAGATCGGTTTGTGAGTAACGAGGAAAGTGCGGAAGTTATGAGTATCTCTGACCTATTAGTTTTGCCCTATAAAACTGCAAGTCAGAGCGGAGTGTTGGCCGACGCTCTCAATTTTAACCTACCATCAATTGTTTCTAATCATCCTGGAGTGACGGAATATTTAAAAGATGGAGAAAATGGATTGATTTTTGAAAGTGAAAATATAGAAATGCTACAAAGTAAATTGACACAGTACTTTGAGAATGAAGGACTTCAGCAAAAAATCAGAATGAATGTTGCAGATTTAAAAGACGAACTTTCGTGGAAAACATTTACTCTAGAATTAGATAAATATTTAAAAATTCTATAGAAATTCATTTGCCATAAAATGTACCAAGCCTTATATTTAAAATCTGTTTCAGAAACGGGGAGTGGCGCAGCCCGGTAGCGCATTCGCTTTGGGAGCGAAGGGTCGCAGGTTCAAATCCTGTCTCCCCGACTATTCTGAATTTACTTGAAGTCTATCCCAGCAAGTAAGTTTAGATTGATTTATTGTACATTGAGCGCCCGTAGCTCAATCGGATAGAGCAACTGCCTTCTAAGCAGTAGGTTACAGGTTCGATTCCTGTCGGGCGTACAACCTACTTGCTATGCAAGGCGACATGGCCGAGTGGCTAGGCAGAGGTCTGCAAAACCTCGTACGGCGGTTCGAATCCGCCTGTCGCCTCTTGGAAAGTAAATTGAATTAATGAAGATCTTGATTGCCGCGTTCGTCTAGAGGCCTAGGACGCCGCCCTTTCACGGCGGTAGCACGGGTTCGAATCCCGTACGCGGTACTAGCTTTTATTTATAAAAGCGATTTCAATAATAAACTTAGTTGCAGAAATGCATACAAAGCGTCTATATTGAAATATCACACGGAGCCTGTAGCTCAGTCGGTTAGAGCGCTAGTTTGTGGCACTAGAGGCCGTGGGTTCAATTCCCATCAGGCTCCCTCTTTTTTTTATTGAATACATTAAGATCTTAGTTGCCGCGTTCGTCTAGAGGCCTAGGACGCTGCCCTTTCACGGCGGTAGCACGGGTTCGAATCCCGTACGCGGTACCCTTCAAAAGCTTTCATTTTAATGCAAGCTTTTTTTTTGCCCATACAATTTTGGTTTCCAATCTTTTTCTAGTCAAATAAAATCAAGACATTTTAGCTACTAAAGATTAAAAATATCTAGTCAATAGTACCAAACTTACGTTCTAAATATTGTTGATGTTCAATATCAGTCTTCCCAGTTAACTCTAGGCGTTTATATTCCAGCCGTCCGATGCAATACTGAAGCATATTCTCAGCAAGAGAGCCTAACCTGATGTTATCGGCATAGTATTCAAGTTTTGAAAGCTTTATTACACCTGGTGGGATTTCTGTTTTGAAAACAGCGTCTCCTGTAAAAACCACTAATCCTTGAATTTGTTCATCTGGAATGAAATCTAACAGCTTTTGAACTGCTCGAACATGCATTCTATTTTGTAGTATTGGATTCTGAAATCTCGTTTTTACTTTGTAAATAACTTGAGTCCATCTTTTTTGCTTTTCATTTGCAAATAACCAGCCTGAATAGTGCTTTGTTTCAATTACAAGAATTCCGTTTTGCGTAATAAGAATATGATCTATCTGCGTTGTGCCATCCCCATATTCAAGGGTTATATTATTTAGTAAGTGAGCTGTAGATTTTTGACAATAATTTGTCAAAATCCTTCTAACTGCAGCCTCCCCTATATTTTCAATTCTATACTTTCTTTTCCTCCCTAAATAAAAGCCAGTTATAAAAGTTATTATAATAATTAAACTGGCTATACCAAGGGCGTATTTGAGTAATTCTTTTGTTAAAGTCAGTTCCATATATATTTATTTATTCGAGCAGCTATCCATATAGACAGTTAAAATGAGCTCTTCACGCACTTTTATATCCTCTACTCTATTACCCCACCTTCACTTCATTTAGATCTTTTATTCGTTCAATTAAAATGTCTATTACATTAGCGTTGTCTCGAAATACGCCTTCTATACCGTTGGCATCTATAAAGTCGAAGGGAGGCTCGTAGAGGTTGGCAATATCTAAATGACCTTTTGTGGTGTAGAACTCTATCATCTGTTCTATGAACTGAATTTGATTGGCACTTAATCGTTGGTCTACTAAGAACTCTTCAAACTTCTCAATCACGGCTTTTCGCTCCAGACCCGAAACAGAACGTACAAACTTAATTAAGTCTAGGTCTTTACCAACAAGCTCATGAAACTCTTCAGCCGAGATAGCTGGATCTACTTCAATCAATAGTTCTTCTAAGGTTTGGATATCCTTATTTGTTAGAGGAGTAGCACTTCTAATCTTTTGAATAACCAGATTATTGCTTTGCTCTTGAATGAATTTTCTAATCTTTCTCAAATAACGATCTGTATTGATTACAGGGTCTCCTGTTATGATATCCTCAATCTCTATCTCTCCGAATTCATCCTCAAAGTCTGTATAAACGGGTGCCCTACTCTTACTGTCAATCAAATGCATCAAGTCTCTAATCTGCACCCTGATGTCTTCTAAATCAATCACCGTTGGAGCTACCCAGAAGTCTTCAGAAATTACCTTCACAATTGTAGGTAGTACATTTTTAATACTTGGAATATGCTTTTTAGCAAATAAATGCTCCCCAAAGCCTATTACAATTTCTTTGGTTTTCTTGTGAGCTAACACTCCATCTAATCGCTGGTGCTGCAAGGTGAGCATGAGTAAATCAAAGCGCCGGCTCTTTTCATCCTCTTCCAGTTCTGCGGGAATTAACTCTGCTAGTTTACTTACAATCTCCTTGCGTTCATGAGATTCCAAAAACTCCCAAACAGCTCTATCTTCTAAACGATGAATAATTTTTAAATGCGGACGTACTTGAACACTTTGCTTTTCAAGATTCGCTACTTGTTGATGTAGTAAATCTAATAGCTGAGTACGATACTCTTGCAGACCATCCTGATGTTTATAAGGCTCGTTTTTGAGTTTTGCAGCAAGGAGCAATCGTTTTTCAAAAACTTGGGCTGTAATTGATGGGGTTTTATATGTATCAAAACCTTCAGGATTTTGGTCGAAAAACTCAAAATTACCACAGTAATCGAATATGAGGAAGTGTTGCTTATCCTTCCCTGGACCAAACAAATCGGAACGTAATCGAGTACCACGACCAATCATCTGATGAAACTTTGCTTTGGAACGTACAGGTTTAAAAAATACTAGATTCACACAATCTGGTGCATCAATTCCTGTATCCATCATATCCACCGAAATTGCAATGGCAGGCATTCTACCTGGCAAGCAGAATTTTTCTATCAGATCTTGAGCTTGCTCCACTTTGTTATCAATAGTTTGAGCTAGATGGCCAGCATACTTTGGGTAATTCTTATCAAAAACCTGCTGAATGAATACCGCGTGCTTGTGATTCTTTGCAAAAATAATGGTATCTCCAATTCGGTCGCCCCCCTCTACTTTAACGCCATGTTCCATCAACTGCTGCAAAACCTTCTCAACGGTATCTTCATTAAAGAGCCACTCGTTTAACTTACCGGGATCAATATGATCGGGAATTTGCCCAGTCTCGTCATCGGCTAACAAATCATCGTACTGCCTCTTCTCTTCATCGGATAGCTCAGCATATTTAATCCCTTGTGTAAGGAACTTCCCCAAAACCGAAATCTTTTTTGGAGGAACTAAATATCCATCTTTTACAGCTTCTTCGAGCCCATAAGCATAAGTTGGATTCCCCTGCTCTGAATTGAACAACTCGTAAGTATCATGATCTACATCTTCTTTTGGCGTAGCTGTTAAGCCAAGCAATAAGGAATCGAAGTAATCAAAAATGGCTTGATACTTGTTATACACACTTCTGTGCGCTTCATCAATAATCACTAAATCGAAGTAACCTGGGTCAAACTTCCGTTTTCCTTCTTCAATCTTTTCAATTTGATTTAACATTGTTGGATAGGTGCTAAACACTACTCGAGCAGCAGAGTCGTCTTTATCATCTACAAGATTAACAATAGGTATTTCTGGTAGAATACTTGCATAACTTTTATATGCTTGCCGTACTAAAGCATTTCTATCCGCAAGAAAAAGAACTCGTTTTGCCCATTTCTTTTTCAGAAGCATATCAACAATGGCAATGGAAACCCGAGTTTTCCCTGTGCCAGTTGCCATTACCAACAATGCTCTGCGCTGCCCTTCCTCAAATCGCTCTCCTACTCTAGCAATAGCGGCTTTTTGATAATACCGCCCAGCAATTTGCTTATTTACCTTTGCTAGTTTTAGCGTTTCCTTTTCTCTTTTTTGGAAGAATAGTTTCTGTAAACTCTCTTTTGTATAAAAGCCTTGAACGGGACGAGGGGGATAAGCTCTATCATCCCAAAGCCAAATTTCGTAGCCATTGGAAAGAAAAATTACTGGTCTTATCCCAAATTCATTCTCTAGGCAGTTGGCGTATAGTTTTGCTTGATGCTGCCCTTCATCCACATCTCTAGTCGTTCGCTTGGCTTCTACTAAACCAATAGGTTTGCCATCATCATCCCACAGAACATAATCTACATAACCTGTACCCGATGTATTGGGCATCCCTTGTACCTTATATTCTCGTACATTTTGGGATGCAGGGTCCCAGCCAGATTCCCGAAGCATTACATCAATCAGAAGCTCCCGAGTACTCGCTTCGTTGTAATTGTGATCGTCAGCATATTTACGAGTTTGCAGACGCATCTGCTTAATTTCTCGATTACGTTGCTGTAGTGCCTCATCTTTCTCTTCTAAAGAGCGCTGTAGCTCGCGGAGCTCGTCTGCCCTCTTCTCCATCTGAGCCTCCATCTCCTGTAGACGTTGCTCTGTCTCTTTGGAAACGCCCCCTACTTTTGGAACTAATTTTGGATCAAAACTTATAGAAGGTTTCGGAGTTTCATCAGGGGAGTAGGTTCTATAAAGCCAAAATAGAATATGAAATACTTCTTCTACTACCTTAAGGGCATCATGTTCGGCTATACGCTTTCTATCATGAACAGCGAGGTTCCCAACTTTCCGAATAACTCTAATCTTTTCGTAGATGGTATAACCGATGATTTTTCGGAAGCTGAGTTCATTGGTTATGTTGTACAAACTTGTATCGAAAGGGAGCTCTAAATCCTCATCGTTTTCGTACATCCACAGTACTACTTGTTCAATTATATACCGTGCACGGCCACAAGCCCCTCGTGGATCAAAATACACCAGCTTTTCCATCGCCATTGCATCTTCGATAAATTCGGGCCAGTCGGGATGTAGAAAGTTAAAGTTGGACAATGTACCTTGGTGTATTTTCTTTTAGTTAGGCATAATGTAATAAAAACTTAAGCTACTTATTCCAACCTTTTAAAAGGTTAGGCAACCATACTCTTAACAAGATGTTATTTTACTTTAATGAATTAATTTTTGATTATACTAGTTAGGTAGGCAAATGGTGGAATCATGGATAAATTTCAATTAGCTAAATATATAGTTTCCAAATATCATGGCACTGTAAGTCCCATGAAGCTTCAAAAGTTGATGTACTATAGTTATGCTTGGCAGCTAGTTGCTGATATGAAGCTATTTGATGCTCATTTCGAAGCATGGTCTCATGGTCCAGTTGATCCAGATATTTATAAGGAATACAAAGGCTTTGGCAGAAATCCTATTGTCATATCAGATGCCCCGCATCTTAATGAACCTTTAATCGACTTTATCTTAGATAGTTATGCTGTTTATTCAGCTATTGAACTATCTAAAACTACTCATCTTGAGCAACCTTGGAAACACTATCAAGAAAATGGTGAACTTATCCCTGACGAGGTTTTGATTAGCTTTTATAGTAAGCAAGCCTTTGCCAAAAATTTCCCTTTAAAGAAAGGAAAGAAATATTTCCCACCTAAAACATCTAGTCATTACGCTTTTACCTTCGATATGGAAAAGGAGTATGTTCCTGAATTTAAAAACATAACGGAATACCTCGACAACTTTGCCATAGAAGAAAAGAGACTTTCGCAGATGTTACATAAATATGGACTTAAAAATTGATGTCGCTGAATTAGATACTACAAACGATCTACTTTCAGACTTTGCTGCCAGCCCACATTTAACAGCTGTAGAAGTGCATTAGACTTTTTCTTATTCGCTTGATGATTTTGATGATGGTGAGTATAGTTATTTCCAATATTTCCAAAAAACGCTTAGAATCGAACCCCTAATTCTCTAAACATCTCAATCATATTTAACCATTCAACACCTAAATCATTACAGGGTTGAGGGATAGGAATTCTACTCTTTTGAGCTGCGTTACTTACCTCAGAAGTTACCAATTTATTGTTTGTCGCCTTACAGTATGAAATCAACCACGCATCTGCCCTATCAAATTCAAGAAACTCGTCTATAGCTTTACGTTTGTAATGATCAGACCTTGACTCAGCCCAATTCGCTAGTATTGCAAGCTCATTTATATATTGTTCATCATTTGTTGATTGAAAGAACTCTTCAGGTATATTTGCTTTCATCCAAGTAGACAGATCATCATCATTTCGATAAATTTCATCTCTGACTTTATCAATGCTTATTATTTTACCATCTCTTGCTAGTTGTTTTATCAGTGTCCAAAAGCTATCTGCTATATCTAATGGGTAGTATAAACGGTGTGCTTGAATAAAAATATTTGAATCAAGAACAAATCCAGCCATTATCCACCGAACTCCTTAACCACTTTTTGATAAGTGCTCCCCTTCAACCCTGTTAATTCGTAAGCATGCTTATATAATAACGTTCCCTCTCTTGCAGCTAAATCAACGGTGTTAAAAAAACGAAGATTTAACTTCTTTCTTAAAGAAGCATAAAAATTACCTCCATCACCACGGTCTTCTTTTTTCTGATGATAGTAGTTCTTTCTTTCATTGTAAAAATCAAAAAACTCTTGGCGTGTAATTTTGCCAAGATCTAAAGCTCTGCGAGCTATTACAATCTGGCTGACCTTAAATAACCTTGCCAACTGTTCAAATTCTACCCCTTCATGCCATGCTTCTTCTAACGCACTTTGAGGCACCAAAAATTCTGCAGCAATTTTATCACAATACAGCTCTGTTTCATCATCGGAAGGCTGAAGATTTCTAAAGTCAAATCCTGCGCTTTTACCAATCCATATATGTGCAAGTTCATGAGCTATAGTAAACATTTGGGCAGATTTACTATCCGCAGAATTTACAAACATGAAAGGCGCATATTCGTCACTTAGCACAAACCCACGGCAATCATCTACTTTAATAGGTCTATGATTATTTAAGCCAACTACACTATTAAATACAATAAAAATACCCGCCTCTTCTACTTTCTCAGCTAAATGATTTAAAGCTTTTTCCCAGTTAGGTAAAGCTCTAGCCCAGTTATCGCCTAATCCCAATGTCTTTTTGATATCAGCAATTACTTCATCTTGGGGTGTTTGGATAGTATATTTACCTACGTAAGGTAACCTTTCCTCACCTTGCTCAATCAGGTAATTACGAATCCAATCCTGACGTTTTTGAAGAGTAAGAATGGTATCCCTAAGATTAATTCCAATATCATCGGTCTCTCCTTTTAATGTTCGAAAAAAAGGAATCGGTATTTCTTCGACTGGAGGGGTTTGTAAGAAAAGATATCCAAAAGGTACATTCGCTTTTTTTGCAAAGTCTCTAAGCTGAGGAATTGTAGGCGTTTTTTCCTGATCTAACCAACTCTTTGCTCTTGGAAATTTTTCAAAAAACTCCCCATGCTCATATCCAGAACGAGATATAGCCCAATTTAAAATGTCTGGTTTTATGTTTAGTATGGTCTCCATATTTCTAATATAACGAAAATAATTTTATGGTAGTCCACTGATTAATAAATAGCTTTTAAACTAAATTAGAATGCAAAATTTAAACCATGTGTCACGACCTCCAAATATGGCTGAATTACTTTTTCCTGACTTCCGCAATTTTTAAGTTTATGAAAATGTCTATTGTGTAAGCTCTATATTTTCAATTTGTTGTAATAAGGAGTTTATATTTTTTGGGTGTCCCAGGATGTTTATCATTATTT
>Ga0265293_10000112_pt1 | contig 188707 bp, 170 predicted proteins | sample Munlanlewell138R_FD_192505 | JGI IMG/M metagenome (GOLD analysis project Ga0265293, IMG submission 192505) | Leachate microbial communities from a municipal landfill in Southern Ontario, Canada - Leachate well 138R | ecosystem: Engineered > Solid waste > Landfill > Unclassified | place... | reverse complement strand
GAAAAAAGTGCCCCGAAGGGAGAAACAGGGAAGGCAGAAATTGTTCAAAGTTCTCATCATATCTTGTGTCACTGACGAGAAAGTAGAATTCTGTGCTCGGAACTGATCCGGAAATGCTGACGCGTACGGCACCATCCCTTGACCTGGGGATCGCGCGGGTTCAGGTTACCCTTGAATGCGGGGTCTCGCGTTATTGAAGAATCTTGCTATATCCTCGTTAGTCATCTCTTTGTGAACCTTCCCACCGGACTGCGCTTAACTATCATCATGAAATCTCCCTATTCCCCAGCAACTTGAAGGGACTCACAGAGGGGTCGTACTCGTTCCAGTGTCGTTGTCTTACATCCTCATCAAGCAGGCTCCAGTCCGTTCTATTGGCATGGGAGTGACTTCGACAATCCAGTCCGCCGGGAGCAGAAATGCCACATTGATCCGTCAGGATAAAGCGGTCATGCATCGACTCAGAACCAGGTAAAGATTCCCAGAGAAACACCCTAAATCGATGGCCATCCACCGCTATCAGCGGCCTAAGCTTTTGTTCCCAGGCGGCGAGGTGGTCTGCAACGGTCTGGCCATCGGGCTTCTGTTTGTTCGCCTCCGCATGGATATCGATACGCCCTTGAAGCCTGGCATGTCCTCTTTGTCCAAAAACATTCGAACAGATGGTAACCGTGTCGAGGTAGCGTGATTCATGCGAGTTCAGCCAGGGGTCGATAAGCGCCAGGGATTTCGCATGACGCAATATCGGAGCAAGAGCGGCGCGGTAGTCGGCATTCGATTTGGTCAGCGGCAATGTCCTCTTCCGTCGACTGTTCCACCGCGCTGAATCCAAAGAACCAAAGAACTCGACCAAGGCATCGCATTCGCGTCCGCAACCGTCTATTAACGGTTGGCTCAGGACAATGGCGTGAAAGGGAATCCGGTCATGCGAGTCGAAGGCCAGGTTCAACCATTCTTTATCATTGCCGGGATCGCCAGCCATGCACTTCGGATGTCGAACCAGCCGATGCCGATCATGCAGCACTGAAAGACATGTAAGGACTTTATCTTTCAATGCGGGTGAAAGCGTCGTTGCCCGCTTCTTTGTTACATGACGTAACCACCGATCCTTATGGAGGGTTGCCAATAGGCCGTTTTCGGCTATCCCCCGCAAAAGTTCGACCAGAATAATGCTTGCTCTGCCGTCTGAGTTGGCTACGGATGCGTCGAACAGGTCAGGCGTCATGGCAAATTCATAAAGCACAGACAGTTCCTCCTTCATGCAAACCGTTCCCGGTAGCCTTCTTCAAAGAAGCCGCCCGGCCACGCGTCAAGGAGTTGACCCTCTTCATCCAATTCCAGATGGCGCACTGCTGATGATGTTCCTTTCGGCTGTACAAACAACACACACACGTCCTTCGGAGTGATAGGTGGAACTCCTTCAGACAGTTCGTCGTTGCTGGTTTCACGCATCCGACGCATTACGCGCAAAAGCAAGTGTTCGCTATGCGTTTCAATCAGGAACCTGTTCCTGCCTGGGCCAAGCGCAGATTGGATGAACACGTCTCCCAAGTCGGCCTGGAGCGCTGGGTGCAAATGGATTTCCGGTTGCTCGATAGCGACGATCTGGTGTTTCGAAGCATAAGAAGTCACCAGTACGGGTAGTACTTGGCTCACACCAATTCCTACATCTCGATGACTGACAACCGTATTACTTCTCATATCGACGAGATTGAGTTCATGGACTTCGGTGAGCCTTGCTTCGTTCTGTTTAATTTTCTCCAGTGCAGAATAGATTTCACCGAAAAGATCCCAGTCATAAGGTTCATCGCTGGCAAATCTCTGTTCCAGTGTTTCAATTACTTTGGTGTAATCCGCATCAAGGTCGTCAATTGTTAGCAGATGGCGTATACGAAGCTCGTATGGCGTCTGGAGTCGATCAGGCGCGGAGAGCCATTCATTAACCAGTTTCCGAACACTTGCGTCACGACGAATCACGTCCCACGCGTAGCCCCCGCCGGCATACCAGTTCGGATCATGGTGTTGAGAAAAGGCCAGATGGCGCGGCGGATAAGATCGCAGTGGTCCCAAGTATCTGAGCCGCGATAGTTCACCCGCGACCACCTGCCCAACACCTCTTAAAATTTCGTCGATCTTGCGGGGAAGGAAAGAACGCACTGCCGCGCTCAACTCCTCCTTTCTGTGGGCTTTGCTGATCGTAAAAAGCCTGGCCTGACCACCCGGGCTGAAGACATTTGATTCCGCCAATCCGTCCGGCAAAAACTGCGTGCTCTTTGCCACCACCTCTGGGACAAGCTCGGCAATCGCCTTGTCAAGACTCTCAAAGTCCTTCGGGTGAATCGTTTCGGTCGTGGTAGAAAGCATGACCATCGCCTTTATAACTTCCTGAAAAACAGGATGTTCGTGATCCAAGCGGTCGAGCTGAAGTTTACCGTCTCTGCGGCGGCTCATCCGGAGAAGGCTCTGGCCATCAGCGAGAAGTTCATAAGTGTGGATTTCAGGGACTGACTCCGGGAGTGGGCGGTCCTGATCGTCCAGGCTGATACCCAGGTTGAGAATCATCGTGACCTGCTTTACGGGCGCGAAAATTTCTGCGAGCCGGTCCTTGAATGAACTCGTATCCAGGTCCATGGCCCACCCGACCCGGCGATTGGCCTCACGCCTATGAACATACTGACGGAACCCACCCAGATCCACCGATTCGCCGCCTACATTGGTACGATGAACATCCAGATCGCCCGTCTCCTGCGCATGACGGGCGAGAATCAGGCTGTGCAGCACGCTCGATTTCCCGGAACTGTTCGCCCCATAGATCAGGGTCAAGGGACGGACAGGAATCCGCTGCGTTTCGGCAAAGGCCTTGAAATTTCCAATTCGTAAGACAGTCAGCATAAAAACCTCTTTTGAACCACGAAATACTCGAAATACTCGACCGAAGATCGCGTCCTTTATTTTCTTTTTCGTGTTTTTTGTGTGGTTCGTGGTTTATTCCTTTCCAGTTTCTTCACTTCCTTCACCGCTTCGATAAAGTGTCGTTCCACCGGGGAGAGTTCTTCCAGCGCCTGTTTGCGGAATTTTTCATATTCAATCCTTGCCTTTTCAACGGCCTCCTCGTGGCTTATTTTACCCGCATGGGTAAGTATATCCCGCTCGCTGACCTTGAGAAATTCATCCAGTTTGGCGATCCAGTCCTTCATGTACATGGGCCTGCGGCTCAAGGCTTGAAGTTCGGCAAAATCGAGGTACATAGCCACAATCCGGTTGAGCGTGTCCAGTTCCTCTGCGCTCAGGTAGTTCTTGGCGACTTCGATATCCTCCCGGGTCGGTCTGATCCCGGTCCAGGAGGTCAGCCCCATGTGCGGCTTGTTAGCATTGGCACGGGCGGCGATGATCTCGGCGGCGGTGTGGCCGACAGCGGCCCAGTGCATCTTGTTCTGAACGATCTGGAAGAAACGGCGGGACGTATCCGTGTTGGGGTCATAGTCAATGCTGGTGGCGTAAATATCGAGCACCTTGCGCCAGAAGACCTTTTCCGAGGCGCGGATGTCCCGGATGCGGGCCAGAAGTTCATCGAAATAGTTGCCGCCGCCCGCCTGCTTGAGCCGCTCGTCATCCAGGGTGAACCCCTTGACGATGTATTCCCGAAGCCTCTGGGTGGCCCAGATGCGGAACTGGGTGCCTCGGTGGGATTTCACCCGATAGCCGACGGAAATAATGACATCCAGGTTATAATGCTGGGTATCATATGTTTTGCCGTCTGCGGCAGTTATCCGGAAATTCCGGATAACTGATTCCGGCGACAACTCCCCTTCCGCAAATATGTTGCGGATATGTTCGTTGATGGTCCGCACATCCTTCTGGAACAGTTCTGCCATGAGCTTCTGCGTCAGCCAGACCGTCTCATCCTCCAGCCGGACCTGGATGCGTGTGCGGCCGTCCTCGGTCTGGTAAAGAACGATCTCTGAAGAATTGGGTTTTACGGACAGATTGGTCATGAGGTGCTCTTTATGTTTGGGCCACTGAATACAAGAAAATGGATTTCACTGGTTATTCCCTTTCTTGCTTTTCAAGTGGTCCGCGGTTTGTTTTACCCGAACTGTTCGTCCCATAGGTCAGGAGCAAGGGACGGGCCGGAATCCGCTGCGTTTCGGCAAAGGCCTTGAAATTTCCAATTCGTAAGGCAGTCAGCATGTCATCTCCCTATCACAGTTGCCTTAAAGATGATGGCGCAAGGTCCCAGAACAGTTGCGCGGCTTTGCAGCGCCCCCTTACGAGATAGCGACTCGAACGCGGGTGGGCTATTGGGGCGATTCGCTCCGACCAGTCCCTCATTTTGTCGCCTTCATCCTTGTATTTCTCTTTTAGCAATCCATCCTTAATTTCGGCCCAAGTCCTTAAAATGTAAGCAAACAGATCCGCGACTTGAGCCAAAAGGATGTGTTTCGAATCCGCAAAAAACGGAACATCCACAACCTGATTCAGAGCAGTTTGCTTCTTTTCCCGCCCGTAGAAGGTATCGATCCATTGAGGCGACTTATGGATGAGCAGGCTGAAGTCGGTTTCTTCTGAAACCTCCCGGTCAAAGATCAGAACACTATGGCCTTTGGTCTTGGCCTCACGCTGATGCTGCTTCTGCACCTGAAGGGTACAATGCATGGCAGCGGCACACCACTTAGATTTAAACTGTTTGAGCCGTTCATCCCTCGCAAATTTCTTCTCGTACTCTTCCTTATCTATTCCGCTGAACACGCACTTGTGCTTTCTGTTTTCAACCCAATTGAAAACCGCCTCGATAATCCGTGCCCGGTTAGCTCCATCGGTGCCGTGCCAAACCCCATTACCACGATAAAACTCACGAGAGTGGAATTCTTCTATCCGTCTTCCTGCCGCCTTCGAGAGATATCCGAGAAAATTCGCCCAAGCGTCTTTGGTGACGTGCATTCGAGTGGCATCAACTATAATCCCCGCGATCACGAGATAGGGTTCTTCACCCATACCGCTTTCATCGAAATAGCAGAATTTCATGATCCCATCCTCACGTTCAACGCTTTGGCCTGTGTCTCCATTTCCGTCAGAAGTTCCTTCATATGCGCCTCGCGCCATTTGGAGGTCAGATCGCCGATAAAGGCGCGGTGAAGTAGGAGAGCATATAAGGTTTCTAATTTTTCTTTTGCGGGTTTATGGTTTTTAATTTTTTTTATGAGCTTATCACAAAAAACTGAAAACTTATGGATAAGTTCTGCTGGTGGAACTGGGACTAGCATTGATTCAATTTGTCGAGGTGCAATGTTGGGTTGTCCAAACCCTCTTGCATACTGCCAAATATAATTTTGCGCATAATCTGTTTCCATAAAAAGGTGTAAATAATTAATTATTTCTTTTTCTTTTGTTAATGGTTGGAACCTACCCACACGCTGATTAAGCAATGCAGGTTCTTTAAGCCAAAATCTTCCCAATTTTCCTGTTGTAGCTCCGGTCAAAGCTATTAGAAGATCACCATTGTGTATGAAGTAGTTTGTATGCTCCTCACAAAAAAATGACGGTAAATGAGCTGAATTAATTGTGGAAACAACTTCTCCACAATTTATGTTACCAATGCGCACTAGCAAAACACCTTCTTCCACAAAATCTGCATTTTTAAATGCATATCCTCCTTGTACTTTTACCAGCTTAGAAAGAACATCGATAGGCCACCCTTTCGGATTCGTGGCCGGATCGCCGAACATTTTGTAGAAGAGGGCGGGGAGGATGCGGGCGGCTTTGGCGTCGGCTTCGGCGCGTTTTTTACGCAGCTGATCCGCCTGATCGAGGATTTCCACAATACGGCGTTGCTCGGAAAGAGCGGGAAGAGGAATTTTAAATTTCTTTAATGCAGTCTTGGTAACTTCTTTGAAAGTAGTTGATCCAGCTAAAGCGGTGATTTCGGCCGTATAGTGTAGCAAACAGTAAGCAAGATATTTTGCATCAACAAAATTCTTAGGAATGAAATTGGCAAAACCCTGATTCGTGGCGAGAGGGAGTCTTGAGATTCCAAGTTTTCCAATTGTTGCACGAGAAGAGAACAACACAGTCCCGACAGGAAGAAGCTGTGCGGAGATTGCAGCTAACCCTTCCTCAGTAATTTTGCCTGCCGTGTCACTCACATCGGCAATGCCTTTGCCAGGCATTGGGAGGTCGGTCGGAGTAAGCCATAGAATTGATCCGTTCCAATACTCTTCTTGAGTACGGCTTGGGGTACTCCCTCCGGTGATGGTAGCGATTTGACCTAAAGTTCGTGTTGGCCACCTCATTCGACTGCCTCCGCTTCGAACATCTTTGATCTGATATTTTTATTCGCCGGTTGCATAGGCCTTCTTTCAATCATCAACCTTGGGGTTGCGCGGTTTCTTTCGCTTCTCTCTCGCCAGGCCACTCAGTTCCGCTTCGATCTCCTCGACACTGGGCAAACTGGTCTTCAGGTCGCCGGGCAGGCTTTCGGCGAGTTGTTTCTGCCAGTCGGCCACACCCATGGGTTTGCCGAAGTCGCGCAGGGCATATTCGGCCTTGATCCTGTTCTTGCCCTTGCAAAGTAGCAATCCGATGCTCGGTTTGTCATCGGGATGGCGCAAAAGGTCATCAACGGCCGACAAGTACATATTGAGCTTGCCGACGAACTCCGGCTCGAACGGTACGGCTTTGAGTTCTACGACAATAAAACAACGCAACTTCAAATGATAGAACAACAGATCAAGATAGTAATCGCTATCCGAAAACTCCAGATGCACCTGCCGCCCGACGAAGGAGAATCCAGCGCCAAGTTCCAACAGGAATTTTTGCACATGATCCACCAGTGCTTGCTCGACCTCGCGCTCGCGACGAGGATCGGCCGTTCCAAGGAAGTCGAACAAATACGGATCTTTGAAAACTTGCCTGGCCAGGTCCGAGTCGGCGGGCGGTAGGGTTAAGGCGAAGTTATGAACCGCTTTGCCTTGGCGTTTGTGCGCTTGGCGATCAATTTGCTGCGACAGGATATGTCGACTCCAACCGTTCTCAATGGTTGCCTGGATGTACCAGCGTCGGGTGCTGGAGTCTTCAAAGCGGTCCAACAGGAGACAGTTGTGGGCCCAGGGAATTTGTGCAGCAAGCTGCTGCACAATTGTCCGGTCGGGCCAGGCGTCGGCAAAAGCCCGCATATACTTGAGGTTACGAGGGGAAAGCCCTTTCATATCGGGAAACGCCTCTCGCAGGTCGGCGGACAAGCGGTCAATCACTTTGGCGCCCCAGCCCTTGGCGGCCTGAAGTTGTAAAATAGCCCGGCCGATGTCCCAGTAGAGTATGACCATTGCTGCATTGGCTGACAGGGCTACCTGAAGACGGATGTCGGCAATGCGGTGCTTGATGTCCGACAGTAGGGAGCCATACTCTGCCGGCAGCCCAACATGCGTCGAGGGAACCGGCATGGCCACCCCTTTCCGTTTTCTGCCACGCTCTAAGCGTTCAGCCGCCTTTACACTCAGTTTATGTTCTTTGTGATTATCCATTTTCCACTTCCCGAAGCAGTTTCTCCAACCCCTCGGTGATCTCGCGTTCGATTTGCAGCACATCCCGAATAAGTTCGGCGGGATCTCCCTCTGGGATTTTCTCGGCAACCTGGGGTTTGTAGCGACCTGCAGCGAGGTTGTAATCGTTTTCCGTGACGGTTTTGATGCTTGCCCACCAGCAGCGGGGCTCTTCGGAATCGGACTGTAAAAGGGTTCCGGCTTCAACACCCGGCGGATTCGAAAACTTGGATTCCTTGTAGGCCTTCCACTCGTTTAGTAGATCTGGAATGTCATTGCGGTCAGGCGTTTCAGGTCGGCCACCGCCGGAAATCTTGTCCGGGTCAAAGCCGTCCGCACGCACCTCGTAGAACCAGACCTTTTCCTTGTGTTTGGTCTTTTTGTCCTTTTTAGTGCCTGAAGCCGGCCTCCGGAAGACCAGAACGCCGGTTTTAACTCCCGCGTAGGGTTTGAACACCCCGGCGGGCAGGGAAACCACGGCCAGCAAGTCGAAATCCTCGATCAGCTTGCGCCGCAGCTCTTTATGGGCCGCAGTGGAACCGAAAAGCAGCCCCTCGGGCACCACCACGGCACACTGTCCGTTCGGAGCCAGAGCCTCCATCATTACGCCCAGAAAGAGTAGCTCGCTCTTCTTGGAGTTGGTGGGCAGGTCTTTACGGATCGATTCTTTGGGAAGGACACCGGCAAAGGGAGGATTGGAAAAGATCACTTTGTAGCGACGGTTCAGATCGTCCTCGGTAAGGCCGCCCATGTCGGAAAGCGTATTGGCACGCTTGACGTTGGCCTGGCGGATGCCGTGCAGCACCAGGTTCATCATGGCGATGCGCATCATCTGACGCGATACATCGATACCATAGATGGACCGCTCCAAAAGCCCCCAATTGGGAACCTTTTCGCCCGGACCCTTTCGATAGGTCTGCAGTGTCGGGATGTCCTTCTTTGCTTCCTTGATGGACTGGTCGCGCTTTTCCAGCCACTCCTCGCCGTAGATGGGCACTTCCTGAGGTTCGGTGGAGTATCTGGCCAGGATGTACTCGATGGCATCGATGAGGAAGCCGCCGGTACCGCACGCCGGATCGTAGATTGTATCCCCGAGGTTGGGGTCAATCATCTCGACCATCATGGTTCGGATCTGGCGGGGCGTTCGGAACTGGCCGTTTAAAGCAGACTGCCCCAGGTGGGTCAGCAGATATTCGAAGATGTCACCCTTGACATCGGTGCCGAGCTTGGCAAAGTCGATTCCGTCGATCTCATCCACCACTTGTTTGAGCACGTTGGGATCGATAATCTCCAGCACGGCGTCGCGAAAATATTCGGCGATCTGCGGCTCCTCCTTCACCAGCGAAGCCATGTAGGGAAAAACCTGGTCGCGCACGAAGTCACGCAGGTCTGTGCCGCTCTTGAAGCGCCACTTGGACCAGCGGAAACGCTCGGCCTGTTTGGGGTAGAGCAGTCTGCCGTTACCGTTGGCCTGTTTTCCCATAAGCCGCTGTTTAAGTTCGCGGCTGGATTCCTCCTCGTCTAACAGCTTGAGGTAAATCAGATACGAAATCTGCTCGATATAGGTAACCGGATTGGTCACACCGCCGGCCCAGAGGATGTCGGTGATCCGGTTCAATTTTCTGCGCAAATCCTGGTTCATCGCTACTCCTTATGCGCTCGTCTCCGTGAAGACGGAATCGTTCAAATCCTGGATTATTTCCTTGAGCCCCTTCTCGCCGAAGAGCTCAACGCCCAGTTCTGCCGCATTTACATTGGAAAGCGGCGGCTCGAACAAATCGTCCAGTTCAATGCAGCCGCGGGCGATACCGCGGTTCTTGAGAAGTGACAGGTACTGCGCCTGCCGGGGTGTGAGCGATTTTGCCACCAGCCAGGCCTGGAAATTCTCGGTCAATTCTTCTTCGTGAGGTTTGATCCTGAACCTGCCAAGGGCGGCCTTGATAAAGTCGATCAGGTTGCCGCCCGGCCGGCGATAGGCCCGGCGAAGGTTCTCCTCGTTGAAATACATTGCCGGCCGGTTTAACCGGTCAGCCAGAGCCCTCTCCTCGTCTTCGGTGAGCAATTCTTCCTTCCGGATTTTCTGGATGATCGGGTCATCCTTCACAGCGGTTTGAACGCTTGTTTCCCACATGGTGACATAGTCGCGCTTGTCGACTCGCTCACCCTCCGACCCCACCTCCACATACGTGACTGCGTGGAGCCACTCGTCCTCGAGGCCAAGTTCGACAAGGTCGCCTGGCGGTTTGGGTGGCTTGCGTTCGCCGCCAGGAGCATATCCGATACCGATACCGGTGAAAATGTCGGTATCGCTATCGTTGAAGTAGTCGTGGTTACCAAAGAAGTCGTAGATAACGAATTTTTGCTTCTGGATATGATCTGCCGTGCGCGTTCCGCGCCCCCTCATCTGTTGGTAGAGGATGGGACTGCGTACCCGGCGGCACATGACCAAGTGAAGGACCTCCCGGCAGTTGAAGCCTGTGTCCAGCATACCTACACTAACAGCTACCTGCGGATATTCTTCTCGTTTGAACTTGCGGATGAGATCGTCGGCGTTGGCAACGTCGCTCGTGATAACCTCGGCATACTGGCCCTTGAGCTCAGGATGCAGTTCGTTCAGGAAATAGGCCAGTCTTGCGGCATGGTGCTTCGTGATGGCAAAAACGATGGTCTTGCCGGGCCCGGTTTTTTGACCGGGAGCCAACTCTTGATAGTTTTTCCAGGCGAGCCGGTCGAACTCCTGCATCATTTTCCTGTTAGAGTCTTTGTTGGTCCATTTGCGTTCAAATTCGGACGGGTCGTATGTTTGCTCATCGACCTGTGCCCCTTCAGCAAGGATTTGGGTGATGCCGGTGGCAAATTTGTACGGCACCAGATAACCGTCCCGAAACGCCTGCAGGATCGGAAAGGCGAAATCCGGCTGGCCGTCACGGCACTGGTAGAACTGGAAAGTGTTCCGCTCGATATAGGCCGATGGGGTTGCAGTCAGCCCTATGTGAAACGCATCAAAATGCGTGAGCGCGATCTGCCAGGAGCCATAGATGGAACGGTGACATTCATCGGCTATGACCACGTCGAAATAGCCACTGGTGAATTCCGTGTAGCGGCTGATCATGGTCTGGAGCAGACAGACCGTAATCTGTTGTTCCTGCCGGACCATGCCCGGACGTAACCAGTAGCTGCTGTGCTGGTTCAGAATGTCCTGAATGGCTTCGAGCGCCTGTTTGGCGAGTTGCTCCCTGTCTACCAGGAACAAAATGCGCTCGGCGCATCCGGCCTGGATGAGCCGCTTGATATAGATGGAGACGAGATCCGTCTTGCCTGTGCCGGTGGGGAGTTCAATCAGAAAACGGCGCTTGCCGAGTTCCACAGCGTGGTCCAGAGCCTGCATTGTTTCGCGCTGGTAGGGCCGCACCTGCCGGGTCTCACCCTGACGAAGGTAATACTCGGGCATTTCTACCGCCGCGAGCGGCCTGCGAGTTGCGCGCATTTCGACCAAACGCTCAAGATCACGGCGGGAAAAAAAGGAATTTACGATACGGGCGTCGTCGTTGCCGTAGTCCCAAAAATAGATGAGTTCACCATTCGTAAGAAAGATGAACGGCGCGCCGATTGTTTTGGCATACGGCAGTGCCTGTTGTTTGGCCGTATATGGATCTATGGCCGTGCGCTTTGCCTCTATGATGCTAAGGGGACGACCGCGCTGATCAAGCAAGAGGTAGTCAGCACGACCGGTGGACATACCATATCCGCCTTTCGATTCCCAGACGGGCTCGTTTCCATGGGGTGTAAAGAATTCGATAACGGTCGAAGTTGCATCGCGAACGGAGACCTCGGTTAGCACCTGCGACTTGTCGGCGGGGTTCCACCCTGCTTGGCGGAGCAGATCGTCGATTACAATTCTTGCATCTGCTTCAGAAGAATAATCCTTCACGGGCCTCCTCCTGAAATCTCGGCCGATCACTGCCACTGAGGGAAATAATCCGCAAGGTTTCTGTGTTTGAAGTATCGAAGAGAAATATATGATCGAATGAGCGTCTGGTCAGGAGAGAGGATGGGGCCAGGCTGTTCCTCCCGGTCAACCAATCCCTTGAAATAAAGGTCATGAAATCCTGTAAATGTCAGCAGAACATCCTTCATTTCTTTCCCGTATCCGGATTCTGAGAATCGGACTCCGCTGCTCCCCCTGTTTTTACCCACTCGTCCACCTCTTCTTTGCGGAATTTCCAGAGGCGGCCCATCCGGTACGCCGGCATTTGCTTTTCAGATATCCATTTGTAGACCGTATCCCGCTTGATGCCGAGATAGGCCGCGATCTCATCTACGGAAAGCCATCGATCTTCCATCACTGACTCCAGTCGCGCATGGTCTCGTCCCATCCTGAACAGCCTCAGTCCTGATGGCTTCGTAAAAAGTCCGGATGCTGCGTTGCGCTGCATCCTTCGTCACTGCGGCGTACCGCTAAGTACGCCTCATTCCTCAGGATTTGCGCGCCTTGCCTGCGGAGCTTTTTACGAAGCCATCCTCAACCAGATGTTTTTCGACTTTTTACGGGACCATCAGTCCTGACGGCTTTGAAAAAAGTGCGGTGCAGGATAGCCCCATTGGCTTCCATCGGGCCCGAACAGGACGGACTGGCATACAGTATACGAAAGTCGGAGTGCCTGTCAAAGGGTTTTTCCGAGTTGGGGCGCTTCCCATGATCTCTGTGCTTGACCGGCCGGGCAATACTGGCTATAAAATGACGAATATATATAAGAAAACGAAATCCATGGAGGGAATTCAGTCATGTCTCCGGATGCCCTGCTGGTGAATATTCCCCTTTTTCAGGCCTTGTCAGCCGCAGACAAGGCACGGCTTGTCAGTTCCATACAACGGCAGAGCATCAAAAAAAACGAAGTTCTTTTTAACAAGGGTGACGAAGGAACCACACTCTACGTTATTATCCGGGGCTCAATAAAGATTGTTCTTCCCCCGCCCTCGCCGCTGGGTGAGGAAGTGGTGCTGGCCGTTTTTTCGGACAGTGATTTTTTTGGTGAAATGGCTCTGCTGGACGGCATGCCCCGGTCGGCCGACGCCGTGGCATGTGAAGACTCGGAACTGTGTGTGCTCAACCGGACCGATTTTGTCGCTTTTCTTCAGAACAACCCGGCCGCGATTCAAGCGATCCTCACATCGCTTTCACTTCGCCTCAGAAAGACTGACGACTTCCTCCAGGACACCTGTTTCCTCAATGTTTCCGGAAGGCTGGCAAAAAAATTGCTTCAGTTGGTCGAAGAACACGGCAACGAAGAGCAGAACGTGGGATCCTTCGAACTTCCTCTCACCCAGTCGGATCTGGCCAGAATGGTGGGTGCTTCCCGTGAAAGCATCAACAAAGGGCTGCGTGTTCTCCGGGAAAAGGGGCTGATAACCGTGCAGGGCGGCACCTTTACCATACACAACATGCTGCGTCTGAAGCGACGCGTCAAATAGAGACCGGAGCCTCACTCACCGGCGAAAGATGATAGGGTGCAGCGACCGAGTCCGCTCTCGGGGACGGGCTCCGGCGGAACATATCGGCCCGCGGTTACACACCCTGAAGGTGATGACCGTCACTGAAAAGATGCAATGCCGGGTTGGTCAATGAAAAACTACATCCTCGCCCTCGATCAGGGAACAACAAGCTCACGAGCCATTCTGTTCGATCGGTCGGGCATGGTTGTCGCCGTTGCCCGGAAAGAGTTCAAACAGTACTATCCACACCCGGGGTGGGTTGAGCATGACCCCCGGGAGATCATGGAATCACAAATCACCGTAGCCAGAGAGGTTCTCGACAGGAACGGTATTTCAGCCGCCAGTGTCGCCGCCATCGGGATTACCAACCAGCGGGAAACTACCATACTCTGGGATCGAACAACAGGCGCTCCCGTTTTCAATGCCATCGTCTGGCAGGACCGCCGAACGGCTGACTTCTGTGAAACCCTTCGAAACCGGGGGTACGAAGCTCTGGTACACAACAAGTGCGGTCTCGTTATCGACGCCTATTTTTCGGGAACCAAGCTGCGCTGGCTCCTGGAGAATGTCCCCGGAGCCCGGGAAAAAGCAGAAGCGGGAATCCTTGCCTTCGGAACCGTCGACAGCTGGCTTGTCTGGAACCTGACGGGCGGCCGCGCGCATGTAACGGACACGACAAATGCCAGTCGAACCATGCTCTTCGATATCAACCGCCTTGAATGGGACGGGGAGCTTCTCTCGCTCATGGACATACCCGCGCCGTTGATGCCGCAGGTGGTGTCTTCAAGCGAGGTGTATGGTGAAACAGACCCCGCGTTTTTCGGCACGGCAATTCCCATTGCCGGAATCGCAGGTGACCAGCAGGCGGCTCTGTTCGGACAGGTCTGCCTGAAGCGAGGTATGATAAAGAACACCTACGGGACAGGGGCTTTCGTCATGATGCACACCGGCGCGCGGCGTGTACAATCAAGGAACAATCTATTGACCACCGTTGCCCTTACCGGAAACGGTACCACTGCCTATGCCATGGAAGGCAGTATTTTCGTGGCCGGAGCCGTGGTTCAATGGCTTCGCGACGGACTGGGAATCATCAAGAAATCCGAGGATATTGAACCGCTGGCCCTGTCTGTTCCCGACAACGGAGGTATCGTCCTCGTTCCGGCCCTGACCGGTCTCGGAGCCCCACACTGGAATCCCTACGCCCGGGGAACCATTTCGGGCATAACCCGGGGGACCACGGCGGGCCATATCGCCCGGGCCGCCCTTGAAGGCATCGCCTTCCAGGTCCACGACGTCGTTTCCGCCATGATCATCGACTCGGCAATTGAAGCAGAGGAGCTCCGGGTGGATGGAGGCGCGGCCTCCAATGACACCCTGCTGCAGTTCCAGGCGGACATCCTGGGAATTCCCGTGGTGAGGCCCGTCGTGTCGGAGACAACAGCCCTCGGTGCCGCATCTCTTGCGGGTCTTGCCGTCGGTTTCTATTCCGGCATCGACGAGTTGGAAACAAACTGGAAGAAAGACAGGGTTTTCTATCCCTCGACGGACTCGACGCGGACACGGGAATCCCTGAATGCCTGGCGGCGCGCCCTGGCCGGAGTCGCCTGCCTGTCAATCGGAAGCCCGACCGGGAACCCCCTGGAATGCAACGACTCTTCACGGGAGAGACACAATCATGATGAACAGAGATGACCTGCTCGCGAAGGTCGAAACCTGGAACGACGTCTGGGATTGCATTGTCATCGGCGGCGGAGCCTCGGGTCTGGGCGTCGCAATCGATGCAAGCGCCCGCGGCTACAGCTGTCTGCTGCTCGAACAATCCGATTTCGCCAAGGGAACATCAAGCCGCAGCACCAAGCTCATACACGGCGGCGTACGGTATCTGCAGCAGGGTGACGTGTCTCTCGTCATCGAAGCCCTCCACGAAAGGGGGCTGCTCAGGCAAAACGCGCCCCACCTGGTAGCCAACCAGCGTTTCGTCGTTCCAAGTTATGACTGGTGGGACGGCCCTTTTTACCGGGTGGGCCTGAAAGTGTATGATGTCATGGCAGGCAGGCTGGGGCTGGGCCCCTCGAAAAGCCTCTCCGGAAAAGAAGCTCTTGCGGCCATCCCCACTCTCAGGACGAAGGAACTCCGGGGGGGTATCGTCTACCATGACGGGCAGTTCGACGACGCGCGCCTGGCCGTCAACCTTGCCCAGACGCTGGCGGAAAAAGGAGGCACTCCCCTCAACTACATGAAAGTCACGGGACTCCTCAAAGCGGGTGACATGGTGAACGGCGTCACGGCCCGGGACATGGAAACAGGGAAGGAACTCGAAATATATAGCCGGGTCGTTATAAACGCGACGGGGGTTTTTGTTGATGACATACTGAAAATGGATAACCCCGCCGCCGAAGACATGGTCAAACCGAGCCAGGGGGTCCATCTTGTCGTGGACAAAACGTTTCTCCCCGGTGACACGGCAATCATGGTTCCCCACACCGATGACGGCCGGGTTCTTTTCGCCGTCCCCTGGCAGGGTAAGGTCGTTGTGGGAACCACGGACACGCCCGTGGAAAAGGCCGACCTGGAACCGAGGGCTCTTGACGAAGAGATTGAATTTATTCTTAATACGGCCGGAAAATACCTTGAAAAAGTACCCACCGAAAGTGATGTGCTCAGCGTTTTCGCCGGTCTGCGGCCTCTGGCCGCCCCGCCTGACGGAGGCACACCGACGAGAGAAATTTCCCGAAGCCACAAGGTGCTCGTTTCACCTTCGGGTCTGGTAACCCTGGCGGGGGGAAAATGGACCACCTATCGCAAAATGGGAGAGGATACCATCAACAAGGCCGCTCTCGTGGCGGGTCTGGAGGAACGCCCGAGCGCAACGACGAATCTGCGGATTCATGGCTGGCTGAAGCATCTCGATCCCCTGGATCCTTTGAGTTCATATGGATCCGACATTATTGCCCTTCGACGGATGATTCAGGGTAATCCAGCTCTCGCCGACCCGCTTGACCCCGCGTTACCTGTACTGAAAGCTCAGGTGGTCTGGGCGGTGAGAAAAGAAATGGCACGGACCGTAGAGGATGTTCTCTCCCGGAGAACCAGGGCGTTGATTCTCGACGCCAGGGCCAGCATCAGGATGGCGCCGGAAACGGCCAAAATAATGGCCGGAGAGTTGAAGCTCTCCAGGAAGTGGCAGAAAAACCAGGTCAGGGAATATACGGACCTCGCCCGGGGATATCTTCCGGGTGAGACATGACGTATCCGTCGTTTCCGCCCCGGTCGCGCCCGGAGAACCGGTGCAGGGCCGTACTTCCCGCAGGATGCCGTCAATCCTGCGAAAACGATTCTTCAAGAGATCTCAGCAGTCTGTAAAAATCGCCATTCCTGTCGATGTTCCTGTTTCGTACGAGCAGGGAATCAGGTTCTATGAGCTCGCTGAAGGGTATGCCGTCGATCTCGAGGTTGTCTCGCACGGTCACCATTTCACCTTTCCGTCCCTGTTCGATCAAACGGAAGGCGCCCACTCCCAGTTGGGACGTCAGCAGGACATCGTACAGCGACGGGGAATGCTGGCGGGTTTCATAACCCACCAGCTGGGGTTTGAAGCTTTTTTCCCTGCCCGTCTCCCTGTAGAGGCGGCTGAGTTCCCGGGCGATGCGGTCGCCTATTTTTGCCTCCGCCAATCGCGGGTTGCCGTGGCGATCCTGTTCAATGTGCTCCCTGTCTTCCGGCGGCAACATGTCGGCCAGCCCTTCGGCGATACAGAACACACCGTACCCTTTACCTATTTTTTCCCGCTTCAGGACGATTTCCAGAAGGTCTGACGCCAGTTCATGGGCCATGACAAAAGCCCGGCCCTCGTAGTCCTCGGGGATAACGGCCTTGGTTCCCCGTGCGAAGATGCTGGCCGCCGCGGTGTACCATCCGGCCCTTCGTCCCATGAGTTCCACCACATGATAACAGTTCGTGGCTTTCGCGTCGTCATAGAGGCCCCGTACCGATCTGCCCGCCGCTTCGGAGGCGGTTAAGAATCCGAAGGTCCAGGGAATGCCGAAATAGTCGTTGTCGATGGTTTTGGGAACATGGACTATGGAGCCCTGAAAGCACATATCGGGCATGTTCTCCTGGCGTAACAGTGCTATTTCATAGAGATAATTTCCTGTTTTGAGGGTGTCGTCGCCGCCGATGGAAATGACGGCGCCTATTTTCAAATATTCAAACGCATTGAGGACGTTGACAAGTTTTTCTGTTTTTGTCGGATTCTTCAGGTCGTCGGGGGCGGTGATGCCTCTGCCGGGATTGGCCCGGGATGTTTTCAGATAAAAGCTGTTCACGTCGAGAACATCGGAAATCACCTCCCGGGTAAGGGTAGCGTAATGTTTTCCCGGAACGAGCTTAAAGGGGTCCACCTCCTGGAGAAATTCGAAGCCGTTATAAAATCCTGTTACCTGGACACCCCGGTCCAGAAACTGTTTGGCAGCCCCGGCAAGAACCCGGTTCGAACCCGGGGCCGGGCCGCCCGAATGCAGTATGCCCACCCTCAGACCTCCTGAGCGGAGCCGCTGTATGGCGGGAGTGATATGTTCCGGATCGGTACTAACGGCAGGAACGGTTGCCATGGTATATCCTCCTATCGTGTATAACGCGTGACACAGCGGCACGGCCGCCGTTACCGTGTCACGCTTCACGGTTTCCCTGCGGCAGAGGTCCTCATCCAGTTGTCCGCGAGGGACATTGCAAGGATGGTGTCGTCCATGGAGTGACCATGGTAGTCTTCGGTCACTACCAAACCGTCGGCGAACCGGGTATTTACAGACCGTCTGGTTCCCGCCGTCATGGCCCTGTAGCCCTTCCTTCCCATCAGGGTCATGTGCTCCAGGTAGACACGGAACATACGGCATACAAAGGCCCACTCCTCGGTCCGGGCGCCACCGAACGTCACTGGGAGGTTCAAATCCTTCGATCGCCCGTCAAGCGCTTCAAAGAGAGTCGGAAGCTCCTGCCCGAGCAGGAGGGAAACGGTGTGCCGAAACTGGCTTTCCCAGGCGTGTCTTTCGTCGTTATCCCCCCCCCATGTCATTGTTGTTTCACCTGAAACACCGTTCCGCTGTTCAGGGAGTGCTCCTTTCCGTTTTCTGACAAAAATCACCCTCCCGCAGTCTGGGGAAAGGCTGTATTGCTGTAGAGGTATTCTACTTTCTCCTTGTGCTTCATCTCTTCAGAAGCGATCCGCAACAGCATATTCTTCACATCTCCCCGGGGATGCAAGTCGGCGAGTGACCGGTAGAAGGTATAGGAATTGAGCTCCCGGTGGGCCGCGACGAGGTAGACATCCTTGCTTTCCATGTTCTTTTCAATATCCGGAGCATCGAGGTGTTCGGCTATTTTGTAGTCGATGAATTCGACCATTCTGAGACCGCCGCTTCCAGCTGTACCGGCCTTGTACTGCATGAGGAACTCCTTGTGTTTTTTTTCCTCCTTCGAAAGAAAGTCAAGCGTTTCCCGTGCCGTTTCGTCCTCGACCCGGCTGTAGAGATCCCGGTAAAATGCGCAGGCTTCTTCTTCTCTCTCAATCGCGATGTCGATGACGTCATCCAGCTTCCTGTTTTTCATCACAATGCTCCTTTCTCCTCGGTTGATGTTCGTGTAGGAAGCGGCGGCAATCAAGCCGGTCCTTTGTTAAAGAGGTCCTCCAGCCGCTTCCGGACGCTGGAACCGTCATACCCCAGCCGGCACGATGTCAGAGCTTTCGTTTCAATGTCTGGGCGGCCCGGTGAATTATATCCCAGGCGCCACCGTAGGGTGGAGAATAGGCGAAATCAAGGTACCCTATTTCGTCTAAATCCATCCCGGCCCAGAGACAGGCCGACAGGGTGTTGATTCTGCCCACCGCACCGCCGTTGCTCGCAGCCTGGGCCCCGAGGAGCTGTCCCGTAAAGCGGTCCGCCGTCAGTTTCAGGCCCATCCGTGTCCGGCCGGCCATAGTAGGAGAGCTGAAAGTCTCCCAGGTGATGTTGCTTACAGGATCATAGCCGCTCTTGCGAGCCTCGCTTTCATCGATGCCCGTGGCAGCCAGTTCCAACCCGAAAAGCTTGAAGCTCTGCGCTCCTACCACACCGGGGAAACGCATGGGATAACCGCCTATGGTGCTCCCGGCTACACGGCCCTGTTTGTTGGCGACGTCCCCCAGGGGAACGTTGATCCATTCTTTACTGATCCTGTGGAAAACCTCGGCACAGTCACCGGCGGCGAATATCTCTTCCCGGGCCGTTCTCTGTGAGAAGTTGACCTTCAGGGCGCCCGACGATCCCAAGGCGAGACCGGCTTCCGCAGCCAGGGTTGTTTCAGGCCTGACACCCAGGCCGAAGATAATGATATCCGCCGTCAGTTCCCCATCTGTAGTCAGCAGTCGAAGCCTTCCGTCCGATTCCTTCTCAACGGCCCGGGGCATGGTTTCCATTATGAATGACACGTCGTGGCGCAACAGTTCATCGAGGGCATACCGGGACAACTCGTCATCCCACCGGTTGACGGGCAGGGTACCTCGGTGAACCACGGTGGTATCGATTCCCCTCATGCGAAAGGCCTCCGCCAATTCCATGCCGATGAACCCGGCTCCCACGATAACCGCCTTTTTGCACTGTCTTTTTTCAAGCCAGGTTTTGATCCCGATACCATCGGAAAGATTCTTGAGAACAAAAATTCCCTCCAGGTTCTCGCCGGGTATACCGGGCATGACCGCCCTGGTTCCCGTTGCCACAACGAGCGTGTCATAGGCTACGGATTTTCCATTCGATGTTCTGACGACACCCCTGTCCGGTTCGATCGCTTCAACGGCTGTTTTGAGGTGCACATGAATGCCCGACGCGGCAAATTCCTCCGGTGTTCTGGCCACGAGCCCCTCGGCTTCCTTGATTACATCACCGATGTAATAGGGCATCGGTCAGGCCCCGTACGAAACGAACTCTCCCGCCTCAAATATCTGTATTTCCAACGATGGGTCCCGCCGCCTCGCTTCAGCCGCCGTTGCAGGGCCACCGGCGGCTCCTCCGATAATAACCAGTCGTTTCCCCATGGTTTGTTCCTCCCTTACGTTATGTTTTCTGTCGCTTGCAGATCAGAATCCATACAGTGGCTCCCGCAACCATTACGAGGCACAGAACCTGGCCCATGGTCAGGAAACCAAACAACAATCCGAGATGGGCATCGGCCTCTCTGAAGAATTCAATAAAAAAGCGAACGGTTCCATACCCTGCCACATAGAGGGCAAGGATCGAACCCTCCTTCCAGTCCCTCTTCCTCACTGACCAGAGAAGAGCAAAAAGAAGCAGGCCTTCGAAGAAAGCCTCATAGAGCTGTGAGGGATGACGGAGGCTTTTCGTCACGTCCGCGGGAAAATACATGCCCCAGGGAACGGTGGTGACCCTTCCGTAGAGTTCCCCGTTGATGAAATTCCCGACCCGCCCGAAAGTATATCCCAAGGGAACGGCGGATACAATGAGATCCATGAACCTGAAAAACCGAACTTTCCGGCGGCGGCAGAAGAAAAAAGTCGCCAGGAAAACACCCAGCGCTCCACCGTGATACGACAACCCGCTTATACCGGTAAACCTGAACCCGCCGGACCATGTAAAAGGCAGAACTATCTCCAGGGGACGGACGGCAAAATAGGACACGTCATAGAAAAGAACATAGCCCAGCCGTGCTCCAACCAGGAGTCCCACAATTGCCCAGATAAAAAAATCCTGAATTGTTTCCTTTGAGTATCCGTACCTTTCTGTCCGGAGTCTGTACATCACAAGCAGGTAAGTACAGAGAAAGGCTGCCAGGTACATGAGGCTGTAGTACCGAAGCTGAAAGGAGCCGACGCTGATCAGGACCGGATCGATCGACGCGGGAAGGTTCTGCCAGCGTTGCAGGAGTTCGTCCATCAGACGTCACTCACAGCCTCTCCCCACCCTCTCCGTGAGGGGCGGATGACGAGGCATCGTGGTGTGGGACCTACTTGCAGGTACCGCAGGACGTTGCGGCGCAACCGGCACATCCGCCGCCTCCTGAACCACTCATCCCCGAAAAATCTGAGTATGACGGTTCTCTTTTCGACCTGCACCGGGACATCAGTTTTTCCGCACCTACATGGCTGCAGAGAGGACATTCAACGTCGCAGTCCCGATCCCGCATCGACCCGAGCCGTTCAAAATCATTTTTACACGCTTCACATCGATATTCGTAAATTGGCATGGCCCTTCTCCCCTCCCGAAACAGTATGGACAGTCCTGTCACAAGCACCGTGTCTTCTTCCTCAGAGGGATTTCAATATGACCGGTCCCGGAGTTCATCCACGTAGAGTTCCGCCTGGTAGGCGGCCGTGGCTCCGTCTCCGCAGGCGGTTACGATCTGCCGAAACGGTTTGACTACACAGTCACCGGCCGCAAAAAGTCCCCGCTCAGACGTTCGCATCTGACTGTCGGTAACAATATAACCACCTCCGTCGGTGGTTACAAGTCCCCTGATGAAATCTGTCAGGGGATCCAGGCCGATAAAAATAAATACTCCTTCCACGGGAAGAGTTATGTATGCATCGGTACCTTTGAGCTTCTTCACCCGAAGCCTTGTGACACCGGTATCTCCTTCGATCCTGTCCACAACACCGTCCCAGCAGAAATCGATCTTGCTGTTCGCGGATGCTCGTTCCTGAAGAATCGCCGACGCCCGAAGCCGGTCTCGACGATGCACGATGGTTACCCTGTCGGCAAATTTCGTCAGATACAGCGCCTCCTGGACAGCCGTGTTACCCCCTCCCACAACGGCCACGGACCGGTTTCGATAGAAGGGACCATCACAGGTGGCACAGTAGGACACACCCCTGCCGATGAATTCTTCTTCGCCGGGAACGCCGAGGGATCTCCACCGGGCCCCGGAAGCGACAATGACCGACAGAGACCGGTATGACGCGAGATTGGTGTTGATCGTCCACCCTTCCACGGCTCCCAGAGACGTTTTTTCAAGCGAAAGGACATCTTCCGCCCTCGCCTCCGCGCCGAAGCTCAGGGCCTGCGTCCGGAGCCTGTGGTGAAGTTCAAAACCGTTCACCTCGGGAATGCCGGGATAATTTTCCACTATATCGGTGACGGTAACCTGACTCACGGTGGATGATCCTTCCAGAACCAGTGTTTTCATGGCCGACCGCGAGGTGTACAGCGCCGCCGTCAAGCCCGCCGGCCCCGCTCCTATAATGAGACAGTCAAACACATCATCCGGTATTGTGCTATCATTCATGTATCCACTCCTCTTTTGCGTGGTTCCGCTTTCGCCGGCTATTGTCGGTGACCTTTGTCGTTGCGCGAACCGGTCAGCCCTTGATACAGGCTACGGCCTTCATGCGGGCGACTTTCCGTGAAAGTCCCGCCTCATGAACGACATTGATGACTTCATGAATGTTTTTATAGGCTTCCGGTATCTCCTCCCGAAGGGTTCCTCTACCCGAGGCCATGACGATAACGCCTTGTTTCTCCAGGTCAGCCGCCACGGACCTTCGGGCGCTCACTTTTTTCGCCTGAGTCCTGCTCATTACCCGCCCCGCCCCGTGGCAGGTGCTGCCGAAGGTTTCCCGCCAGGCCTGTTCGGTTCCGGCAAGCAGGTAGGAGCCGGACCCCATGTCTCCCGGTATAAGAACGGGCTGACCCACCGACCGGTAGCGATCGGGGAGAGCGGGATGCCCCGGGGGACGGGCCCGGGTTGCTCCCTTACGGTGAACACACACACGCTTTTCAACACCCTCGACGAGACAGTCCTCGATGGTGGCGATGTTGTGACACACATCGTAGACCAGGCGCATGCCCATATCCCGGGGTGAGCGATCGAGAACGCTCTGAAATACTTTGGACGCAAGGTGCATGAGAACCTGTCGGTTGGCCCAGGCATAATTGGCGGCGCAGGCCATTGCCGCAAGGTATTCCCTTCCTTCCCCGGACTGGATGTAAGCGCAGGCAAGCTGGCGGTCTGGAAGGTCGAAGTCCCGTGACTGCCTTTTCTTTACCATCCGCGCAAGGTATTCGTCACAGATCTGATAGCCGAGTCCCCGTGATCCCGAATGGATCATGACCACAACCTGTCCCGGTTCGATACCGAACGCCCGGGCCGCTTCACGATCGTATACCTGATCGACTACTTCTATCTCAAGAAAGTGATTCCCCGACCCCAGGGTGCCCAGCTGGTCCAGCCCACGCTCGAGGGCCCGGTCGCTGAGACAGTCCGGATCGGCGCCCTCCATGACACCTCCATCTTCCGTGGCCGTGAGATCTTCCGGTGTTCCGTAGCCGTGTCCGACAGCCCATTGGGCGCCTTCCCGAAGAACCTTTTTGACTTCTCCCCGAGTCAGGCGGATAGTTCCCCGGGAACCCACGCCGCTGGGAACGGTGTTGAAGAGCGCCACAACGAGGGATTTCAGATCGTGCTGAATTTCTTCGTACTTCAGGTTAGTCGCCAGAAGCCGAACTCCGCAGTTGATATCATATCCCACCCCGCCGGGGGATACGATTCCTTCGTTCAGGTCAAAGGCTGCCACGCCGCCGATAGGAAACCCGTATCCCCAGTGCATGTCGGGCATGGCCATGGAGGCGCCCTGGATACCGGGAAGATGGGCCACATTGGACACCTGTCGGGGACTTTCTTCCTTTCGTATGTCCCGCATCAGGCGTTCGCTCGCATAGAGCAGCCCCGGAACGCGCATACCTCCCCGGGCCGGTATTTTCCACCGGAATTCATCTATTTGTTCGATGGTAATGTCAGACATCAAGAATCACCTGCCCTTTCAAACCACCCGCATCGCCGCCGGTGACACGGGCCCCGTGGTAGGTGACGGCTTTGAGTTCCTGTGTGATAGCATGGCGGTCGGCGTCAAAGGTCTCCCCCAGGACCCGGCCGGAACAACGGTGTTCATCCAGGTGGTCGATGATAACCCGTTTAGTCAAAAAACCACGGCCATTGGCGAGATAAAGAAGTTCTCGCAGAACATTGACCATGAGTTCCTCCCGATCTCCCCCTTCCGCAGAAAAAAAATATTCTTCCCTGAAAGAAAGGGTTTCCGGATCAGTCATGCAGGCCGTGAGGGCGGCCCCGGCATTTTCAAAAAGATCCTCCAGGTCTGTTCCGTAAAACTCCAGGCCCAGGTCCGCCGTATGATCTGTGATTGTATAAGGAGGGTGCGCCATGTCACATCCCTTGTCACTCCGTCTCGTCAGGTCCCGTATCGGCGCCGGGAAAGTCTTCTTCCAGTTCCGTATCCTCCCCGGCGTCAGTTTCTTCAGAATCGATGTCTGATTCTTCGTCCCGCTCCGCACTGGCCAGGCCCGCAAGCCGCTCATCGGGATCGAGATCGATCAGTTTCACTCCCTGGGTGCTCCGATGGAGGAGTGAAATATCCTCTACCTTCAATCGAATGATATTGCCGGCATTACTGATAAGCATGACATCCTCGCCGTCGGCAACCTGCAGGACACGGGTTACGGGGCCGACCCGGGGCGTCGTCTTGAGGTTTATGATTCCCTTGCCTCCCCGCCGCTGGAGCCGATATTTAGATACGTCGGTCCGTTTACCGAACCCCCGTTCTGAAACGGTAAGGATCGATTTGCCGCCGGACAGAATTTCCATTCCCACCACCTGGTCATCGGGATCCATGCGAATACCCATCACACCACGGGCGGTCCTTCCCATGGGTCGCACATCGGTCTCTTTGAACCGGATGGAATACCCCTGTTGCGTCCCAAGGAAAACATTCCGCTCGCCGTCGGTCAGATGAACATCGATGAGCTCGTCGCCGTCATCCAGCGTGAGGGCGATAATACCGACGACCCGCGGGTTCGAGTAGGCGAGAAGATCCGTTTTTTTCACCACGCCCCGGCGGGTTGCCATGATTACATACCTGTCTTCGACGAAATCCCTGACAGGAAGAGCCGCCGTAACGCGTTCATCCTTGGCGATGTCGATAAGGTTGACCACGGCCTTGCCCTTTGCCGCCCGGCTCGCTTGAGGAATCTGGTATACCTTGAGCCAGTACACCCTGCCCTGATTTGTGAAAAAGAGAATGTAGCTGTGGCTGGAGGCAATGAATATCCGCTCAACAAAATCGTCGTCCTTCGTCCCCATAGCCATTTTCCCCTTGCCGCCCCGGCGCTGGCTTGTGTAGAGGCTGATGGGATTGCGCTTTATATACCCCTGGTTAGAAATCGTAACGGCCATGTCCTCTTCGACAATCATATCTTCGATATCGATTTCTTCACTGTCGTGGACAATTTCCGTTCGCCGGGCATCACCAAAGCGCTTTTTGATATCTTCCAGTTCTTCCTTTATGATGTTCATTATTTTTCCGACATCGGCCAGAATACCTTCGAGATCGCGTACCAGAGCCGCGATATCCCTGTGTTCTTCCCTGATTTTATCTCGTTCAAGACCGGTAAGCCGTTGCAGGCGCATGTCAAGAATGGCCTTGGCCTGGGTTTCGGTGAGACCGAAGCCTGCTATAAGGCGTGTCTGTGCTTCTTGTGGACTCGAGGATGCCCGTATGGCCGCCACCACTTCGTCGATGGCGTCAAGGGCAATAATGAGACCTTCCAGTATATGAAGGCGTTCCCGGGCCCGGGCCAGGTCGAAACGTGTTCGCTTCGTCACCACCTCTCTACGGAATGTTATAAATTTCTGAAGTATTTCCTTGAGGTTAAGAACCGCCGGCTTTCCCTGATCGATGGCCAGCATGATGATGCCGAAGGTGGACTCCATGGAGGTCTGCTTGTAGAGCTGGTTGAGAATCACACCGGACATCTCATCCCGCTTCAAGTCGATGACCACCCGCATGCCTTCCCGGTCGGACTCGTCCCGAAGGTCGGTTATACCGTTGATTTTCTTTTCTTTAACCAACGCGGAAATTTTTTCTATGAGTGACGCCTTGTTGACCATGTAGGGCAGTTCCGTGACAACGATACTTTCCTTGTCGCTCCTGGCGTTCCTCTCAACGAGAGCGCGGGCCCGTATGCGGATTATGCCCCGGCCCGTCCGGTAGGCGGAAACAATCCCCCCCCGGCCATTGATAAAACCGGCGGTGGGAAAATCGGGACCCTGTATGTACCGCATCAGTTCCTCGACGGTCAGTGCCGGATTCTCGATGAGAGCGATGAGACCGTCGCAGACCTCAACCAGATTGTGAGGGGGAATATTTGTGGTGACACCGACGGCGATTCCCGAAGAACCATTCAGAAGAAGCTCGGGGATTTTGGCGGGAAGAACCGTTGGTTCCTCCAATGCTTCGTCGTATGTAGGATTAAAATCTACCGTGTCCTTGTCAATATCGGCGAGCATTTCCTCGGCGATACGGGCCATCCGGATTTCCGTGTAGCGCATGGCCGCCGGTGGGTCGCCGTCGATGGAACCGAAATTTCCCTGGCCATCGACGAGGGGGTAACGCATGGAAAAATCCTGGGCCATCCGGACAATGGTGTCATAGGCGGCGGAATCACCGTGAGGGTGATATTTACCAATGATGTCACCGACAATACGAGCCGATTTTTTGTATGGTCTGTTCCATCGGTTCCCCAGTTCAGCCATGGCAAAAAGCGCCCTGCGGTGAACGGGTTTCAATCCATCCCGCACATCGGGGATGGCCCGACCGATGATGACGCTCATGGCATAGTCCACGTAGGACTTTCTCATCTCATCTTCTATGTTTACCGGAAGTTTCCGCTGCTTTAACTGATCCATTCCTTTTTCTTCCTCTCCTCCTTGTTCCTCCCCACGGTACAGGGGGGCGTGCCCGAAGGTCGGACACCCCCCATCCGTCGGGGGGCCTGCCTTCGACGCTCAACCCCGCTCAGGCATTTACACATCAAGATTTGACACGTTCAGGGCATTTTCGTAAATAAACTCTCGTCTCGGTTCGACCTGATCTCCCATGAGGGTTGAAAAAATCAGATCCGCCGCCACGGCATCTTCAATCTTTACCTGGAGCAGGGTTCGACGCTCGGGGTCCATCGTGGTTTCCCACAATTGCTCGGGATTCATTTCACCAAGACCTTTGTAGCGCTGGAGGGAGAATCCTTTTTTACCGATCCGGACAATTGAGTCGATGAGCTGTTTCATCGTGTGAACAGGAGTCCCTGAAGCATCGTCGGCTCGCGTTCCTTCAAAGACGCGGTAGGGAGGTTCGCCAAGCGGTTCCGTCTGTTTGAGGAGGGCTCGCGTTTCCGCAAATTTCGGCTGCGCAAAAATATCCCTGTCTATCCAGGTCATGTTGTCGCTTCCGTTTTCCCTGATGTTGAAGAGAAGTCTCCAGCCGCCATGTTCGAGATCATCCTCTGTCCAGTATGTCCGGACCTCGTCGCCGATAGCGCCGGCTATTCTTTTTCCCAGTTTCATCAGAACATCGCGGTCGGAAAAATCCGTTACAGAAAAAATGGGGTCTCCGGCCAGGAGTTCAACGACCCTCCTGTTTTTTCCCGTGCGGTGGAACTTGTCGAGAATAGTATCGATCCGCATTCCCTTTCTGAGTATCGCAAGAAGCCGGGAACCGGCCAAGCGAACGCCGCTTTCATTCTCCAGGTGTGCTTTCCGGACGCCGTTTTCAAGAATATACCGCTCCATTTCCTCCTCGTTTCCGATATATATGACTTTTTTGTTGTCCAGGACCCGAAAGAGAGGCGGTTGGGCTATATAGAGAAAACCCCGTTCGATAAGTTCCCTCATGTACCGGAAAAAGAAGGTGAGCAGCAGTGTTCGTATGTGCAGCCCGTCAATGTCGGCGTCGGTCATGATAACTACCTTGTGATACCTGAGCCTGCTTATATCGAAATCATCCTCACCGATACCCGTTCCCAGGGCGGTGATGATGACCTTGATCTCATTGTTTCCCAACATTTTGTCAAATCGTGCCTTTTCGACATTGAGTAATTTACCTCGAAGGGGAAGAATGGCCTGGTTCCGGCGATCCCTGCCCTGTTTTGCCGATCCGCCTGCCGAATCACCCTCCACGATATACAGTTCACTGAGAGCCGGGTCCTTCTCTTGGCAGTCAGCCAGTTTTCCCGGAAGGGCCGATACTTCGAGAGACGATTTTCTTCGTGTAAGCTCCCGGGCGCGGCGGGCGGCCTCACGGGCACGGGCGGCCTCGGTTGACTTCGAAACGATTTGGCGGGCCACGGCTGGATTTTCTTCAAAAAAAACGCTCATTTTCTCATACACGACCGCTTCAACGAGACCTTTGACATCGCTGTTTCCGAGTTTCGTCTTTGTCTGACCCTCGAACTGTGGTTGCCGTAACTTGACGCTGATAACACAGGCCAGGCCTTCCCTCACATCCTCACCCTTGAGAGACATCTTTCCGTTTTTCAGAAGTCCCGCACTGAAAGCATAAGAATTGATCACCCGCGTCAGGGCAGACCTGAATCCTATAAGGTGTGTCCCGCCCTCGGTAGTATTGATACTGTTGGCATAGGAAAACACATTTTCCATGTAGGAATCGTTGTATTGAAGAGCCAGTTCGACCTGGAAGTCTTCACGCTCCCCACTGATATAGATCGGTTTTTTGTGAAGCGGTTTTTTGTTTCGGTTCAGGTAATCAACAAAAGAGACAATTCCTCCTTTGTAAAAAAACTCGTTTACCTTCTCGCTCCGTTCGTCCTTCAGAACAATTTTTACTCCTCGGTTCAAAAAGGCAAGTTCTCTCAAACGGTTGGACAATACATCAAAGCTGTAGTCAATATTATCGAATATGTCTTTGTCCGGCGTGAAGGTGATTTTCGTTCCCCGCCGGCGAGTTGTGCCCGTTTCTTTCAGTGGCGCCCGCGGGACACCCCGCTCGTATTCCTGGCGGTACACCTTGCCATCCCGCCAGATTTCGAGTTCCAGTGAACTGGACAGGGCATTCACCACAGAGACGCCGACACCATGCAGGCCACCGGATATTTTATAGCTGTCGTTACTGAACTTTGCCCCCGCGTGAAGTTTCGTCATGACAACCTCCGCGGCTGAGACGTTTTCAGTCTTGTGCCTATCGACAGGGATGCCTCGTCCGTTGTCACTCACCATGATACTGTTGTCGATCCTGATTTTGACTTCGATACTGTCGCAGTACCCCGCCGAAGCCTCGTCAACACTGTTATCCACGACTTCGTAGACAAGATGGTGGAGTCCATCTTTCGATGTACTTCCGATATACATGGCGGGACGCTTGCGAACCGCCTCAAGTCCTCCAAGTACTTTAATATTATCAGCAAGATATCCTTCAGACACGCCGTTTTCCTCTTATTTTCCTTGTATTGTAATAGGCATGATGATGCCCAGGTATGTCTCATCATCGGGAATCCGGACAACGCCCGGCCCTCCCGTACTCCTCATTTCAAAGGTAACCACATCACTGTCGATACCCTCGATACTCTCGATCAGGTATCGAATATTATAACCTACTGAAAAGGTTCCGTTCTTGAAATCGACGTCTAGTTCCTCATTCGCTTCCCCCAGATCAGGATTTGTTGAATTCAGCTTCATGCTTCCGTCACGAAGTGTTATGACGACACCGCTGAAATGTTCCGTCGACATAACGGCCATCCGCCTCAGCGACTGCATCATTTTTTTCTTCTCTATCCGAACGGAAACGCCCCTGTCCTTCGGTATAACGCGCCTGTAGTCAGGATACTGGGCATCGACAAGGCTGACCCGTAACATGGAGCCCTGTTGCCTGACCACACAGACATGATTCCGGATCCCCACATCCACCGTACCGGTTCCTTCTCCATCCTCGACCATCTTTCGAATTTCATTCAGACCTTTTCTCGGGATTATAACGCCCTCAACAGTACTGTCATCATCAATCCGCTCGTGATCAGAAGGGATGTCCCGGCGCACCAGGGCAAGACGGTGGCCATCGGTGGCAACCATCTCACAGGTCTTGCCCTCTTTCTTAAAAAAAGCTCCGTTGAGGCTCGACCTGTTTTCGTCGGCAGACGCGGCATAAAAGGTCTGAAGGATCATATTCCGGAGAAATTTCGCTGGAAGGGTAAAGAATGACACATCGTCCTCCAGGCGAACTTCCGGGAATTCCTCAGCCGATATTCCCGACATGCGATACTCGGCGTTACCGGACACGATATGGGCCTGATGGTTTTCCGTTGTTTTGAAAAAAACCGTGTCACCATCCATTTCACGAACCATTTCATGTAGTTTTTTAGCATTCAGGGTAATCTCTCCCCCCGACAGGATGCGTGCTTCATAGTCGGCGACAAGGCCTATCTCCCGATCGGTCGCTACAATTCGAATCATGCTGTCACCGGCTTTGATAAGAATGTTATTGAGAATCTGTATGGTCGTCTTCCGTTCAACAATTCCCAGGGTCCTTTGAACAGCTTCCTGAAACACATGCCGATCCACAGTAAATTCCATTTCATCACCCTATTCTTTATAATTTTAAAAAAAATAGTAATAGTAGTAGAATCTGTTGATAGCCTTGAAAACCGTCTCTCTCACGCGAAATTACTGTTTTTTCCTATCTCCTGTTCTGTTGATGGTTCAGTGCTTTCTTTGTAGTGTTTCCTCAATATCCTCAACAATGCTTCTCAGAGATCCATCGCGGGTGAGCAGATTTTTAATTTTGTTGTTTGAATATATGACCGTTGAGTGATCACGACCTCCTATCTTTGAACCGATATCAGGAAAGGATGCGCTCGTTATTTTGCGGGACAGAAACATGGCGACCTGGCGAGCGAGCACGACATCCTTGTTTTTTTTCTGTGATTTCAAGTCGGCGATTTTTATGTTGAATTTTGAAGCCACTACCTTGACCACATCTTCAACGGTCAGATCCTGTTTTTTCGTATGCTTCAGGAGTTTTTTCATAACATCCCGTATGGTCTCGCTCGTTATTTCAGTTCCCGTCAGGGAGGAAAAAGCGGCTATCCTCGTCAGGATACCCTCCAGTTCCCGTATGTTTGAATCACCCACAGAGGCGATGTAATGAATAACGTCATCGGGAATGACAATAGCATTTTCAGCGGCCTTTTTTCGTATGATGGCAATCCGTGTTTCCATTTCGGGCGGCTGGATATCGGCTATGAGGCCCCATTCAAAACGTGAACAGAGGCGGGCTTCGAGGTTTTGAATTTCCTTTGGGAACTTATCGCTTGTAACAACAATCTGCTTACCCGAGTCATGAAGGGTATTAAAGGTGTGGAAGAATTCCTCCTGGGTCCGTTCTTTCCCGGCTATAAACTGTATATCATCGATGAGAAGGCAATCAATCTTCCGGTATTTTTCCCTGAATTCGGGCATCTTGTCATACCGTATAGAGTTGATAAGTTCGTTCATGAACTCCTCGGCTGAAACATAGAGAACATGTTTTTTCGGGTAAAGAGCGACTGTAAGGAGGCCGATGGCGTTGATAAGATGGGTTTTCCCAAGACCGACACCTCCATAGATGAACAGGGGGTTGTAATTGTGGGCTGGTTGTTCCGCTACGGAGCGGGCCGCCGCATGGGCAAACTGGTTTGATGTTCCAACAATAAACCGCTCAAAGCTGTAATGAGGATTCAGGGACGACAGCATTCTCTGGTGTGCGGGGGATCTGTCCTGAGGTGACGATCCCTCCTCGGAAACCGGTGTAATCTTCTGAGCGTTATCGCCTTTGAAGGATTTCTGTATGGCGAATGAAACAGATGCCGCCGTGGCGGTTACGGTCGAAATCGCGTCAGATATGATGGGATAGTAATTATCGACGATCCAGTCCCGGAAAAATTTATTTGGCACCGACAGAGTTACCGTATTGTCTTCGAGAGAAACGATTTTGATTGGTTTTATCCATGTTTCGAAGTTTTGCTTCGTTATATTTTCCTTAATAATTTTGATACTTTCAAGCCAGATGGTTTCCAATGTTCCTGCAATCCTATCAACAGTCTTATCAACAGGTGTTGATACGTGGTCGTTCTATCCGTTCTGATGCCTGTTCTCGCGTCGTGTCCAGCGTTATGGTTCTTCCGGACAGCACGACCCCGGCGCTTCAGGCAGCGGGTTTTTCTTCGAAGAATCAGTTGCTACACGGCGCTATTGGGGATCCATGGAGGCTATGAAATCGATGATTCTGTTCAGTTCATCCGTTGACAGATATCGAATTTCAAGTGAACCGCCCCGCTTTTTCGGTTTTATGGTAACCCGGGCCATGAGTTTTTGAGACAGCATCGTTTCCAGGTCCTGAAGCGCGGAATCCTTCGGGTCCTGTTTCTTGTCCGTATCTCCCTGTCTCTGCCTCTGCCTCGCCCGCTGCTCGGCTTCCCGTACGGACAGTTTTTTGTCGATGATTTCCTTGAGGAGACTCATCTGATGGGCGGCCGTTTCGAGGGTAAGAAGCGCCCGGGCATGTCCGGCCGATATGGATTCGTCCACCAGGGCTTCCTTGATCCGGCTGGGAAGCTTCAGCAACCTGAGAGCATTTGCTATGGTTGACCGGTCTTTTCCCACCCGCCGCGCGATTTCTTCCTGGCTCAGCCGAAAGGCAGTTATCAACCGGTTGTAGGCATCGGCCTCTTCAATGGGATTCAGCTCCTCCCGCTGCAGGTTCTCGATAAGCGACCATTCGGCAAGATCTCGATCCGTCGCCTCACGGATAATAACGGGAACTTCCCGGAGTCCTGCCTTCTGCGCGGCGCGCCAGCGGCGCTCTCCCGCGATAATTTCGTAACCCCGTGACAATTTTCTGACAACGATGGGCTGTATCATACCGCTCGTTCTGATCGAATCGGCAAGGCTTCCGATCTCGTCTCCGTTAAAGGAACGGCGGGGCTGGAAGGTGTTGGGCTTTAATTCCTCTATACCGCACATGTAAAAGCGCGGTCCGGGTGCTCCCTCCTCCATGAGATCGGAAAACAGGGCTCCAAGGCCTTTTCCCAGCGTGTTTCGTCGTGCCATCATGCTCTCCCGTCAGCGAGGAGTTCCTCTGCGAACCGGACATAGGAACGGGCCCCGCGGGATGTGCTGTCGTAAAGCGTTATCGGCAAACCGTGGCTTGGACACTCCGAAAGCCGTACGTTCCTCGGAATTATCGTGGAAAAAACATTCGAACCGAAATATTTCCTGACTTCCTCCGCAACGCGATGGGAAATGCCGTTGCGCACATCGAACATCGTCAGCAGAATTCCAGACAGTGACAAAGAAGGATTCAATCGAAGCTGAACAAGTCTGACCGTGTTTAACAGCTGACCCAACCCCTCCAGGGCAAAATACTCACACTGCAGTGGAATAATAAGAGAGTCGGACGCCACAAGGGAGTTTACCGTTAAAAACCCCAAGGATGGTGGACAATCGATTATAATATAATCATAAAGGCTGTCAATGTTTCTGAGTATGTTTTTGAGTTTATGTTCCCTGTTTTTCAAAGATACAAATTCCACTTCCACGCCGATCAGATCCTGGTTTGAAGGCATGATGTCAAGCAGTGGAACGGCGGTGGGTGTAACCACTCTCCGGGGATCTATGCTGCCGATAAGGGCGTGATACAGATTGTTGTTTTTGATCTCGTTCTTGTTGACACCCACACCGCTCGTGGCATTTCCCTGGGGATCCGCGTCGATAAGGAGCGTTTTCTTGTCAGATGCCGCCAGGGCGGCCGCCAGACTGATCGCCGTCGTTGTCTTTCCGACGCCGCCTTTCTGGTTCGCGATGGCTATGATTTTTCCCACGTTTCAGAAACATTCTTTCGTTGCTTGAGTAAGACGGAAATGATAACAGATACTACCACAAAACGGCCCCCAAGAGAAGGTCAAATTTCCCGCTCCCTCAGGTCCTTATTTTCCTTATAAGAAACAGTGTTCTTTTGCCGTTGACCAGCGGGAGCGTGATTTCTCGTCGTTCCATACCCTCCATGTCAAGTTCCGAGAGCACCTCGGAGGCACGCTGCACTTCATCGCCGGAGGGGCTTCCTTTCATGCTGATAAGCGTTCCTCCCGGCGACAGGAAGGAGTGGGCCACGGTAATCAGTTCCGCCAGGGAGAAGGTTGCCCGCGAAACAACGTAATCATAGGAGGCCCGGCCCTCGACAATGGTTTCGATCCGGGCATTGATGACCGTCACACGTTCCAGGTCCAGCGTGCGCAGGACGTGCTTCAGGAAGGACGTCTTCTTACGGGAGGCGTCAACGAGGGTTACAAAGAGCGATTCTCTCATTATTTTTAGAGGAATTCCCGGGAAACCGGCACCTGTGCCCAGGTCGAGGAGACGAAGCGTCCTTTCCTCGCCGGTGTCATTCAGCAGGGGGAGTACCGTGAGCGAGTCGGCGAAATGCTTTACCGGGAGATCGTAGGGGGTTTTCAGGGAAAGAAGGGACATGTTCCTGTTCCATGTAAGAAGCTCTGTGCGGAAGAGTTTAAAGAGGCGAAGCCGGTCCTCCGTGAGAGGACAGGCAATGGCCTGAACGGCTTGTTTGAAGATGTCTTCCCAGGATTCCACAGTTCCGTCCTCCTTGCGGACATGTTCCAGGTACTCGCAATGCGGTACAGGCGTGGCGCCGATCGATTCCCGACGCGTGCGCGATACACGGGCGGGAGACGGAGCACCTCCGGACTTCATTGTCCCGGAGGTGATAATAAGCTACAGGAAGTTCCGTGGCAACCGAAGAAAAACCGGGACGGGAGAAGAACAATGAAAGGAGGTGTAACCATGCGCAATATCAAGATTATCCTGAACCGGCCCACGTATTCGGGAAACATCGGTTCCGTCGCATGTTGCGCGAAGAATATGGCCATTAAAAAACTTATCGTGATGGATCCCTTCGACATCGATGTGGAAGAAAGTGCAAAGATGGCGATTCATGCCGCTCTCGACGTGGTCGAGCGCATCCGGTACGTGTCGTCCCTCAGAGAGGCACGTGCCTCGTTTCAGTTCATTCTGGGGACCACAGCCGGGGTCGGCAGTTCACATCTTCGGCAGTCCATGGTGCCCTCGACGGAACTTGCCGAAATTGTTGCCCCCCTGCCGGCCGACAACCGGATTGTCCGGGTTTGAGGAATTTCTTTTCCCGGACCGGGCTTTTTGCCCGGGACGTGAATATCATACGGGTCATATGCCGCCGGGTCGAACTGTACGGCCGGGGCAGAGCCTCGGGGATACTGAAAGAACAAAAACCTTGACATTCGCCGGGGGGAATCTTACACAGGCACGATAGTGATTACACTATCGAGGCGCATAGTATCACGGAAACGAGGGGGAAAACCATGAGTGGACTGTTTACTTTTTGTGGAGCGAAAAAAATTGTCTTCGGAAGGGACTCCCTTGAAGGCCTCGCCGGCGCCGTTGGGGAACTGCGCGGTTCCTGCCCCTTTATTGTCATGGATGCCCGTCTTGCCGAAGCGGGGCTTGCCGACCGGGTTCGTGAAATCCTGGGACGTGATGGTCTGAAGGCTGTCGTTTACAGCGAAATAGACGGCGAGCCTCTTCTTGAAACAGCCGACCGAGGAGCACAGCGGGCCAAAAAGGCGAAGGCGGATATCGTCGTCGGCATTGGCGGCGGAAGTGCCTTGGACTCGGCCAAAGCCATAGCGGTTGTGGCGGGAAACAACGGGAAGGCCGTTGACTATCTTGGTTTAAACCGCGTTCCGGGGCCGGGGTTTCCGAAAATCATGGTGCCCACCACGGCGGGTACGGGTAGCGAAGTTACCTTCACCTCTGTTTTTATCAGGAAGGACCTGAAGAAAAAAGAAGGCATGAACAGCCCTTTCCTTTATCCGGATATGGCGCTCCTGGATCCTCTGCTGACGCTCTCCGTTCCCCCGGATGTAACGGCCACCACGGGAATCGACGCTCTCTGCCATGCCATAGAGTCCCTGACCTCCATCCAGGCGAGTCCCATGAGCGAGATGTTCAGCCTGGAGGCGATCGGGCTTATTGCCGCCAATATCAGGACCTGTGTTCACAACGGTTCCGATATCGACGCCCGAGAGGCGATGTTGCTGGGAAGCCTCTATGCCGGTCTCGGCCTTGCGAACGCGGGGGTCACGGCCGTCCATTCCCTCTCCTATCCTCTCGGTGGTCGCTACGGAGTTCCCCACGGTCTTGCGAACACGGTACTGCTTCCAGCGGTGATGCGCTTTAATCTGCCCGGAGCCCTGGAGAAATTTGCCGCCGTTGCCGAAGCTATGGGAGAGGCAGTTGATGAACTTACCCTGCGGGATTCCGCGCTCTGTGCCGTTGCCGCGGTGGAAGACCTTATATGTGACTGTGGTGTCGACAGCAGCCTGGAAACGCTGGGTGTCGGGGAAGATGATTTCCAGGGACTTGCGGAGGAGGCCATGACGGTCGCGAGACCGCTGGCGAATAACCCTCGGAACCTTTCAGTGCAGGATGCGATGGAGATTTACCACGACGCGTATTAAGGCGCGGGATGCTCCGCTCCGGCAGGTGCACGGACGTTTTTAACATTTTTATGAGTTTGTCCCACGTGACGTCCGCGTAGAAGTCGAAAAATGGCGAATTTTGAAAATCGAGCCCAATATTTCCAATTCCAATGAGTTACAAAGCTGCCCTTGGAACATTTGGACTTTTTACGGAACCATCACAAGTAACAGGGAGGAAGAAATGGCAGGAGCCGAATTGATTGGACAGGAGGAAATACAGGAGGTCATGGAAGTCATGGAGACGGGGGTTCTCATGCGCTACGAGTTTCATGACCAGAGGAAGGGCATCTATAAAGTTGCCGAATTTGAAAAGGCTTTCGCGGGCTATCTCGGATCGGCCCACGCCCTGGGTGTGACGTCAGGATCGGCGGCCCTGAAAGTGGCCCTCACGGCGCTTGACGTAGGGCCCGGTGATGAGGTGATCGTACCGGCCTTTGATTTTATCGCCACCTATGAAGCCGTTCTTGAGGTAGGGGCCATTCCTGTCATGACCGATATTGACGACACCTTCAACCTTGATCCCCGGGCAATCGAGGACCGGTTGTCACTCGCTACGAAGGCGGTCATACCGGTACACATGTGCGGCGCGGCCGCGAGGATGGAAGAAATACTGGCCGTCACGCGCAAACACAATCTCCTGGTTCTTGAGGATAACGCTCAGGCCTGCGGTGGGAGCATAGAGGGGAAAAAACTTGGAACCTTCGGGGACATGGGAATCATGAGTTTTGACTTTTACAAAACCATCACAACCGGCGAAGGGGGCATGATCGTCACCGACAGCAAGCACCTCTATGAACGGTCCGACTGGTACCACGATCACGGGCACGATCATAATCCCGCTGTGGGGCGGGCCCTTGAGGGGAGAACCATCCTCGGCTTCAATTACCGCATGAACGAGCTGCAGGGCGCCCTGGGGCTGGCACAGCTGAGGAAACTGGATTTCATCCTCGCGGAGCAGAGAAAACACAAAGCCCTGCTGAAGGATGCCCTGGGCAGAGTGCCGGGTATTTCCTTCAGGCATCTCGTCGATCCTGCCGGAGATGCGGCTACCTTCATCGGCTTTTCTTTTTCCGGTGCTCCTGAGGCGAAACGGTTTCAAAAGGCCCTCGCGGAACAGAGGGTTGATGCTACCTACTATAAAGAGAACGCCTGGCACTATGCCCCGCGCTGGGAACACCTCATCGCCGGTGCCACGGCAAATTCAAAAGGATATCCCTTTACGAATCCGATATACAAGGGCGCCGTGGATTATTCCGCCGATCATGTTCCCTACGCCGATAACCTGCTCGGACGATCCCTTTTCATGGCCATTCCCGTCAAAATGTCGGAGGAGTACAGGGAAACCGTCCTGAAAGGCATAGAAACGGCCGCGAAGGCGATGTAGAGAAAGGATCCCGGCATATGATCGTTGTAACAGGAGGGGCCGGCTTCATAGGAAGCGCTCTGGTCTGGAAGCTCAACGGCGAGGGACTTCGGGATATCCTGATCGTGGATAACCTGGGCGAATCTGAAAAGTGGAAAAACCTCGTCAATCTTCGATTTGAAGAATACATCCACAAAAGCCGTTTCCTGGAAATGATCAAGAGGGACCGGATCGATGCCGACGTCAGCGCCGTTGTTCACCTTGGTGCCTGCTCGTCCACCGTCGAACGGGACGCCGATTACCTCATGGAAAACAATTATCGGTACAGCCGGGTTGTTGCCGAGTGGGCGCTTCGGAAAAAGGCGCGTTTCATTTACGCGAGCAGTGCCGCCACCTATGGCGACGGTTCACTCGGGTTCTCCGATGCCGACGATGTCAGTTGCCGCCTCCGCCCCATCAACATGTACGGCTACTCGAAGCAGCTCTTCGATCTCTGGGTTTTGCGCAAAGGCCTGAATACTCGAATGACGGGTATAAAGTTTTTCAACGTCTTCGGTCCCAACGAGTATCACAAGGCTGATATGAGAAGCGTGGTACACAAGGCAGTCGAACAAGTCCGCGACACCGGGGCGGTACGGCTCTTCAAGTCCCACCGGGAAGGCTATGGCGACGGAGAGCAGTTGCGGGATTTCATATACGTAAAAGATTGCGTCCAGGTACTCCGGTGGTTTATAAAGCGGCCCGAAGCGGTGGGCATTTTTAACCTAGGCACGGGCCTCGCCCGCAGCTGGAACGACCTGGCCCAAGCCGTTTTCAAGGCCCTGAAAACGACTCCCCGCATAGACTACATTGATATGCCCCTGTCGCTTCGTGACCAGTATCAGTACTACACGGAGGCCGTCATCGACAAGCTCAGGGATGTCGGCTACGAAGCGCCTTTTTCTTCCCTCGAGGATGCCGTGGCCGACTATGTGGTCAATTATCTGGAAAGGGGCGAACGGTGCCTCGAATAATCTGCATTATTCCCGCCCGTTATGAATCATCCCGTTTTGCCGGTAAGCCCCTTGCGGACATCGCCGGCAAAGCCATGATTCAGCATGTCTATGAACGGGTTGCGCGCTGCTCCTGTGTTTCTTCCGCCGCCGTCGCCACGGATGACGAGCGTATCGTTGAAACCGTGCAACGCTTCGGAGGAAATGTCCTCATGACGGCCGGTCATCATCGAACGGGCACGGACCGAATCGCCGAGGCGATTGCCGGCATGGGGCTTGCCGACGGGGATATCGTTGTCAACGTCCAAGGAGACCAGCCGCTGTTCGAGCCTTCGCAGATCGAGGAGGTCGCGGCCCCACTGTTGTCCGATCTCTCACTCCAGGTGTCGACCCTCATATACCCTATCGAGCGGCAGGAGGAAATAACCCATCCCAACGTGGTAAAGGTGGTTGTTGACCGGGATGATTATGCCCTGTATTTTTCCCGCGCCGTCATTCCCTTTGTCCGTGCCGGAGAGGCCGTCCACTACAAGCACCACGGCATCTACGCCTACCGGAAGTCATTTCTTCCTGTTTTTTCAAGTCTGGAAACGGGGATCCTGGAGCGCTGTGAATCGTTGGAACAATTGAGGATTATTGAGAACGGCTACAGAATAAAGGTGGTTGTGAGCGCCCACGATTCAGTGGAGGTTGATACCCGGGAGGAGCTGGAACGGGTAAGGCGGATTCTCTCATCAGCAGGAAGGGGCGAGGAATGAGAATTGTGCGATTCCGGGGGGAAGACGGGGCGGTGTACCGGGGAGTGCTTGACGGTGAGTCGGCGGACAGTGCCCGCATCATCGAGGGGGATCTCTTTTTCAACCCGACATATACCGACAGGGTCGTGCCCATCGCCGGACTGATGGCTCCCCTGTCGCCTGCCATAATCTATGCCGTGGGCCTCAACTACCATCGCCACGCCGACGAAACGGGGGTGTCCCCTCCCGACAGCCTGGTGGTTTTCATGAAAGCCGTCACCAGCATTGTGGGTCACGGCGAACCGGTGCTTCTTCCCCTGGCGGGACCCGATGAAGTGGATTACGAAGCGGAGATGGCTATTGTTATCGGAAAGACGGGGAAAAACATACCCCGCGACAAGGCGGACGACCATATATTCGGATATTGCTGTGCCAATGATATCAGTGCCCGTGACTGGCAGTTGAAAAAACAGAAGGGACAGTGGGTACGGGCCAAGAGCTTCGACACCTTCTGCCCCCTGGGTCCTGCCATAGTAACCGGCGATGACGTGGGTAACCCTGACGCCCTTCGAATATCGACCCGCCTTAACGGACGGACCCTGCAGGATTCCACGACGGCTGACATGATATTCAGCGTACGTGATATCGTATGTGATTTGAGCCGCTCCGTCACGCTGCTGCCGGGAACGGTGATTCTTACGGGAACGCCCGAAGGAGTAGGGTTCGCGCGAAAACCGCCCATTTATCTTGCTCCGGGAGACGAGATTTCTGTCGAGATCGACGGTCTGGGAACGTTGACGAACCCCGTTGCCATGGAGCGTCTGCAGGAAACATGAGTGGAAACACCCATACCGGCCGGGACGTCAGTAGAGGTGGATCTCGCGGTATCCCGATGCGGCAGAATGTGCGCGCCTGGCTGACGACGGCTTACGAAAAGATGGAGCACCACTTCGGAAAGCTTCACTGGTGGCCCGGCGAGACAGCCTTCGAGGTCGCCGTCGGTGCAATTCTCACCCAGAACACGGCCTGGTCCAATGTTGAACGGGCTCTAGAGCGGTTAAAGACCGCCGGCCTCATGGACGAGAACCGGCTTTACGAAACTTCCCTTCCCGAGTTGATTGAGGCAATCCGCCCCGCAGGGTTTTATAATCTCAAGGCAAAACGTCTGGGGGCCTTCCTCGGGTTTCTCCACGAGCGCTATGGCGGTCTGATGGAGAACATGTTCACCGAAGAAACCGACGTTCTTCGGGAGGAGCTTCTCTCTGTCCGGGGGATCGGTCAGGAAACGGCGGACAGCATTCTCCTGTACGGAGACAACAGGCCGCTGTTTGTCGTCGACGCCTATACGCGGCGTATCCTGGAGCGGCACGGAATCCTGAGTCAGTCCTGGTCATACGGCGATATCCAGAAGATGTTCATGGATAATCTCCCTCTTGACGGGACCCTGTACAACCAGTACCACGCGCTTATCGTTTCGACGGGAAAGCACTTTTGCCGTGCGACGGCCCGCTGCGAGGGATGCCCCCTTCAGGGCATGTAACGGGGAAAAATGTTTCACGTGAAACATGATGATCCCGTAAAAAATCAAAAAATGTCTTATTCTTATAGAGAACGGTTGTGTAAAAGCTCCCTGAGGCACGGCGCGCACATCCTGAGGAGAGAGGCATATTTTGGGATACACCGCAGTGACGAAGGAAGGAGCGCAATCAAGCATCCGGCTGTAGTACCGAAGGGATGCCTCCGGTACTATTGTACGAAGCCGTCACGCATGAGAGTCACAGCAGAGTGACGATAATCTCCCGTTTTTGGCGGGGACCGTCAAATTCACAGAGAAAGATGTTCTGCCAGGTGCCCAGCAGAAGGTTTCCCTCCTGTATGGGAATGGTCTCCGAGGGTCCGATAATTCCCGCCTTTATATGGGAGTCTCCATTCCCGTCAATGCGGTCATGAAGCCATGCACCCTGGGGGATCAATTGCCGAAGGCAGCTCAATACGTCAGAGGTAATGTTGGGGTCCCAGTTTTCCTGGATCATGATGGCGGCAGTAGCTCCGGGAACGAACAGGCAGCAGAGCTCCGAGGAGTGATCCGCTTCTCCCACGATCTTCCGGATGGGACCGGTTATGTCCACAAGCTCTTCCCGCTGTGTCGTGGTGACGGTGAAAACAGTTCTCATGGCCCTTCTTTCATTCTCCTTTCTGTTTCAATGATGACGGCATCGAAATGAGTCGAAAATAGCCGGATTCAGAAGAGCCTCGAACAAGTGGCGGGCACATCCTGAGGGATGAGACGTCCGCAGGGTATGCCGCGGTGATGAAGGGTGTGGCTCAACCAGGGGCCGGACTTCTTCTGATGCGGTCACCAATGGTCCTTTCCGGGTCTGAATCTTCCGGCGTTCATGTCAGGTCATGGCACCGTATTTTTTAAGCTTTTTGTGCAGTGTTCTCCGTGTGATGCCAAGCCTGCGCGCCGTTTCACTTTTGTTTCCCCCCGCCGCGTCCAGGGTTTCGAGAATAGCACGTCGCTCCAGCTCTTCCAGGGAAACCGGCGGCGTGGAATCGGAGGAGACAATCCTGTCGGCGCAGGACAACAGGGACAGATCTTCGGTATCGATGAAGTCCTTTCGGGACAGCACAACGGCCCGTTCGATGACATTCATCAGCTCCCTGACATTGCCCGGCCAGGAATGCTTGACCAGCTGGTCCATGGCGCGCGGTGTGAAGCCCTTGATGGGCCGCCGGTTTTTTTCGGCGAAATCATCGAGGAAGCGTTGGGCCAGCAACGGGATGTCCTCACGGCGGTCTCGAAGCCCCGGTACCGTGATCTGGATTACATTGAGACGAAAGAACAGGTCTTCCCGAAGCCGTCCCCGTTCGACTTCTCGCCGGGGGTCCCGATTGGTGGCGGCAATGATTCTCACGTCTACCGGAACCGGTTCATTGCCGCCGACCCTCACGATTTCGCGTTCCTGGAGCACGCGCAGAAGTTTTACCTGCATGGCCTGTGTCATGTCACTCACTTCATCAAGAAACAGGCTTCCTCCGTCGGCATGGCGGAAGGTACCCTCTTTCCGACGGTCCGCTCCCGTAAAGGCTCCCTTTTCGTGGCCGAACAGTTCCGATTCAAGAAGTGTTTCCGTCAGGGCTCCGCAGTTGATTTTGACAAAGGGACCTTCCCGACGGCGGCTGTTGAAATGAATAGCTCCGGCGACGAGTTCCTTGCCCGTTCCCGACTCCCCCGTGATGAGCACGGTGGCGTCCGACGGCGCCACCTGAGATACCGTATCAAGGAGCTCCTTCATGAGAGCGCTTCGCCCTACAATGGACCCGCTGTCGAAATGAGCACCGAGAGTCTGCCTGAGCAGAGTGTTTTCTTCCTTGAGCCGCCGGTGTTCCGTTGCCCTCTCCATGACAATCCGCAGTTCATCGAAATCAAGGGGCTTTGTCAGGTAATCATAGGCCCCTTTTTTTAGGGCATCGACGGCGGATTCCACCGACGAATAAGCCGTCATGATAATAACCGGTATGGAGGGATTCACGGACCGGATTTCAGGAAGGGCTTCGAGACCGGAAAGACGGGCCATGCGGACATCCATGAGGATAAGATCCCAGGGACGCTCGCGGACCAGGCTGATTGCGACATCGCCGTCGTCGGCATCCTCGACGGTATAACCCCACCGTGAAAGTAAGGTTTTGAGCATGGTCCTGTGGGCTCTGTCATCATCGACCACAAGGATCGACCGGTCGTTTTTCATGGTTCATCTCCCCTGTTCGTCCCGGTCGGCGGTGGCTTGGCGGGTATGGTGACCGAGACCGTCGTTCCCTGTCCGGGGGTGCTCTCCACATGGATGTCACCTCCGTGAGCTTCAATGATCTTGTGGACGATTGCCAGGCCGAGTCCCGTTCCGGTGCTCTTTGTCGTATAGTAGGGATCAAAAATTTTCGGCAGGTCGGCGTCTTCGATGCCGCCCCCTGTGTCCGTTACTGAAAGGGTGGTACGGAAATTGCCGTCGCGTACGAGGCGAACCAGCAGCCGACCTCCGGAAGGCATGGAATCCAGGGCGTTGAGATACAGGTTGAGAAGCACCTGGTTCAGGCCGTCGGCGTCGGCTTCAAGGGTATAATCCACCTCCGGAAGATCCCGGTCTATCTCAACGTTCTGTTCCCCGGCCCGGGAAGAAATGGTTTCGAGCGACGTTTTGACCAGGAACGCGGGAGAGACCGGACTCCGCCTTACCCGCAGGGGGCGGGAGAGTTCCAGAAGCTGACCGATAGCACGGTTAAGGCGTTCCACCTCACTGATCATTATGTCGGCGGTCTTTTGATCCTCCGGTACGTCCGGGTAGCGGTCCCGGAAATAGGTCGCGAAGCCTTTGATGGAGCTCAGAGGGTTGCGTATTTCATGGGCCACGCCCGCAGCCATCCTCCCCAGTGAAGCCAGGTGCCGGCTGCGCTCGACTTCCTTCCTGAGGCGCTTGACCTCCGTAAGATCCCGTATGAGGATAGCATGTCCCATGAAAGATTTTTCGTCCATGAGAGTGGTTGCGACGACATCGAGCGGCACTGGGCGGCCGTCGGGTAGAAGACAGGTTATTTCCTCTTCAAAGAATGTCACCGTTTCCTCGAAGCGGTCCAGGACATCCGCCAGCGCCGGGGAAAGAACCGCCCGGACGGGCCGGCCGAGGACATCCGCCGCCGGAATTCTCAGGACCTCCTCGGCGACCTGGTTGAAAGACGTAATGACCGCCGTGCTGTCCGTGGCGATAATACCTATGGGCATGTGTTCCACAAGGTTGTCTGAAAATACTTTTACCCTGGATAGTGATGAGCGGGCCTGCCGGTATCCCTCGGCAACGAGAAGGGAAATAACGCCGGTGAAACCGATCAACAGGAGAATGAGGGCCAACGTCGCGGTCATGCGGAAATCCGCCTTCAGGGCGGATGCGACGGGTTCCCGGTCAAGTCCGATGAATATCATGAGCGCAGGATGCCGTGACGGGTCGCCGCGGAAAACGTCGTCCGGTATGGCACGTTCGAGCGGCGCGGGGATAACCGCCTGTGAAGGGGCAAAGTATCTGAAGACTTCAAAGATTTCTTTCTGTCCCTGATCTTTGAGCGTCCGATAGTACAGGGCTTCCGTCGCGGCGATTTCCCGGAGATCCAGCCCCCTGCCATGGTAGCGCCCGACTTCCTTCGGATTGTTGTGGGCGACGATAGAGCCGTTCAGGTCCGTTATCAGGAGATAGACGATATCGGGCTGTTGTGCCGTTTCAACGAGCAGCGTCTGTATCTGGGAACTCGTGCCGCCTGTTGCCGGGATCCCGGCCCTGGCGCCCGCCTCGAACGATCTGATAAGGGCGGCTCCTTTTTCAGCGAGAAGCCGTGTCATGGCGTCTTTCTGTTTTTCTATGCTGTACAAGGCCATGAAAATCACGATGGGGACCAGGATGATCACCGTCCCTATGACGATCCAGGGAGAGAGCATGATCCAGGAGCGCCTGACCGATGCGGCGGGAGCTGCTTTTTTGCTGTTCTTCATTAACCCCGAACCCTGAAGCATAGTAACAAGTCGTACAATGTCCGATAAAGGACGGCTTTGGAAAAAGCTCCTTGAGGCACGGCGCGCACATCCCGAGGAATGAAGCGTATTGTGGAATAAGCCGCGGTGACGAAAGAGAAAGCGCAGCAAAGCCTCCGGTACCTTCTGCAAGGCCGCCCTCTATCGGACGTTGTACGACTTCTCAATACCATACACGACTTCGTCAATCCTGCGTGATTACAACCGGCTGCTTCCTGTTTATGGTGCAAAGCCGATGCCGATTGACCTGTCGATGCCGGCAGAACAGTCAATCGGCAGGTGATCACATCCAGCGGGTCGATCCTGCTGTATATAGAGTAGCCAATCGTATACCACAAATGGATACAAAATAACCAGGCAATCCGTGTCATCCGGCAGAGGTGTCTGCGTATTGCTCGCTCAGATCCTTGTAATAGCGTAAGAATAGGCGATACACGTGACCGCGGCACGCCCTTTGCGTACCTTGAAAGGAAAGGGAATATAGAAAATGCTGCGAAGGAGGTAAGAATGGACCTGTTACAACAACGCAGGAAAGGCCGGTTTGTGCAATCTGTGATTCCCGGAGTCGTCGGTCTTGCGATTCTCGTCGCTCTGACGGTGACGGCACCGGCCGGAGACGCCGTTGCCCGGGAAGCCAAGTCCGGTGCCGTATCGGTTCCGGCCCCGGTGGTTGCCTATGTGCCGTCTTCTTTTACGGATCTTGCGGAACATCTCAAGCCCGGTGTCGTCAACATCAGAACCACGAAGATTGTCAGCGGCGGGGACATGTATCCTTTCGGAACGCCCTTCCGGGGATCCCCTTTTGATCGGTTTTTCGGCGGAGAGGATTTTTTCAAGCGGTTTTTCGGAGACCGTCCCGGCAGAGAATACCGTCAAAGAAGTCTCGGTTCCGGCTTTGTCATCAGCAGCGACGGCTATATATTCACCAACAACCATGTTATTGAACGGGCCGAGGAGATACTGGTTCGCCTGTCCGATGGAAATGAATACCGGGCTACGGTGAAGGGCAGTGACAGAAACACGGATATAGCCCTGCTGAAAATCGAAGCCGACGGGGATCTTCCCGTGGTGACGCTGGGCACATCGTCGGAACTCCGCGTGGGTGAGTGGGTCATGGCTATCGGGAACCCCTTCGGCCTGTCTCAGACGGTGACAGTGGGTATCGTGAGTGCCACCGGGCGAGTCATCGGGGCGGGTCCCTATGACGATTTTATTCAGACCGATGCCTCGATCAATCCCGGAAACAGCGGCGGTCCACTTTTTAACATGGCCGGAGAGGTTGTCGGGATCAATACGGCTATCGTGGCTCAGGGACAGGGAATCGGTTTTGCCATTCCCATCGATATGGCGAAGGAGATTCTTCCCGCCCTGAAAAAAGAGGGACGGGTGACCCGGGGGTGGCTCGGTATTTCCGTTCAGGATGTGACTGCCGAGATTTCAGAAAGCCTGGGCCTGAAGTCGACGGAGGGCGTCCTGGTGGCGCATGCCTTTGAAGGGGATCCCGCCGCGGCCGCGGGTATTAAGAGCGGTGACGTCATTGTTTCCATAGACGGCAGACCCATCAAGGATACCCAGGAGCTTCTCCGCGTTGTCGCGTCGATTCCCGTGGGAACCAAGGTACCCCTTGGCGTCATCCGCCAGGGCGTTGAGAAAAAATTTACGGTCACCGTCAAGGAGCGTCCCGATCCGGACGCCATGGCCTTTACAGAAAGGAGTGAAGATCGGTTCGGCATGACGGTTCAACCCATAACAGCCGACATGGCACAGCATTTCGGTTTGACCGATACGTCGGGAGTTATTATCACCGCCGTGGATCCCGCGGGAAAGGCCGCCGAGGCCGGCATACGGACCGCGGATATCATTGTGTCCGTAAACAATGCCCGGATTGATTCCATACAGGATTATCATGAGGCTCTGACCAGGGCCGACGAACACAAGAGCCTCCTCCTTCTGATAAAGCGGGATGACACGCGTTTTTTTGTGGTTATAAAACCCTGACGGACGGGGGAAGACGAAAGTATCTTTCCCATGCCGCGTACTGAGAACTGCCCATCAAAAAGGCCTTTCGGCATCAGTTGCCGAAAGGCCTTTTTGTACACGTAAGATCGATGTTATTTTATTTTTTCCTGAAGCTGTTTGCCGGGCTTGAATTTCACGACCTTTTTCGCCTTAATCTTGATTTCTTTGCCCGTCTGGGGGTTGCGGCCCATTCTGGCTTTTCTCTTCACTACCGAGAATGTACCAAAACCAACAAGTCCGATTTTTCCATTTTTCTTGAGTTCCGTCTGAACGTTCTTTACGTACGACTCAAGAACTTTGCCGGCGACGGCCTTGGTTACATCCGCGTCCTTCGCCATGGCTGTGATCAACTCAGCCTTTGTCATGATCCCTGTCCCCCTTTCGCTGTGTAGTGTTATGCCGACAATCGACGATCCTCCCCCGCGGGATTGAAGGTCGATATCATCGTGTATCTCCGGGGCCGTTTTCTTGCAACCCCCTGTCTCCGGAAAGACAGTCACAACAGCATTTCCGCTACTCCTAACACAAAGAAAGTCAACAATCAACAAAAAAGTAGCTATCCTGGGGTAAAAATCACCCCTTTCTTCCAAGGTTTGCACAGATCGACCGCGCTGAAAAAGGCTGATCCCTGTGCCGGAAAGACGAAAAAGCCGCAGAAGTCGAGGCATGCTCCGTGGTATGCCAATATAATCAAATAGATAGACTCTTCGTTTGACAGGGAGGCGGAAGGAACGGTACCATGCACCACGGGTGAAGATTGACGGCTTCGTACGATGGTACCGGAGGCTCGATTGCGCTCTTTCCTTCGTCGCTGCGGCGTACCTCGCAGTACGCTTCATTCCTCAGGATGTGCACGCCGTGTCTCAAGGAGCTTTTTACAAGACCGTCCTCTCCCGGATGTGTTTCGACTTTGTATGAGTTCGTCAAGAATACCGCCGCGCAAGCGGCTGCATCGAGGAGGTGAAATCACCATGGGTCTTCGCGATTTCGGCGTGTACGATATCATTCGCAGGAACGCCCTGGTCTGCTCCGGGCGTGACGCCCTGGTATTCAGGAATAAACGGATAACTCACGGGGAATACAAGGAGTGTTGTGACCGCTGCGCCGCGGGACTTGTCAGGGCCGGGGTCGGCAGGGGAGACCGTCTGGCCGTGATCGCCGGCAACAGCGACGAATATGTCATACTCTACGGGGCCGCTGCAGGAATAGGCGCCATCGTACTTCCCGTAAATTGGCGTTTTCAAAGAGACGAAATACAGTATGTGCTTCAGGACTGTACGCCCACGCTACTTTTCACCGGGAGCGAATACCGTCAGGTTGCCCGTGACGCGTCGCGGGCTGTCCCTTCCATCAGAGCCCTGTATACCATAGGTCCCCGGGACGAAAAAGACGATCTTCCCCCCTTTCAGGAACTCTTGAGCGATGAAGCGGACACTGCGGAGCGGGATGTTTCAGGGGAAACGGGCTACGTGATCATGCATACCGCCGCCGTTGACGGAAGGCCCCGGGGTGCCCTGCTCAGCCAAAGAAACGTCATCGCCATCACGACCCAGGCCCTGGCTGAACAGAACCGTGACGAGACGGCGAGTCATCTATGTATTCTGCCTCTCTTCCATATCGCCGCCCTGGCCTCGGTCCTGACGGTTCTCCATTGCGGAGGAAAGAATGTCATCATGGAGCGCTTTGATCCGGTTCAGGCCCTGCGACTGATCGAATCGGAGCGCGTTGCCGGTTTCGGGTCCTTTGCCCCCATTCTCACCATGCTCCTTGAGGAGCAGGAGAGGAATCCCCGTGACCTTTCAAGCCTGAGGGCCATAGGCGGTCTGGAAGATCCCGGATCAATCGACCGCTTTCTCGAGCATGCCTCGCATGCCTCGTTCTTCAGCGCCTATGGCCAGACAGAGGCAATGGCCGTGACCGGGTGCAACAGGGCAGAACGGCCGGGGAGCGCCGGTCGCCCGTCCCTTCTTACACGCGTCGCTCTCTTCGATGACTATGACCGGGACGTGTCCCCGGGCGAAACGGGGGAAATTTGTGTCCGTTCACCCACAGTGTTCCAGGGATACTGGGGACGTGAGGAAGAAACGGCGCAGACCTTCAGAAGCGGCTGGCACCATACGGGCGACATCGGCCGCTTTGATAGCGACGGGTATCTCTGGTATGTAAAGCGCAAGTCTCATAAAGAACTGATAAAGCCGGGGGGAGAAAACGTGTATCCCGCTGAAGTCGAGCTGGCCCTGATGAGCCATGGAAGTCTCGTCGAGGTGTGCGTTATCGGCGTTCCGGACAGAACCTGGGGCGAAGCGGTGAAAGCCGTCTGTGTCCTCAAGCCGGGTGCTGTGACCACGCCCCGGGAATTGATTGATCATGTGGCGTCTAGAATCGCCCGCTACAAGAAGCCCGGGGACATTATTTTTGTTGATGCCCTGCCCAGGACGGAAGCGGGAGAAATCGACAGGGAGCAGGTCAAGAGGGATCACGGGGGGGAGTATTGACTGAGCCCATCGGCGACTCCTGCGGGAATGAACGCCCCGTCTAGACAGTCAGCGCTTTTTCACCAGGAAGTAGAGTGTTCCGTATTCTTTCATGTATCCCGCCATGAGGCCTGCCTCGTCGCCGGTTCCAAAGAAAAGATCCACCCTCCCGGGGCCCTTGATGGCACCACCGGCGTCCTGGTTCAGAACGAGCCGCGAAAAGGGTACCCAGGCGTCGATACGCCCCGCCCTGTTGATGACCGGTTTCTTCAATGTTACGAGGGCGAGACCCCCTCGGGGGAAAAGCGCGGGATCCGTGGCTATGGTGCGGCCCGCCGTTATGGTGACATCGAGAGCACCCCGGGGACCGTCGTCGACAACTCTGAAGAAAATGTAGCTTTCATTATGGGCCATCAACGTCATCATATCGTTCGATGAGCGAAGGTAGTCCCTGATACCCTGGAGCGATACGGCGGCCAGAGTCAGAACTCCTTGCCGGGCGAGATGCCGCCCCAGACTCCGGTAGGCGCGCCCATTGGCCTGGTCGTAGCTGACCTGGATCACTTCCCCGCCGTCGAGGACGATGGTTCCGGAACCTTGGATATGCATGAAAAAGAGGTCCACGGGGTCGTCGGTCCAGACGATTTCCAGTTCACGACCTTCGAGGCGGCCTTCAATATCGATTTCCCCCCGTGTGAAATAGGGGAGGACAGTTCCTTCTTCAATGCGGGCGATAATCCGTTCACCCTCATACTTGCTGTGGAATCGGCCCAGGTGAATCACCCTGTGATCATCAGGCGTGCGGTAAATGGGATAGCGATAGACATCGGTTTTTTCGCGGGATCCCCTGAGAATGGGTTCGTAGTAGCCCGTGAAGAGGACGCTTCCGTCACCGCCCTGCCCCAGGCTCTGGTAAAGGTCGAAGGTTTCCCGCAGGCGATGCCGCAATTCCGTCGGTGTGGGGTCCGATTCCAGCATGTTCCGAAGCAGGAGAAGAGAATCTTTCATCTCCTCGAGACTGTAGGTTGCGTCGCCCATGCGAAAAATCCGGTCCTCCGGAAGGCGGTTGTAATATATAAGAGAACGATCGATGGCGGTCCTGAGAGAATCCCCGCCCATATCGTCCGTGAAATCGGGCCACCGGTCTTCGTCAACGAGAACAAGGTGACTCCGTTCGGGTTCATCGATATGAGGTAGAGGAGCCGGCTTTGTCGCGCAGCCGACCACGATGATGAGAGCGAGGAAGAGCCCCGACAGAACGGGGACCCGGAACGTCCGTGTTCCTCCTCGCGCGCCGTCTCTGTAGTTCCCCGGAATCTTCACACCGCCTCCTTCATGGCTCTATGATCAGAGGAATTTCATCGCAATAATCAGGATATTTCGGGCACTTGATGCATTCCGTCCATATTTTTTCCGGGAGGGCGGTCTTCTCCACATCGACAAATCCGATACGCTTGAAAAAGTGTTCCTGATTAGTCAGGGTGAAGACACGGTAGAGGTCCAGGGTAATGGCGTCGGACACACAGGCTTCTACCAGCTTTGTGGCGATGCCGCGCCGCCGGTATTCGGGAAGTACAAAGAGGGACCTGACTTCGGCCAGGTTTTCCCAGAAAATATGCATGGCGCACACGCCGACGACGGTTGAACCATCGTCAGGACAATAAACAAAATAATCACGCAGGTAACCGTAAAGCTCCATAAGCGATCGAGGCAGCATTTCGCCGCGAATGGCCGATTCGTTGATCATTTTGTGAATATCTTTGACGTCACTGATTTTTGCTTTACGAAGCATGTACCTGATTCCTCTCTTATCCTTCCCGGGATGCCCGGTGCATCATTTCCCGGGCGTGTTTCCGTGTTGTGTCTGTCAGTTCGACGCCACCCAGCATGCGGGCTATTTCTTCGACGCGCTCGCCTTCGCTGATCTTTCGTACCCCCGCCATTGTCCGGCCTTTTGCAACGTCCTTGGTTACCAGGAAGTGCGTCTCGGCAAAACTGGCTATCTGGGGAAGATGGGTTATGCAGACCACCTGGTGGCGCCGTGCTATGTCCCGGAGCTTGGCGCCGACCATCTCCGCCGCCGCCCCACCGATCCCGCTGTCCACTTCGTCGAAGATGACTGTTTCGGCCGAAGCGTTATGGACAAGTACTTTTTTAAGCGCCAGAACGATACGGGACAACTCGCCCCCGGAAGCGACGCGATGCAGCGGTTTGAGACTTTCTCCCCTGTTGGCGGAGAGATGAAACTCCACCAGGTCGAATCCTTTCCCGTGAAGCGGCGGTATGTCACCTTCAGGCCCCGTGTCGTCAGAGAAGACAACGGCAAAGATGGTGCCCGGCATGCGAAGATCTTTCAATTCGGTCATGACGACCTGCTCCAGGGTTCGGGCCGCTTTTTTCCGCTTGTCCGAAAGGGTCCGCGCCAATCCCCGGAGGACCTCTTTCTTTTCGCCCAGAGCAGTCGTTGCGGCTTCGATGGTTTCTTCCAGGTGCTCCATGGTCGCCAGCTCACGGGACAGGCTCTCCTTTTTTTCCAGGGCCGCCTCCAGAGATCCCCCGTATTTACGCTTGAGTATGCCCAGGAGTTCCAGGCGGTCATCGATTTCCTCAAGCCGGCGGGGATCATGGATGATGCCGCCCAGGTAATTGCGCAGGTTCAGGGCCGCGTCCTCGAGGCTGAAATAGATGGAGGCCAGGATTTCTTTGCTCAGTGGAAGTCCCGGGTCCAGGGCCTTGATTTCGGCCACCATGCTCCGGATCCGGTCCAGCTTTTCCAGTGCGGACCCTTCGTTTCCGTAGAGGTTTCCATAGGCGTCCTCGGAAAGTTCCCGCAGTTTCCGGGCATTGGCGAGGATCCTTTTCTCATCAGCCAGTTGAAGGTCCTCGCCGCTCACGGGAGCGATCGTCACTATTTCATCGATCTGGAACCGGATCAGTTCTTCCCGCTGGAACCGGTCCCGGGCGGCGGCTTTCATGGACGCGAGTTCCTCTTCCATGGAGCGATATGTATTGAAATGACAGGAATATTCCGCTCTCTCCTCCATCAATTCTCCGAACTCGTCGAGGATATCGATGTGGCTGTCCCGCTGGAGCAGGACCTGGTGTTCGTGCTGGCCGCAGATATTCACCAGGGTCTCGGTGATTGTCGCAAGCATGCTCACCGTGGCGAGCCTCCCGTTTACCAGAATCCTGTTCCTGCCGGAGCGGCTGAGCATTCTCTTGATGACCAGGTCGTCATCGTCATACATGTCAAGTTCTGTCAGCACGTTTCGTGCCGCCTCGTTGGCGCTGATATCGAACTGGGCCTCCACCACGGCCGAATCCGCCGAAGACCGTATCAGGTCACTGGAAGCGCGGTCTCCCAGAAGGATGCTCACTGCCCCCACGATGATCGATTTTCCCGCGCCCGTCTCCCCTGAGAGGACGGTCATGCCGTTCGGGAATGACAGGTGCAGGGAGTCGATGATGGCAAAATTTTCGATGTACAGTTCATTCAGCATCGCGTTCAGGGTATGCCGCCCCATCCAAGTTTTCCGCGCAACACCTGCATGTAGTCGCGGTTAGGTGAATCAAACAGTTCAACGGAGTGTTCCGACTTTTTGATTGTCACCGTCTCGCCGGACGCTATGACCAGGGAATCCTGGCCGTCCAGGGTGACCGTCGCCCCTTCCTCACGGGAAAACAGCATCACCGTTACCTTCGATTCGGGAGGTACCACGATGGGTCTGTTTGTCAGGGTATGGGGGCAGATGGGCGTGATGATCATTGAATCGAGTTCCGGGAAAACAATGGGCCCTCCCGTGGAAAGAGAGTATGCCGTTGATCCCGTCGGGGTGGAAATGATCAGGCCGTCGGCCTTGAAGGTCGCCAGGTACCGGTCGTCCACGAACGTTTCCAGGTTCACCATGCGTGAGAGATTGCCACGGTTTATGACGGCGTCATTGAGGACTGAAAAATGGTGGTCCCTGATTTCGGCGTCCAGCATCATGCGTCTGGATAGTTCATAGTCGCCCGCGAGAATACGCTCCAGGGTGTCGAACATTTCATGGAGGTTCACCACGGTCATGAAGCCGAAGGCCCCCAGGTTGATTCCCAGGAGGGGGACATTGTGTCCCTGCACGATGCGGGCTGCCCGCAACAGCGTTCCATCGCCGCCGAAGACGACGATCATATCAGAGAGACCGGGAAGCTTCGCCGGGGGAACACTCTCTTTGTCCAGAATCCTGGCAAGCTCTTCTTCGTAGGCCACCCTGATCCCCCTTTGTGTGAGCCAGGTTCCCAGCTTCAGCGAATCGGCGGCGGCGCTGTTCTTTCCCGTGTTGGCTATGATTCCCACCCGCTTGACATTCATTTTCTCTCCCCACGGTACACTTCATTCCCGATGGTCCCGTAAAAAGTCCAAATGTTCCAAAAGCAACTTTGTAACTCACCGGAAATATTGAGATCGGTTTTCAAAATTCGCTATTTTTCGACTCTTACGAGGGTGTCATTCCTTTACGGCCGAGAAGGGTACCTTCCCGTGATATTCCGTCTACCGGTTGGATCCTGCCTCGGGGGAACGAAAAATTTCTATCACAAAACAGAAGTGCTGTCTATTCGCAAATCCCCTCCGTCTCGGCAATTGACTTGACAAGACCGGAAGCGATGGGATAGCTTCCTTTGCTCAGGCTGGGGGAACCGGCAACCGCATTTCACACAGGTTCAGGTACTCCCGCCGGACCGCACGAATAACAGCGAGGACAGCGTGCCATGGGTTTTTTACAGGGAACGGCAACGTTCCGACGATATCGAGTCGTGGGGGAACTGCCCTCCGACTTCAGCACCTTTCTGGACAGGCAGATCAAACTTCACGCGTTCAGAGGGCTTCCCGCCGGACCGGAAGACAAAAGCCTGGGCTGGACGCGTATCGATAATGTTCTCGATACTGATTTCGAATACGCCGGTTACCTGTATGGTGAGTACATTCTCTTCTCGCTCCGGATCGACCGGAAAATACTGCCCCCTTCCCTGGTTCGCGTCAAAACCATGGAGGCGGAGCAGCACTGCCTCAGAGAAAAGGGACTCAAAAGACTCTTTCGAGAACAGCGCCTCGAAATAAAGGAAACCATACGGGGAAACCTCCTTCAGACAGCCCAGCCCGTTCCTTCTTTTTACGAGGTCTGCTGGAACGCTTACGGCGGTTGGCTTCTGTTCGGCTCCCTTTCGGAGAAGGTGGCCGAAGAGTTCGAGGATCTCTTCAAGCGTACTTTTTCGCTGAAGCTCCTTCCCTTCCTTCCATGGGATCCGGTTTTCCTCGATGACGCCGTTGTCCGTTCACTGGCGGCACTCAGGCAGGAAGGAGGCCGCGCCTGATGATTTCCAGCACTCCGGAAGAAAACAGCCCCAGGAATACGGATCACCGTGATCTGGCTTTTTTGGGCAGGGAATTTCTTACCTGGCTCTGGTTCAAGAGCGAAGAGCGCAACGGGGCGATCGCTCTTCCGAATTCCGGCGATGTGCACATACTGTTTCTTCGGAGAATCGTCCTGGAATCAGGCCGGGGAGAATACTCTGAAACCGTTGTCTGCAGCGGACTCCATGCCGATCTTTCCGAAGGCAGGGAGGCGCTGAGGACCGGCAAGAAAGTAAAAGAAGCCCGCATCAGGATGGGAATCGGCAACGACGAATGGGAATTCACATTCAAGGCCGACGGGTTTCACTTTCAGTCCATGAAAATGCCGTCGGGTTTTGAGAGTGTCGACGACGAAGTAGAACAGGAAAGTAATATCCTGGACCGGGTAGGTTCCATGGACCTGGTCGTGACCACCATGGAACGACTCTTCCTGTCTTTTGTTGAACTCAGGCGGTCCGATGCCTGGTTATCTCTGGAAGTTCCTCGAATAAAAAAATGGATTGCCCGCTGACCGCGATCCCTTTCCCATGAAGACCGACGGAAGTCCACGTCAATGCTGTTGACAACAACAGTCAGATCAAGTATTTATATGCCGTAATCGGAGGGGAGGACATGAACGGGAACACGTTCTTCAATCTGTACCGCCATGGGTTCTTTCGGGCCGCTCTCTGCGTGCCCGAAGTGCGTGTTGCCGATCCGGCCTTCAACGGAGCCGCCTCGGTGATGCTCGCCCGCCGGGCAGCCGGAGAGGGGGCGTTGCTGGCGCTGTTCCCCGAACTGGGGCTTTCGGCCTATTCGAACGAGGATCTTTTCCATCAGGAAGCGCTCCTTACCGAAACAGTTGCCGTTCTGCACCGTACCATGGAAGAAACGGCAGACCTGAACCTGGTGCTTGTCCTGGGAGCGCCCCTTAAAATTGACAGCCTTCTTTTCAATTGCGCCATAGTTCTCTACCGGGGAAACATCCTGGGCGTGGCCGTGAAATCGTACCTTCCGAACTACAGGGAATATTACGAAGCGCGCCAGTTCTCGCCGGCCGGAGGGGCCCTGTCGGCATCGATCACGCTGTGCGGCCGGCAGGACATTCCCTTCGGTGCCGACCTGCTTTTCAATGTTTCAAATATCCCGAATTTTACCATGTTCATTGAAATCGGCGAGGATCTCCGGGTGCCTGTGTCTCCTTCGAATGTGGCGGCCCTGGCGGGCGCCACGATTCTTGGCAACCTGTCAGCATCGAATATCACCGCGGGGAAATCCGAGCTTCATCACACCCTGGTAGCGGGCCAGTCAGCCCGTTGCATCGCCGCCTACCTTTGCACGGCCGCGGGGTATGGAGAATCGACGACGGACATGGCCTGGGACGGTCACGGGATCATCTACGAGAACGGGACGTTCCTGGCCGGGACAGGGCGCTTTTCCCGGGAAGCCCATGTAGTCTGCGCTGATATAGACCTGGACCGGTTGTCGCAGGACCGGATGCGGACCAACAGCTTTGCCGCAGGCAGGAACACCTGGCGGGACCATACCCGTCGTTTCAGAACGATTTCCTTCGACGTGGACATTCCGTCGGGACCCATGACGTTGTCCCGCGAGTATTCCCGGTTCCCCTACATTCCACTGGAACCGGAAAAGAGAGACATCCGCTGTCATGAGATATTCAATATTCAAACCCACAGCCTGGCGAAACGGCTTGAAGCGTCGGGCATCGAAAACCTGGTGATAGGTGTGTCCGGGGGACTTGACTCCAGCCACGCCCTGATCGTGGCGGCCCGCACCATGGATCTGCTGCACCGGCCCCGGTCCAATATCAAGGCCTACACCATGCCGGGATTCGCCACGTCACAAAAGACCTACGAAAATTCCCTGCGTCTCATGGAGTCCCTGGGTGTCGAGGCACAGGAAATCGATATCAGGCCCAGCTGTCTCCAGATGATGAAAGACATCGGCCATCCCTTCGCGGACGGCACAAAAATCTATGATACCGTCTTTGAAAACATTCAGGCCGGGGAGCGGACATCCCATCTGTTCAGAATAGCCAACCTCCGCGGAGGGCTGGTGGTTGGAACGGCTGACATGAGTGAGCTGGCGTTGGGCTGGAGTACGTATGGGGTTGGAGACCACATGGCGCACTACAACGTGAACGCCGGCATTCCCAAGACACTCATGATCCACCTGGTCCGCTGGGTAGCGGGTTCAAACCGGTTCGGGCCGGATACGGCGGTGATACTTGAAGAAATTCTTGAAACGGGCATCAGTCCCGAACTGGTTCCGGGCTCCGCCGGGCAGGAGCCGTCACAGATGACGGAGGCCGTTGTGGGTCCCTATGAACTTCAGGATTTCAATACCTTTTACATAACCCGCTTCGGCTACCTTCCCACAAAGGTGGCTTTTATGGCCTATTGCGCCTGGCGTGACAGGAACAGGGGATCATGGCCGGATATCCCTGAACACCGGAGAAACGAGTACTCCATCGGGGAAATCAAAGCCTGGCTTCTGGTGTATCTGAACCGTTTTTTCAAGACGAGCCAGTTCAAGCGGACCTGCGTACCCAACAGTCCCAAGACGCATTCCGGGGGGTCCCTGTCACCCCGGGGTGATTACCGTGCTCCCAGTGACAGTGAAGCCGCAGTCTGGTTGGACAATGCCGCTCTGATACCCGAAACCGATGACGAACAGGTGCAATGAGACGAAAAAGTTTCGATAATTTTGACGCCACGGAACTGTACTGTTCCCGGTGCCGCCGTTCCGTTCCCGTGAGAAAGAACCTGCTCCTTGTTCTGCCCCAGGGGGACAAGTACGACTACAGGTGCGTATTCTGTGGAATGTCGGTGGGAGAGCGGCAGGACAGCGACGGTGGCGGGCTGAACATCATCTTTGACGGATGAGGCCCGATCCCGCCTGTCGTTCCATAGTTCTTGAAGCGGCTACGGGACATGGTATACTTGACAGACTCGTACAACGTCGAAAAATGTCCGATGTATAACGCGTTACTTGATCATGCCGAGGAGGGATACAACATGCCGATCTATGACTACCATTGCGGGAAATGCAAGAAAGAATTTACCGTGACCAGAAGCATCAGTGATCGTGACAAGGGGGTGCCCGCCTGTCCAAAATGCAAGGGAAAGCGTCAGGTTTCCCAGCTTGTATCGAACTTTACGGCGATTACGAGCAGAAAGAGCTGATGCTTCCGTTCCGTACCAGGGACTCGAATCGGCGGAGTCAGCCTTTGCTCCGGGTTTTTCTCAGTTTGTCCGCCAGCGTTCCGAATCCCGAAGAATCGGCACTGTCCCGATAGACAACCTCTCCCTCGGCACCGACGCCGGTCCCGTCAAGGTAATCGCCCAGCATGCCCCGGCTGTGAATGTCGTCGTGGCAGTGCACGCATAAATTTTCCCAGTTGCTGCCGTCGGCGGGGTTGTTGTGGTGGTTTCCGTCTTTGTGGTGCACCGTCAGAAGCCTGCGGTCTCTCTGTTCGAAGGACCTGCCGCACCGGGCGCAGACAAGACCGTGGATGGACAGGGACTGTTCCCGGTAATCCGAACCACCGGTTTTTCTGGCGTTTTCCTTCAGTTCCCGGATGACCTCGTCCAGCGGACGTTTGTTTGTGTCTCCTCTTCCCGCGGGACGGAGACGGCTTCCCCTTTTTCCGGGGCCAAAACATTTTCCGGCCACGACAGATTCTCCTTTTAAAACCAAATCATTTCCGGTGCCGATGGGTCATACGACACCCTGGTCAAGCATGGCTCCGGCAACCTTGACGAATCCCGCTATATTGGAACCGTCCACATAGTTGCCCGGCGTGCCGTATGTTTCGGCGGCATCCAGGCAGGATTTGTGAATGGCGGTCATGATCCGCCGGAGGTAGTTGTCGACCTCTTCCCGGGACCAGCTCAGACGGAGGCTGTTTTGAGTCATTTCGAGCCCCGACACGGAAACACCTCCCGCGTTGGCCGCCTTGCCCGGCCCGTAGAGAATCCTGTTTTCCACAAACAGATCAACTCCGCCGGGGACGGTGGGCATATTCGCTCCCTCGCTGACGAGATAGACGCCGTTATTGAGAAGATTTCGGGCGTCTTGGGCGTTGATTTCGTTTTGCGTGGCGCAGGGGAACGCGCAGTGGGCCCTGTGGTTCCAGAGAGGGTTGAAGCCGGAAGTTCCGTCGTGGGGGGTATAGACCGCCTCGGGGTAGCGCCGGGCATACTCCCTGATGCGACCCCGTTCCACGTTTTTCAGGCGCATTACAAAGTCCAGCTTCGCCCGGTCGATACCGGCCTCGTCGTAGATGTATCCCGACGAATCGGACAGAGTGACAGCCTTTGCTCCAAGAGTGATGAGTTTTTCTACAGTGTACTGTGCCACATTGCCGGAACCGGATACCAGGCACACCTTTCCCTCCAGGGTCTCGTTGCGTGTTGCCAGCATTTCTGCGGCGAAATAGACGACCCCGTATCCCGTTGCTTCAGGACGGATCAGGCTGCCGCCCCATTCGACGCGTTTGCCTGTGAGAACGCCGGTGAACTCGTTTCTCAATTTTCTGTAAGTCCCGAAAAGGTAGCCGATTTCCCGGGCCCCTACGCCGATATCACCGGACGGGACGTCCGTATTGGCTCCCAGGTGTCGAAACAGTTCGTTCATGAAACTCTGGCAGAATCGCATGACTTCAAGGTCTGATTTTCCCTTGGGGTCGAAATTTGAGCCTCCTTTACCGCCGCCCATGGGAAGGGTAGTGAGGGCATTTTTAAAGACCTGTTCGAAGGCGAGGAACTTGAGAATGCTCGCGTTGACAGTGGGATGAAACCGGAATCCTCCTTTGTAGGGTCCGATGGCACCGTTCATCTGGATGCGGTAACCGCGGTTTACCCGCACCTCTCCCCGGTCATCGATCCAGGGAACGCGGAATATGATCATCCGCTCCGGCTCAACCATCCGTTCCAGTATCCTGGCCTTGCGATATTCGGGATGCCGTTCCAGGACAGGCTGAACCGACTCGACAAGTTCTGTGACGGCTTGTAAAAATTCAATTTCTCCCGGGTTACATTCTTCGCACATTTTAATGAAATCAAGCATTGTTCCCCCCACTCCCCCTCGTGTGCCTGATCAGCGTCGGGGCGCCTGATTGCGCCGGCAACAGAAATTAACTATTGAAACTATCACAGGAAACAAAACCCGGTCAACACTTTGTTTCGTGCCGGCGTTCCATCGCGTCGTTTCTTCCCGGTCCCTCGCGGAGCGCATTGACTCACCTGTCATTCCTGTGGTAACGGATGTGCTGTCGGAAAGGGGCGACCTGCCGTGCCGCGCTTTATTATTCCCCCGGACAGCGTGACGGGGCGCTTCACGCGGCCGGTTTTGATCCGAAGAGTCAGCCGGTACCCGGCATCAGGGGGTAAGGGAGAAAAGTCATGATCTTGGGGATCGATGTGGGTGGAACGCATACCGATGCCGTCCTCATCAAGGGCAGGACGATTCTCCACAAGGTGAAGGTTCTCACCGACCGGGAGGATATCGGTCGTTCTCTTGTTCACGCGGCCACCCTGATTATCGACGCCGCGCAACCGGCACGCCTGGAGCGAGCGGTCCTCAGCACCACCATATCGACGAACGCGATCGTGGAAAACACAATAAGTCCCGTGGCCATGATTCTGGCTCATGGTCCCGGGATCCCGCCGTCGCTTCTTGCCGTCGGCGAGCACAGCCGGTTCATTTCCGGCTACGTGAACCACCGGGGTATTTCCGTGGTTCCCGTCGACCGGAGCGAGGTGGAAAGCATCGTTTGTGATCTTCAAGAGCAGGGGATCCACCATGTCGGCATTGTGGGCAAGTTTTCTCCCCGGAACCCGGGAATTGAGCTTGACATAGAGGCAATCGCGGGATCGGGATTCAAGCACGTGTCCCTTGGTCACCGCATGTCGGGAAATCTCAACTATCCCCGCCGGATCGCCACAACCTTCCTGAATGCGGCCGTCTGGAACATCTGTCGGGAGTTTATATCCATAATCACCGCTTCTGTCGGCCGTTTCGCAAGGAAGTTTCCTCTGTATATTCTGAAAGCGGACGGGGGTACCCTTGACATACACCAATCGTTGCATTACCCGGTACAGACGATCCTGTCCGGTCCCGCCGCGAGCATCATGGGAATTCTCAGCCTTTCGGAGTGCCGGGACGATGCCGTTGCCCTTGATATCGGCGGCACTACGACAGACATTGCCCTCCTTGCCGACGGTGTTCCTCTCCTGGAACCTCAAGGCGTCACCATCGCGAACCACAAAACGCTCATTCGAGGGCTTCGAACGCGGTCCATAGGTGTCGGTGGAGACAGTGCCGTCGTCTATGAACAGGGAACGTTCGTCATTGGTCCGGAACGGCTCGGACCTGCCGCCGCTTTCGGAGGCCCCGGTCCGACTCCCACGGACGCGATGATCGTTTTGGGTCTTGTTTCCAGAGGCGACAGAATGAAGGCCGTGGATGCCCTTCGCCCCCTGGCCGAAAAAGCGGGATGTTCTGTGGAGAAAACAGCTGAAGGAATCTTTGACGGAGCCTGCAGGAAGATTGCCGTTGCTGCGACCGAAATGATAGGTGCCGTTAATAATCAGCCCGTATACACTGTTCATGAGCTCCTGGAGGGCCGGATTCTGGCACCGAAAGTGCTTTATGTCGCAGGCGGGCCCGCGGCAGCCATGGCACCGCGTATCGGAGCCTTAATCAGCTGTACCGCCGTCGTTCCCCCCGATGCCGAGGTGGCCAATGCCGTCGGAGCCGCACTGGCTCGAACCACGACGGAGTTGACGCTGCTGGCGGATACGGAAAAAAGAATCCTGACGATCGTGGAGGAGGGCATCCGGCGTTCCATACCGGCAGATTTCAGCAGGGAGGAGGCACGTTCCCTGTGCCTGGACCATCTGAAAAAGAGAGCCATGGCCATGGGTGCCCGCAAAGAGGACCTTGTGATGGAGATTACGGAAGACCAGTCTTTTAACATGATTCGCGGATTTGTCACCACGGGCCGCAACATACGGATACGGGCCCAGATAAAACCGGGACTCATTGCAAGTGTCGAGCAAAGGAGGAGCTCATGAACAGGGCCGGGAGAACGGGGCTCGTTTTTTTCCCCGCCCTTGACTGGGCCATATCGCCCACCCACCCGGAACGGGAGGAACGACTCCTCTACACGCAGGACCAGGTCTTTGAAGAGGGCCTGCTGGATCTTGAGAACATAACGGAATATAAACCGGGGATTGCGACGGTCAATGACATCAACAGGGTGCATATCTGTGTGCCCGACTCTGAAGCCGTCACTACCGAATCTCATCTTGTTTCCGCAGGTGGAGCCATCACCGCCGCGGAACGGGTGCTTCGGGGCGATGCGGACAACGCCTTCGCTCTGGTCCGGCCGCCGGGGCATCATGCCATGAGGGTCGTCCACGGTGCCCGGGGCTTCTGCAATATCAACATCGAAGCCGTCATGGTGGAATACATACGCAAACACCATGGCCACCGGAGAATAGCCATAGTCGATACGGACTGTCATCATGGGGACGGAACACAGGATATATTCTGGCACGACCCCGACACGCTCTTCATTTCGATGCACCAGGACGGCAGAACCCTCTACCCGGGATCGGGGTTTCCCCGTGAGACAGGCGGGCCGAACGCCCGGGGGCTGACCGTCAATATTCCCCTGCCCCCGGGAACGTCGGACGAAGGGTTTCTGTTTGCCCTGAACAATCTCATTATGCCGATTCTGGATGATTTCAAGCCCGACCTGATCATCAACTCCGCCGGGCAGGACAATCACTACAGCGATCCCATTACAAACATGAACTTCACCGCCCGGGGCTACGCGATGCTGACAGACCGCCTGAAGCCCCAAATCGCCGTTCTGGAGGGCGGATATTCTGTTGAAACGGCACTTCCCTATATCAACGTGGGCATCATACTGGCCCTGGCCGGTGTGGACTACGGATTTGTGAGGGAGCCCGACTATGACCCGCAGCGGCTGAAACAGGATGCCGACGTTACGGCATACATAGAACGGCTCATTCCGGCTCTCCATAACCAGTGGAAGGAAATCCGCTCCCGAAAGGAATCGTCAGCCGCGGCGGATTCATTCGAAGAGCGAAAAAGAGTCATTTTTTACGACACGGACAACATTCACGAAGAGCAGATCGAACGAGTCAGGTTGTGTGATGAATGTGGAGGGTTGCTCACCATTGACTCGATGGCGGACACGGGTACCCGCATTTTTGCCGTTATCGTTCCGGGCAGGGGATGTGAACAGTGCAGGCGGAGAGGTGAGGATATGTTCGCGTCGACGCACCATGGCGGCATCTACAATTATCTCTATTTCCAGGACCGTGACCGGGACATCTTCCTGCGGCGCTGATCCCTCTGCCTCCCTCCCCCGATGATTTTGACAGGACGTTCTCTTTATGCTAATGCCGTGTAACAACAAATCCTTCTGAGCAAAACCTGTTGCGTGAGACGGCACCGGCATCAGACTGCCTGATGCACACGCAGCTTATCAGGATACCCGTTCCCGGCATCTTATAACGTGTTCATACAGGAAGGAATATGCTGTGACAACCAGTCGCACCCTGATGGCATTCGAACGGATACAGGGAATTATGGCGCGACTGCGCTCCCCCGAAGGCTGTCTCTGGGACCGGCGGCAGACCATGGCGGACCTGGGAGGATATCTCATGGACGAAGCCTGCGAGGTTTTGGATGCCATAGACGAAGGGTCCCCGGATCACCTGAAGGAGGAGTTAGGAGATCTTTTCTTCCAGATTATTTTCATTGCCCGTATTGCCGAAGAGGAGGGGGCCTTTGACATGGCCGACGTTATGGTCGGTATCGGGGATAAAATGATTCGCCGTCATCCTCACGTGTTCGACTCTTTGAAGGCGGACACGGTAAGCGCCATCAGGGAAAACTGGGAGGCGATAAAACGCCGGGAAGGCCGGGGCAGAGGTGACAGGGAATCCTTCTTTGAGAGTGTTCCCCGTTCCCTTCCTCCCCTGAGACGAGCCTTGAAAATAACAGACAAAGCGGCACGGGTCGGGTTTGACTGGAGCGACCGTGACGGTGTAATTGACACGATCAGGGAGGAACTGGATGAGCTTGGAGCGTCTCTGTCAGATCGGGATGCCCGTGGAATCGAAGAAGAACTGGGGGATCTTCTGTTTTCCCTGGTCAATCTGTGCCGCCATGCCCGGGTCGATCCCGACCGTGCCCTGCGGGGTTCCATTCGAAAGTTTGAAGACCGTTTCTCCTTTATTGTCGACCGCCTCGCCCGGGAAAATAAAACTCCGGAAACCGCAACCATGGACGACATGGAGCGGCTGTGGAAGTTATCAAAAGAGAACGGTATACTTGGAGACATTCCATGAAGTTACTACTCTGCGTCGTCGGGCTGATTCTGATCATCGAGGGACTTCCCTACTTTACCTTTCCTGATCGCATCAAGGTCTATCTTACCAGAATCATTGAAACACCTTCGTCGACGCTTCGGACTGTCGGTTTTTTTTCCATAATTATCGGCGCGGTCCTGGTTTATTTTGGGCGGATCTGACGGAGCCTGCCGACGGTCTCCTCCACATTATCGTTGACATTACAGAATCTTTTTGGTTATCTTCGACCACTTTTCACCATGAGAATTAAGGATTTCATCTACAGTCTGCCCGAGGATCGCATCGCCCAGGAGCCCTCCCCGTCACGGGACCAGTCCCGTATGATGGTGGTGGACAGAAACGAGGAATCCATCAAAAATCTTCGTTTCACGGATTTTCCGGGGTTTCTGGGTCCCGGTGACGTTCTGGTGGTGAATGACTCCCGGGTGATACCCGCCCGCCTGACGGGACGGAAATCCACCGGAGGCCGCGTGGAAATACTGTTACTGGAACGGTGGAACGAGACGGATTCCTGGCGCGTGATGCTCCGGCCCGCGAAACGGGTGGAAGCCGGCACGAGGATTTTCTTTGATAACGGGGTGTACGGTGATGTTGCCCGCAGGACGACCGACAAGACCTGGATCATTGATTTTAATGTGGCGGGGGATTTTAATGACTTTCTCACGGAATGCGGATCCGTCCCCCTCCCCCCCTATATAAAAAGGAATCCGGCCCGGCCCGGGTCGGTCAATGATCGTGAGCGATACCAGACGATTTACGCCTCCGAGCCGGGCTCCATAGCCGCTCCCACAGCGGGGCTGCATTTTTCCGAGAACGTTCTCGACGAGCTCAGGGTCCGGGGGGTTACCATCGTATTCGTAACGCTCCACGTCGGGTTCGGAACATTTTTACCCCTGACGACAGCCCAGGTGGAAGATCACGTTATGGAAGCGGAACGGTACTCCCTGTCCGAAAAGGTCGCCCGGACCATACATCGGGGGCGCCGCGTCATTGCCGTAGGCACCACGTCGGTGAGAACCATTGAAACAGCGGCTCTTGAAACCGGTTCCGTCACCGCGGCGACAGGCGAAACGAGCCTCTTCATTTACCCGGGATTTCGGTTCAGGGTTACGGGGGGTCTGCTGACTAATTTTCACCTCCCCGCTTCATCCCTCTTTCTTCTCATATGTGCCTTCGGGGGGACCCAACTGATGAAGCGGGCCTACAGGAAGGCCATCGATGAGGGTTACCGTTTCTACAGTTACGGGGACTGTATGCTCATCCTGTAACATCGGCACGACAATCGTGGTCACGGGGGCGCGTTGCTATCATGAATAAACCGGGAACCTGCCGCCGGGCGGACGGTCAACCCCCGGACACATTCCGCTTCCAGTTGACCGGGGTGGATCATTCATCGCGGGCCAGAACGGGCCGCATCCGCACGCCCCATGGTTTCGTCGAAACACCTGTGTTCATGCCCGTTGGAACCCAGGGGACCGTCAAGGGGCTCACACCGGAAATGGTGCGTCAAGCGGGTGCCTCCATGATACTTGGTAACACCTATCACCTGTTCCTCAGGCCGGGCCATGATCGTATCAGAAGGCTCGGCGGCCTGCACCGCTTCATGAACTGGCATGGTCCCATTCTGACCGACAGCGGTGGTTTCCAGATATACAGCCTCGGGTCCCTCAGAAAGCGGACGGAAGAAGGTTATGCCTTTCAATCTCATATCGACGGCTCATCCCATGTCATGACGCCCGAAATCTGCATCGCTGTTCAGGAAGCTCTGGGATCGGACATCATGATGTGTCTCGATGAATGCCTGCCGTACCCGGTGTCATTCACGCAGGCCGAGACATCCCTGGGTATGACGCTCCGATGGGCGAAGCGTTGCGCCGAAGCACGCCGGCACCACAGCAGATCGCTCTTCGGCATATCGCAGGGCGTCGTTTACCCTGCATTGAGAAAGCAGGGGATCGAAGCACTCCAGGAAATCGGCTTTGACGGTTACGCCCTGGGAGGTCTCAGCGTAGGGGAACCGAAGGAGCTTCTTTACGAAACCGTTGATTTTTCAGCACCGTACCTTCCTCCCGACAAACCGCGCTACCTCATGGGCGTGGGAACGCCGGAAGATATCCTGGAGTGTGTGGGCATGGGAATGGACATGTTCGACTGCGTCATGCCGACGCGAAATGCCCGTAACGGAATGTTGTTTACAAAGCAGGGAAAGCTTGTTATAAAAAACGCCCGATACCGGGATGACGGCAACCCATTGGATGATCAGTGCGGATGCTATACCTGCCGCAATTACAGCAGGGCCTATTTGAGACATTTGTTTATCGCCAGGGAAATCCTGGCGATTGTTTTGAATACGATCCATAATGTCACGTTTTACATGACGCTCATGAAAGAAATCAGAGAGGCGATTCAGAGAGGAACATACGAGGCCTTTCGAAGGACCTTTCTTGAAAGCTGCAGAACACACAACGAGGAGGATCCAGTCCAATGACCAGTTTAGCCTATGCGATGGGCGCGTCAGGCCAGGGCGGGGGGGCCCAGGGCGGTGCGGATTTCAGCTTTATCTTGCTTATGGTGGCGATGTTCGTCATTTTCTATTTTCTTTTGATCCGGCCCCAGCACAAAAAGCAGAAAGAGCTGAAGGAAATGATCGCCAATCTCAAGCACGGCGACCAGGTGATCACCTCCAGCGGAATGTATGGTAAAATCACAGCTCTGACGGATCAGACCGTAACGCTTGAAATTGCTGAAAAAACGAAAATCAAGCTTGCCCGCAACGCCATCGGTGCCGTTGTCGAGCGCAGTGGTGAGCCGCCTGTCACCCCGAAGGCTTCTTGAAGTCGTTGTGTCTGTTGAGGAAGGATCCTGTCCATGTTTGACAAGAATATCAGGCTGAGGATAGTCATTGCCGTCGTGGTCAGCCTCGTAGCGATCTTCTACATGATGCCCTCGTTGACGGACCGTCTCCCCGCCTTTTGGAAAAACAACCTTCCCAGCGAAGCGGTCCGCCTTGGACTGGACCTGCAGGGCGGTATGCATCTTATTCTGGAAGTCCAGACCGATCGGGCCGTGGAAAGTTCCCTTGAACGGATGGGAGGCAATCTCAAGGATGCGCTCATGGGAGAACGGGTCCGTTTCCGGGAACTTGAGTCGCGGGACGCCGATGCCATGGTGTTCGCCCTGCCCGATGAGGACTCGGCGCGACGGTTTAAAATCATCCTCACGGACCAATTCCCCACGCTTAAAATCGATTCGTCGCAAATCGCCGACGGTGTCGAGCGAGTTACGCTCAAGGTTGATGCCCAACAGGTTGAAGCGATAAAAAAATTCGCCCTGGAGCAGAGTCTCGAAACCATCAGAAACAGGGTGGACCAGTTCGGTGTCACCGAACCTCAAATCATTCCCCAGGGCAGGGACCGCATTCTTATCCAGTTTCCCGGCATCGATGATCCGCTGCGCGCCATAAACCTGATCGGGAAAACGGCCCTCCTGGAATTCAAGCTGGTCAATGACGAATTCAGCCTGGACGAGGCGTTGCGGGGTGCTGTTCCTCCCGGCAATGAAATTCTCTACGGAACCGGGGTTGACCGCGTTTCCGGTGCGCGGACCAGAACCCCCTACCTCCTCTATTCCCGCGCGTTGCTGACGGGCGATGCCCTCGAAGACGCCCGGGTGGCAATTGAAGGACGTTTCGGAGCGCCCTACGTGTCGATCAAATTCGATACCCAGGGTGCCCGTGATTTTGAAAGAATTACGGCACAGCATGTAAGGAAACGGCTTGCCATCGTTCTGGATGGCGTGGTGCACTCGGCGCCGGTGATACAGGAACGGATTTCAGGAGGCCAGGCGCAGATAACCGGGGATTTTTCAATGGAAGATGCGCGGGATCTCGCCATCGTCCTGCGGGCGGGAGCACTGCCGGCGCCGGTCGTCATACTGGAACAACGAAGAGTTGGACCCTCGCTGGGTCAGGACTCCATCGACAAGGGATTTCTTTCCGTTGTCGTGGGAACCCTCCTGGTGCTGGCACTCATGATCGTTTACTACAATTACTCGGGCATCATCGCCGTCGTTGCTCTTCTGATGAATTTCATTCTGATCTTCGGGGCCCTGGCGGCCTTCAAGGCAACACTGACCCTGCCCGGTGTGGCAGGGATCGTTCTGATCATCGGTATGGCGGTTGATGCCAATGTCCTCATATTTGAAAGGATCCGGGAAGAGCTTCGCCTGGGCAAGTCGCCCCGGGCCGCCGTTAAGGCAGGCTACGGGAAAGCCCTGTTAACCATTGTGGACGCCAACGTAACCACACTCATCGCGGCCCTCGTTCTCTTCCAGTTCGGTACGGGACCCGTTCGCGGATTTGCCGTGACCCTCAGCCTGGGTATTATCTGCAGTATGTTCACGGCAATTTTCGTCACCAGGATCATTTTCGATTATTTCATCTGGTACCGCAAAGTTCAGCGGGTCAGCATATAGGAGCAGGCGATGGAATTCATCAGGCCCGACACGAAATTTGATTTCTTGCGCCACTCGCGGATCGCCATCATCGCCTCCCTGGTAATGATCGTTATCGGCGCGGCTTCCCTCGTCATTCAAGGCGGCCCACGACTCGGTATCGATTTTGCCGGAGGAACCCTGATCCAGGTGAAGTTCGACACGTCCACCACGGCGGGAGACATACGAAGCGCCCTCAGGCAGACCGACATGGCCGGCAGCCTCATTCAGCAGTTCGGCACCGCCCATGAAAACGAGTTTCTCATTCGAACCGAGATGTCGGGTACTGAACTCGAGGGTCTTGCTGAACTCGTTGAAGGTGCCCTGGCCGCGCATTTCGGAGCTGAACATGTGGATATCAGGCGTGTCGAAGTGGTAGGGGCTGCCGTGGGCAAGGATCTCCGCCAGAAAGGCATGCTTTCCATCGTGTACGCCATGATCGGCATGCTCATCTACATCACCTGGCGTTTTGAGCTGCGTTTCGCCGTGGGGGCCATCACGGCCCTGGTTCACGACATTCTTGTCACCGTCGGAGCATTTTCTCTCCTGGACAAAGAATTCTCTCTGGCCGTTATCGCGGCCCTGCTTACCATCATCGGGTATTCCCTGAACGATACCATCGTTGTGTTTGACCGGATACGGGAGAACGCAAAAGGCGTCGGCGGGAAGCAGCTTCACGAGGTGGTCAATCTCAGCATCAACCAGACCTTGAGCAGAACCCTGCTCACGTCCTTCACGACGCTTCTGGTCGTAATCGCCCTCTTTTTCCTGGGCGGCGCCGTTATTCATGATTTTGCCTTCGCGCTCATGATAGGCATTATTGTGGGTACCTATTCCTCGATATTTATCGCAAGCCCCGTCGCTCTTGCCTGGGAGCGTCTGTGGCCTTTGTCGGCGAAGAAAAAAAAGAGGTAATCCCGGCGTGTCTCCCTTTGAAACGTTAGGTTTTACGGTGTTTATACTGGTTCTCTTCCTGGGAGTTTACGCCATAATTTACGGTTTTCCGGGGACGGTCATCATCTTCATCGATGCCCTGGTTTTTTCCGCCGCCACCGGGTTCAGCATAATCGAATGGAAGCACCTGGTGTGCATCGCTCTTATCGTTCTGTCCGTGGAAACAGCCGATGCCCTCATAGGCCTTTCCAACACGAAGCGGCCCGCGGTTTCCAGGGCCGGAATCGTAGCCTCCGGTGCCGGGGCGGCCATTGGCGCCGTGGTCCTGACGCCCCTGCTTCTTGCTCCGGGGACGTTCCTGGGAATGTTCCTCGGCGGCCTGGCAGGCCTGTTTGTGATGCAGCGGATCGAACAACACACATTAAAGCCGGTTTTTCGGGAGCCCACGAAGGCCATGCTCGTCAGGATCGCGGCGACATGCGGGAAAGGTACCGCGGCGATGGCGATGGCGGTATTCATGCTGGCGCGCCTGTATTCATAGTGGAAAGAACATGGGAAACGACACGGGAAAAAACAAAAAAAGCATTTTCAGGGAATACGCGAAAACTTTCATCATTGCCATTCTGATTGCACTCTTTGTGAGAACCTTTGTGGTGCAGGCCTTCAAGATTCCCTCCGGTTCAATGAAAGACACCCTGCTGGTGGGAGACCATGTACTTGTCAGCAAATTCAGCTACGGGGTGAAACTTCCCCTGATAAGAAAAACCTTGATTCCTTTCGGTACGCCGAAACAGGGCGACATAGCCGTCTTCATCTATCCTGAAGACAGGAGCAAGGATTTCATCAAGCGTGTCATTGCCGTTGAGGGAGACCTGGTGGAAATCCGGAACAAGGAAATCTTTGTCAACGGTAAACCCTATAGGGACAACCACGGCGTCTACCGGGATGAGATCGTCTACCCGCGGTCGGTTCAGCCCCGGGATAACTTCGGTCCCGTACGGGTACCCGAAGGTCACGTCTTTACCATGGGAGACAATCGCGATGAAAGCTACGACAGCCGCTTCTGGGGCTTCGTCGGTCTCGACGACTTGCACGGCAAGGCCTTCCTCATATACTGGTCCTGGAACGGAGAAGAAAGCAGCGTCCGCTGGAACAGGATCGGTACCATACTGAAGTAAATCTTGACAGAGCCGGGTCCCGTTGTTATACATCAAGCAATGTAATCGAGTGTCGATGAGTTCGTAAAAACTCGGACAAACGTCCGACTTTAGGCGGCTTTGTAAAAAATTCCTTAAGGTGGGTCGCGCACATCCCTGAAAATACGGCGTACCTGTGGGTACGCCGCAGTGACGAAGGCCGGAGGGAGACCTTTGAAAAACTATCGAAGCCGTCAGTACAGGTAACAGCGATAGGAATCATGTCTGTGGCACGCATCTTCGTACCAGCCTGGTGAGCCTTCCCCCTGTCGGCGGGAAGGTTTTTTTTGATCTTTGATGATTTTCTGAAAGTTGTCGACCGGGGCTTATAAGCAACAGGAGTGAATACATGGGGGGCACAAAGCGCGTTGTCATGGATGCGGAAGCTATAGACCGCTCTGTGACGAGAATCGCCTACGAGATGCTGGAGGACAACAAAGGCGCCTCGGACCTGATTCTCGTAGCCATACGATCCGGTGGTATTCTTTTGTCCGGGAGGATACAGAAAGCAATAATCCGTATTGAAGGCATTGAAATTCCTACAGGAATACTCGACATAACACTCTACAGGGACGACGTCGTCATGACCGGGAAAATGCCGAAGATGGGAGAAACAGATATACCTTGTTCTCTGAACGGCAAAAAGGTGGTGCTCGTGGACGATGTTATATTTACAGGCCGAACGATCCGGGCGGCCATGGACGCGCTCATGGACTTCGGCCGACCGCAACTCGTGCGCCTGGCTGTCCTGATTGACCGGGGTCATCGGGAGTTGCCCATCCGACCCGATTACGTCGGGGAAAGACTTCCATCGGCCCTGTGGGAAGACGTGAGTGTCAACCTTTCTGAATCGGGTTTATCCGACGAAGTCGTTATCCTTTGAGTGGATTATCTTATTGAACGGGGCGTTGAAACGAAAACGGTCCTGACAGCCGTCCCGGAGGTGGATTCTCCGGGTGTCGGCAAAGCCGAACAGGGGAACAGATGAAACTCGCGAGAAAAGATGTTCTGGGATTGAGAGATTTTTCTGCCGATGAAATCAATCTTGTTCTCGAAACAGCTGAATCGTTCAGGGAGATATCAACTCGAACCATCAAAAAGGTTCCTACACTGCGGGGGATCACCGTCATCAACCTGTTTTATGAAGCCAGCACCAGGACCCGGACATCCTTTGAAATAGCGGCTAAACGTCTCAGTGCCGATGCAGTGAACATATCCAGCTCAACCAGCAGCGTGGTTAAAGGCGAATCCTTTGTGGATACGGCGAAAACCCTTGAAGCCATGAGCCCGGATATCATTGTCATCCGGCATGCCTGTGCGGGAGCCCCCCATATTCTCGCGCGTCTGTTGAGTCAGTCCATTATCAATGCCGGCGACGGATCCCACGAACATCCCACCCAGGCCCTGCTCGACATGCTTACCATCCGGCAGAAAAAGGGGGGCATAGAAGGCCTCAAAGTGGTCATCGTGGGCGATATCGCCTGCAGCCGCGTGGCCCGCTCGAATATTTACGGTTTAACGACCATGGGAGCACGGGTTACCCTCTGCGGACCCGCCATGCTGATCCCCCGGGCAGTGGAAAACATGGGGGTCACGGTGGAAACGGACATGAAGAAAGCTCTCAGGGATGCCGATGTGGTGATGATGCTCCGCATGCAGGTGGAGCGGCAACATGCGGTGACCTTCTTCCCTTCAGCCCGGGAATACGCCAGGCTTTTCTGCCTGACCCGCTCCATGCTCGACCATGCCTCCGAAGACGTTATCGTCATGCATCCCGGTCCGATGAACAGGGGTATTGAAATTTCGCCTGAAGTGGCCGATGGGCCGTGGTCGGTTATTCTTGACCAGGTTACAAACGGTGTCGCCGTCCGGATGGCCCTTCTCTATCTGCTGGCAGGAGGAAGCCAATGAAACTGATTATCAAGGGCGCCAGAATCGTTGATCCCTCCCAGGATATGGATGAAACCCTGGACCTGCTTATCGAAGATGGGCTCGTCACGAAAATCGCCCGGGCTATTCCTGCTCCCCGAAGATCCGGTCAGGGTGTTGCCGTAGTCTATGACGGGGAAGGGAAAACAGTTGTCCCGGGGCTCATCGACATGCACACCCATTTCAGGGAGCCGGGCTTTGAGTACAAGGAGACGGTCCTGTCCGGAGGAGAGGCGGCGCTGGCCGGCGGTTTCACCGCCGTTGCATGCATGGCGAACACGAAACCCGTCAACGACAACAGGTCCGTTACGGAATTTATTCTTCGTCAGGCCGCCCGAGCGGACAAGGCTCGGGTATATCCCGTGGCGGCCATCAGCATGAATCTTGAAGGTACGCAGCTTACGGAGTTCGCCGATTTGAAGGATGCCGGTGCCGTTGCCCTTTCAGATGACGGAAAGTCCGTGGAGAACGGCGGCCTCATGAGGCAGGCCCTCGAGTACGCGCGGTCGCTGTCCCTGCCGGTGCTTTCGCACTGTGAAGACCGGGGACTGGCCGGAAACGGCATGATGAACGAAGGTTTTGTCGCGACCGAACTGGGTCTTCCGGGAATACCGTCGATATCGGAAGATGTCATGGTGGCCCGGGACATTGAAATTGCCCGTTACACGGGAACTACGGTTCATATCACCCATGTAAGCACCGCCGGGGCGGTGGCGCTCATACGGGATGCGAAAGCCCGGGGAGTGGCCGTAACGGCAGAAACGGCCCCCCATTATTTCACCCTGACCGATGATGCCCTTCGATCCTATTCGACAGACCTCAAAGTCTACCCTCCACTTCGGGAAACCAGGGACCGGGAAGCCGTCATGGAAGGACTTAAGGACGGAACCATTGATGCCATTGCCAGCGACCATGCCCCCCACTCTTCCATAGAAAAGGATGTTGAATTCGCCTACGCTGCCTCGGGGCTGATCGGTCTCGAAACATCCCTCGCCCTGTCCCTCGCGCTCGTAGAAAAGGGCATTCTCACCATGCCGGGACTCGTGAGGGCAATGAGCCTGAATCCGGCCCGAATCCTGGGCGTGAGCGGGGGAACCCTGCGAAAGGGTTCCATTGCCGACGTTACCGTCATCGACAGAAACAGGAACTGGACGGTGGATGTCTCGTCCTTCAGATCGAAAAGCAGAAATTGCCCGTTCCATGGTTGGGCGCTGACAGGTAAGGCCGTCATGACCATCGTCGGCGGTGTCATAAAATACCGGGACGACGACCTTCCCCTGTGACAGAGCCATGGATTCTGACGGCTTCGTAAAATGTACCGGTCGTTTATCAAAAGCCTCGGGAACCTGCATGGTCAAAGTGGTTGCCCCTGCGAGGGCGGACAATCAAGGTGTTTTGATGAATGCGCGCAAGCATGACGGAACGTTCGCGGGGCTGCTCCATCCCTCGGGACTCAAGCGCTTCAGTCTTGTTGTGGCCCTCTACACTCATTTTTTTTCGGCGGTCCGTACAGATGCCTTCGGGTTTTGCACCCTTTCCGGCCCTACAACGATATTTTCCAGGCATCTGCTGTGATGACCGGGCGTGCTGTAGAACGGGTGCGGGGCTATGTGCTGGCATACCGCGATTATGGAGAGTCTGACAGGATCGTCACCGTGCTTACCGGAGAAAAAGGGAAGTTCAAGGGGATTGCCAAGGGCGCGCGCAGGAGCAGGAAACGGTTCGCCAACGCTATTGAACTCTTCTGCCTTTCGTCGATTCTTGTTTCACGCCGTCGCCCGGAGGGGCTGTATCTCATCGAAGAGTGCGACGTTATCAATCATTATCCCGCCATCAGGGAAGATCTCGAAAAAACTCTTGCGGCGTCGTATTTCAGTGAACTTGTGGACCTTTTCACGGCGGAAGAAAAACCGGGTCCCCGCCTCTTTGATCACCTGAAGGGATTTCTCGACCTCCTTGAACACGGACCGCTCTCGGAGTCCCTGTCGAGGTTCTTTGAACTGCGTCTGCTCTCTCTTTCCGGCTATGAACCGGCCTTGGACCGGTGTGCCGGCTGCGGATCTCCGCTCGGCGGAACAAGAGGCCTTTCTTTTGTTCCGGAGGAAGGCAGGAGCAGGTGTGAGGGTTGCTGCGGACCTGAATCATCGGGGGTTCACCTCTCTCCCGGCACGATTCAAACCTTGATTGCGGGGAACACCATCGCCCTTGACAAAATAAGAAGGCTGTCCTTTACCGGCCGGGCGCTTCGGGAAAGCGATGCCATGATGTCTCGCCTCATTCGGCATATCCTGGGCCGGGAGCCCCGATCGATGAGGGTCTGCAAAGAAGTCCTTCTCCTGGCACGCCGAAAGGAAAGCAGTCCGTCCTGACGGTGCCGGTCGGCTCGGCGATGTCTGTCCTGATGCCTGCAACCCTGCCGAAATCCGACCTTTTGCCTTGACAGGTTTTGAGCGTGGTGATAGTTTCCGCAGGCGACAGATCATACACCTCTCTCACAATCCTGACGGATTCGTACGATGGTGCCGGAGGCTTGATTGCGCTCTTTCCTTCGTCACCGCGGCGTACCTCACGGTGTGCCTCGAGGAGCTTGTTACAACGCCGTCCTCTATCAGACGTTTTTCGACTTTGTACGAAACCGTCAATCCTGCGAAGGAGACAGGGAGTGACCCTTCAAGAACTCATCATGGCCCTCGACCGGTACTGGGCGGACCGGGGCTGCATCATCCAGCAACCGTACGATATCGAGGTGGGCGCGGGAACCTTCAACCCGGCAACCTTTCTCAGGGCGCTGGGTCCGGAACCCTGGAACGTGGCCTACGTGGAACCTTCCCGACGACCCACCGACGGGCGGTACGGAGAGAACCCGAACCGTCTTCAGCAGTACTATCAGTACCAGGTGATCATGAAGCCTTCGCCCATGGACATTCAGGATCTGTACCTGGATTCGCTGAAAAGTTTCGGTATCGAACCGCTGGATCATGATATTCGCTTCGTGGAAGATGACTGGGAATCTCCAACACTGGGTGCCTGGGGCCTGGGGTGGGAAGTCTGGCTCGACGGGATGGAAATAACCCAGTTCACATACTTTCAACAAGTAGGCGGCATCGACTTGAACCCTGTCTGCGTCGAGATCACCTATGGCATCGAACGTATCGCCATGTATCTCCAGAACGTGGACAACGTTTACAACCTGCAGTGGGCGCACGGCATTACCTACGGAGATGTTCACCACCGTGGAGAAGTTGAGGGCTCCAGGTACAATTTTGAATGCGCCGACACGGACATGCTGAGAGTTCTCTTCGACATGTACGAAGCGGAGTCTCGGAAAGCCGGTGATTGCGGGTTGGTGCTTCCCTCTTATGACTATTGCCTCAAATGCTCCCACGTGTTCAATATTCTCGATGCCCGGGGCGCCATAAGCGTTACGGAGCGGACCGGCTACATCGGGCGTGTGCGTAACCTGGCCCGGCTTGCCGCCGAGGCATATGTCAAACAACGCGATGACATGGGACATCCCTTGATGGGCCGGTGGAAAAACTCCTTGCCGGGATGAGTTTCCGGTACAACGGCGGGACGACAGACTGTGAAAAGGACACTCCATGGGCATGGAACTTCTGCTTGAAATAGGGACGGAGGAAATTCCGGCGGCGTTTCTTCCAAGGGCCCTGGACCACATGACGTCGACAATGCCGCGCGAGTTGTCCCGGTTGCGTATCACCCACGGTGCCGTGAAAACCATGGCGACGCCTCGACGTATGTTCCTCGCCGTCAGTGATGTGGCGGAACGGCAGGAGGACCAGGTGGTTGAAAAGGTGGGTCCTGCCGTTGGCGCCGCTTTCGACGAGGCGGGCAATCCCACGAAGGCCGCTCTGGGTTTTGCCCGTGGGCAGGGACTCGATGTCTCCGACCTGAAACGTGTATGTACCGGAAAGGGCGAATACCTGGCGGCACGGAAGCATATCGCCGGCGAGGATACGGCGACCATACTGGCTTCTTTACTGCCGGATTTTATCAGGGCCATACCGTTTCAGAAGTCCATGCGATGGAGGGATCTCGAACTTCGATTCGTTCGTCCGATTCACTGGATCCTGGCACTCTTCGGCGGAAGGGTGCTTCCCTTCGAAATCGGCGGCATCACAAGCGGAAGGAAAAGCCGGGGACACCGGTTCATGAATCCCGGCTCCTTCACCGTGGCGTCTCTCGACGAGTATATGCGCAAAACACGGGAGCATTGTGTTATCGTCGATGCGGAAGAGCGCAAAGAAATCATCCGGGAACAGGCGCACACGGCAGCATCGGATCTTTCAGGCAGGGTACTTGAAAACGAGGCCCTCCTTGAGGAGATAGCCTATCTCATTGAATACCCGTCTGTCGTGACCGGAACCTTTGACCGGGGATACCTCGATCTGCCCCGGGAGGTCCTCGTCACATCCATGATGAAACACCAGAAGTACTTTGCCGTTACCGATGAGACGGGAAACCTTCTCAACCATTTTATCGCGGTAAATAACACGGTGGCCCGGAACCCTGCCGTAGTGGCCGCCGGTAACGAGAAAGTGTTGCGGGCCCGTCTCGCGGACGCTCGCTTTTTCTTTGAGGAAGACCGGAAGAAGCCTCTCGAACAGGGACTGGAGGAACTTAAAAATGTCATTTTCCACAGCCTCATCGGGACTTCCTACGACAAGGTCATGCGGTTTCGCGAACTCGCCCGCCACATTGCCGGTATGGTCAATCCAGCCGTAACGGATATCGTGGACAGAGCCGCTCTTCTCTGCAAGGGAGACCTCGAGACACAGATGGTCTACGAATTTCCCGAACTGCAGGGAATAATGGGTCGTGAATACGCCCGAATACAGGGTGAAGATGCCGCCGTGGCCGACGCCATCTATGAACACTACCTGCCGATTCAGGCAGGCGGCGCGCTTCCGGAAAGCGACGCGGGTGCCATAATCAGCATCGCCGACAAGGTGGATACCATTACGGCATGTTTCGGCGTCAACCTCGTTCCCACGGGAACAGCCGATCCCTATGCCTTGCGGCGGCAGTCCCTGGGCGTTATCAACATCATTCTGGACAGATCCTGGCGCGTGGCCCTGGATGACCTGGTGCAACGAAGCCTGGCGACGATGGCACATATTCTGAAACGTCCCGCCGAGGAAACGGTGTCACAGATTCTGGAATTCTTCATGGCCCGGTTTCAAAATCAGCTTATTTCCCAGGGACGCCCCTACGATGTGGTGGACGCTGTTCTCTCCATCGGCGCTACGGATCTCGTTGATGCCGCGGCACGCATCGATGCCGTTGAGGCCTTCAAAAGCCACCCCGACTTTGAACCTCTGGTTATAGCGTTCAAACGGGTCGTCAATATTCTGAAGGGCTTCGAAGGAGGAATCCTCAAGGAAGAATACTTCAAGACCAATGCCGAAAGGGATCTTCACCGCTCTTTTCTGGACATCAGCGAAGAAGCCGGGGGAGCCCTGGGAACACGGAACTACCCCAAAGCCCTGGCGGCCATGGCGCGGCTCAGAAAACCCGTGGACACCTTCTTCGAAACGGTTCTGGTCATGGCCGATGACGAAACGGTTCGAACGAACCGGCTTTCTCTGCTGGCGGGTATAGCGGAACTTTTTTTCCGGGTGGCCGATTTCTCGAAAATCGTCACGGAACGCCAGACATCCGTCTGATTCACAGGAAACCCTTTCACGTGCTTCCGGGTCTCCTGTGACAGCTCCGTCCGTCTCACAGACCACCTCCATAAAGATACCCTCTAAACCGGACAGTGTACGTGCTCCCGACAATTGTCCGATTTTATGTGTCAGCAACAAATAGATTTGTCCGGTTTTATGTTGCCCGGACTGCCCGTCTCTGGTAATATCTTTGAACATCCAAAAAAAAGATGATACAAGACCTCCGTAAACTGTTTCTTCGAGGAATATCGCGGCGAGGAATCCTTCTTTACTATCGTCACCGCGCACGATTTCTTCCTGCGGTTGAAATGGTAAAATCAATAGTTTTTTAAAGGTCTTGACGTGTTACCCAAGAGACTTTCGCCCCTTCGGGAAGAAGGCCGGGCAGGTTGTCATGAACGTACTGTTGATCTATCCCAGATACCCCACGACTTTCTGGAGCTTTCAACACGCCCTGAAATTCGTTGCCAAGAAAGCCGCCTTCCCCCCCCTGGGGTTGTTGACGGTGGCGTCGTTGTTGCCCGAAGACTGGAATCTCCGCCTTATCGACCTTAATAGTACCGATCTTTGTGACGGGGACCTTCAATGGGCTGACTGTGTCATGATCAGTGCCATGCTTGTCCAGAGAGAATCAGCGGACCAGGTGCTTTCCAGGTGCGCCACACTGGCAAAGCCCGTAATTGCCGGAGGCCCCCTCTTTACGGCATTGAAAGAGGAGTATCTTCCACGGGTGAGTCACCTGGTTGCCGGTGAAGGAGAAGAAACGATTCCTCTCTTTGTCGAAGACTTCAAAGCCGGTTGCGCCCGGAAAATGTATCAATCTGAAGAATTTCCTGATTTGACCCAATCGCCGATTCCCCGTTGGGACCTGATCCGGGTGAACGATTACGCTTCCATGATGATTCAGAATTCAAGGGGCTGCCCCTTCAATTGTGAATTCTGTGACGTGACCACTCTCTTCGGCCACAGGCCCCGCCTTAAAACGCCGGTGCAGTTCGTGGCCGAGCTTCAGGCAATATATGACATGGGTTGGCGAGGGGGGGTCTTTGTGGTGGACGATAATTTTATCGCAAACAAGAAGGCCATCAAGGAAATGCTCCCCTCCGTCATTCACTGGATGGAACAGCGCGATCATCCCTTTACGTTTTTCACGGAGGCTTCCATTAACATTGCCGAAGATGACGAGCTGCTCGACATGATGGTCCGGGCCGGTTTTGACAGTGTCTTCATAGGCCTTGAAACACCGAATGAGGAAAGTCTCAGGGAATGTTCGAAAACGCAGAACCTTGGACGTGATCTTGTCGCCTCCATACATAAACTACATGGCAGGGGACTGGCGGTAATGGGCGGGTACATTGTCGGCTTTGACAATGATGACCATAATATTTTTGCCCGGCAAAAGAGATTTATTCAAGAAACGGGTGTGGTCACAGCCATGGTGGGACTGTTACAGGCTCTTCCCAACACCCGACTCTGGCGGCGGCTCAGGGATGAAAACCGCCTTGCCGCGCCATCAACGGGAGACAACACCGATGGAAGCGTCAACTTTATACCTGCCATGGGAAGACAAAACCTCATTCGGGGATATGTGACGCTGTTGCGGGCTATCTACAGCCCGAAGCTGTTTCACCAACGGCTGTTTACCTTTCTTGAAAACTACAACAAGCCGACCTGCCCCATGAGACAGCCCGGCATGGAACAGGTGCCGGCCCTGATCAAGTCCATTTTCTACATGGGAGTCCTGGGAAACGGGATATCACAGTGGTATTTCTGGAAAACCCTCGTCAAGACCCTTGCCTGGTATCGGCAGGCCTTGCCGGAAGCGATCACCCTGATGATTTACGGCCACCATTTCCGCAAGGTGGCCCGCCGGCTCTCCCGGGATGCCCTTCTCGTCATCGAGTATTCCGGATGAACTCGTACAACTCTCTTACAAAGCCGCCATTCCTGACTCAACGATGTTCCCGAGTCTTGTGAAAGGCAATATGGGGCCATGTCTTCATGGTGTGTTCCAGGCGCCATTCACTGGTTGTCAGAAATGCCGGTCGGTCCTCGGAATCATAAAAGAAGGAGGAGCTGTTTTGTTCCTCGAACTCCTTCAGTGCTTTCCGGTCCCCGCATGATACCCACCGGGCAACGGTGCAGGGGGCCTCGTCATAGACCGTCTCCGCACCGTATTCGTCCTTCAGGCGCCGGGCTGTTACCTCGAACTGAAGTGTTCCAACAGCTCCCAGGATAATCTCGTTTCGTGCCCTCGGCCTGAAAACCTGCACGGTCCCTTCTTCGGCAAGCTGCACCAGACCCTTCTGCAACTGCTTGATTTTAATGGGGTTTTTAAGCCGGACACGACGGAACTGCTCCGGGGCGAAGCTGGGAATGCCCGTGAACTTGAGCGGTTCCTTCGCCGTCAGGGTGTCTCCTACCTTGAGCGTTCCGTGGTTATGAATTCCGATGATGTCGCCGGGCCATGCCTCCTCCACGCTGGTCCGGTCCTGGGACATGAAGATTGTCGCGTTGGCCAGGGACATCTCCTTGCCGATCCTGTGATGTACAACCTTCATACCCCGGTGGAATGTTCCCGAGCAGATTCGAAAAAAGGCGATGCGATCCCGGTGGGACGGGTCCATGTTTGCCTGTATTTTAAAAACAAAACCGGAGAAGTCTTCCTCGTAGGGCGACACGGTTCTGGTTACAGCGGTTCTCGGCAGGGGAGACGGGGCCATTTCAACGAAGGTATCCAGCAGTTCCCTGACGCCGAAGTTGTTGATAGCGCTACCGAAAAATACCGGCGTCTGGCTGCCTTTCAGGTAGTGCTCTATCGAGAACGTGTCGGCGGCACCCTCCAGGAGTTCCATATCGCTTCGCAACTCACCGGCCTGACTTCCGAGCAGTGCATCCAGCCGGCTGTCGGTGAGATCGCTGATGGTAATACCCTCATGTATATGTCGGTTTTCTCCGGGTGTAAAAAGGTGCATCTCCCGGCGGTAGCGGTTGTAGACCCCCTTGAAGCTTTTTCCCATTCCCACGGGCCAGGAAAGAGGGATGCATTCAACCTGGAGTTTGTCCTCGATGTCGGACAAGAGATCCAGGGGCGGCAGTCCGTCGCGGTCAAGCTTGTTAATAAAGGTAATGATGGGTGTGTTGCGCATGCGGCACACCTCCATCAGTTTTTCCGTCTGCGGTTCGACCCCCTTGCCGCTGTCGATGACCATGAGGGCGCTGTCCACCGCGGTAAGGACCCGGTACGTGTCTTCCGAGAAATCCTGGTGACCCGGTGTGTCGAGAAGGTTGATTTCATAGTCCCGGTAATTGAATCTCATGACCGATGTCGTGACGGAGATTCCCCGGTCTTTTTCCACGGCCATCCAGTCGCTCAGGGCGTGGCGGGAAGCCTTCCTCGCCCGGATAGCACCTGCCTGCTGGATGGCGCCGCCGAAAAGGAGAAGTTTTTCTGTCAGTGTGGTTTTCCCCGCGTCGGGGTGACTGATGATGCCGAAGTTCCGACGCTGGCGCACTTCTTTTTGGTGATGTCTGTCCACGATGATACGTATCGATTCTTTTTCCATCAGAGGATGGTTTTCGAGGTAGCGAACTTCGATAAAGAGACGGCATGTAGCACAGTTCCACCTGTTTGTACAGAGGGACGAACCCCCAATCCACCACCACCATTCTGCTGCGTCACGTTTTTGTGTTTTTCAAGCCTTGTATTGCGCCGGCGTCTGCGGCTGCGAGACTGCCCGGAGTATTGTCCGCATCTGCGCATAAAAATGGCTGTTTGTTTCGATAGTTCGGAAGAGTACGGACGAAGGTCTCTCTCGCGGGTCGTGGTGCGGCGATCCGCCGGGCATCGGTACCGGAACTGAACGGCTCGGAGTCTCCTGTCCACACGGTGCGGGGAGTATTTTTATTTTCCTGCCGGTGGATTAAGGGAACCGGGTCCGCGCACCGGGTATGCCATGATTCCATTGACATACAGCACAGCTGTCCGTATAGTCGCCTTGAGTACCCGGCTAGGCGGTCCCGATGTCCGCGGCCGGGCGGGAGGAAACCCGTGAGCATGACACCCCTTTTTATACGGTTTGTCCAATGAGTTCAATTCGTATCGGTTCGGGTGCAGGATATTCCGGAGACAGGATTGAACCGGCGGTGGAACTGGCCGGTACGGGCGACATCGCGTATCTTGTTTTTGAATGCCTGGCCGAACGAACAATCGCCCTGGCACAACTGGCGAGGCGAAAGGATCCGAAAACGGGTTATGATCCCATGCTGAAAGCACGTATGGAGACCTGCCTGCCCGTCTGCAGGGATAAGGGTATCCGGATTATCACCAACATGGGAGCCGCACATCCCGAAGCTGCCGCGGAGGCCACCCGGGACATCGCCCAGAGGCTTGGTATGGGAGACCTCTCGATTGCCGCGGTTCTTGGGGACGATGTTTTTGATCTGGTCCAAAAGGGCACGTATCCGCTTGAAGAAACGGGCGATAGATCAACGACGCTTCCGGGCAGGATGGTGTCGGCCAATGCCTATCTGGGTGCCGGCGGCATTGTCGAAGCTCTCGAAGCGGGCGCTGATGTCGTGATTACCGGCCGCGTCGCAGACTCGGCCCTGTTTACCGCCCCGGCAATTTACGAATTCGGCTGGTCCATGGACGACTGGGATATGATGGGGCAGGCTGTCGTCATGGGGCACCTCCTGGAATGCGCGGGCCAGGTAACGGGAGGATATTTCGCTGACCCGGGATACAAGGATGTACCGGACCTGGCGAGGTTGGGCTTCCCCCTTGCGGAAGTGGAAGCCGACGGCTCCTTCACGGTGACGAAACCCCCCGGATCCGGCGGTATGGTGACACTCGCCACGTGCAAGGAACAACTGCTGTACGAACTATTCGACCCCTCTTCCTATGTCACCCCTGACGTCGTGGCCGATTTTACCGGAGTGAGGATGGAGAAAACCGGAAAGAACCGGGTCCGGGTCACGGGGGGACGGGGGAGAGCGAGGACCGGCAGCCTCAAGGTTTCCATCGGATACCTGGACGGCTTCATCGGTGAAGGACAGATCAGTTATGGCGGGACCGGTGCCGCGGCACGGGGACGCCTGGCACTGGACATCGTTGCCGAGAGGCTCCGACTGGCGGGCGTTGAATGCCGGGAGATCAGGCGGGAACTTATCGGACTCAACTCTCTTGTGGGGGAAGGAGTGCTTCAGAGTGAACAGGAGCCTCCCGAGGTGAGGGTCCGGTTCGCCGGTCGTGTATGGACCATGGAAGAGGCTCTTCGCATCGGCGACGAAGTGGAACGCCTCTACACCAACGGTCCGGCAGGGGGGGCAGGTGCCTGGAAGGCTGCCCGGGAAATTATTGCCGTCGCCTCAACGTTCATTCCGTGTTCCCTGGTTCGGCATCACATACGGTATTACGGAGCAGACTGAATGAAGTTGCGGGACATCGCCCATTCACGGTCCGGTGACAAGGGTGACCAGGCCACTATCTCGGTCATTGCCTTTGATCCCTCCCGGTATCCGCTCCTGGAACGTCATGTCACGGCGGAGCGGGTGAAGGTTTTTTTCTCCGGGGTCGTGAGGGGTACTGTGGAGCGTTATGAGCTTCCGGAACTGGGGGCCCTGAACTTTGTGCTCCAGGGAGCCCTCGGTGGCGGCGTTACGCGGAGCCTTGCCCTTGATCTCCACGGCAAGTCGCTCAGTTCGAGAATATTGGAAATGGAGATTCCCGAAACATGACGGCTTCATAAAACGGTACCGGAGGCATGCGTGCGCTCCGGCCTTCGTCACTGCGGCGTAGAAGTGAGACCTTTCAAACTATCGATTGTGTCATTTCGATATCAAGGAAAGATTTCTCGTCGCTACGCTCCTCGAAATGACATTTTTAAAGGTCACTTCGAACGCTTCCCTGTCACTTCGAACGCAAGTGAGAAGTCTGAAAGATCCCTCGCTTTGTTCGGGACATGGATTTCTCGTCGCGATGCTCCTCGAAGCGACACAATGAAAGGTCTCGAAGCACGCTTCATTCCTCAGGGTGTGCGCGCGCGTGCATCAGGGAGCTTTTTACGAAGCCGTCCTCTACCGGACGTTTTGCGACTTCTCCGTACCATAGGCGTACGTGTATGACATCATGCAGCGCATAATTCCGGAGCTGGGAGCGTTGCCTGTACCGGCGTACAGCCGAGTTCCGTGGCCCTTTTTTGAAGATTTTCCACGGCCTCCGGTTGTGCCGGTGAGCCCATATTCGACGATGCCCGCGTATGGCACGTCAGTTGTATGATGCAGGCCCGCCGGAGGCGGGCCGGGCGCTTTGTACGAGATCATCATTTTTGAGGGAGAGCTCTGTCATTCCCCGGTATCGACAGGGGGCTCGGTGATGGACGAACCGCTGATCAGGGAAAGTTTCGCGGCCCGGGACAGGTTCTTGATGGTCCGTTCCAGTTTCATGGCAGCCGACCGGGTTCCTGCGGTACGAATGAAGACCAGTTCCAGCGGACCTCGCCCCCTGAGATAACGTGACCCCCGCCCTCCGCCCCGTTCATGCTCGACTCGACGCCTGTGCGGATCGGTGCTGATACCGGTGTAAAGACATCCATCGGCGCGGCGTATAATGTAGACATACCAAGTCTGCTCCATACCTGATCGTCTCTCAAAAGTCACTTGAAGTCGCCATGCCTCCTGACCCATTACCCTATACGGGGGTTGAGCGCAACACAAGAGCCGTCCTGTTGCTTTTCGGTGCCGAGTTCTCTGCATAACCGGCAAAAAAGTCCTCACGAAGGTCCCCATGACCGCCGGAAGGGACCGGAATGCAACGGGACAGAAAGAACCTTCGATGAAATATTCTCCCAGAGCCATCCTGGCCGCCGCGGCCGTCGTGCTTGTCCTTGTGATTCCTGTCTCGTCCGGATGTAAAGAGCTCCAGGTTCTTGCCTCTCAGGATGTGACCGTCTACTATGAGGACTCCCTGGAAGCGTCGGCACTCGAAATCGAAGCTTCCTTCCGGGACCTGGTCCGGGAACTTGAGGCTGTCCTGGGCTGGCGGCTTCCGGAGTCTCCGGCGGTGGTCCTCACGGCGGACAGGAGAACCTTCGTTCGCATGGCGGGTTCCGATCACGTGGCTGCCGTGGCGATTCCCCGGAAGCAACTCATTCTTATCGACCATTCCCGCATGACTCTGCGGTCTTCTACCTTGAAACACACCCTGAAGCATGAACTCTGTCACCTGCTTCTCCACCGGCACATAGATAGTCCGAGACTGCCACGATGGCTCGATGAAGGCGTCGCCCAGTGGACCAGCGACGGCATGTCGGAAATCCTTATGAAACGGAATCCTTTTCTGGTTTCCAGGGCGGTCAGGACGGGCAACATCATCCCCCTGCGTCACATGGAGACATCATTTCCCGCGAGTGAGCAGGAACTTCTGCTGTCATACGAGGCGAGCAAAAGCATCGTCGAGTTCATACTCAGAGACTACGGCCGTGAGGGTCTTCAGGGGATTCTCGAGGGTCTTCGCCGGGGCGACGACATTGACGGGGCGGTGCCGGGGAGCCTCGGTATCTCCCTTGATGAACTGGAACGCCGCTGGCACGACCACGTCAGGGGACGGGCCTCCTGGATAGCCTTTGCGGGGTATTATCTCTACGAGCTGCTTTTCGTCGGCGCCGCACTGCTCCTGGTCGCTGCGTTTATCCGGACTATGAAACGAAAAAGGGATTTCAGACGGTTCGATGAAGGAGATGACACAGGTCAGGAAAAATAGTTTCTGAACAGTCCTTCGGCGGCAATGATTCCCGAAATTCCGGCACCCACGATGCCCCGACTTTTTCCGGTTCCGTCACCGGCGACGAACAGGCCCGCCATGTTCGTCTCGAGATCAGCCGTGGTTGGAAAGTTGGTGTCGAAAAATTTGATCTCCGGCGCGTACATCAGGGTGGAGGGGTGGAGGATCCCGGGGACGATCTTGTCCATTTTTTTTAGAGCTTCCCACAGGTTGTCCATGATTCGAGCGGGCATTCCCAGGCCGATGTCTCCCGGGACAGCAGTACAGGAGGCCTTGCAAAAATCGAAGTGGCGGATTTTACTGTTGAAGGTCGACCGGGTGCTTCGTCTTCCTTCTCTGAAATCACCCACGCGCTGGACGATGGGCGTGCCGTCGCCGAGGAGAAAAAACTGCCGGGCTATCATTCGTCCGAATTCGGTGGTGTCGGAAAAGGGTTCTGTGAGGGCCACCGTGTTGATAAGGGCGAAATTGGTGTTTCCTGACTTTTTTCGGTGCAGTGCGTCGCCGTTCACGAGCTTGAAGGACTCGTAGGCTTCAAACCGCACCCGGCCCCCCGGATTGGTGCAGAATGTGCGCACCCGGTCACCATGGCCGGCCGTAAGAAATATAAATTTGGGATCGTAGACATGGGAGGTGACGGGATCATAAATGGACCGGTTGAGTTCCAGCCGGATACCTACATCGATAGGTCCAAACCGGTTGTCAATACCCAGTTTCCGTGCTCTGTCCCTGAACCAGTAGGCTCCGCTGCGCCCCGGCGCGACCAGGAGCACCCGGGCTGAATGGCGGAACTTCCTGGTGCCGTCCTGAAGCAGAAGGTCGAATATCCCCTTGCCGGCCTTTTCAATGGATATGACTTCCGTTCCAAGGAAAAATATGGTTTTTTTCAGGCGGTTCCGAAGGTAATCCACAGCGGCCTTTCCATTGTCCGTTCCCCAATGCCACTGTTCGGGGGCAATAAATTCCACGTTCTGTTCGCGGGCGATTTCCCGTAATACATCGACGGTTTCATGTCTGTCCGTAAAGGTGACCTGCCGCAGGTGAGGAAAACCCGTCAGGATCTTTTTCATCGACTCCATGAGCTCCCGAGCTCGTCCGATGTCGATCTGAAGCTCCTCCAGGTCGATGCCCACCCGATGATCAAAATTCAGCTTTCCGTCGTTCAGGAGTCCCCCGGCGGGATAGCTGTTCCGGTCGGCTATGATGATTCCCTCCATGCCGAGCTCTTCGAGTCTGATCGCGGCGAACAGTGCCGCGGGTCCGGACCCGATGATGAATACGTTGCAGGAGTCTTTTCCTTTCATGTTGTTGCTTCCTCTGCGCGCGGCTTGCCGTCGATCCGGACGGCTGACTGCCATGATACCTTCAGGGATCCCCTTTCGCAACCATTGCGTAGGCGTTCATGAGTCCCTCGTCGGCGAAGCTGTAATAACAGTTGTCGCCGATAATGATGTGGTCAAAGCAGCAGATCCCCGTTGCCCGGGCGGCGATGACGAGGTTTTTCGTAAACAGCCTGTCCTGATCGCTCGGTTCGACGGAACCGGACGGATGATTGTGCGAAACGATGATGGACGCGGAATTTTTCCTGATGGCCTGCTGGAGAATTTCCCGTATATGGGGATTTGCCTGGTCCACGGTACCCTGGTCGATTTCAATGACGTCGGCGATAACGTTTTTTCGGTCCAGCAGCAGCACAACAAACCGTTCTTTTTTGAGATCCCGCAAGAGGGGCATGAGCCGTTCCGCCACGTCGGATGAGTTGCGCACAGGCTGCTCGACGCTCTTTTCCTCGCTGTGCATGCGCCGGCCCAACTCGACGGCGGCCTTGATCTGGGCGATCTTGGCGTTTTTCAACCCCGCGATTTCTCTGAACTCGGTTATATCGGCATCGCTCATGGCCCGAAGGCTCCTGAAGCGGTGAAGCACCTCTCTGCCAATATCGACGGCGCTTCTGCCCGGCGTTCCCGTGCGGATTATGATGGCCATAAGTTCCGCATTGCTGAGAGTCTGCTCTCCATATTTCAGCAGTTTTTCCCTGGGACGGTCGTCTTTCGACCACTGGCGGATCGAAAGAGAATATCCCCGTTGTTTCGGCATGATGCAGCCCTCCTCGTAGAGATGTTTTTTGGCTTTCACGATGGGGCTGAGAAAACGTCAGGGGACTGTCCGGAAACGGTCGGTACAGCACACAGGGTGTCGGAGAGAGTTTTGCGGCGGGTGTTGGTGAAACGTCATTTCAACAGCACTATTACTAGCGACAGTCGACGGACATGTCAAGCCCGGGCAGGGCGGTCCGGGCGCCTGTTCTTCGGGAAAGCGCCTTCAGTCGCTTCTGCGAAGGACACATCGCCGGTGAAAATCCTTCGCCTGATGCCGTCGTCACACTCCAGAACCAGGGCTCCGTCGCTATCGATATCGACGGCTCGTCCTTCTATGGCCTCCCTTCCCCCTGTCACCGTGACCCGTTGTTCCATGGTGCAGTTCTGGTCCTTCCACTGCCGCCGGAACGGTTCAAATCCGTCCGAACCAAACGTATCGAGAGCCTGTTCCAGTTCACGAAGGCTGTCCTGGAGCAGCTTCACTCCCGACACCGCTGCTCCATTGTTCCCCGCCAGCGAGCCCGCCTTCTCCCGAATATCCTCGGGGAATTCAGAGGGTGGCGTGTTGACGTTGATTCCGACTCCGAGGACAATCCAGTCGAGACGATCCACTTCGGCGCTCATTTCCGCCAGAATGCCCGCGGTCTTGCGATCATTGACAAGAACATCATTGGGCCATTTCAGCCGGGGCCGCAGCGTTGTGTGCCGCCCGATGGCTCTGAGCAGGGCGACGCCGGCAACCAGGGGAATCCGGCAGGCATCGACGATGTCGACGGGGGGACGGAGAATAAGGGAAAAATATAGTCCCCCGGGAGGCGAGGCCCAGGAACGGCCCAGTCGTCCCCGGCCGTCGGTCTGCCTTTCCGCTACCACCAATGTCCCGTCAGCGCTTCCCTGGTATGCCAACTTTTTCGCATGGTTCTGTGTTGAAGACAGCATTTCGAAGAGGACGATGTTTCGACCCACCGTGCGGGTTTCGAGACCCGATGCGATTTCATCGGCCAGGAGGCGGTCGGGGACACCGGTCAGCGCGTAGCCCCTTCGGGGCGAGGAGGAAATACGGTACCCTTCCAGGCGTAGTTTTTTGACGTATTTCCAGATGGAGGTCCGGGAGACACCCAACTCAGCGGCCAGGACTTCACCCGAGACGGTGCATCCCTCCTTGAGGCGGGTTAATATGGCTCGTTTCATAGAGAGACGAGTATCCTGCTCTGAATGTATTTGTCAACCATAAAACGACAATTGGGTTGACAATACATCCTGAACAGGCATCAGCGCAGATACAGGGCGAGGAGAACCACCAGAAACAGAATAATTACCAGCACCAGCTGCCACCGGAACTGTCTGATCCACTTTTTGCGGTCATCGATGTACTTTGAATTGATGCCCGTTATTGAAAACATGACGGGATGCCGGTCTTTTGCCCTCAGGTGCGATTCGTAGATGGATTCGGCGGAGAACCAGAGGAGCGCGGCCACGGCTACGACGATCACTATGAGTATCATGATTGATAACCTCGTAAAAAAATCAAACTCTTGTTTCCCCGGCTTCCGGCGTTTCCTCCTCTCCGGGGGTATCCCCCGAAACATCGGGTGGTTTGACGGGAATGTAAGCATCGAAGGTTGTCCCTGATTGCTCCGATGATTCGACAGTGATCAGGCCATCGTGATTCTTCAGTATGGAATGAGAAACGGCGAGTCCAAGACCCGTCCCCCGACCGCCGTCCCGTTTTGTCGTAAAGTAGGGATCAAAAATGCGGGGCATATCCTTCTCATTGATGCCGGAGCCACGATCCGTGATGGATACTTTCACGTAGTCTCCCCGCGGCAGGGACGGCATGTAAGGACCGACAACCACGTTTTGGGCGGACAGTTCGATGTACCCGCCGTGGGGCATGGCCTCGATTGAATTTTCAATGATGTTTTTGAAGGCCTGCCGGAGTTGTTTGCCGTCGCCATAGACGGACCAGAGGTCGGGAGGAAGTGAAATCCGCCAGATGATGTCCTCCCGCTTGTCCATCGAATCGGCAAGTTCGCGGAGAATGCCGTCAATGGGTTCAATCTGCCGCACGGTAAACCCTCCCTTGGCGAAGGTGATCAGTTTGTGGGCGAGTTTTTTTGCCTGCAGACCCGCCTTTTCCGCGATGGCCAAGTCCTCTTCGAGCATTTTATTTTCATCGTCCGCCGAGATTTTTGCCAGGAAGATATTACGCAAAACCGCCGACAGGAGGCTGTCGAAATCTCTTGCCACGCCGCTTGCAAAGGTTCCCAGGGACTCGATTTTTTTGCTCCGGATCAGTTCCTCTTCAGAGCGCTTGCTGTCGGTTATGTCCTCAAGAGTTTCGATGGCTCCCGTGATTCTGCCCCGGGAATCACGTATCGCCGCAGCGGTGATGCGGACCCAGAGTCCGGTTCCCCCCATTTCCTTGATGAACTTCGTTGTTTCATAGGCATCTCTGATAAGGGGTGACTTCCTGATAGAGGATGGATACCAGTCGGAATCGGGTTTGAGCGATTCGTCGACGATCATGTCCGCCATGCAGGGACCTTCTTTCCCGTAGAATGCCTTTCCGTGTTCCTTTGAGCCCACGATATCCCTGACCTTGACACCGCTCAGGGCCTCGAGGGCCTGGTTCCAGTAAATCACGGTGTGATCCCTGTTAATGACGAAGGTCGGAATGGGCGATCCTTTGATTATGCTGCGCATCATTCGTTCACGCTCCGCCTTTTGCCGGTAAGCATACCCCAGGCCGGCAGCGGCGGATATGACGAGACCGAAAAGAAATGCCAGAAACAGGTTCATTGGGAGCTCCTCTGTGTTCTCACGCCTTGTATAGCAGCGTGCGGGCCTGTGTTGCGACCTGCTCCGTTATTCCCTTGAGCCAGGCTGTTCCACGGGCCGCCATGGCATTGTCAAGGGAACGGATCGCCTCCAGGTAGCGGGAGGTGCCGTGCCCTTCATGTTCTTTCTGTGCCAGTACTCGGCACAGGGCATCACTGTGCTTCGTGTCGAAACGGCGGGATTCGATGGAGGAGAAGAAGTCCCTCAGATGGGGCCAGACCCTGTTCAATGGCTGCCGCAGGGGAGTAGTGCCCGTCCCGCCGCTTCCGGAGGAAGATGGTTCGGCGTTGCCGGCGGAAGGATCCATTTTTTGTGCAAGCTCGCCGAATCGTCCTATGCGTTCGTTCAGTGCCATGTCGAGGATGTCCATGGCCCCTTCGTAGAGAGCGGGACCGAACTCGGAGTCATCGAAAAAAGGGCGCCGCACCAGACGGTACCATTCCCGCAGGGCTACGAGATTTGCTATATAATTGATATTATTCATAATGATACGTTCCTGGTTGCCGTAAAACCCGTTATAAAAGGGCCGCGAGCCCGCCGATCTCCTGCTATCTCCGTAGTAAAGACAATCGTCACCCAGATCTTCCCGCAGGATTGTTCCGGCGGCAACCACTGTCCCGTACCCGACCCGGGCGGGTCCTACAAGTCCTCCCTGACCGCCCAGGAAAATGGGCCGCTCCCGCAACATGACACCCCGGGGTACATCACCGACGAGGGATGCTGTTGCCTTGTCCTGATTGGGCGTGAAATTGAAGTGCACGTAGGAGCTTCCCACGTCGCTGTGGTGTTTCCGACCGGTGCCGCCTGCCATGAGGCAGTCACAGAAATTGACCAGGCTTCCCAGCGTGACGAAGGGAAACAGAATAGTCTGCTTCAGGCCCACGGAATGAGCAGCGCCGGCTTCCTCCTCCAGCAGGCAGGCCTCCCGGACCTGTGCTCCCGAACCCACGGAGGCCCCCTCGAGGAACAGGGACTCTCTGAACCCTCCCCCCTTGAGAGTCACCGACTGTCCTAACCGGCAGTCGACGAGAGTAACCGGGCCCTCTTCCCCCAGCCGGGAACCGGCTGAGATGAGGGTCTTCGGGCCCCGTATGCGGGTACCTCCCCAGATCACCACGCCGTTTCCGGATATTCTTTCCAGAATAACCTCGTCGCCGACATATACCGTCGATGGGTTGTGAACGGTAACGCCACGGTCCATTAAAAGCCGTGTCTTTTCGGGTATGTGCATAGTCACTATGATGCTGTCTCCTGTTGGTTCCTGTTGTCCGGCTCACGCGCCGCATTGATTTTCCGGGAGAATATCAGGAGGGCCGAAAGACCTCCCTGGGTCATCCCCGGTATTCGCTTAGCCTGGCCCAGGGACGATGGCCGTACGGCACTGAGCTTTTTGACCAGTTCCCTTGAAAGGCTGGGGATCATGCTGTAATCAATGTCGGGTGGCAGTTTTTTCCCTTCCAGATCCCTGAAGCGTTTAACGTCTTCCTTTTGACGCTGAATGTAGCCTTCGTACTTGGCTTCCGTCTCGATCCGCCGTTTCACATCGTCGCCCTCGATACCCATTCCCTCCCATCCTTCAAGGCCCGCCAGGCCGTCACAGGTAATGCCCGGCCGTTTCAGAATCTGGAAGAAGGTGACTGCCTGTTTCAGGGGTTCCGTTCCGAGGGATTCAAGAAGGCGATTCGTTTCCGGCAGGGGGTAGAGCTTCCGGGATGTGAGTGTCCCGATCCCCTCTCTGATTCGACGTTCCGTCTCCTCCATCTCCAGGTACTGTTCCCTGGTGATCAGTCCAAGCTCGAAGCCCCGTTTCATGAGGCGGGCCGCGGCGTTGTCTTCTCGCAGCATAAGGCGGTACTCCGCGCGGGAGGTGAACATGCGGTAGGGTTCGTCGACACCCTGCGTCACCAGGTCGTCGACCATAACCCCCAAGTAGGCCTCCGATCGGTCGAGAATGAAAGGTTCCCGTTTCTGCACTGCCAGGGCCGCGTTGATTCCCGCCAGAATCCCCTGCCCGGCTGCCTCTTCATACCCTGAGGTGCCGTTGGGCTGTCCGGCAAGGTACAAGCCTCGCACCAGTTTCGTCTCCAGGGTCGGCGCCAGTTGGGTGGACTGAATGTAGTCGTACTCGATGGCATAGGCGCTCCGCATGATCTCCGCTTCTTCCAGACCGGGCACGGAACGGACCAGTTCATCCTGGAGCTCCAGGGGGAGACTGTTTCCCAGGCCCTTGGCGTAGATTTCTTCTGTTTCAAGACCTTCGTGCTCGAGGACCACAGGATGACTCGTCTTGTCGGCGAAACGCATGAACTTGTCTTCAAGGGATGGACAATACCGGGCGGGGCTGCCCATGATCGCACCGGAATAAAGAGGAGAGTGGCCGATGTTGTCGATTATGATGCGCCTGGTTTCATTGCTGGTAGCGGTGAAATAGGAGGGCAGGCGTTCCTCCCGGAGCCGCGTTGTGCTGAAAGAAAAGGGTCGTGGGTCCGGGTCGCTGTCCTGTCGTTCCATGACGGAAAAATCAATGCTTGAAGCCCGCAGCCGTGGCGGTGTGCCCGTTTTCATCCGTCCCATGACAAACCCCAGTTCCCGGAGATTCTGGGCCAGTCGGATCGACGCGATTTCCCCCGCACGGCCGGCCGGCTGCCGGGACATGCCGATGTGAACGAGGCCGTTGAGGAAGGTTCCCACCGTGATGATCACCGCTTTGGCCTCGGAAAAAAAGCCCGTGTTGTCCAGGACGCCCCGAACGCGGCCGTCCCGGACAACCAATGTTTCAACCAGACCCTGACGAAGCGCCAGTCCCGGCTGTCTCTCCAGAACCTGCTTCATTGCCAGGCGGTAGAGCTGCTTGTCGCACTGGCACCGGGTGGACTGCACCGCTGGTCCCTTGGAGACATTGAGCCGACGAAAATGACAAGCCGTCAGGTCGGCTATTTTGCCCATTTCACCACCCAGGGCATCAACTTCCTTGACGATCTGACCCTTGCCGAGACCTCCGATGGCCGGGTTGCATGACATGAGGGCCATGGAGTCAAGATTTATGTTGAAAAGGAGCGTGTCACAGCCCATCCGGGCGGCGGCCAATGCCGCCTCGCAACCGGCGTGTCCCGCGCCGACAACAATTATATCAAAGCCTGTTTTGCCTGCCATGGGTATATCCGTTGTTGATCCGCACACGAATAAACTATAATACTACTATCATGAAATTTTAAAAAACAAGGAAATTATAAGTGACGGTTGTTTCTTGAATTAACGACAGTACTTTACTACGATGCATGAATCGTTTCTTCCAGGGCAAAGGACGATTTGGGGATGGAACCAAACCGGCATCATTCCGGAAAACGCTATCGGGACCTGAAAAGTTTTTTTTTCGATCTCTTCGGCTGCAGGGTCTTCAAAATACAGATAGACGCGGGCTTCACCTGTCCCAACCGTGACGGGTCCATCGCCTGTGGAGGCTGCATCTACTGCGACGGGCGGTATTCCCGTCTCCGCCAGTCAGGTCCCCTGCCCACGGTGAGCGAACAGATAGCCGCCGGAAGAGAGCTCTACAGGCGTATCCGGGGGGCAACACAGTATATCGCCTATTTTCAGACGGCTTCAAATACCTACGGTTCCTTCCCGCACCTCAAGGCGCTCTATGACGAGGCTCTTGCCCAGGAGGGCGTGCTCGGCATTTCCGTTGGAACGAGGCCGGATTGCATTGCCGACGATGTCATCGACCTGCTTCAGCGTTATGCCGATCAAGGGCGCCACGTCTGGATCGAATACGGTCTCCAGTCGGCTCATGACCGCACCCTGCGGGCCATCAACCGTGGTCACGACGCGGCGGCCTTCGTCGATACGGTGGAACGAACCGCCGGGCGGGGCATCTATATCTGTGCTCATATTATCCTGGGCCTTCCCGGCGAGAGCGGGGACGACATGATGCGAACCGCACGGTTCCTGGCAGATCTGCCCATCGACGGGATCAAGATACACCTGTTGCTGGCCCTGGACGGAACTGAAGCCGGACGCCTCTACAGGACAGGAGCCCTGCCGATGATGACCCGGGAGGAATACGTGTCCACCGTGGTGGACATACTGGAGGTGTTGCCTCCGAAGATCGTGATTCAGCGTCTCACAGCGGACGGCTACCGGGACATCTTCCTGGCCCCCGAGTGGGGGAAAAATAAGCTGGCTGTGCTGAACGCCATTGACGACGAACTGGATCGCCGGAATACCTTCCAGGGCGCCGCTCTCGTTCATCGCTGATCCCCGTCGCCGGCCCCGGTATCTTCAGGGATTCATTTCATAGGCATTCTTGAGGGCAATGACATACCCGTTCCAGACCCTGTCATACCGTGCTTCGTCTACCACGGGCTTGCCTATCAGCTTCAGACAGTGGTGCATTTGCTGTTGCGTTACCGAAGGCTTGTTATGCATCTCCAGGGCGAAGGATGAAAAATCCCTGACATAGCAGTCAAACATCTGGTCGATTATGTCCTTGTCGATGCCGTACAAGGGAGCGTTTTCCAGAATCAGTTGTCCGTAGACTATGAGGGTGAACATTTCACCCAGGGTAAGCATAAAATCCGGATTTCGCATCTGACTCTCATCGGGCATGGCGGTTATGAGCATCTCCTTGAAGAGATCGATCTGCTTTCTGAAAATGCTGATGTTGGGAAGATCGAAAGCATCGTACGCCTTTGAATAGTCATGGAAGCGGACACTGCCCAGGTTTTTCGCCGGTCCCTGGTTCCAGAAAAAATCGTCACTTTTCATATCGTCGATGGTTCCAACAGGTTCAAACTCATGGTGATCGAAGAGGTAATTCTTGATGAACTTGACGATGAGCATGATATTCACGTGGACTGTCCCCTCTAGTTTGGGAAGCGCCCGAATGTCCCGGGTGGCCATCTCGAAATAGGTGTCCATTTCAAATCCCTTGGCGGCGATGACGTCCCAGAGCAAGTCAATTACCTGCTCACCCTGGGTAGTGACTTTCATCTTCATGGTCGGGTCATAAAGCAGGTAACGCCGGTCCCCGGCATGGGCCGTTCTCATGTAATCAGCGCACCGAAGTCCGAAAAGCTTCATTCCCACCAGGCGGACATAGGCATCGGTGAACATCTGTTTCACGTGGGGCATGTCGGTGACGTACATCCCGTAGAGCTTCCGGTTCGACGCGTGGTTTATGGCTTCGTAAAAGGCATGGGTGCAGATTCCGATGGAGGCCCAGCCAAGATTGTACTTGCCCACGTTTACTGTGTTGAGCATATCGTCCCAGGCCCCGGGGCCTTTTTTCAGGATGTCGGCCTCCGTCACGGGATAGTTGGTGAGTTTGAAGTCGGCGACGTAAGACTGGACATTGACGATGTTTTTCCGCAGTTCGTACTGCTTGTGGCGAAAGTTCGAAATGAAGAAGACATAGTCTCCGGTGTCGGATGTTCTGCCAAATGTGGAGACCATTTCCGCCTTGTTGCCGTTCCCGATATAATATTTTTCACCATTGGCCAGCCAGGTCCCGTCAGGCTGGGGTGTGAGGGTCATTTCCGTGGAATATATGTCGGCCCCGTGATCACGCTCTGAAAGCCCGAAGGCGAAAATGGCGCCTTCCTCGAGCAATTCCGCGGCCCTTTTCTTGACCTCCTCGTTATCACTCATCCAGATGGGTCCGAGACCGAGAATGCTCACCTGCCAGGTGTACCAGTAGTGAAGTCCGTAAAACGCAGTGATTTCATTGAACTCACAGTTCCTCCAGGTATCCCAGCGGTAGCTCTCATCGGGACCGTATTTCGAGGGCGTCAGGAGTCGTGCGAAGATTTTTTCTTTTTTGATGAACTCCAGAAAGTCGTCATACCAGACCCGGTCACGGTCGTCTTCCTTGAGTTTTGTTTTTCCCTTCGTTTCAAAAAACTCGATGGTTTTGAGCATGATGTCCCGGGACGGCTCATCGGGATACCGTCGCCGGTGCTTCGTGGGGTTGAGCAAAATCATGGCGGGCCTCCTAAGGGGTATCGTGATGCGGGGTCGGCTTTTTCGGGTTCGTCAGGATTGTTTGCTTGAAACTAGTTGAAACTATAGGCTCATCTCATCATGGTGTCAAGAGAAGAGCACGAATCTGGAAGGGGGTGTCTTTCTTTGACACAACCCCCAAAAAAGAGTAAATATGCACCGGCTCCACACCGGTATCGTACCGTCTGTTCCCCCGGAGCCGGGAATGAAGGGAACGATTCAATACACGAATGAAGGAGTGCTTCCATGTCTGAACATAATCTGGAAATGAAACGCTGGTGGATCGCCGGCGCTGCCGTTGTCATTCAACTCTGCCTCGGCACGGTCTACGCATGGTCGGTATTTAAAATTCCTCTGATGAACAAACATGGGTGGGGCAGTCCGGAGAATGATTTTCAGATCCAGGTTACCTTCATGATCCTGATGCTGGTTATCGGCCTGGCCGCCGCATTCGGAGGGTCCCTCGTCGACAAGTACGGGCCCAGACTGGTGGCTACTATCGGTGGCGTCCTCTTCGGTCTGGGAACCCTTCTGGCAGGATTTGCCGACCAGTCGGGAAACATTGTTCTGCTCTACCTGGGATTCGGCCTCATCGCCGGCCTCGGTAACGGCTTCGGGTATGTCACCCCTATTGCAACCCTTGTCCGGTGGTTCCCCGACAAGCGGGGTCTTGTAACGGGGCTGGCCGTCATGGGGTTCGGCCTCGGTGCCTTTTTCATGGGTCGGATAGCCCCTCCCATGATAGCCCATTTCAGGGTGGTGGAAGATGGTGTCATACTCAGTTCGGGTGTCGCAAACACGTTTTACATCTGGGGTATTATTTTCCTGGTCCTCGTCACCGCGTCGGCCCGGCTCTTCAGAAACCCTCCCGCGGGATGGCTTCCGGCCGGCTTTACACCGTCGACTGCAACGGTATCCGCCGCCGACTCCTTCACCTTCGGTGAAGCCGTCCGACGCCCCCAGTGGTGGATGCTCTGGGCCATGCTCTGCCTTAATATTTCCGCGGGACTGGGACTGATCTCCCAGTTATCCCCCCTGGCGCAGGATCTGTATCGCCCCCTGGCGGACCCGAACCTTGCACCGGAGGCCCTCGCCGTCGTCCTGGCAACGGCTGGAGGAGCCGTCGTTGCCTATTCGGCTATCTTCAACGGTCTGGGGAGACTCTTCTGGGCTAAAATATCGGATAATATCGGCCGAAAAGCGGTCTTCTCCATCATGTTTGCCACCCAGGCGGTCCTTTATCTGTTGATTGCCCTGGGGTATATCAACAGCTATTATCTCTTTATGGTTGTGGCCTGCTATCTTCTCGCGTGCTACGGCGGAGGTTTTGCCACCATGCCCGCTTACGCGGCGGATTCCTTCGGACCCACCTACATAGGAAAAGTATACGGTGTCATGCTCACAGCCTGGAGCGCGGCGGGCCTGATCGGTCCCTTTGTCTTTGCCAGGATGAAGGACCAGGCGCTCTTCATCGCGTCCCTGCTGCTGACAGTGGGCCTGGTGATAGCCTTGGTGTATCGGCTTCCCCGGAGCAAGAACCGATAGTACGGTTTTTCCGCGGTCCCGTTGAAACAGGACGGCATCCCGGGTATGCTCCGGGATACCGTCCTGTCGTTCCGGTGCGGGTCGTCGGATCGCCCGGACATGCCGACGTGGTGAACCGCTCTTTGAAGGAAAGCAAGCGCCGGCCAATGACAAGCATACCGGGAATTATCGTTATCGGAGCCGGTCCCGCCGGCATGATGGCCGCCGGAACAGCGGCTGGGCTGGGCGCCCCGGTGACGCTTGTGGAAACCATGGACCGGCCGGGGCGAAAGCTGCGCATAACCGGTAAGGGGCGATGCAATATCACAAATAACCGCTCCCTGGACGAATTTGTCCCTCACTTTGGAACTGCCGGGCGGTTTCTCAAACCCTGCTTTCACGAGTTCTTTGTCCTCGATCTCATGGCCTTTCTGGAATCTCTGGGGATCGCAACGGTGACGGAGCGGGGCGGTCGCGTGTTTCCCGCCGGCAACAGGGCGGAGGAGGTGGTGGACGCTCTGATCGACTGGACACAGCGACAGGGTGTACGGACTCTTCTCCGGACCCGGGCCGTGAAGATTCTTGAGAAGGAAAGAATAATCAGGGGATTGCGCGTGCTTGACCTGACTTCCGGAACCGAGGAGGATCTTCATGCCGATGCCCTTATCATTGCCACGGGGGGGCTGAGTTATCCCCTGACAGGATCCACCGGTGACGGCTATCGCCTTGCCCGTTCCGTCGGCCACTCCATTGTTCCTCCGCGCCCCGCCCTGGTTCCTCTGGAAACGGAGGGGGACAGCGCACGGCGCCTGCAGGGGCTGGGTTTAAAAAACGTTCGAGCGACCCTCCGACTGGATGGGAAGAAAGTCCATTCCGGGGTTGGTGAATTGAACTTCACCCACTTCGGTCTCTCCGGGCCCATCATACTCAGTTTGAGTGGCCGTGCCGTCGATGCCCTGAAAGACGGAAAGAGGGTCGAACTGTCCATCGATTTGAAGGCCGCTCTTGATGAGAAGAAACTCGACGCGCGGCTTCTTCGTGATTTCGAGGCCCGTGGAAAAACACAATTCAGGAATGTTCTCAAAGGACTGATCCCTTCCCTGCTGATTCCCTTGTGTATCGATATGACAGGGATTCCTTCCGCAAAACAGGCAAACCAGCTGACAGCCCGTCAGCGGCTTCGGCTTCGGCTATGGCTGAAGGATTTCCGGCTCACCGTGACAGGTCACCGTCCTGTCGCCGAGGCAATAGTGACGGCCGGCGGTATCTCCCTGAAAGAAATCGATCCAAAAACGATGCATTCACGACGTGGTACAGGCATTTTCTTCGCTGGGGAGGTTCTTGACGTGGACGCCGACACGGGAGGATACAACCTGCAGGCGGCCTTTTCAACGGGATACCTGGCGGGAGTCTCAGCCTCCCGGTTCGTGCTGCGAGACAGACATTCTTAAGCGTTGCCTGTACCACCCTTCCATTTTCAGTGAAACAGGCTAAAAATACATTGATTCTCGACGGGCATTCATGTAGATATAGTCCTATTGTGAGGGCTGATGTTGTGTTGAGGTCCCTGCTCTGGACAATTCCGGGCCTCGTCTTTTTCAATGTACATCATAACCGGAATATCGACGGAATTACATGGCGAAGGGCTGCTCCCCATGTCGAATTATCCTCTCGTGGACACTGCCGTGCTTCGTGCCGGTGCGTCTGCGACACAGGTCCGGATGTCCTGGTGGACTGGAGTGTTTTCAGAGAGTTGCAATAAGCAACCAGGATGAGTGCGGCCGGGGAATGACGGCTTCGTGCCATGGTACCGGAGGCATGCCTCCGGCACGAGAGCCGGATGCTTGATTGCGCTCTTTCCTTCGTCACCGGGGTGTACCTCAAAAAGTACGTCGCATTCTTCAGGATGTGCGCGCCTTGCCTCAAAGAGCTTTTTGCAAGTCGTCCTCTATCGGACGTTTTCGACTTTTTAAGGGAATGCACAAACTAAATTCGGTAGAAAGGAGTTGAATACCATGGAGCAAGCAGGCACACTTTCCTACGAGCTGGAAAAACCGGACAACCTGGTAGAGTTTCTGGAATCGGCCGTGGAGCGGTTTCCCGACAAGCCCCATTTCGGTACCCGCCAGGCGGACGGAACGTTTCGCTGGATGACCTACCGGGAAACGGGCGAGCGGGTTGATGCCCTGCGGGCGGGTCTCGCGAAGATGGGGATCGGCAAGGGAGATGTCGTGGGGCTCATCGCCAACAACCGGGCCGAGTGGGCCATAGCCGCCTTTGCCACCTATGGACTCGGAGCCCGCTTTGTTCCCATGTACGAGGCGGAACTTCCCAAAACCTGGCAGTACATCCTCAAGGATGCTTCCGTTCGAGTTTTGTTTGTGTCAAAGCCCGAGGTCATGGAGAAACTCAAACCCGTGATCGAGGGAATCACCACCTTGGAGAAGCTCATTCTGGTCGAAGGAGACGGCCCCGGAACGATGGCGGAACTGGAACGGGCGGGGAAAGAACACCCTGTACCGTCGGTGTATCCCGCCGGCGATGAAGTCGCGGTTCTTATCTACACGTCGGGGACCACGGGAGACCCCAAGGGGGTTCTTCTCACTCACGGCAACTTCACAAGCAACGTTATCTCGGGACTCAAAGACTTTACAACGGTCAACGAACATTCAGTGACCCTGTCCATTATTCCCTGGGCACATTCCTTTGGCCAGACAGCGGAGCTCTACGCCATGACCCGTGTAGGAGCCACGATGGGAATAGCCGGGAGTGCTCAGACCATTCTGGAAGACATCCAGAAAGTGAAGCCCACGTTCCTCATTGCCGTGCCCCGGATTTTCAACAGGATCTATGACGGTCTCTGGGCCAGAATGAACAAAGATGGGGGGATCAGGAAGAAACTTTTCCTGTTCGCCTTGAACGCCGCGACTGAAAAGAGAAATGCCCTGAAAGCAGGGCAGTCTCCCGGCGCCATGACAAATTTCAAGTTCAACCTTGGCGACAAGCTCGTCTTCTCGAAAATCCGCGAGCGATTCGGAGGGCGTCTCAAGGAGTCCATGTCTGGAAGCGCCGCCATGAATCCCGATATTGCCCAGTTTTTCTTCGATATCGGCATATCGGTTTACGACTGCTACGGCCTGACGGAAACCTCACCGGCCGTAACGGTCAATTCTCCCTCCGGCGTGTGCCTCGGATCGGTGGGAAGGCCTATCGAGAAGGTAAAAGTCGTCATAGACACTACCTACGGCGACCCCGAACTGGGTGACGGTGAAATAATTGTGTACGGGCCGAATGTCATGAAGGGCTATCACAACAAACCCGAGGAAACGAAGGCCGTTCTCATGGAGGACGGTGGATTCCGTACCGGTGACCGTGGCCGTCTGAACGACGACGGGTACCTTTTTATCACCGGAAGAATCAAGGAACAGTACAAGCTGGAGAACGGGAAGTATGTCTTTCCCGCTTCCCTGGAAGAGGACATCCGCCTCGTTCCCCTTGTTGAGGCCGCGATGCTTTATGGAGACGGACGTCCCTACAATATCTGCTTCGTCGTTTCCGACGACATCGCTTTGGAAACCTGGGCGAAAGACAATAATCTCACCGGAACGGCGAAGGAACTGATCGACCTGCCCGTGGTTCAGGAAGAGATTAAAAAGCAGGTTAACGCGGTGCTGGAAGGCAAGTACGGTTCGTATGAAATACCCAAAAAATACATTTTCCTGAAAGAAGGCTTCTCCCTGGAAAATGGTACCCTCACGCAGACAATGAAGCTGAAACGACGGGCCGTCTACGAAAAGTACGCCGACCGCATTGAAGAGACATACGGGTCAGAGTAAGAGAAACACGGGAGTGCAGGTATTGACACGAAAGATTCCCCTGCCTTCGCGACCGCAACAACGGGTTTGAAAGGCAGGGGTATTTTTGCGTTTCCCCGGTTTCGGCTGATGTCCTGTCAGGCGCCGGGATAGTTTCCGGCACCCGCTGCCCGGGACGGGGGTGGCAGAAAGGTGACGGCCCTGTCTCAACGCTTGATAACGATGACGGGTTTTTCTGCCTTCCGTATGACGACATCAGACACGGAGCCCAGCAACATTTCCTGGAGATTGCTTTTCCCGTGGGAACCGATAATTATTGATGAAACACCGGTTTGCTTTTCAGCCTTCAGAATTTCCTGGGCCGGGATTCCCTCGGTAACCATGACAGTTACCTTGAACCCCGCCTCTTTCAGATCACGGGCTGCTTCTTCGGCTTCTTTCCGCGTGTTGTCTTCGATAACATTCCTTATGTGTTCATATTCGGTAGGCGCCCAGTGAACCATGGCGTCGATGTTTCTGCTGTCAATGACATTAATCAGCACGATCTCCTCGGTTCCTGCATCTTTCAACTGCTTGATCGCAGCGACGACTTTCTTCGATATAGAAGAAAAATCAGTGGGATAGAGTATTTTCCTGAACATGGCGCGTCTCCTTTTGAAGCCGTTCCCGCAGTGTGGTCATTTCCTCCGGCTATCCGGCATAATCGCATAGCCACTGTCTTTTCACTGAAAATTCATATAGAATAACCGCCGGAATAAGTCAACAGACCTTTGCTCATGAATGCCACGGAGAATGTACGACATGTGCGGTCGTTTCGTCATGATATCGGGTTTGGAGGAGACCGTCCAACGGTTCAATATAGCGCGTGTTTCATCCTCCCTGTCGAAGAGTTACAACAAGGCTCCCGGAAGCGCTGTGGCGGCGGCCATTCAGGATGATGACGGCAATCGGAGCCTGGTGGACCTGTACTGGGGTATTCCCCTTTTCGGCACAGGAACCCGTGGGACGGTTCAAACACTGATAAATGCCCGTTCAGAAACGGTTCACAGAAAGCCTACCTTCCGTGAAGCCTTCAAACGACGCCGGTGCGTGGTGATCGCCGATGGGTATTACGAATGGCAAAGACGGGGAGGGAGGAGAATCCCCTGGTATATCCCTGTGGCAGCGCCCCATCCTTCGGGATTTGCCGCCCTGTACCGCCGCCCATCCGATGGCGGAACGCTTCCTGCCTGCGTCATTGTCACCACGGCGGCCAATGATCTGATTCTGCCGATACATGACAGGATGCCGGTCATCCTCTCCGGGGATCAAATCGACCTGTGGCTCGAACCGTCGAGTACCGAGCCGGCATTGCTGACTCTGATGGCGCCCCGGTCACCGGAAGGCATGGATGCCTGGGAAGTGTCAACGCTGGTAAATTCCCCCGCCCATGACGGCCCCGAGTGCATTGAACCTGTCAAGTGCCCGTGGGCGGGTCGAAACGGAAACACTCAGCTCGGGAAGGAGGATTAAAATGGAGTACGCCCTCATCGTCTTGGCTTGTTTTCTCATCGGCGGTCTTGTGGCCTGGCTGCTTGTCTCCGCCCGCGTTACCAAGTCCCTGGCCGCCAGGCTGGAGGAATCCGAGCGCCGTGCGAATACAGCTGAAGGACATGCTTCGGGTCTGGAAGGCACCATAGCTGAACTGCGAGTGCAGAATCAGAAGGTTGCCGAGGATATTTCCAGGGTGAGAGATGAACTGACCAAAGAGAACAGTGCCAGGGTGAAAGCCGAAACCGAGTTGAAGGAAACCGTACTGCGGCTTCAGGAAGAGAAGACGCTCCTCGACGAAGCTAAATCCGGATTGACGGATACTTTCAAAGCCTTGGCCGGTGACACTCTCAACACCAGCACGACCAGCTTTCTTGAACGTGCTAAAGAGACTCTCGACAAGGTACTTGTCGAAGCCAGAGGGGATCTTGGAAAACGACAGGAAGCTATCCGGGGCCTGGTCAATCCTCTGGCGGAGTCCCTCACCAGGTTTGAAGAACATGTTCGCGAGATCGAAAAGAATCGGCAGGTGGCCTATTCCGGACTGTCGGAGCATCTGAAGCTTCTGTCCGCGAGTCAGCAGCAACTGCAAAAGGAGACAGCCAATCTGGTCACAGCCCTGCGCAAGCCGCACGTACGCGGCCGCTGGGGAGAGATGACCCTGCGCCGTGTGGTGGAATTGGCGGGGATGTCGGAGCACTGCGATTTCTCCGAGCAGGTCAGTGCCGATGCCGTGGAGGGGCGACAGCGCCCGGATCTCCTCGTGCGTCTGCCGGCTGAACGGGAAATCGTCGTGGATTCGAAAATATCGCTGGAAGCCTACCTGGATGCCGTAGACGCCGAGTCAGAAGACGCCCGCAGGGCGGCCATGACGCGCCATGCGGCGCAGGTCCGGACTCACATGAATTCCCTCGCGTCGAAGGCCTATTGGAGCCGGTTCGCGAAAACTCCCGAGTTTGTCGTGATGTTTATTCCCGGCGAGTCATTTTTTGGTGCGGCGGTGGATGCCGATCACAGACTCATCGAAGACGGACTCGAACGGCGCGTGATTCTTGCGACTCCAACGACGCTCATCGCTTTACTCCGTGCGGTAGCGTACGGGTGGCGGCAGGAACAAATTGCCAGGAACGCCCAGGCCATCAGCGATCTCGGCAGGCAGCTCTACGAACGCATGAGGACCATGGCCGAGCACATCGGCGACATCGGCAAGGGACTGGAAAAGGCCAATGCTTCCTACAACAGCGCCATCGGCTCGATGGAAGCCAGGGTTCTGCCCGCCGCCCGCAGGTTCAGGGATTTGGGCGCCACGACCGGCAACGAGATACCGCCGCTGTCACCCGTCGAGACAACGCTTCGGGCGCTCACCGCGCCGGAGATGGAGGAAGACGACCAGGCTTAAAGGGAAAAATCATGATACCCGGAGATTGCGTGAAACGGCGTAATCACGTGATGAAGGGTACGGATCTCAGTCCGCAACAGTTGACAATATCGTATCCATGAACTATACGAAGCCATTACGGTTTTGGACGCGAGGTAGTCGCTTTATGCAATTACGGGACATCACCACCGCTTATGAGCATGAGATGGCCATAGTCGAATCGCTTCTTGAAAAAGAGCAGAATTCCTATGTGAAGCTTATTCCCGAGATATCACGGCACATCATCATGAGCGGCGGGAAGCGCATCCGGCCCCTTCTTCTGATGATCACCGCCGACCTTTTCGGCTACCGGGGTGAAGGACGCTATCCCCTCGCGACGGTCATAGAATTTATCCACACGGCATCTCTTCTTCACGATGATGTCATCGATCACGCCAGCATGCGACGGGGGAAAGCCTCCGCCAACCGGGTATGGGGCAATGCCGCGAGCGTACTGGTAGGGGATTACCTGTATGCTACGGCCCACAGGTTACTGACGGAAATAAACAACCAAACTGTTCAGCAGCTGGTCGCCTGGGCCACGACGGCCATGGTGGAGGGGGAGACCATCCAGTTGATGAGAAGCGGGGACGTCAACATTACTGAAGAGGAGTATCTTTCTATAACGGAGAAAAAAACCGCCGTACTCATGGCCGTGGCCTGCGCCCTGGGCGCGGTTTTGGCGGAGGCTCCCGAATCCTCGGTTGATATAATGAAGCGCTTCGGCATGAAGCTGGGCGTTACCTTCCAGATGACCGACGATACGCTTGATTACGTCGGCATCGAGGAAGAATTCGGTAAAACCATAGGAATGGACATCATGGAAGGGAAGATGACCCTTCCCCTTATATGGTCGTTGAAGCAGTGTCCCGCCGGAGAAGGAGACCGCATCAGGGCAATCATTGCGGGGAAGACTGTCGGAGACAAGGAAGTATTTGAAGTGGCACGGTTTATCAATGCCTATGGTGGTATCGATTACGCTCGAGAAAGGGCCGGACGGTTTGTAGAGGAAGCAAAGCAGCTTCTGACCCCCTTTCCGGACTCTTTTCCCAAAAAGGCGCTTCTTTCGATGTCGGATCACGTACTTCAAAGGAATCTATAAACATGCCTGCCGCTCCGGCGGGTACAGCAACGGGGAGCAGAATATCCCCACGAAAGAGACCGTCATGTCCGTTTATTCCTTACAAGGGGAAAAACCCGTCATATCGCCCGGGACCTTTGTCCATCCCCATGCCGTTATTATCGGTGATGTCACCATCGGCAGCGGCTGCTTCATCGCCCCGGGATCGGTCATCCGGGCCGATTTCGGGCCCGTCGTCATCGGTGAAGGCGTCAATTTCCAGGATAATGCAGTCATCCACGTGAACCCTGGAATGAGCGTGGTAATCGAGGACAACTGCACCATCGGTCACGGGGCCCTGCTTCACGATGTTCATCTCGAACCCGGCTGCGTTGTCGGCATGGGGGCTGTACTTCTCTTCGGTGTCCATTGTGAAAAGGAATGCATTGTTGCGGCTGGTTCCGTAGTGCCCACGGGTATGAGGGTACCTGCCGGGGCGGTGGTGGCGGGAAACCCGGCGCGGATTATTAAAGATTCAATCTCCCGGGAGCAGGTGGAACACATCCGGGAAGGAGCGAAACTCTACCAGGGACTTGTCCGGCTTTACAAAGAGACCATGCAATGCCTCCGCTGATCATGCAAGGGATCCTTCGCGGGATTCGTACTCCCTGATCATGGTTTCTTCGACGCGGCGCCGCAGTGCTTCAAATGTACCGTCATCCATATCGTCGGGGACCTGCTGCGGAGGACCGAACCGTATAAGGGCACCGCTGCCGGGCCTGGGGACCATGAATCGATCCCAGCTGTTGAAAACCCAGGGGTTGTCGTAGTGAACATAGACGAGACAGATGGCCGCCCTTGCCTGGTGCGCCAGGCTGATGAGTCCCGGCTTGATCCGCCGGGGAGGCCCTGTGGGACCGTCGACGATATGTCCACAGATTCCGTGCCGGTTCGCCAGGTCGATGAGCTCACGAAGCGCTTTTTTACCTCCCCGGGAGCTGGATCCCCTGACCGGTATCCATCCGATCCGCTCCACGACAGCGGAGATGAAATCGCCGTCGCTGCTTTGGGAGATCATGATGGCAATGGGCCGTTTGAGTATCCGGGGAAGATAGAAGCCGGCGAAAAAGCGTTGATGCCAGGAGCATAGAACCACGGGACCGCTACTGCTGATATGATCGAGTATTCTGTCGAGCCCCTCAAATCGTACCCGTACGGTTTTTGAGTACGTCGTCAGGAGGAGCGATAGAAGAATGATGGTGAGGTTGTTGTTCAAGAGTCTGAACTTGAAAGTTTTTTTTCTGCTCATGACAGACCGGAGTTCGCCGGGGGCTTCCTTTCAGCTGTTCGATCTTCGCGACGCGTCGAGAGGGACAGGGTAAAGCATCGTTTGGTACCTGTCAAAGAAAATATGATGGCTTCGTAAAAGGAGCTTTTCACGAAGCTGCCCTCTATCGGACGTTTTTCGATTTTGTACCAGTTTGTCAAATGGTTCCGAAGGATATGATACGACCATGAAGACTGCCGCCGATTCCCCGAAAGACTCCCTGTGCTGTAAAACAGTAGCCACAGAGTATGGCGACCTTCGGATATGCCGGCGTCATGATGGTTTCCGGTATTCGGTTGTGGCTATTCACCTGCCCGGAGAGGCATTGCCAGCCGGCCGCCTGTGCCACGTTTGGGAGGAGCATGCCGGGAATACCCTTTCCTCTCCGCCGACCTCCTTGACCTCCCTGGAGGAGGAACTTCGGCGTTCCTTCGAAGGCGAGGCTTCCAAAGATCCGTCCCTCGACCTGATTGACCTCGACCACTGTTATGATTTTCAGCGGAAGGTGCTGTTAAGATTGAGGGATATTCCCCGGGGCATGACCGTTTCATACGGAACGCTCGCCCGATCCATCGGCGCTCCCGGGGCTGCCCGGGCCGTGGGAACGGCCCTCGCCCGCAATCCCTTTCCCCTGGTCTTTCCTTGCCATCGGGTCATACGGGTCTCAGGGGAAATCGGACAGTTCGGCGGCGGCACCTCCATGAAGGAATCTCTCCTGCGCCGGGAGGGCGTGATTTTCTCGGGGAAGGGGGTTGTGTCGCCCCGATGCCTCGTAGCCGGGTTCCGGGGGGAGCGCTTACAAGACTGAACAGCCCTCATTCAAACCGTTTTTTTCGCCGGCATCGATACGGCCATATTGTCACGGTGTATGACCTCGTCATAGGGCTTGGTTCCCAGGACCTGTTCGATGCGGGAGGTTTTCAGACCCTTGATTTTTCCCAGGTCGGCAGAGCTGTAATTTGCCAGCCCCTTGGCTATGACCGTTCCCTTCGTGTCGATGCACGTTACGGGGTCCCCGATGGAAAAATCCCCGTCCACCTCTATAATGCCTGTGGGCAGAAGGCTCTTGCCGTTGTTGACGATGGCGCCCACCGCCCCGTCATCAATGACGAGCTTTCCCCGTGACCTCAGGGTGAAGGCAATCCAGTATTTTTTGCTGGTCATGTGTGTCTGCCTGGGAAGGAAGAGCGTTCCGGTTTCCTTGCCTTCGAATATTTCCTGGAGAACCCCCTTTCGCTTTCCAGGAGCTATAATACAGGGAATTCCAAAGGAAGTGACCTTCCGCGCGGCCATGAGTTTGCTTTTCATGCCTCCCGTACCCACGGTGTCCGTTTCTGAAGATGTGAAGGATTCTATTTCATCGGTAATTTCCCGTACCAGTGGTATGAACCGCGCCTTTCCCGGGGCGGACCGGGGATTCCGATCATAGAGGCCTTCGGTGTTAGTCAGGTTTATCAGGAGGTTTGCTTCCATGATATTTGCCATCATGGAAGCCAGTGTGTCGTTGTCGCCGAACTTGATTTCGTCGACGGAAACGGTGTCGTTTTCGTTGATGATAGGGATGACCTTCCATTCCATGAGCGCCGACAGGGTGTTGCGGGTGTTGAGGTACCGCTTCCGGTCCACAAGGTCGCTCATGGTGAGAAGCATTTGCGCCACAATCAGGCCGTGCTTTCCAAAAGCCTTTGAATAGACTTCCATGAGCAGTCCCTGCCCGACTGCTGCGGCTGCCTGTTTCTGGGGAAGATTCTTCAGGGGTGCCCGTGCTCCCAACCTGCTCCTTCCCGATGCAATGGCTCCGGACGAAACGATGACGAACTGGAGTCCTTCATCGGACAGGCGGGCTATTTCCTGCGCGAGATTGGCGATGATTTTCCCGTCTATTCCTCCGCTCTTCGTCAGGACGCCGCTTCCCACCTTAACGAGGACTCTTCGTGTTTTTTTTACAATTTCCAATCGTTCTTCGATCATGGCGGCTTACCTGTTCTTTTCTTCACTGAGCCGTGAAACGGTTTCCCGTATAAGTTCTGTGAGACCCGCCCCCGTGACGGCCGATACAAGACAAACAGGGATGCTGTGTTTCCGGAAGGGGAGTGACTCCCTGTCTGCTTCCCGGCGGACCGCGGGAAGGTCCATCTTGCTGAAAACCACCACCTGCGGCTTTTCGAGCATCGAATCGTTGAACAGGGCGAGTTCCTTGTTGATGGCTTCATAATCCTGCCATGCGCCGCGGCATTCTTCACGAGATATGTCGATGACATGAAGAAGTACGGATGTTCGTTCCACATGGCGAAGAAACTGTGTCCCCAGTCCCGTTCCCCGGTGAGCACCCTCGATCAGGCCCGGAATGTCGGCGATAACGAAACTGTCATAGTCCCCGTACTGAACCACGCCGAGGTTGGGGGTCAGCGTCGTAAAGGGATAATCAGCGATTTTGGGCCGCGCCGCCGATATGCTGGAAATGAGTGTAGACTTCCCCGCGTTGGGAAATCCGATAATTCCAACGTCGGCAAGAAGTTTCAGTTCGAGGGTGATCGTTCGTTCGTCGCCGGCGATCCCATCCTGGGCGAAACGGGGTGTCCGGCGGGTGGCGGTTTTAAAGTGAGCGTTTCCCCTGCCCCCCATGCCGCCCTTTGCTGCGATACAGACCTGTCCTTCTCCGACCAGATCACCGAGGAGGGTTCCGCTTTCAGCGTCACGGATCACAGTTCCCATGGGTACGGAAATTTCCACATCAGTACCGTTTTTCCCCGTTCGGTTGTTTCCTCCCCCCGGTCCTCCGTTTTGAGCCTTCCAATGCTGATTGAACTTCAGGTCCAGCAGGGTGTGCCGGTTTGATGACGCCCTGAGGATTACGTTCCCTCCTTTGCCTCCATTTCCACCGTCGGGACCGCCCCGGGGAACATGCTTCTCCCGCCTGAAGCTGACACACCCCCGTCCCCCGTTGCCGGCCTTTATGTAAATTTTTGCTTCATCGACAAATTTCATGGCGGTGGTAAGTATCCGTCCTCATGGCGACAGTACTTCATCAGTGTCTTTTGGCGGGTCCATAAAAAAAGGTGTTAGCCGGGGCGGTCGCCACTAACACCTTGAAGATCCTTGTATGTGAGAAGATCCGGCGGCCGGTTCCGCCGCGCAAAAAGGGATCAGCTCGCGTAAACACTCACTTTTTTCCGGGTTTTGTCCTTTCGTTCGAAGGTGACGATCCCGTCTATTTTCGAGTAGATCGTGTAGTCTTTTCCCATACCCACGTTGAGCCCCGGGTGTATCTTTGTTCCGATCTGGCGGATTATGATCGAACCGGCGCTGACACGCTCTCCGCCGAAGGCCTTGACGCCCCGACGCTGGGACTGGCTGTCCCGTCCGTTTCTACTGCTTCCCTGGCCTTTTTTATGAGCCATGGCTTCTTCCTCCCTACCCCGCGATTTCCGTTATTCTGAGCCGTGTCAACTGCTGCCGGTGACCTGCCTTCTTCCTGTATCCCTTGCGCCGTTTCATTTTAAAGACGGTAATCTTGGGACCCTTTTTCTGTGCGATGATTGTTCCCGTCACCGTTGCCCCTTTCACCAGAGGCGTTCCCACTCTGATGGAGTCGTCGTCGCGGACCATCAATACCTGATCAAAAGCAACCGACTCTCCTGGATTTCCCTCGATTTTCTCAAATTCGAGCATCTCACCAACAGCAACCTGGTACTGTTTCCCTCCGGTTTTTATGACAGCATACATAGTCGACTACCCTTTACCATAGAATATCGATACTGATCACTCCCGATTCTCGAAGAACCTGGAGAAAACGCTTACCTACCAGAATGAAGTGATAAAATCAACCACTTTTTTATGCCGACGAGACCGGACGGCCGGGCTCGTGCGGTGCCCCACGATGCTTGACAGGGTTGCCTGCAGAGGTCGCCGGGGCAAGTTGATGCTTGAGTAAGCTCGATGATTTTGATATAGGCAGGTACCGTGTCACGCTCTTATTATTTCCTTGGGAAGCGTGGCTTCGTATCCCCCGGCGCAGTTTTTGCTCCGGAGGATGAGCTTTTACACGGCACGCGTACCATGTCAGGCTTATTATTCCTTGGGAAGCATGACCGGGCGTTCCACGGAGCAGTTTTCCCCCCGAAGGAGAGAGCGCGATTAAGCATCCGGCTGTAGTGCCGGAGGTCCTATTTCCGGCAACTTTTTACGGGCTCGTCAATACTGGTATGCAAAAGGAGCGGACAATGGCGGAAAAAGATATCAAGACCCAGACGCAGGAAACGGCTCAATTACTTTTTTCAGGTGGCGCGAAGCTCACGCCGCCCTTTGTTATGTGGCGGGAATTCAATCGTGAGCTGGCCAATGATTTTTCACGCTTTATCACGGGGAACCTCTATTCCCGAAAGGTTCTGACGATCCAGGAACGGCAGATGGCGGCCTGCGCCATGCTCGCGTCCCTCAGGGCCGCTGACGAGTTGCGCCTGCATGTGAACGCCGCGTTGAATGTGGGGTGCGATCCGCACAAACTTACGGAAATTTTCTTTCAGGTTGCCACCTACGCGGGCATGCCGGCGGTCAATGAAGCACTGGAAGTCTACCGGGAAGTTCTCAAGGAGCGGGGTGAGTGGCCGCTCACATGATCCCTGGTGATTACACCGGGCGGTTCCCTCTCCCTCCGCGGCGCGAGCAAGGGGGAACCGCCATCGTGTCCTTATGTTCCCACAAGCCCTGCTGATTCGGAAGGAAAGGCTTTTCAGGTTGGGGGTACCGTATTCCGTACCCGGTTTTTCAACAGAGGTCATCATGGTGTAGTTTGACCTCAAAGTTTCGTCAGTCATTGATCGCGTTCAAAGCACATCGCGTCAGACTTGACCAACCCCGGGGCTTGTGGTAGGAGAGGTGAGACTACGAAAGAAAACAGGATGGTGCCACGACTGACGGCTTCGTACCATGGTACCGAAGGCACGCCTCCGAGACCTTTGAATTTTGTCATTTCGAGGAGCATCGCGACGAGAAATCCATTGGATATTTCCCGGCTTTTTTCGAGGGCGTCATGACTGGAACCGAAGCGGAGAACTCAAGCAATGCCACTGTATGATTTTGCCTGTACCCTATGCGGTCATGAATACGAGGCGCTTTTAAAAATTGATGAACCCTGGGATGGACTTGAGTGCCCGAAATGCGGAGGCCGGTCTCCGAAAAAACTGGTTACGGCCTTCAAGACCGACGCCTGGTCCAAGTTCCTCGATGGCATGGAACGGAAGGTTAACCCTCTAAAGTTCAAATGATCGTCTCTACATGATTCCCTTGTACCATCCCCCGTCGATCTGAATAGCCGCCCCCGTGATATACCCGCTCCCCTCAGACGCAAGGTAGGCGACAAGGGTCGAGAACTCTTCAGGGGTACCCATTCTTCCCATGGGAATGGCGGATTCCCAGCGCCGGATTATTTCCTCCGGTGTTGTCTGTTCCTTTTCGGCCATAGATGCGGCAAGCGTTCGGACACGTTCGGTCATGGTATAACCGGGGCAGACGCTGTTGACGGTGATGTTGAAGGGCGCCAGTTCATTGGACAGTGACTTGGCAAGGCCGATGACGCCGGAACGGATCGTGTTCGACAGGATCAATCCATCGATGGGCTGCTTGACCGAAATGGACGTCATGTTGATGATGCGGCCCCACCTCTTCTCTTTCATAACGGGAATTACTTCGCGGGTCATGGCGATGGTACTCAAAAGGTTCAGGCGAAAACCAAACTCCCAGAGGGTATCGTCTATATCAAGAAAGGGCGTCGATGGCGGTCCGCCGGCGTTGTTGACAAGGATGTCCACCGTCCCGAAATGATCGATGGCTTTCCGCACGAACAGCCGCGCTTCGTCAGGCTTGCTGACGTCTGTGGCTATGGCGAGTACCTCGCCACCGGTTGCGCGGCGTATTTCATCGGCCGCTTCGGGAAGGAAGGAATCATCGAGGGCTCCGACAGCCACGCGGGCTCCTTCTTCCGACAGCGTCATCGCCACAGCTTTTCCCAACCCCATGCTGCCGCCGGCAACCAAAGCGACTTTATCTTTCAATTTCAGATCCATCGGTTGTTCCTCCTCCTGAAGAAATGAGTCTCACAGGCCGGTAAGCCGGCTGTCGTGGCTAAAAAATAGTACCTATAAGTATCAGGACTTTTTACGAGGCCATCAAAAAAGTGAAAGCTCCCCCCACCGTATCCACACGGAGGAGGGAGCTTCAAGGCAGCAAAACAGCTACTCCAACACGATCAGCAACTGGTTGGAGTCGACTTTATCCGCCTCCTTTACCTTGATTTCTTTAACGGTCCCCGCCTCAGGAGCGACGATGGGGTTTTCCATTTTCATGGCTTCGAGGATGATGAGCTCATCATCCGCATTGACGGCATCGCCGACCTCAACCAGAATTTCCCCGATCGTTCCGGGCATGGGTGCTACGATTTCTAAAGCCATTGTGTGTGAACCTCCTCCTTCGGTATTTAATTGGCTTGCCCTGCAAGATATGCCTGCTTCGGGCAGTGTATCCTGTGTAATGTTTTCAGGTTCCGGATGAAAGGGGGAGCCGGGGCTCCCCCTGCCGTCACCCGTGATGAGACGTTTATTGTGCCCAGGTCGGATCCGAGGGACCCCACTTTTCGGGCAGAACGGCCTTCGGAGCCCAGTCCGGAGGAATTCGCTGACCCGGCTGTTCCCCTTCCCTTTCAATGAGTTTTTTCAGGCCCGGACGGGCGAACTGCCAGTTCCCTTCCTTCTGGGTCCGGCCATTGATGACCGCTTCCGACCGAAGCCGCATGCCCGCTGTCTTCTCCATTTTCTGACCGAGCCAGAGGATGCGGTCCACATCGTAGCCATGCTCGATTCCCAACTCGTCGATCTGAACGAGCAGGTCTTCCATGCAGATGAGACCCACATAACGGGCGTCCTTGTAATAGTACTCGCCGGTTCCCCTGATGGGACAATCATCAAGGAAGTTCGCCGGCTGGCCGCCCATACCTCCAAGCGTCGCCTCGAAGCGGGTGAGACCGGCCTGGAGGGCTGCGAGGACTGACGAGGAAGCGATGCGCTTTGTTTCGTGCAGGTGGCAGAGATGGGCCTCGGGGTTCGGCATGGCATCGAGAATCATCGAAAAGTAGCGGTACACGTCGGCGGCATTGGCAGAACCGTCATGGTCGGCGTGCTCGATGTCATGGGCACCGATCTCAAACCAGCGCTTGGTGAATTCCACGGCATCCTCGAGTTTCGTGGCGCCGCTGATGGGGCTGCCCCAGATGGTACTCACCGTGCCGCACATCTTGATTCCCGCGTCGCGGGCCTTCTTGATGCAGCGCTCGGCTTCGCGCCAGTACTGGGTCAGCGTGGTGCCCGAATTGGCAAAATGGTGTTCCGGGTCGGTGGATACCATCATGAGTATGCGGTCCGGGCCGTACCCTTCCTGCTTCATCTGGATGGCAAGGTCAACCGATGGTTCGCGGATCGTGACGGCCGTCAGGCAGATGTCCTTGTCGATGTCGATGCCGCGACGGGCGGCACGCTTCCGGAACTCATCGTCCCGCAGAGCCTTCATGACATCAGCCGCGTCGACGAACTGCGGTGTCGTGCGCGGAGCCAGGTTCGTCACCTCGAGCTCCCGGCACCCGGCGAGGATCATTTCCTGGCCGTAAAAAATCTTGGCCTTCGTGGAAATGAACTTCTCATGGTGCTGAAAACCATCACGGATGGTTATGTCGCCGATGGTAACCTTTTTCGGCATTCTTGGAAAAATTTTCCAAAGATCATATTCTGTCGCCATACAACTTCTCCTCCTTCAGTGTTTGTCAATCGTTAATAACGAATTATTCCTCCTCCCGGCGGCAGAAGGGAGGAGGATTCTTATTCTCCCTTAAAGACTGGTTTGCGTTTTTCCACGAAGGCGGCCAGGGCTTCCAGCCGATCCTTCGTGGGAATCGTCACTTCGTAGGCCTTGGATTCCAGTGGCAGGGCAACGCCGAGGCTGGCTTCGGTCCCGTAGTTGAGGGTGAATTTCGCCTGGGCCACGCCGATGGGGCCGTTCTTGGCAATTTCTCGGGCCAGCTCCATGGCCGCGTCCATCAGTTGGTCAGGTTCCACGACACGGCTCACGAGACCGATTTCAAGCGCCGTCTGGGCGTTGATCCTTCTGGCCGTGAAAATAAGCTCCTTCGCCTTGGCTACGCCCACAATGCGGGGGAGACGCTGAGTCCCGCCGGCTCCGGGAATGATGGCGAGGCTCGTCTCTGTCAATCCCATGAGAACGTTTGACGAGGCGATCCGCAGATCACAGGCCAGTGCCAGTTCTGTCCCGCCGCCGAAAGCGTAGCCATTGATGGCGGCTATCACGGGAACACGAACCTGCTCCACGGCGGTAAAAGTGTTACGGATCGTGAAGATGAACCGGCGGACCTGGTCCTGCGTCAGTGTCCGGCGCTCCTTCAAGTCTGCCCCGGTTGAAAATGCCCACTTTTTGGGATCGTCGCCGGAACGGGATCCGGTAACGATGATGCAGCGAAGGTCCATGTCGAAATTGGCTTCGCGAATCACATCGGACAGAACGGCAAGCAGATCAAAATTGAAGCAGTTCATGGCATCGGGGCGATTCAGAGTGAGAATCAGGATGCCTTCGTCTGTCCTTTCCTGCAACAGAATTTCTGACATGATCAGTACCTCCCTTCAGGGCATCAGACTTTCAAGTCGCCCCAGATGGATTGCTTGATGGGTACGCGGAGCGCGATCTCGAAGCCCCGGGCGATTTTTTCACGAGCTTCACTGAAGGCTATAACGCCGTCGTGGAAGAGCAGCGAACCGGTGTAGAAGGGATGCCCTTCCGCGTCGTACCGGTCGCGCATCATCTGGCGGAACTGGGCCATTTCTTCTTCATTCACCGCCTCACCCTTGGCCTCGATGTTCTTTCGTCGCACGGTTTCAACAATAAAACCAGCTGTTTCACCAGACATGACCGTCGTGCGGCCACGCATGTTCGTGAAGGCAAACCGTGGCTTGAAGGCCCGGCCGCACATCCCGTAGTTTGCCGCGCCGTGGTCGGGACCGATCACGTAGGTGATCTTCGGCGTGTCAAGGCAGGTACAGGTGCGCACCATGTCGGATCCGTACTTTCCGATGCCGCCCCATTCCTCCGACTTGCCTACCATGTAACCGGGAGAGCCCTGGAGGAAAAGAACGGGAATCTTCGAGTTGCCGCAACGGATCATCCATTCCGTTGCCTTCCGCGCCGCATCGATATAAATGACGCCGCTGGCGTTGGAGGCAATCACGCCCACGGGAATGCCTTTCATCCACATCTTGCCGGCTACGATCGCATCGCCCCTGCCGGGACCGTAGGTGGGCTTGTATTCGTGGAAATAGCTGTCATCGGCCAGGCACTTGATGGTATCTTTGATGTTGATGTACTTGTAGGTGTCGATGGGGGTGTTGCGCATCATTTCCTCGAAATCGAACTTGGGCTCGCGGCTTTCCCGACGGTCGACGTGAAGCTCGTTCGGTGGTTCAAACTCCATCATGGCCCGAAGTTTTTCAATGCCTTCATCCTGACTCCGGACAAAGTGGTCGCAACCGCCGGAATGCTGCGTGTGGACATAGGCGCCGCCCAGATCTTCCATGGATACCGTTTCGCCGATGGCCGACTTTACCATGGGGGGGCCGGCCAGAAAGGCGTAGGCCATCTTCTCGATCATGATCGACTCGGAGGCCAGGTACACAATGTAGGCGCCACCCGCCGTGTTACCGCCCGTAGAGAGCGTGTACTGGCGGATTCCCTTGGCTGACATGCGGCACATGTTGTAAAACATAGTTCCGAAATGGCCGTCGTCGGCAAAGCAACCCACCTGGAGAGGCAGGTTGATCCCGCCTGAATCGGCGATGTAGATGCAGGGGAGCTCGCACTCCTCGGCAATGGCCTGGGCACGCATGTGCTTTTTCAGGGTAATCGGGAAATAGGTTCCCGCGGCATAGCGGTTCTCGTTCGCAAAAATCATGCAGTCACGGCCCATAACTGTTCCCACGCCGGTGATCACACCGCCGCCGGGGATGTGGCCTCGGTTTTCCGACTCGTAAATCTCGCCGCCGTAAAGACGCTTCTGACCGATGTCGTATCCTGCGTCAAGACCCAGCTCATAGAATTCAGTTCCGGGGTCTATCAACTTCACTATCAGGTCACGCATGGGTTTCTTGTTCTGCTTGGCCAGCCGCGCTACCTGCTTTTCGCCGCCGATATTGTAAGCCTCGGCGCGGTGCTCCATCAGCAGGGCGTCCTGCTCCTCCCAGTGCTTCAGATTAGCGGCCTTTTCAAGCTCGAGCCGCTCCGCTCTCGACAACTTCTTCTTTTCCTCTGCCATTGGTGATCCTCCTTCGTTTAATAACCTTTATAGTTTACCACGAATCAGTTCTCTCATACGGCCTGAAGGGAAAAAGGCGATGGAAATACCGCCGGTACGCGCAACCCCATCGCTTCCGAAGTCATGACCCCGATCCTTATGTGGTGTAATACCCGGCTTAGTTGATATGTCTTTTGGGGATTGAAAACTTTTGGGGAACGGCAGAGATCGGAAAAGTCGGACAAGACCTGAAAAAAGCGTATCGCCGAACCTGATGAGGATAGACTCCCGGATTTCATGCCGTTTCTCCTCGATAGATGATCATGTGTACCAGAGGCGCCTATGTCTGTCAAGGGAAAAAGCCTGTATAATACAGGTTCAAGGGAACTCCGAAGGGTTGTAATGACCCCTTCGGGATGAAAACGGCAACGGCGGTTTTCGGGAGTCCGCGAGCATCATTTTGGGTCCGGGTATAATCCTTTTCTTTCTTAAAAGAGGATTTCTTTCAGTCCGAATTTCTGGTATACTTCCGCAGTCACCGTGTCAGCGGGTTCCGGGTAATCGGTCGTTCATCATTGACGGCTTCACCGGTGTCACCGAAAAAGGGAATATGCGTATGAATGTGAAAGCCCTTCGTGCCCTCAGCTACGGCCTTTATATCGTCACGTCGATTAAGGGGGGTAAACGCAACGGACAGGTAGTAAACACGGTTTTCCAGGTTACCTCGAATCCTCCTCACATTGTCACCGCCATCTACAAGGGCAATCTTACCCATGCCCACATTTCGGAAAGTGGTGTTTTTGCCGTATCCGTTCTTGCCGTTGACGCCCCGATGACAATGATCGGCACCTTCGGCTTTAAAACAGGCCGTGACGTTGACAAGATCGCCACTGTTTCATGCAGAACCGGGACGACGGGGTGTCCCATTGTGCTGGACCACACCCTTGCCTTCCTTGAGGCAGAGGTTGTGGATACCCTCGACGTGGGAACGCACACCCTTTTCGTCGGCCGGGTGGTTGATGCCGGTGTCCTGAGAGAGGGCGAACCCATGACGTATGATTACTATCACACCGTAAAGGGTGGCAAGACACCGAAAAATGCCGCTACCTATATCAGCGAACCGGGACCGGCGCCGGATCCGGGTACGAACAAAGACGGGGGGATATCCACGCCGGCCGCGCGCTACGTCTGTTCCATATGCGGTTATGTATACGACCCGGCTGCGGGGGATCCCGACGGGGGGATACCGGCCGGAACGGCCTTTGAGGAACTTCCTCATGACTGGGTGTGCCCGGTCTGCGGTGCCTCCAGGGATGAGTTTGACAGAGAGTGATTCGGATATATAATTTGTCCGATGACATTACCAGGCCGTCAGCCTTGACATTCACAGAAAAGGAGCCTTCCATGACCACTGGCTTTGAAGCAGGGGATATTTTTGAGATTGCCATGAGAATCGAGGAGAACGGAAGCAACTTTTACCGGTTTGCCGTTCAGATAGCTGCTACTGAAGATGCAAAACAGCTTTTTAGATGCCTTGCCGAGGAAGAGGACAAGCATAAAGAAATATTCAGGACCATGCTCGCGGGTATCGAACGGCAGGAACCGCGGGAAGGGTATCCCGGTGAGTACGGTGCCTATCTGAGAAGCTACGTTGACAACAACATCATCTTTACGAAGGAAGTTATGGACCGTGAACTTGAGGGCGTACAGGATACGCCCTCGGCATTGAACTTTGCCATCAAGCGGGAACTCGATTCCATTCTCTACTATCACGAGATCAAGAATTTTGTGCCCCCGAAGCACCACCAGGCCATCGATGACATCATCGATGAAGAACGCAGGCATTTCGAGGTTCTGTCTGAACTTAAAAAGAAGTACACATAAAATGGTGCGGACGTCATGAGCGGCAACACATTGCTGACGATCTCGTACAAAGCTGGACAACGTCCGATGGGGACGGCTTTGTAAAAAGTTTCTTACGTCAGGCACGGCGCGCATATCCTGAGGAATGAGGCATACCGCGAGGTACGCCGCGGTGACGAAGGAGGGAGCGCGATCAAGCATCCGGCCGGAGCGCCGGAGGCATGCCTCCGGTACCATGTTACGAAGCCGTCATTATGTTTGACATGTTCAATGTCTATCAGAGGAGGGTACGTCATTCATGAATTTAGGAGCATATTTCGACAAGGTAAAGGGAGTCGGCGTCATGGCGACGGCCGATGCGGAAGGAAACGTCAATGCCGCCGCGCTTTCAAAACCGGTGATGATGGATGAAAACACTGTGGCCTTCATCATGTCCGGCCACCTGACCCATCAGAATCTGACGTCAAACCCCAAGGCGTGCTATTTTTTCAGGGAACAAGACGGTTATGACGGCAAACGACTCTATCTGACGAAAATCAAAGAGGAAGAAGGCAGCGAGCTGATCGAGACCATCAGAAAAAAGCGGTATCCCATTTTCACCATAAAATACAATAACGAATCGAAGTATGTTGTGTTCTTCAGGGTCGACAAGGTTCTCCCGCTGGTTGCCGATGGGGTTTTGAGGCCCGGCATAAGGGAACAGGGGTAGGCGGACAGTCCTTTGCTTTTTCGGGTACCGTGTACGAAACGAAGAAGCTCACACCTGTCGGCAGTGTCCTGAAAATCGCCGTTGGTGAGAAGGCCCCTGATTCCGAGCTTCCGAATCTGTGGGGAGCAACGACATCCCTGAAGGAGTTCACGGGGCGGAACGTGGTAATTTCCTTCGTGCCGACCGCATGGACACCGGTTTGTTCCGACCAGCGGCCGGGCTATACAACGTCCTGAAGAAACTGTTCTCGTGCCATAATGCCGTCCTGCCGGGTGTCGGCGTTGACAGTGTTCCCTCGCTCCGGGCGTGGACGAAACAGAAGGGGGTCTCTGGCTCCCCGTTCTTTCGGGTTTCCGGCCCCACGGTGGGGATGGTGTTATCCGCCTACATCGATGTTCATGACATTAACAAGAGGCCTCCCCTGGAGATCATTGTGCGGGAGCTTCAGAAGCTTTCCGGAGACAGGTAATACCGGTGACAGCGCGGGAAACTTCGTGTCTTTTTCAGATGTCGCGGGTCTTTCTCCAGAGAGAGACCCGTGACGACTTCAGGAATCACCATCACCTGTTCATCTTCTTTTCGATTTCCAGGCGTTGCCCGAAGGAGGGGCCTGACGCATACTGCGTATAAAAGGAGGGATGGAGGTTATGTCGAAAACGGAAAAAAACCTGAAAGAAGCTTTTGCCGGTGAGTCCCAGGCGAACAGGAAATACCTCGCCTTTGCCGAAAAGGCGGACAAGGACGGCTATCGCCAGGCTGCGCGCCTTTTCAGGGCGGTCGCCGCGGCTGAGACGGTACACGCCCATGCCCACCTGCGGGTCATGAGGGGGATCGGGACCACGCAGGAAAACCTGAAAGAGGCGATAGAGGGTGAAATTCACGAGTTCAAGAGCATGTATCCTGATATGGTTACCGTCGCCGGGGAAGAAGGAAACGCCGCGGCCGAACGCAGTTTTGCCTTTGCCATGGAAGTTGAAGAACTGCACGCGAACCTCTACCGGAACATGCTGGAAAACCTCGATGCCGGGGGAAGGGAGTACCCCTACTATATCTGTCCCGTGTGCGGCTTCACCGCCGAGGAAGAGCCTCCCGGCACCTGTCCCGTCTGTGGCGCCAGGGGATCCGTCTTCCAGAGAGTGGAGTGAGAGTTCCGGTCTTGACGGTTTCCTGTGGAACTGATGAATTTCCTTGTTTCGAGGAGCATTGTAAACACCGTCAGTTCGAGGAGCATTATCAAGTTCCGTCGGTTCGAAGCGCATTGTAAAGTTCCGTCATGTCGAGGCGCATTGTAAATACCGTCATGTCGAGGAGCGAAGCGACGAGAAATCTTTCTTCACCGGTGGTATCTCGTGCAATTTCTCCATGCCGCCGCATTGACACAACCGACAGGTGATAAAGGTCTTGGAATAAGACTCGCTGTGGCAGGATGCATGATCGTTGGGTCGTTCGTGGCCCCCAGCCGTTGTTTCAGGGTCGGCCGGCCCCGTCGTTGAGAGTGAGCAGATCACGGGGGGTCCTGACGATGTGATCGGGATCGGCGGTCCGAAGACGTTCTTCCGGATGCCACCCCCAGGTGACGGCCACGGATTGGACGCCGGCCCGTTTCGCTTCCCGTATATCGCCTGTTGTGTCGCCGATGTAGAAGGTCTCCCGGGGTCCTTTCTTCCATTGTTCCATGATGTGAAGAATTTTTTCCGTTTTACTGGTCGAGTAGTCGGCACCGAGAACGGCACTGAAAAGGTGGTACGCTTGAGTCCGGTTCAGGACCGCTTCAATGGGGTCTGACAGACTGGATGAAATGACGGCGAGACGGTTTCTGTGTGAAAGCTCTTCGAGAACGGGCAGTATGTCATGAAAAACAGCTATTTGTGAATAGTCGACGGGATTCAGGGTCGCCCCCATTTCCAGGAACCGGTCCAGGGGAATCCCACGCTTCTGTATCGACTCGAAGAAGTTGTCGTCGAAAAATTCAAGGAAGTCATCGGCCGTTATGCGCAGGGGCTCGTCCATCTTTTCGAGGCAAGCAATGACGAAATGCTCGTAGACTGAACGGGAATCGGCGATGACACCGTCGAAATCGAAAAGGTACAGCCGGTTCATGTGATACTCTCCTGTGCTTTTCTCTGGTCACGAACCCCACGGGATGGTCCTGCCGCGCAGGATTGACGGCTCCGTACACTGGTGCCGGAGGCCTGATTGCGCTCCCTTCCCCGTCACTGCGGCGTACCTCGCAGTACGCCTCATTCCTCAGGATGTGCGCGCCGCGCCTCAGGGAGCTTTTTGCAAAGCCGTCTTCTATCGGACGTTTTTCGACCGTTTTACGGGACCGTCAGTATCGGGCGAAGATCTGCGAGCCGTCGTCGCCGGACGATAACGGTGTCTGCCCGCATCCGCCGTTCCGGCAGGGAACTCGTCAGCTTTTGAAAATTTCTATAATACCCGCTTCAAAGGGCTGCCGTATGATGCCGGCATCGGTGATGATCGCTGTGATCAACCTGTTGGGCGTGACGTCGAAAGCCGGGTTGAGGGCCTGGGTTCCGGCCGGTGCCGTGGGTGTTCCGGCCATGGTCAACACTTCTTCCGGATAGCGCTCCTCGATAGGAATATCATCGCCCGTCGCTGTTTCCGCATCTATCGTTGTTCTCGGCGCCGCGACGTAAAAAGGGATGTCATGCTCCCGTGCCAGGAGAGCCAGCGTGTAGGTTCCGATCTTGTTCGCCGTATCACCGTTAGCCGCTATGCGGTCGGCCCCCACGATGACCAGGTCGATTTCTTTCCGGGCCATGAAATGCCCCGCCATGGAATCCGTTATAACCGTCACGGGGATGCCTTCGCGGGCCAGTTCCCAGGCAGTCAGCCGGGCTCCCTGGAGCAGGGGCCTCGTTTCACCGGCGAAAACACGGCGTATGGCCCCCTTTTCATGGGCCGCCCTGATAACACCCAGTGCGGTACCATAACCTCCCGTCGCCAGGGCTCCGGCATTGCAATGCGTCAGTACCGTGCTTCCCGGCGGGACCAGATCCCTTCCGAATCGTCCGATCCATTGATTCGATTCGATGTCCTCATCGAGCATCCGCAGCGCCTCTTCCTTGAGACGCCCGGCCACAATCGTGAAATCGGCATCGTCTGACGCCTCGAAGCATTCCTTCATACGATGGATGGCCCGGAAAAGATTGGCCGCCGTGGGTCTCGTCGCTCCGAAGTCGTCACATATCCGATGCAGGGACTCCCGCTGGTCTTCCCGTGCCTCCCTGCGGCGCCTGCCGAACCCGAGAGCGATTCCCATGGCCGCGGCGATACCTATGGCCGGCGCTCCCCGAACGGTCATATCCTTGATGGCGGCGGCAACATCGGTATAGTCCCGGCAGAGGACATAGGCCTCCTGCGCTGGAAGGGCCTTCTGGTCAACCAGGACCACCATGTCGTCCTGCCACGCTATGGTTCGAATCATGGGCGGGAAAGTTTTTCCTTCAAAATCCGGTTTACCAGGTCGGGATTCGCGGTTCCCCGGGTGGCCTTCATGGTCTGTCCAACGAAAAAGCCGAAAACCTTTTCTTTTCCTTTCCGGTACTGCTCAACCTGGGCGGGGTGGGCCTCCAGTACAGCGTCAACGGCTGCCTCGATGGCTTCGGTGTCGGTGATCTGGACGAGCCCCTTCTCCTCGATGATCGTCTCTGGTTCCTTGCCGGTGGCCCACATATCCTCGAAAACCTCTTTCGCCATCTTGCCGCTGATAGCTCCATCGTCGATGAGCAGAATAAGATCTCCCAGGGATTGTGGCGTCACGGGGCATTCATGGATATGAACCTTGTATTCGTTCAGGAAGGCCAGGATGCTGCCCATGACCCAGTTGCTGGCCGCCTTGGGTTTTCCGCACCGGCCGGCAACGATTTCAAAGTAGTCGGCAACTGCCCGGTCCGCCGTGAGGACTCCCGCGTCATAGGGGGGAAGCTCGTAATAACCGGTAAAGCGTTTCCTTTTTTCCATGGGCAGTTCGGGCAGGCTGCGGGCGACGGCCTCGGCCCATTCTCGTGAAACCCTCACGGGCAGGAGATCCGGGTCGGGAAAGTACCGGTAATCATGGGCTTCTTCCTTGCTCCGCATGGCGAAAGTCATCCCCTTGGCTTCGTCCCAGAGACGTGTATCCTGAACCACCTGCCCCCCGCTTTCCAGAATGTACTGCTGGCGCTTTATTTCATACTCGAGGGCACGCTGCACGTTCCGAAAGGAATTCATGTTTTTCAGTTCCGTCCGTGTTCCGAGCTCCTCCCTGCCTTTCGGGCGCAGGGAAACGTTTGCATCGCAACGGAAGCTCCCCTCTTCCATGTTTCCGTCGCAGATTTCAAGGTACACGAGGGTTTCGTGGAGCCGTCTCAGGTACCCGGCTCCTTCCTCGGGGCTCCGTATATCCGGTTCACTCACGATTTCGATGAGTGGCATGCCGGCCCGGTTCAGATCCACGTAACTGACGGGGGCAGTCTCGTCATGAATGAGCTTTCCCGCGTCCTCTTCCATGTGAATGCGGGTGATTCCGATCCGCTTTGTCACGCCGTCGGTTTCAACGTCCACGTATCCTCCTGCGGCCAGGGGGTCGGCGTACTGGGAAATCTGGTATCCTTTGGGCAGGTCCGGGTAGAAATAGTTTTTCCTGGCCCATTTACTGGAAAAGTTGATGGTGCAATTGGTTGCCAGGGCCATTTTGAGGGCGTATTCGACCACTCTTCGGTTCAGCACCGGCAACACCCCGGGCATGCCCAGGCAGACGGGACAGGTGTTGCTGTTGGGGGGGGCACCGAACTGTGTGGAGCAGCCGCAGAATATCTTTGTTTTTGTCAGCAGTTGGGCGTGAACTTCGAGCCCGATTACGGGTTCGTATTCCATTACAGCGGAGGTCTCCTTTTCTCGAAGGTCATCGATCTTTCAAAGGCCGATGCCGCCTGCAGCAGTTTTCCTTCCTGGAAGGAGCCGGCAAGAAACTGGATGCCCAGCGGAAGTCCCTTTCCGGTGAAGCCGCAGGGGACCGATATGGCCGGAATGCCCGCAAGATTCGCGGGAAGGGTGAAGACGTCCGACAAGTACATCTGGAGGGGGTCTTCAATTTTTTCGCCCAGCCTGAAAGCCGCCGTGGGCGTGGTGGGTGCCAATATAATGTCGCAGGTCTTAAATGCCTCGTCGAAATCATTCTTCACGAGAGCCCGGACCTGGGAGGCTTTTTTGTAGTACGCGTCGTAATATCCCGAGGAAAGGGCATACGTTCCGATCATGATCCTCCGTTTGACCTCGGCACCGAAGGCTGCCGTCCTGGTGTTCCGGTACATACCCGGGAGATCATCCCCGTCGGTGGAGCGGAAACCGTAGCGCACACCGTCATAGCGGGCAAGGTTCGAGCTTGCCTCGGCGGGGGCCACCACGCAATAGGCGGCCACTCCGTACCGGGTATGGGGCAGGGATATTTCACGGCAATCGGCTCCCAGGCTCTCCATGGTCGCCTTGGCCTGTCCCATGGCGTCAAATATCTCCGGGTCCATGCCATCAATAAAGTATTCTCGAGGAATTCCGATGGTCCACCCCTCGATGCCCCGCCCCAGGAATTCCCGGTAGTCGGGAACGGGCAGGTGAACCGACGTGGAATCCTTCCGGTCGTATCCGGCGATGACGTTCAGCATGAGGGCGCTGTCTTCAACATCCCTGGTCAGGGGGCCGATCTGGTCCAGGGAGGAGGCGAAGGCTACAAGTCCGAAGCGGGACACCCGGCCGTAGGTGGGCTTGAGACCCACAACGCCGCAGAATGCCGCCGGCTGCCGTATGGACCCGCCCGTGTCGGAACCCAGCGAGGCAATACACTGTCCAGCCGCCGCCGCCGCTGCTGAGCCGCCGCTGGAACCACCGGGGATTCTCTCAAGATCCCAAGGGTTTCTCGTCACGCCGTAGTAGGACGTTTCCGTGGAAGAACCCATGGCGAATTCATCCAGGTTGGTTTTTCCGACGATAACGGCCCCGGCCTGCCTGAGCTTCTCCACCACCGTCGCGTCGTAGGGAGGAATAAACGTCTCCAGGAAGCGTGATCCGCAGGTTGTCGGTACGTCCCGGGTACACAGAAGATCCTTGATGGCCACGGGAATACCTTCAAGAGGGCCCGCGGCGGCTCCTTCCCGGCGCCTGAGATCCGATTGCCGGGCGCTTTCGAGAGCCGAGTCTTTCATGAGAGTTATGTACGAGTGAACGCGATCCTCCACGGCTTCGATACGTTCGAAAAGAGATTCCGTAATCTCCAGAGAGGTCGTTTCACCCCGGTGCAGCTTCTCTCCGAGCTCGTGTATGGTCAGCTCAAAAAGTTCCATGAACATTCCTTATGGTAAAATGGTTTCAGTCAATTACCTTGGGTACCTTGAAGCTTCCCCCAGTGACATCGGGAGCGTTCGCAAGCGCGTCTTCGACGCCGAGAGACGGGAGAACCGCATCTTCCCTGTACGGTTCCGTGCCCCCCGCGACGGAACTCATGGGTCCCACGCCCGTTGTATCGGCCCCGTCGAGAATGTCCATGTACACAAGAATGTCATTGAGCTGGGAAGTGAACATTTCTATTTCATCGTCTCGTATGTTCAGCCTGGCGAGATGAGCCACGTGTACTACCTGTTCTTGCGTAATTTTCACAGTCGGCCGTCCTCCCTGTTCCCTGTTATCGAAACGTCCCGGCGGGCCAGAAAGGAGCGATCCGTTCTTTAACAGTGTTGAGAACCTGATCGGTCACGACGGCCGCGCCCTGTGCCGTTTCTTCAATGTCCCTGTCGGTGACGCGGGTTTCGCCGTTCATTTCCTTGAGGACCGCCTTGGAAGATTGCACCAGCATGGAGATGTTGTAGCCTCCCTCGAGAGTGGCCACCAGGCGCCCATCGCAGCACTGGTCGGCGGTGTTCATGAGCACCCTCATGAGCTTCGCGAAACCCTGCACGGAAACTTCCATGCCTCCCAGGGTATCCCCCCGGCATATGTCGAAGCCGGCGGAAAGCAGCATCAGCTCGGGCTTGTACGCCAACGCAACAGGTTCGAGCAGTTCCTTGAAAATCCTGACGTAATCGGTATCATTCCTGCCCCGTGAAAGAGGGACGTTTATGGTATATCCCTCGCCCGGTCCCCGTCCGATTTCACCGGCGCTCCCCGTTCCGGGGTAGTACGGGTACTGGTGGGTGGAAAAATACAGGACGCCCGGATCGTCATAAAAGGAATGCTGCGTTCCGTTTCCGTGGTGGAGGTCCCAGTCCGTGATCAGAATCCGCTTGAGACCATGCTTCTTTCGGGCTGCCGCCGCCGCGACGGCCACATTGTTAAAGAGGCAGAATCCTCCTGACCGCCCTGCCTCTGCATGGTGACCCGGCGGCCTGACGAAGGCGAAGGCATTTTTTAAGGTTCCTTCCATGACGAGGTCAACTGCTTCGATAAGTCCTCCCGCCGCGAGCAGGGCCGCTTCGTAGGAATCAGCCGATGTAACGGTGTCCGCATCGAGTGATGTGTGAGCAATCCCGGCCGTTGCGGCAACCTCATCGATATAGGACTGGCGGTGAATGAGAGTGAGTTCGCTCATTTCAACGAGCCGGGGTTCGATCTGATAAAATTTACCCCGCATGTTCCCACTTTCAAGCATTTCATACAGAGCTTCCAGTCTCCTGGGAGATTCGGGGTGAAAGGCCCCCGGGTCGTGCTTTATATATCGGTTGTCGGTGACGATACCTGTGGTGTACATCGTGGCGCCTCCCTTCTCGTGCGGATTCACGCATCATTTCCTGCAACCGTCGCCGTCATGCTTTTCCTATCACAGGCACTGTGCAAATGCAATTGAACAGCCCCTTGATCCGGTCCACTGCCGATGCCCCGAATCGGGTGGACAACGGGATCATACGTGAGGGTGGCCCTCTCTCTTTTCTGCGGGTCACAACGATCGGTCGTGCCGGCTGCTTTCGGGTGTGGTGGAGACAGGTTTTCGTTCCCTGATAAAGCAGCGGGGATCCTCAGCAAGATAATCACCGGTGTAGGCGTGGGCCCGACCGCGGCATCCGCCGCAAACGGTTTTGTACCGGCACTCGCCGCAGAGGCCCTTCAGTCTTTCTTCGCGGTTGCGCAGGTCTTGAAACAATCTGGATTCATGGTAAATGCGATGGAAGCTTTTTTCACGCACACTGCCTCCGCTTACTTCAACGAAAGGACAGGGCCACACGTCCCCGTTTGCCTTGACGTACACAAAGCCCCGTCCGGCCGCACATCCATGAAAGACCATGCCGGCCAGATCGAGCCGACCTCCTCCGCGGATGTCACCTTTTTCAAGGAGATGCGGCCAGTACTGGGGACCGGCCACAGGTTCGATGATCATGTCACATTCCCGCTGCTTCTCGGCTATCAGCTCGCTCAAGCGTTTATTCGCGTTTTTCTTCAGTGTTGCCGTCTCGATGATTTCTCCCCTTCCCACGGCAACGAGCTGGTACATCAGCATGATCCCCGCCCCATACCTGTCCGCGAAGTCTATCAGGTTGGGCAGATCCTCCATATTGTATTCCATGGCGGTGGTATTTATCTGCAAGAGAATGCCCGCCTTTTTCGTCGCTTCGATTGCCCGCAGGGCGAGTTCGAATGCGTCGGGCCTGTTGCGTATCCGGTTGTGGATTGAGGGATCGGCGGCGTCCAGGCTGATGGCGTTACAGACCACGCCGTGATCCTTGAGCTTAAAGGCTGTTTCTTCATCGATCAAGGTTCCGTTTGTGGCGATGATATTGGAAAGACCCGCCCGCTGCGAGTGCCTGAGCAATTCAAATATGTCCCGTCGCACCAGGGGTTCACCGCCGGTATAGACCAGGGTGCGGAATTCACTTTCCGCCGCGATCATGTCGATGAGCCGCTTGCCTTCGTCCGTCGTCAACTCGTCCGGGGAAGGTCTGCCGCTCACGGCGTGACAGTGGATGCAGTGGAGATTACAGGCTCCGGTCACCTCCCAGACCGGATGTCCCGGATAACCGATGCATCCCATGCCCAACGCGCCGTTGGCAACGGGTATAGAGGGCAAGCCATGTTTCATGAGCCAGTGGGGTATACGCTTCCATCGATTGAGGTAGCCCATCAGGAGCGTGCCTCCCAGTTGCCGGAAAAGCAGGGACGGCGGATCAAAGAATGGTTTGACGCGTATGGTTTGCTTCATGTTCCTCACAGCAGATAGGCCAGCATGTAAGCCAGGGAGGTTCCACTATTGACGGCGACGGTGAGACCGCACAACCGTTCAAGTTTTTCCGCGTTCCGATGAAGGCCACGCACAATCGCAACGACTGTGTACAGGGCAATGGCGGCAAAGGGAAGAAAAAAATAAATCACCGCGACGGGCACGCCCCACAGAGGGGATGCCATCATTGTAAGGCAGGTAAGTACGCTGAAAAAGATATACAGCACAGCACCGCGTGTCCACCCGACGCGAACCAGCAGGTTTCTCTTGCCCGTGGCTCTGTCGGCTTCGTAATCAGGGAACTCGTTGAGCAGTATAACGTTCAAAATGGAAAAGCCGATCGGCAGCCAGATCCAGTGAATAACAGGCGCGATGGCGGCTGTCTGGATATAATAGGCTGAAGCAACGGGAAGCCAGCCGTAACAGAAGGCTATGAACACCTCTCCCACTCCTCGCTTGACGAGACGTACCGGTTCCGTAGAATAAAAGAATCCCGGCAGTGCGCCCAGGAAGCCAAGCACAAGCGTCCAGGGGCCTGTTCGATAGGCGAACTGGAGTATGACGCCGATTCCTGCTGCCGCCAGAAGGCTGATAACACTGGTCCAGAGGGGAACGGCGCGGGGCATTGTCCCGGCGGCTGTGATACGGGAACCGCCGGCAAAAAGGTTGTTGTGCATGCGGGCTGAAATAGCGTCTTCGTTCCGGTCAAAGTACTCACCCGCGTGGTACGTGGACAGCATGATCAGGATGACACCGCAGACCCCCAGGATGAAGACCTGCGGATTGAAGGCGCCGGCGATTCGATGGGCCAGGAAGGTTCCGAGAAGAAAGGGGAGGATGCCGACCACATGGAAAGGAAGACGGGAAAGGGAAATCCAGCCCTTAAGGAGTTGTCCGGCAGATTGTCCCGTCCGAAGTGTTTCCGTCATGTATCGTTATCCCCGCTTCCCGCCGGAGCGCCTGTTCATCGATCACCGTTCAGTAAAGACCGCAGTCTCTCCGTTCCGGCGTCCATTATCTGCGGGGTACTATCACAAGCCCCGGCATATGTCACGTACTTGAAATGCTTCAGACGGTGGCGGAATCCCGGGGTCGTGCATAATCGGCGAGCTCGCAATGAGTCCGAAACATGGCGAACCTTGAAAATCGAGCCTGATATTTCCAATGAGTTACAAGGCTGCTTTTGGAAAATCCGGACTTTTTACGGGACCATCAATATGCATCCGCGAGAGCACAGGCCGCTGCGTAATCTATAGGGCGGTGCTTCCGGGGGGATGCCGGAACTTAATGGCGTTCACCCCGCCTCATGTGGTATGAGACGTTCGAAGAAAGAAAGGATCGAATATGAGCAAAACGACACCCTACGGAACCGTGACGTCGGAAATCGCGCAGGAACTGGCGACGGTGGTCGGTGTGAACAACATGATCTATGGCGATCCCGAGGCGCTGGAAAATTATTCCCGCGACGAGGTGGCCGGTCCGGAATATGCCCGCCCGCCCGACGTCGTTGTGAAGCCCTCCCGAGCCGACGAGATTTCAACCATCATGAAGCTGGCGAACCTGCATCGCCTGCCGGTAACACCCCGTGGCGGAGGAACGGGGCTATCCTGCGGCGCCGTGCCGCGATTCGGCGGCATCGTGCTTTCTCTGGAGCGAATGAACCGCATACTCGAGATTGACCGGGAAAACATGGTAGCCGTCGTGGAGCCGGGTGTCGTGACCAGCGTCATCGGTGCGGCCGTCCAGGAGGTGGGACTCTTTTATGCGGGATATCCGATGAGTTTCGAGTCGTGTTTCATCGGGGGGAACCTGGCGGAAAACGCCGGGGGCGGACGGGCTATCAAGTACGGGGTCACGGCACAGTATGTCCTGGGCCTGGAGGTCGTTCTCCCCACGGGCGAACTGCTCACATTGGGGGGCAAGCGGGTCAAGGACGTGACCGGCTATGATCTCATCCGCCTCCTGGTTGGTTCCGAGGGGACGCTGGGAATATTCACGAAGATCATTCTTCGACTGATTCCAAAACCCCTCGCCACGGCCGTTCTGTTGATCCCCTTCACGGATGCAGGCGCTGCCGTAGGGGCCTATCCGCGGGTTTTCTCAGAAGCGGGCATACTGCCGGCGGGGATCGAATTCATGGACCGTCTGTCCGTTGAGACCGCTTACGAATTTCTCGGTGAAGCTCTGCCCTGCCCGGGTATCGGGGCCATGCTGCTTGTTGAGCTGGACGGGTCGAGCCGGGAAACCGTCGATGAAGAATGCCGGGTGGTGGGTGAACTCTTCCTTCAGGAAGGGGCTTTGGATGTTTACGTGGGCAATACCCCGACCACGGAGCGCAAAATGTGGCGGCCCCGGGTCAGTGTCGCCGAGGCCTTCAAGGCGCTCTGTCCCGTACAGAGCCTCGAGGATGTCGTGGTTCCCACAGCGCGCATTCCGGAACTGGTCCGGGAACTGGAGCGTCTTGCCTCGACATATGATGTTCTGATTCCCTGCTTCGGCCACGCGGGGGACGGAAATCTTCACGCCACCCCTGTCAAAAAACCCGAAACGCCCCTGGAACGATGGGATGACACACTGCCGCTCTTGCTCAGAGATCTCTACGAAACAGTCTTCCGCCTGGGTGGTACGATCAGCGGAGAGCATGGTATCGGTTCCAAGAGGGCATCTTACATGCCCATTGTGATGAGTTCCGAACTGATCGCCCTGCAGAAACGAATCAAGCAGGTCTTTGATCCCCTGAATATAATGAACCCCGGGAAAATTTTTCCGGACTGATGCAACAGGATCGTGTCGAGGTCCTGTATCCCTTTCCAGTCGGTGCCATCCGGATTGCCGGTTGAGATCACATGAGTGGTGTGCTATTGCAATGCGGATCGGCGACGACGGAAGGGGTTCCATAAGAACTCTATGGTCGGGGTGTCGAATTCGATAGGCATGAAGCCTCGGTCCGGTCGGGTTGTTTCAGGGGCGGTGATCTTTCGGGGAAGCCCGGTTCTCATTAAGGAGATGCGGTCATGGCAAAAAAAGACAAGAAGTATGTACTGCAACAGGTTAAGGACAACAACGTTCGTTTTATCCGCTGCTGGTTTACCGACGTACTGGGCATGCTCAAGAGTTTTTCCATTTCGCCGAGGGAGCTTGAAGGTGCGCTGGATGAGGGTATGGGCTTCGACGGGTCCTCCATCGAAGGCTTCGCCCGTATCGAGGAGAGCGACATGCTGGCGAAGCCGGATCCCGCCACCTTTGCCATTCTTCCCTGGCGGACGAGCCCCGCCGATGGTTCAAAGGTTGCCCGCATGTTCTGTGATATCCTGACCCCGGACGGTGTGCCCTACCGGGGAGATCCGCGCCATGCTCTGAAGCGCCAGCTTGCGAAGGCCTCTGCCTTGGGGCTGTCGTTGTATGTGGGGCCCGAACTGGAGTTTTTTTATTTCAAGAGCTCCGAGGGCGAGCCCCGGATTCTGGACCGGGGAGGGTACTTTGACCAGATGCCCATGGACGTGGCGAGCGACATGCGCCGCGACACGATTCTTGCATTGGAGGAGATGGGCATTCCCGTGGAGTACAGCCACCATGAAGTCGCGCCGAGTCAGCACGAGATCGACCTGCGCTATGCCGAGGCGCTGACCATGGCCGACGCGGCCATGACCTACCGCCTGACCGTGAAAGAGATGGCCGCCAAGTACGGTTTTTACGCAACCTTCATGCCCAAGCCCCTTTTTGGTGAGAACGGGAGCGGCATGCATGTTCACCAGTCCCTTTTCAAGGGCCGAAAGAACGTGTTTTTCGATGAGCGGGACGACTATTTCCTGTCGTCGCTGGGCAAAAGCTACATAGCGGGCCTTCTCACGCATGCCGAGGAACTGTGCATTGTTGTCGCGCAGTGGGTGAATTCCTACAAGCGCCTGGTTCCCGGTTACGAGGCTCCGGTGTACATCTCCTGGGCCCGGAAGAACCGTTCGGCCCTGATCAGGGTTCCCATGTACAAGCCGGGCAAATCCCAGGCCACGAGGATGGAGTTTCGCTGTCCCGACCCTGCCTGCAATCCGTACCTCGCCTTTGCGGTGATGCTCGCCGCGGGTCTGAAGGGTATCGAAGAGAAGCTGGTCCTTCCCGACCCCGTCGAGGACGATATCTTCGAAATGAACGACCGCGAGCGCGCGGAACGGGGTATCGCGTCCCTGCCGGGCAGTCTCGGAGAGGCCATCGCTCGTGCCGAGAACAGCGCTTTTTTGAAGGAGGCGCTGGGCGATCATATTTTCGAGAAGTTTATCTCCAACAAGAAGATCGAGTGGGATCTGTACCGTACCCATGTGAGCACCTACGAACTGGAACGGTACTTGCCGATATTGTAACCGGCAATCGCCGCCGCTTCCGCTCCTCACGAGGTGTCTTTTAACGGGTGGCCCTCTTCGTCACTTGTGCTTGTGGCTGACATGTACCAGGAACCGGAGATCTGGTATCCCTCCTGCCGACTTAAGGTGCCGGGGTTCCGCTGGTGGGAACCGGTTTCAGCCCCGACGTGCTGCGGGGGAAAGGGGGACCGTTTTTTTCATCATACAACGGTATTGCCCCGAAGCGCGATACCTCATGAAGGCTCGTTCAAAGAGTCTTGACCCAGAGCATATTGGTGGTTCCCGTTTCCCAGAGGGGTCGTCCGGCGGTAATCACCAGCGTATCGCCTTCCCGGGCGTAACCTTCCACAAGGACGGCCGCCGCTGCTCTTTCGACCATTTCGTCGGTGTGCTCGATAGTATCGAGATAATGAGGAATGCAGCCCCAGTACAACGCGAGGCGGCGAACGGCATCCTGGTTCGGTGTCAGGGCGACGACGGTCTGCCGGGGGCGATAGCGGGCTATCTGGGCGGCCGTAAAGCCGCTCCGGGTAGTGGCGACAATAGCGACGGCGTCAATGTTTTTCGCCAGGCTGCAAGCGGCCTTGGCCACGGCCCCGGCGATCCCGGGATGAGTGGGGAGGTTGAGATAGGCGGCGTGGAGGTACTCTTCTTCGGCACTCCGGGCGATTCTGGCCATGTAGCGGACAGACTGCACGGGATACTTCCCTATGGCGGTTTCTTCAGACAGCATAACGGCATCGGCGCCATCCAGGACGCCGTTCGCCACGTCAGCCGCTTCAGCCCTGGTGGGGTGTGGAGACTCCACCATTGACCGCAGCATCTGGGTGGCGATGATGACCGGTTTGCCCAGGGCATTGGCCTTGCGGATCAGCATTTTCTGTATGCCGGGGACTTTTTCCAGCCGAATTTCCACGCCCAGATCTCCCCGGGCCACCATGACACCGTCGGAGGCCTCCAGGATGGCGTCCACGTGGTTCAGAGCTTCGTGCTTTTCGATCTTGGCGATGACGGGCGTGCTCTTGGTCCGGCTTCGAATGATATCCTTGATGCTGAAAATGTCATGGGCGGTCCGAACGAAGGACAGAGCCACGTAATCAACGTCCATCGCCAGTCCGTAGAGGAGATCCCGGCGGTCCTTTTCTGTCATTGCGGGCATGTCAAGCGTGCTTGAAGGCAGGTTGATTCCCTTGTGGGATGTCAGTACACCGCCGGTTATGACACGGCTGGTAATGTCCGGTCCGCTCGTTTGTTCCACTACCAGTTCCATCATGCCGTCGGCGAGCAGGATCCGGTCGCCCCTGCCGACCTGGGAGGAAAGGTTTGGAAAGGAAACGGACACCCGGTTCCCCCGGGCGGGTCCCGGGTCGCCGGTAAGAATCATCTTTTCCCCCGCGGAAAGGCGCAAACCACCTTCGGGGATTGTGCCGACCCGGATTTTAGGTCCCCCCAGATCCTGGAGGATTGCCACGGGCCGCCCCAGACGGGCTGAAGCCTCTCTGAGGCGCTCTATGACGATTCCATGCTCTTCATGAGTCCCGTGAGAAAAGTTCAGCCGGGCGACACTCATGCCGCTTTCGATCAAAGATGCTATGGTTTCAGGACAGTTACTCGACGGTCCTATAGTGCAGACGATCTTTGTCTTTGGCGGTGTCATCACCCCCCCAGGATATAGTTTTTCAACTGTTCTGTCGTGAAAGCCGCCTCATCGAAGAGGTTTTTGACCACATCCCCCATGGAGATGACGCCCGTAAGAGAGTGTCCGTCCATTACGGGAAGATGGCGCACCCGTTTCTCGGTCATAAGAGCCATGACGGCGTCCAGCTTCGTGTCTTTTTGGACCACATAGAGTGCCTCCGCAGGGGTCATGACATCTTTCACGGGCTTGTCCCAGAGGTCCGGATCCCTGCTTTCCACAAGGCGCATTATATCGCGTTCGGACACAACACCGGCGAGCTTCCCCCCGTCATCGAGAACGACCAGCAAACCGATCCGCTTCTTGTTCATCAAGCGCACGCAATCAATAAGCTTTTCCCCCAGTTGAACCTTATAGAGCTTCCCGCCCTTATTCTCCAGAACCGTCGATGCTTTCAAGGTGATGCTGTGCATGGATTCCTCCTGCGCTGTGATAGAATGCATTGTCTGAACACAAGCTTCCCGGTACAGGGAAGCATAGGCTTTATGTACGCGTACGACCAACAACGTAAAAAACGGCATGAGCTCTGCCGAACAGCCTGTATTCAAAACAGAATCAAGCCGTTTTTGAACATTTATTCTGCCTCAGCTGCTATGTTAAATCAAGACCAATCTGTGAGGCTTTTCTGGAGCCGCCGGGTCCATCGAACTCGATGGACCGGCACAAGGCCCTTGAGAGATGGCGGGTACATCTTGAGGAATGAGGCGTGTACCTGGAGGTGCCGCAGTGACGAAGGATGCGGCGTAACGCGGCATCCGGTTATAATGCCTGAGGTCGTGCCTTCGCAGCTTTTTACGAAGCCGTCACATGTATTCGCTATGACCGCTGAACCCGTCGGCTTACACCGCTGGTAGTCTCAGTTGTCCACAGGGGCGACATGTATATAGGGGGTCCCGCCCCGACAGCCGAGGCATCTGTCTCCGTCCCGCGCGGGATAGGCCTCACCACATCCGGAACAGATGCTGACAGGTCCCATCTTTTTTCTGCGAATGCCGTCCGGCTCGACCCGCACGGGTTGCATGCCCAGCAGATCGTGTCCCGCATCCTTGATCTGGGACAGAAGCAGTTCCGAATCCTGTTCGTGCTTTTTCTTTTTTTTGAGATACCAGTCGTGGATCTCGGGCCACTTTTTTAGTTTTTCAGTGTCCAGGAAGACCCGAACTCCTTCACCTCCGAATTTTTCGTACAAGATGACGGCGAATCTTCCGATGTTGATCACGGTAAGCCAGCCGTTGCCGATGGTACAGGGGGTGAGTATCTGAACGGCGTCAGGCAGGCAGACCGGTGTTTCACATATGGCATCGAAAAAATCGCCCTTGGGGAGGTTCTTGAGTGCCAGGTCGACGATGAACCCGCCGATGATGAGGCCCGGCGCCATGCTTCCGTGAAAGGATTCCACCAGGTGCAGGTATTCTTCGTAAGAATAGGTGCAGATGTTCATGGTCGGCAACTCCTCGTAATCGTTTACATCATCCCCTGCCGGGGATAGCTCGGCATGCCCGACTCAGTCGCTTCGCTTCTGAATCGGGTGTCCCACTAGATTAAAACGCCAGGGCAAGCCGCTGTTCACGGGCTGCCTTGAGTGACTCTTTCCGGGGTGCCGTCCCGGAGATGGTGCGTCGAATCCAGTCCCGGTCTTCTTTTCCTTCTACCACGGGCAGTATATCATCTGCCAGGTAGAGGGCTTCGTTAATATCGTGGGTTACGTAAATTACCGGGAAAGAGAATGTGTCCTTCAATGCTTTCAGTTCTTCCCTCAGTCCCCGGCGGCTGACCACGTCCAGGGCCGAGAAGGGCTCGTCGAGCAGCAGCAACTGCGGCCGCCGTGCCAGGGCCTGGCAGATTGCGCAGCGCTGGCGTTCACCGCCGGATACCATGGAAGGCATGCGGTTCTTCAGATGACTGATGTTGAACAGCTCGAAAAGATCGTCTATTTCGCGACGGTCTGCGGCGGCGAATGCGGCATTTTCGAAAAGATTCAGGTGCGGGAAAAGGGTGTAATCCTGAAAGACATAGCCGAGTCGTCGTTTTTGCGGTTTCAGGTTGATCGCCCGGGATGAGTCGAACCATTGTTCATCGCCGAACGTGATGGTTCCGCTGTCGGGTTGGTCCAGTCCCGCGAGTATGCGGACAAGGGTTGTCTTCCCTCCTCCGGATGGGCCGATGAGAACGAGCATTTCATCGTCGTCGCAGGACAGGGAGATCTTCAAGTCAAAGAAATCAAGTTTTTTTTCCACATCTGCCGAAAGAGTCATGTCCGCCATCCCTGCTGAGCCTGTTGGCAAAAAGGAGAAAGAGGTAGCTTACGGGAAGAAACGTCAGAGCCATAAGTCCGGCGCTGCGATAATCCATCATTTCAACGGCCTCGTAGATTGCGATTGATGCGACCTTCGTCACGCCGGGAATACTTCCTCCCACCATGAGTAGAACCCCGAAGGCCCCTATGGTGTGGAGGAATACAAGAACGGCGGCGGCAATGATGCCGTTGGTGCTGTTGGGGATGACCACCCGGAAAAAGGCGGCCGTCGGTGACAGCCCCAGAACGGCGGCGCTCTCGAGAAGACGGTGATCGATTTTCTGAAAGGTCGCTTTCATGGGCTGTACGGCGAAAGGAAGACTGTAAAGCACCGCCGCCACTGTAATGCCCGCAAAGGTGAAAAGAAGCCTGTTTCCCGTCAGCGTCTGCCAGAACGTGCCCAGAATCCCTCTGGGGCCCATGACGATGACAAGGTAAAACCCGATTACCGTGGGAGGCAATGCCATGGGCAGGTAGAGGAGGGCCTCGAGAAGCGGTTTGCCGGGAAAATTCCGGCAGGCGAAAAGATAGGCAACGGGAGCCGCCAGTACAACCAGAACAGCCGTGACGGCGAGAGCCAGCTTAAGGGTGATGAAAAGTGCCGTGTAGTCCATCTATTCATATCCGAACGTTTGCATGATTGCCAGGGCTTCTTCGGAGATGAGAAAAGCGGCGAATCGTTCAACAGCATCCCTGATTTCTGTCCTTTCCAGAATGCAGGCGGCCTGCACTACCGGGGCTGCCTCGGGAATAGGGTAGAAGCACCCTCCCTGCCCTTCTTCGGAGGCAATCGCCGAAAGGGCGCAGAACCCGGCGTCAACGGCACCCGTGGAAGCATACTGAAACGACTGGGCAACGGTCTGGGCGGTGACGAATCGTTTGTTCAGCAGTTCCGCCATGCCTGCCTCTTCAACGGCCTTCATGGCAACAGCTCCATAGGGGGCCGTCACGGGGTTCGCGATCGATATTTTTCCGCTGCTGCCTTTTATTGCTTCCTTCCAGTCTGTGCCGGCGCAGAAATCATGGTTTGACGACCAGAGAATTGCCCGTCCCCGCGCGTAGATAAAGGGTTCGTCGCCGAGACCTTCATCGTGGAGGAGCTGCGGCCTTGTGTCATCGGCGGAGAGAAAGAGATCGTAGGGAGCACCGTTTTTAATCTGGTTGTAGAGACTGCCGGTCGATGAAAACGTTCCCTCGACTTTCACGCCCGATTTCTCCTCGAAGGCAGCGGCGATTTCTTTAAAGGCCGAAATATAGTTTGCTGCTACTGCCACCGACATTTTTTCCTGGGCGATAGCTGAAAACGGACTGATCAGCGCAAACAGCAGTACTGTGGTAGTGATTCGAAGAAGCGCGCGCATTAGACCTTCCTTTCTTAATCGTGGCTGTCGGAAAGGCCGGGTAATTCCACGGGTTGTTCCTGACAGGGGATTTTTTCATGCGGGACGAGTCTTTCCTTGCCGATGTGCGGTAACCCGGAAGCCCGCATTTAAGTTATTCCTAACCTATGCTATTCATAGCAGGCAGCGCACGTTACGTATGCCACTAACGGCATATATGTCAAGCTATTTTTTCCCCCGTGCCTGTACAGTGAGAAGATACATCCTGTGTATACTGACGAGTGTAGGCGGCTCGACCGGGATACTGTCTCTCCATTACAGAGACAGCGAGCCTTCCGGCGGGGACAAGACCATTGATGGGAGCTTCCATGCGGGCCTTCTGAATACTGGCGAACCCGTAAAAAGTCGAAAAACGCCTGATAGAGGACGGCTTTGTAAGAAGCGCCGCGTACACGGGCGCACGCATCCTGAAGGCTGAGGCGTACTTCAGTGTACGCCTCAGGTGATAGCGGAGAGAACGCGACGAAGCGTCTGCGGACGACCCTTTACGAATTACGAAGCCGCCAGTTTTGAGATCCGTACGGCGCAGGCCTTGTACTCCGCCGTCATCGTAGCGGGATCATAGACGGGATTGGTCAGCCAGTTGGCGCATTCTTCGCGAAAGTGAAAGGCCATCCAGACGAGTCCGGGGGGGACCTGCCCGGTGATATTGGCTTTTACCACCACTTCGCCACGGCGTGAGGCCACGGATATTCTTTCGCCCTGAGCGATGCCCATCTTTTCCGCGTCAGCCAGTGAAATGTCAGCTGTTTCTTCACCCAAGAGATCATTTATGCCCGTGCTTCGTCCAGTCTGTGTTCGTGTGTGGTAGTGATACAGGCGACGGCCCGTACTTAACACAAAGGGGTAGTCCTCGTCGGGGACTTCAGCCGGAGGAATCCAATCGACAGGTTCCAGAGTTCCCAAGCCTTTGGTAAAGCGATCTTTGTGAAGAAATGCGGTTCCGGGATGTTCCACATTAGGCGCGGGCCACTGGATTCCATCATTTTCCAGCCTGTCGTACTTGATGCCCGCCATGGAGGGAGCAAGTACTGATACTTCGTTGTCCCATATTTCGCGCGCGCTGTCTGACTCCCAGTCGTGCCCCATCCGTTTGGCTATTTCCTTGAAGATCCACCAGTTGGGCATGGACATGCCGGGGGGAGTGCTCGCTGTCCGCACCCGGTTGACCCGCCGCTCGGAATTGGTGAAGGTTCCATCATTCTCGCTCCAGGCGGCGGCCGGAAGAATAACATGCGCGAACCGTGTGGTCTCCGTTGGGAAAATGTCCTGACAGACAAGAAATTCAGCAGATTCAAGACAATGCTCGACATGCCGGATGTCCGGCTCGGTATTGGCCAGGTTTTCGCCAAAAACATAGAAGGCCTTGATGTCTCCCGTGGGGAGACTCTCAAGCATAGTGGGCATCATTATTCCAGGTTTGTCAGGCAATGACGGAACATTCCACGCGTCAGCGAACTTCCGGCGTGCTTCCTCGCTTGTGACAGGCTGGTAACCTGGAAACACGTTCGGTAAGGCACCCATGTCACAGGCCCCCTGAACGTTGTTCTGGCCACGCAGAGGATTCACACCGCCGCACCGGAACCCCACGTTGCCGAGCAGCATTTGCAGGTTGGCCATAGTTTTTACGTTGTCGACGCCGCATATATGTTCCGTGATGCCCAAGGTATACATGAGCGCTGCCGGCTTGACGGACGCGATCCTGCGAGCCATGGAGCGGATCAGATCAGCGGAAACACCGCTTATCTCGGCTGCCCGCTCAGGAGGATATTCCATCACTTTTTCCTTGAGCTTTTCAAAACCCTCCGTTCGGGACTCCACATACTCCCTGTCATACAGTTCCTCGGTTATCAGGACGTGCATGATTCCGTTAAAGAAGGCGATATCCGAACCAACGGCAATCTGTGCGTGCAGTTCAGCGAAGTCGACCAGATCAGTGCGGCGGGGATCGACGACGACAAGAGACCCCCCTGACAGAACGGCTTGTTTGACCAGGGAAGCCGCAACGGGGTGAGCTTCCGTCATGTTGGAACCTACCACCATGATCATTTTTGCCTTGCTGAAGTCCGCAAAAGAGTTGGTCATCGCGCCCGAACCGAATGAAGCCGCCAGACCGGCGACAGTTGGGGCGTGTCAGGTACGGGCGCAATGATCGATATTGTTGGTGCCGATCACCGCGCGAAACAGTTTCTGCATTTGGTAGGAATCTTCGTTTATACTGCGGGCGCAACTGACGCCGGCGATGGCGTCGGGCCCATCCCGATCAATGATTTCCTTGAATTTCGACGCAACCAGACCAAGTGCCTCGTCCCAGGAAGCCTCTCGAAAAGAGCCGTCTTCCTCTCTGATGAGCGGTGAAGTGAGACGTTCCCCGGAATAAATGAAGTCATAAGCGAATCTGCCCTTTACGCAGAGTCGGCCCTTGTTTGGTTCTGCATCTTCAACGGCGGAAACCTTAATAATTTTTCCGTCCTTCACGTGGAGCCATTGCTGGCAGCCGACGCCACAGTAAGGGCAGGTAGTGCGAATTTTTTTCGTTTCCCAGGGGCGACCTGCTCCTCTTGCCTTTTTTTCCTTCAACGCGCCGACGGGACAGACTTCCACGCACTGACCGCAGAAGACGCATTCGCTTTCGTGGTAGGGCCGGTCACCTCCGGTTACAATTTTGCTGTCGCTTCCCCTGTAACCCATGGAAATGGCGCGGTTGACTACCATTTCATTGCAGGCTTGAACACAACGGCCACAAAGAATGCACCGGCTGAAATCACGGATGATGAAAGGGTTTTCAGCTTCCGTGGGGTATGTGTCTTGCCTTTCATCAAAGCGCAGGCCTTCAATTTTATAGAAATAGGCCAGATCCTGGAGGCGGCAGTTACCATTGGCTTCGCAGGTGAGGCAATTATGGTTCCCACTTGACAGAAGGAGCTCGATGACAAGCTTCCTGGCTCTATGCACCCGGTCGGTGTCGGTTAAAACAGCCATCCCCGGTGTAACGGGAGTTGAACAGGAAGCCACGAGAGAACGGGCTCCTTCTACTTCGACGACGCAGACGCGGCATGCTCCGCTCGGCGCGCACCCCTCAAGATAACAGAGGGAAGGAATCTCGATGCCATTGTTGCGGGCGGCATCAAGAATTGTCTCCCCGGGCGTGAAGGGAGTCTCATTTCCATTCAGAGAAAAGGTATCTTTCATACAAGCAGCTCACTATCGTTCCTTGTCAGTTTTTTTCTGTATCCGGCATGGTAAGTTTTTGATGTTCGGCGTCCCATATTCCTTCCCGAGTTTTTCGATGGAAGTCAGCATGTTGAAATTCGATGTCTTCCAGTCGTACTGCGTTTCAGGCGGGGCTTCGGGAAACCACCATCCAAGATCGGCGCTGACCACGCGAGGGTGGATGATGTCGGTGACTCGGGCTTTCTGAATAATGGATCCGTATTTTGTTTCGATGATCACGTCATCGCCATGGCTGATTCCGTACTGTTCCGCCGTATGGGGGTGGATCTCCACGACCGGGTGAGGCCGTTTTTCACGCAGTTTTTCGACCCACCGGTAGGAAGAGAGGAGATAATAGCGGCTTTTGGCGCTGATGACAATGAGAGGATAGTCCGGGTCGTCCTCTTCGGGGAGTCCCGAAAACTCCGGAAGGGGCTTGAGCCTGAATTTTTCAGCTGTACTCAAGAGCAGCTCCACCTTGCCTGTGGGAGTGGAAAAGCCCTTTGCCTCGTAGGACCTGGTTCCGGCGGGGCCCTTCAGGAAACCCTTCTCGACGAATTCAGCATAGGTGAGTCCCGAGGGTCTGAGGACATCTTCCAGAAACTCCTCATGATCGTCATGCCACAGCTCCGGCGGAGACAACCGCTTGCCCAGCTCGTTCATGATTTTTATGTCGGGCCAGCACTCCGGCGGAGGTTCAACCACCTTGGGCCGCGCAAGAATCATTCCGTGACCGATTCCGTAATGGCCGATGTCGTTCATTTCATATTGATGGGCCACGGGAAACACAATGTCCGCCATGGCGGCCGTGGGTGTCATGAAAATTTCCGCTACGGCGGAAAATTCGAGCTTCTTGAATGCTTCATGGGTTGTCCTGCTGTCGGCCCAGGCCACCATAGGATTGGTGCACATGCCGTAATATCCGCGCATGGGGTAGGGCACGTCTTCAAGGACGGCTTTCCGGAAAAAGGCGGGGGCCACGGTCATGAGTCTCGGAATGATCCCGTGATAGGTGCCGACCATATCTTTGCGCTTGTCCGGAATGAGGTCGGCCCGGACAAAGGGCCCCAGGCGCATAATGTTGGGGTCCCGGGCATTGACGTTGCCGCCCGGAACCTCCAGGTTGCCGGTTATCGCCATCAGACAGCATAAGGCACGGGCCACGTCGAAGACATTGATGTCGTGTTCTATCGCGTTTCCCCACTGCAACGCAGCGGGCTTCGCTTCGGCATACATCCGGGCGGACCGGCGGATGAGATCCGGCGGGACCCACGTGATGTCGGCCACCTTTTCCGGCGTATACTGCGCGGCCTGCCGGGCTAACTCTTCAAACCCGTGGGTGTATGTTTCCACAAATGACTTATCGTAAAGCATCTCTTCGCAGATCACGTTGATGATTCCCAAAGCCAGCGCCTGGGCGGTGCCGGGACGAAGCTGGAGCCAGAGATCGGCCTTTTCGGCCAACTCGGTTTTTCGGGGATCGACGACGATGAGACGGGAGCCGTCCTTGAGTTGACCCGTCACCTGGCTGTAGATCTGTCCCTCTTCGCTGGTGGACGCCAGGTTGCTGCCCCAGAAGAACATCAGCTTCGTCGGGTTGAGGAAATCCGCCACGGGATAAAAGCCGCAGGTGTGGACGCCTGTGATTTCCCTCGGCGCGTGGCAGACATCCTGAGAAGCGATGACATTCGGTGAGCCGAAGATGTTGGCCAGGCGGATGAGGACGAAGTGTTCGAGGCCTTTCGGCATACCGACGCCGAAACCGACTGCGCGGGCCCCATGCTTTTCTCTGATGCGATCAAGGTTTTCCACCGTCTCGTCCAGTGCCTGATCCCAGGAAACAGCCTGCCACTTTCCCTCTCCACGGGCCCCAACCCGCTTCAGGGGCTGCTTCAGGCGATTGGGATGCGTGAGTCGTTCCGCCGAAACCCGGCCCTTGTAGCAGGTATATCCCCTGTTCAGATATCCATCGGGATCTCCCTTGATGCTGACGATGCTGTTGTTCCGGACGCCGACCAGAAGGCCGCAACCACCGTGGTCCATCCGGGCACAGTGAGTTTTTTTCCAACGAAGGTCATCCTTCATGAGCGAACCACCTTTCGATTCTATAGGCCGGCAGCGATGTGTGGGTATCCGGCAACCATATGTGACATCATGGTTCAATGCGGCGACTAATCAATGGTGTTCCAGGGGCAGCAGCTCATCGGTTCGTATCCCTTGCGCCGCATGAGAATGTCCAGATGTGCCAGGCTGATGGCTGAAACCTCCATGTCGCGATCGAGGATGTTGCCCACACGATGCAACGTAACCAGATATTTGTTGCACCGTTCACATATAAATGCCGATTCCTGCGGAGCACCCTCGATAAAAAAATAATGCATGCCCTGCGGTGTCCGGTGCTCACAATAGGGACAGGCCACCCGGGTGAAAGACCAGTCATGGCCGCAGGAACTGCAATGCAGAAAACGACGGCCTCCTTCTTCCTCTATAAGGGCGATTGAGGGAAAAGCTCCGCAGATGGGACAATAGCCCTTTTCCCAGGGCAATCGGTCCATGTCCGCCTCAATTTCCCCCGCGCGCTTTTCCAGAATGATCCGGGACACAAGGTTCATCAGGAACAAGGACAGTTCCTGATCCAGAGCATGTTCCTGCTCCCAGGCAGCCGCCGCGCTGTTTGTTGTATCGTTCGTGTTGGTGCGGAAATAGTCGGCGGGGTCGATAACGCCCCCCTCGACCAGATATGTAAACGTCTCGATTCCCTCTGTCAGCGAGGGGAAGCCCTGTGAGACGGCAGGTGCGATACACAGGGTCGCCTCTTTGACCGGATCGTCGGTGGACAGCAGATTGATCTGCCTGGTCACGGGGACTCCCGATTTCATACGATCTTTGTCGATTGTAGAATAATCGAGCTTTGGCAGGGGCAAAGACTCGACCAGGAATCGCTGTTGCCGTATGACCGGCCGGAAGGCTTCCAGAAGGCTGGAGCTGTGCGGGTTCTGTTCAATGGCATGATCAACGACGGCATCGATTGCCGCCGCTTCAGCTGTATGTTTCCCCATGTCCGGGAACGTTCCTTTTCTTTCGGCACCGAAGGCGGATGGAGCCCGCGCTCAAGTCGCGCGAGCCGTCCCTCCGTTTCCGGCCGATATATGATCATTTGTGATGCGGTTTGTCAACCGTGGTGTCCGTGTTCGGCGGTTTGTTTCTCTTCGCCGTAGATTTCCAGTGTTCCCTTGTGCTCCATTTCCTTCAGCCAACCCGGGCACTGCTTCTCTGCCCAGGAGCGGGTCACGTAGCCTGTGAAAATTGCCTGGGCCGAGCCCGGAACGCCGATGGTGCCCAGGTAGATGTGGACCAGCACGAAGGGAAAGATCGCCAGCATACCCAGCGCGTGCAGGGGATACATCCACTGCACCAGGGCGCGGGGCAGAGCCAGCGGAAACCACATGATGAGGCCGGTGATGACCATCAGAATCCCGAAAAGCGCCACGGCAAGGAAAAAAGCCTTCTGCCCGGGATTGTACTTGCCCGTCTCGGGAACCGTGTCAACGTGCCACAGGTAACCGCCGGCTACCATCATCCACTCGAGATCCTCGGGAAGCTTGAAAATCCCCGCCTCACGCCACCAGATCAAAATGGCGAAAAAAAGCGCCGGGGCAAACAGCAGACCCGTGAAATTGTGAATCAGCTTCAGATTCTTCAACCCTCCCACGGGGATGCCGATGAAATTGAAAGAATGAAACATCATCCCCAAACCGCTGATGATGAGGACAATGCAGGTGGCGGCAAGCCACCAGTGCACAATACGCTCAAAGGAGTCCGATACTTTAATCATTCCTTTTTTGGGAATCATGGCTATTCTCCTCCTTCCCGACCGGCCTTGTCGTCGCCGCCGGTGTCCTTGGGCCCCTTGGTTATGTAGTGGAGGAAGGTGCCTGCCAGAACACCGCCCGCTGCCAGCAGCGTGAGAGGCTTGAACAGGTCTTTCCAGGCAATGGCGGAAAGGGGAATCCGCGGACGTACCGGAAGATTGTCATACACGGACGGCTTGTACCGCAGCACATAGATGACATGAGTTCCATCAAGGAGCGTGTCTCCGTACACGTTCGCGTCGCCGCCCAGTTCCTTGACCCGGGCGTAAGCCTTTTTGATCATTTCATCTTTCCAGCCGATGGTAAGCGCGCCCGTGGGACAGGACTTGACACAGGCGGGCGCCTGCCCTGCCCGTATACGGCTGTAACAGAGATCGCATTTCGTGATTTTGTCCGTATTCGGGTCGTAGCGGGGCACGTCGAAGGGACAACCGTAGATGCATTCCTTGCAGCCGATGCACTTGTTGCCGTCAAACGCAACGGCCCCGTACTTTGTCTTGTAAAGGGCTCCGCTGGGACAGACCTTCACGCAGCCCGCGTCGGTGCAGTGCATGCATCCGTCCTTGCGGAATATCCACTCGAAATCACCGTTTGGGGCTTCATATTCCTGAAACCGGATAAGAGTCCAGGTATTCCATGCCAGATCGGGAGGATTCTGGTAGCTTCCCCACTGCCTGGTTCTCAATCCGGGCATCTCATTCCACTGCTTGCAGGCCACCTGGCAGCCCCGGCAGGCTGTGCACAGGGTGGTGTCGATCAGCTTGACCAGTTCACGTTTTGTTGTCATGGCCGCATCCCTCCTATGCCTTCTCTACGTTGACCATGAACGCCTTGTATTCAGGACAGAAGGTGTTCGCGTCGCCAACAGTTGGTGTCAGGAAATTGGTGCTGTCTCCGCCGTCTTTAGGGAAGAGCCATCCATAATTGAAGGGAAGGCCGACCTGGTGAATTGTTCTTCCCTCCACCAGGAAAGGCTTGAAGCGCTTCGTTACCATGGCAACGCAGGGTGCTTCGCCACGAATTGATGTCACTTTGACACGCTGGCCGTTCTTGATGCCTTTTTCCCTGGCCAGTTGTTCACCGATCTCCACGTAAAGTTCCGGCATCGCTTCCAGGAGCCATGCCTGCCAGCGGGTCAGGGCGCCTGTACACCAGTGTTCGGTACAGGAATAGGTGGTGCAGACGTAGGGATATTTTTCACTGGCGTTGGCTACTGTATCCATGTCGCTGGTGAAGATTTCAGTGACCGGATTGCTGAGTTGTGACGACATGGGGTTTTTCGCCAGGGGCCCTTCCAGAGGCTCATAGTGTTCAGGAAAGGGGCCTTCGGCCATGCCCGGTCCAAACAACTGCCCCAAGCCGTCCCGAGTCATAATGAAGGGGTATTTCCCCCGCTCTTTATCTGCCATGGGCGGCCAGGGGCCATCCGGCACGTCGCCGACCCACCTGTCGCCTGTCCACTCCAGAAGCTTACGCTTGGGATTGTAAGGTTTGCCATGTATATCGCAGGACGCGCGGTTGTAAATAATCCTGCGGTTTACCGGCCAGGCAAAGGACCAGTCAGGGAACAAACCCAGCCCCGTTGGATCTTCCTTGCCCCTGGATTGCATTTTATTGCCGCCGTCTGCGGTAAAGCTGCCGGACATGACCCAGTTGCCGCAGGCCGTCGAACCGTCGTCCGCGAGCAAGCCGAACCCGGGAACCAGGGTCCCTTTCGCGTAGGAAGTTCCGCCGGCAACCGTATTGCCCGTGAAACGGCCGTTGATGTGATGGGACACCTTCAAGACATCCATGTGCCCGTTGCCGTCCAGATAATCCCATTCGAGATTCACGATGGGTTCAGCGTTGGGACCGCCTTCCTTCTCGTAGAGCTTCTTGATCGCTGCCATGATCTTGATTTCAATCTCGCCGACGGGAAGAGCGTCTCCGGGAGCCTCGGCAGCCTTGTATTTCCACTGCACCCAGCGGCCGGAGTTGCTCTGTGAGCCGTCCTTTTCCATCGAGGCAGAAGCGGGAAGAAGGAAACATTCCGTTTTGATCTTTGTGGGATCGACGCCCGGACCGCGCCAGAATTCATAGGTCTCATTATTGAAAATGTTTTCGCCGACCAGCCAATCCAGATTTTCCATAGCTTTTCGGACTTTACCGGTATTGGGCGTGCTCATGGCCGTGTCGGCACCGACGCAGAAGTATCCCTTGATTTTCCCCTCATACATCTTGTCGAACATGTGCAACGTCGAATAATGCTTGCCATCGTCTATCTTGGGGAGCCAGTTGTAGCCGAAATCATTTTCTTTTGTCGCACTGTCCCCCCAGAGAGCCTTGAGGAAGCTGACAAAGAACTTTGGATAATTCGTGTAGTAATTGGCCGACTGCGGGTCTTTCGACGTAGGCGTGCATTTTTCCAGATACGTGTCCAGTGTCCTCAGTGACGCAGTAGGGATCTTCAGATAACCGGGCAGGTTACCGTAAAGGATGCAATGATCCGTCGATCCCTGAACATTGGGCTCGCCGCGCAGGGCGTTGATGCCTCCTCCGGCAATCCCCATGTTGCCCAGCAGAAGCTGAATGATGGACATGGTGCGGATGTTCTGGCTTCCCACGGTATGATGCGTCCATCCCAGCGCGTAGCACTCAGTGCCCGCCTTGTCCGGTACGCCGGTAGCGCTGTATTCCTCATAAACCCTGAGAAGGTTTTCCTTCGAAACCCCTGTAATGCTGGAGACCTTATCGAGCGTGTACCGGGAATAATGCTTTTTCAGAAGCTGGAATACCGAACGGGGATGCTCAAGCGACATGTCACGCCGGGGAATCCCGTCAGCATCGAGTTCAAATGTCCACGTATCCTTGTTGTATGAGCGCTTGCCGGCGTCGTAGCCGGAGAAGAGGCCGTCATCGAAGGAGAAACCGCTGTTTACGATGAATGAGGCGTTTGTGTAATGTTCAACATATTCTTTGAAATACGTGTCGTTTTCAAAAATATAATTGATCATGCCGCCCAGAAAGGCGATATCCGTACCGGAACGAAGCGGCACGTGATAGTCGCAGCGGGCGGACGTACGGGTGTAGCGAGGATCCACGTGAATGATCCGTGCGCCTTTTTCCTTCGCTCTCAGGATCCATTTAAAGGCGATGGGATGATGCTCGGCGGCGTTGCTGCCCATAATCAGAATGACATCGGCATTCTGTAAATCGCAATAGTGGTTCGTCATGGAACCGCGTCCGAACGACTCTGCCAGAGCCGCTACAGAGGGACTGTGTCAGACCCTGGCCTGATGGTCTATATATACAAGACCCAGCGCTCTTGAGCGGACGCTCATGATCCAGCACTCTTCGTTATCCACGTTGGAACTGCCGTAGTGGCCGATCGACTCACAGCGGTTGACCAGATCGCCCCTGTCATTTCTCGTTATAAATTCTTTGTCGCGTGTGTCCTTGACCAGGCGGGCTATCCGGGAAATGGCGAAGTCCCAGTCCTTTTCTTCCCATTCCGTTCCATAGGGTTTGCGATAGAGGACCTTGGTGAGGCGGTGCTTGTTGGCCTCGGTAAGGTCGAAAAAGCCCGCTCCCTTGGCACAGAGGGATCCTTCGTTGATAGGATGATCAGCGTCGCCTTCAATGTTGATGATTTTCCCCGTAATCGTGTCGACGCTGCAGATCAGGCCGCACCCGACGGAGCAGTAACAGCAGATGGTGCTGACTTGCCGGGCCTTTCTGATCCGGTTCATTTTGTCCAACTCATCGGCGTAAGCCTCAACGGGCCGTATGTCGATGCCGAGTGTCGAAAAGGCCACGCCGGAACCGACCGCGCCGGTGAGCGCCAAAAATCCTCGTCTGGTAATGTCCATCCGACTCCTCCTCCAGTATATGTCTTGTATGGGATAGATAAAGAGGATATCTGGAAAAGTCAATCTGTTTATAAAAACATAGTCCATGACGCCGATAGCGCGATGACTATTCGTAAGGATTGACGGTTTCCTGGGCGGGTACATACAAAAACGTTGACAAGTGCCGTTACTCGTTCCTATAACCACAATCAACGGGAGTGAAAGAATTCGGGCGATAATGAAAATCAGGTACAAGATCTGGATAGAAAGAGACGACAAGGTTCTCTTCGGCCGGGGGCGGGACGATATATTGAAGGCCCTTGACGAAGAGAAAAGCCTCAACGCGGCGGCAAAGAAGCTGGGCATGTCCTATCGGGCCGCCTGGGGCCGCCTGAAGGCTTCCCAGGAACGCATGGGCATCGAGCTGGTCCGGTCGGGCGAGGGGAGAAAATCCCTGGAACTGATGGAGCAAACCCGGGCTATCATCGACCGGTTTGAAAAACTCGAAAAAGACGTCGAAACCCTGCTGGCAGATGCCGAGGCCGATTTTCATATGCTTTTCGAGGAAAAGACGTGATGAACCGGGCCTGTATTCCTGACCGACCACGACGGTGTCGTACCATGGTACCGGAGGCATGATTTGACTCCCTCCTTCGTCACCGCGGCGTACCCCATATCATCAGGAAACATACCGTTCAATACAATGAGGACATTCATCCGATACACCCGGAAAGCAAGGAAAAGAAATCCTTGAACTTGGTAGGGAATACGGATATAGGGGACCGGATAAGGAAAGAAACAACCGAGGTGGCGGCATAATGGCACAGAAGCTCAACAATTCGCTGCAGACTATCGAGCGCTATAAAATCGCGAACCCTCACTACGAGGAACTGCTTGATATTCTGGGAGATATTCTTATTTTGAGGGAAGAGTTCCGCAGGAAAATCACAGAAGACATTTACACGATCGAGAAAAGCCTGGTCGGGAAGAAACTGGAATGCGGCATGCCCCTTGTCGATTTCGCCGCCGGCGATATCGATGCCAAGGATGCTCAGAGGTATTTTCTCGCTCTTCTTGACCTCGCGGAAAAACGGGAACTGGGAGGAGAGGCCCGGCGGATACGTCTTGACATGGAGGGAGGCACCTTCGATTTCCTCACAATGATTCGCGAGTCCTTTGACTCCGGCACCGTTGAAGAAACCATGGAAGAAGATGATGACGAGTTTTTTGATCTTCTCGGATTTCTTGTGGAAGAAAGCCTTCGACCGTCCCTGGAGATCCTGGCGGAAAAGTACGGTTCACTTATTGAAGCCTCGCGGTGGGCCGAGGGGTTCTGTCCCATCTGCGGACGGGAGCCGAAAATCTGTGAGCTGAGGCATGAAGAGGGCGAAAAGTATCTCTTCTGCGGGCAGTGCGGCATTCAATGGCGCTTCCCCCGTCTCAAATGTCCCTTCTGTGCCAACGAGGACCAACAGTCGCTGGCCTACTTCACTGTTGAGGACGAGGAAAAGTACCGGGTCGATGTCTGCAATGAATGCAACCGCTACATCAAAACCATTGATTTCAGAAATACCAATGAAGACGCTAACCTGGACATCGAGGACATAGCGACGCTCCATCTGGATATACTGGCGAACGATGAGGGCTACGACTGACGGTATCGGCAGATGCAGCCGGTAAGTGGAACGCGTCATTCTCCGGGATCGCCGTGGAAGAGTTACGGCCCGTCATTCTTCAGGAGGCAGGTGTTCCTCGGGAAGTCGGAGGACGAATCCGCCGCGATGGTAACACCGGGTTGTCCGGGTGTGCTTGCTGTGAATGCGGTTCAGGGAACTATGGGATATGAAGGATCAGGACATAGCCCGTGTCATCGCCCTCATAAAGGGCGCCGTGAAGACCGAGCGTCTTCCCATGATCGCAGCCGGCCGGAGAACGTCCCCCGACCCGTACCGCATCCTGATTTCGACACTCCTCAGTCTTCGCACCAAAGATGAAGTGACCCGCCGTGCCGATGAGCGGCTTTTCGAGCTGGCCTCGACACCGGAAGAAATGGTGCGCCTCTCCGAGGACGTCATCAGGGCCGCTATTTATCCCGTTGGGTTCTATCGGAGGAAAGCACAGACAATCATTTCCGTTTCCCGGGAACTGATCGATCGTTTTTCCTCCAGAGTTCCATCGGACATCGACGAGCTGTTGAGTCTCAAGGGGGTGGGAAGAAAGACGGCAAATCTCGTCGTTTCCATGGGATACGGTCGTCCCGCTCTCTGCGTGGACACCCATGTGCATCGCGTATCGAACCGTCTTGGATACGTTGCCGCGGCCAACCCCGATGCAACCGAGGCCGCCCTGCGAAAGAAGCTCCCCCGGAGATACTGGATTGATTTCAACGGCCTGATAATCGCCTTCGGAAAGTCGATCTGCCGGCCCGTGTCGCCGCTGTGCAGCTCCTGCCCGGTCCGGGACTATTGCGACAGGGTCGGAGTCAGGATCAGCCGCTGATGAGCAAAACGGTGCTGCGGAGCTTTCTACAAAGCCGTCCTCTATCAGACGTTTTTCGGACTTTTTATGGGTTCGTCAATCCTTCGGATGAAAACCCGCCGCGTGAACCGCTCGACCGCGCTGTACGAGGAAACAATTCAGCCTGACACGGTGCTAGACGATTGTTCTGTCGCCGGTTCCGCCGATGCTGTTGAGATACCGGGCCAGGGCAAAGAGATAGTCCGACAGCCGGTTCATGTAGGCGAGAGAGGCCGCGATCTCCCGGTGCCGCCTCTCGTTTGGGGAATCCCGGGAGATGCGTACCAGGCGGCGTTCCGCTCGGCGGCAGACTGTTCGGGCCACGTGGGCCGCTGATGCGCCGGGAGTGCCTCCGGGAACAATGAATCCTTTCAGCCGGGGAAGCGAGGCATCCATACGGTCTATAGCAGCCTCCAGCAGCGCGATGGCCCTTTCCCGGGACAACTCCCGGATACTGTCTTCGTCCCGGGGAACAGAGGATGCCGCTTCCGTGGAAATGTCCATTACCTCAGCCTGTATGCGTGCAAGATCATTTCCCGCCCCGTCTTCCGGGTTATCGATCAGGGAGTGAAGAAGGCCGAGGTATGCATTGAGTTCGTCAAGGGTTCCACAGGCCTCGAGCCGGGGATCATCTTTGGGAATTCCTTTGTCACCGGGAAGATCAGTCACACCCGTGTCCCCCCGCTTCGTGTATAGTTTCATGGTGCCCCATCCCTTTTTTATAGAGAGTTTTTTCCGCCCGGGATGGATACCCGGGACCCTTCCCGTAAAACAAGGCCGTCCTTTTCGAGCTGTGAAAGGGCATCGCGGATCCGCGATGCCTCGAATCCGAGCCGTTCCGGCAGGTCGTCCTCGGCTGCGACGCCGCCATTCAGCAGCAGGCGCAGAACGGCGCCACGCACCTGGCGCAGGGAGCCCTGGAAGGGGGCCTGAACCGTGTGGTGGGCACTTGCCCGGGCCGGATTGGGAAAGGCTTTTTTCAGGCAGGTTCCATAATCCATGAGCCCGTTGTACCAGCGGCGCGGGTTGTCCCGATCCAGCATTGCTTCTGCGACGGGCTCCAGCTCAGTGTCGGAAACCTTTTCACGGCCTTTAAAAAAATAGTGTAAAAACACTGCCCGGATATTGGTTTCTATAAGAATAACGGGTCTGTTGAAGGCGAAAACCTGGATGGAGCGTGCCGTGGCCCTTCCGATGCCCGGCAGTGCGTCAAGAGACTCTTCATCCTCCGGTACCGCTCCGTCGTGACGCTCGACAATGATCTCCGCCGCCCGCTTCAGGGACAGTGCCCGCCGGTTATAGCCCAAACCCTGCCAGGCGCCGAGTACATCCTCGAGAGGCGCCAGGGCCAGGCTCGCGACATGGGGAAAGCGGACCATGAAACGGTCGTACTTCGGGATCACCCTGGATACCTGGGTCTGCTGGAGCATTACCTCGGAGACGAGGATGCGGTAAGGATCCGTGGTCTTTCTCCAGGGAAGATCGCGGCCGTGCAGGTTGTAATAGCCGTTGATCATTCGTCTGAAGGCCTTCACTTTCCGGGTGTCAACGGGGGGTACAATGCTCATGGAGTCGGTGCGCCCGAAGGACTTTTCTGTTTTGTGCCGCCATACGTTTCTCCCTGCGGTCTGAATGACGGAGGGAACGGTCGAAATGACACACCAGAGAGTCTGCGAAGATCTTGTAACCGTATACCAGTCTTTCAGAGGTTTCAATCCGTCAGTTTTTGAGTGTCCACCGGGTTCCATCGGCGGTGTCGTGGAGTAGAATACCCCGACCGGCCAGTTCATCGCGGATTCTGTCGGCTTCGGACCAGTCTCCCCGCGCCCGTGCCCGGCTTCTTGCGGCCATGAGGTCATCGATATCAGCCCCCGGGCGATGTGTTTCGAAGTTCATGATGCCGAGAACGGCGTCGATAACCTTCATGACGTCGAGAACGGCGTTCCCTTCGCCCTCGTCAAGGGTACCCTCCGAGAGAGGTTTGTTGACGGACTTGATAAAGGTAAAGAGGGTGGCCAGGGCTCCCGATATGTTCAGGTCGTCGTCCATCAAAGACATGAAGGCCTGTCTCGCGTCGTAGACCTGCTGGTATATGTCTCCCGATCCTTTCCCGGGGGCGCGTTCCTGCAGCCGCTGTATGAAATTGTTGATCCTCCTCACCGACCCTGCCGCCGTGTCGAGGGACTCGAAGGAAAAGTTCAGGGGCTTCCGGTAGTGGGAACTGAGGAGAAAGTAACGGATCTCCTTTCCCCCGTATCCCCGGGCCAGGAGGTCTTCCACGGTAAAGGTGTTCGACAGGGAGCGGGACATCTTTTTGCCGTCCCTCATGACCAGTTCGGCGTTCAGCCAGAAGCGCGCCGGGCTTGAACCATTGGCTGCCATACCGATGGCCATGACATTTTCGCAATGGGGAAAGATTATGTCCGTTCCCGAGAGATGAATATCGAAGGTTTCCCCCAGGTGTTTCCGGGAAATGGCGGCGCATTCAAGGTGCCATCCCGGCCGTACGCTCCCCCATCGCGTCTTGAAGAATATTCCACGCTTCAGCTCATCCAGGGTGGATCGCTTGAAGAGTGTAAAGTCCACGGGGCTGTCTTTTTCGTAATCATCATCGTCGATTGTCTTGCGGTGGCGGACCCGGCCGAGATCTATCCCCGAAAGCCGGCCGTAGTTTTCCAGCCTCGATATATCGAAATAGACAGATCGCAGCTTCTCATAGGCATAGCCCTTTTCCACCAGTTTCTGGGTAAGATCGATCATGGCATCGACGTTCCGGCTTGCCCGGGGATAGAGAATGTCGTCACTCATGTTGAGGGTGTTCATATCCCTCAAAAACGACCGAACATGCTGATCCGTATAGCTTTCCAGGTTCATTCCCGCCTCGCCTGCTTTCGCGACGGAATTGTCGGCCATGTCGATGATGTTGATTTCGTGGTGCACTGTTAACCCTTTCAAGGCCAGGTACCGTGCGAGCATGTCGCCGATGACGAATCGGCGGTGGGTTCCGATGTGCGGGACGTCATGGACGGAGGGTCCGCAGGAGTGCATGAGAACGCGATCGGGGCTGATGGGTTTGAAGAATTCCTTCGCCCGGCCGGCGGTGTTGAACAGGGCAAGAGTCGTCTCTTCCTTGTCGGCGAAGAGTTCAGTGCTGAGATACCGCTCCGCGTTATCGGGCAGGATGACTACCATGACGCCTTCCCTCAGGGTCCGTGCTTTTTCCAGAGCAACATGCATGGCGGCTCCGGAACTCATGCCCGCCATGATTCCCTCCACCACGGCGAGCTTCCTCGCCATGGCAAAAGCGTCTTCATCGGTGACGTTGACTGTTTCATCCAGGGCGGAACGGTCGAAAATGCCGGGCCGATACGACTCTTTCATGTTTTTCAGGCCCTGGATCCTGTGATTCAGAAAGGGTTCGACACCGATGATCCGGATAGCGGGGTTGTATTCCTTGAGCCGCCTGGAGATGCCCATCATGGTGCCTGATGTTCCCAAGGTCCCCACTACGACCGTCACCATCCCGCCGGTCTGGCGCCATATTTCTTCGGCGGTACCGTGGTAATGTGCCAATACATTGTTTTCGTTGTTGAACTGGTCCGGGGCGAAGTAGCTGTCAGGCTTCTGCCGGACCATCTCGTAAACCATCTCGATGGCCCCGTCTGTTCCAAGGTGTGCCGGCGTCAGGAGCAACTCGGCACCCAGGGCTTTCAGGATTTTTTTCCGTTCTTCGCTTGCCGCTTCCGACATGGCAAGGATGATCCGGTATCCCTTCGCCGCTGCCACGAGGGCGAGACCGATTCCCGTATTTCCGCTTGTGGCCTCTATGATGATTTTTCCGGGTGCCAGGTCTCCTGTTCGTTCCGCCGCTTCGATCATGGAAAGGGCGATCCGGTCCTTGACGGACCCCCCGGGGTTCATTCCTTCCAGCTTGCCGTAGATGGTTACGTTATCCGCGGTATTGAGGGTGGTGATACGGACGATGGGAGTGTTGCCGATAAGATCAAGAATCGATTCATGGCGATCAGGCTGTGATTGATGGTCCGTTGTCATGTGTTGTCATACTCACTGGCGTCCGGCCGACGCCCTCGAACGAAGTGTGAGACCTTTATCGAAAAGGTTTTCATCCCGATGGTGCTTACATCGGTGCGTGCCGTCAGCTGTCGAGCTTGGGAGGAAGCGGAATTTTCATAAATTCGACGCCCTCCTCCCGCAGCACCTCTTCCTCACGTTCCGTGGTGCTGCCCCGTATATTTCGCTTCGGCTCTTCGCCACGATGTATCCTGATGGCTGTCTCAGCAAAGTCTTTGCCCACGTTGTCGAAATTCCGGTCAATAAAATCATGGATCATCCTGAGCGTCCCCAGTGGTGACGGCGGACGCTCTTCGCCCTGGGCCGGCTGTCCCTGCTTTGCACGGATCATGACCGTCGAAGGGACCATTTCTATGGCAAGACTTCCGCACACGGGACATTCAATCTGGTGCAGTTCCCTCTGCCGTTCAAAGGAAGCCCTGTCCTGGAACCATCCCTCGAAGGTGTGGTTCCCGTCACAGGCGAGATCGTATATAATCACCGCTCAAATCCTCGTTTCTTTTTATGATTGCCATACCATGAATTCCGCGGTTCGGCAATGACTTCCCGGTCTGTGTATGCCCGGTTTGTGCACGGTCGATCTGCCGGACGGCACGGGCGGCAAGTATGATTGTCCACTTTTTTATGGACTTTTCCCTCCGAAGTATATTAATGAGTACTGCCATGTCGGGATGTGGCCCAGTCTGGTAGGGCACTGCGTTCGGGACGCAGGAGTCGCGCGTTCGAATCGCGCCATCCCGACCATTTTTGACGGTATCGCGCAACGTCGAAAACCGTCCGATGGAGGGCGGTTTCGCAAGAAAACTCTCAAGGCACGGCGCGCGTGTCCTGAAGAAGGAGGCGTACCCCGGGGTACGCCGTGGTGCCGGAAGGAAGAGCGCAGCGAAGCATCCGGGCGTAATGCCGAAGGTTATGCCCCGGTGACTTTCCTGAGAGTCCGTCGCTTCCGGTCATTTCCCGGACGTTTCGCTAACCGACCGCTCCTGCCATGGAAAAGATCGGCAGGTAGAGGGCGATCAGCATGCCTCCGACGATGCCCCCCAAAAACACCATCATGAAGGGCTCGAGCAGCGCCGTCAGTGCTTCCACGGCGGCGTCGACTTCATCATCATAGAAATCAGCAATCTTGGAAAGCATTTCGTCCAGGGCGCCCGTATTTTCGCCGACGCCGATCATGGAGACAACCATGGAGGGGAAAATTCCCGAAGCGGCGAGGGGTTCCGCGATGGTCTTCCCCTCGCTGATGCTTTTGCGGGTGTCCATGAGGGCGTTCTCCACGACCTTGTTTCCCGCCGTTTTACTGACGATTTCCAGCCCGTCCAGAATAGGGACACCACTGCTGATCATGGTTGAAAGGGTCCTTGAGAATTTGGCCACGGCGACTTTTTTCAGGAGCATGCCGAAGACGGGTGACTTGAGGATAAACGTGTCCACGGCGAGGCGGCCTCTTTCAGTTTTGTAGTACCGCCTGAAGAGAAAGATAAGAACAGCGAGGGCGGCCACCATGTAGAGAATGTAGTGCTGGACGAATTTGCTGGCATCGACCAGGAACTGCGTCGGTGCCGGAAGTGCCGAACCCATGCCGGAAAACATGTCGTCAAAGACGGGAACCACCTTGTACAGAAGGAGAACCACCACGCCGATAGAAATGACAAGCACGCTCGCCGGATAGGTCATGGCGCCTTTCACCTTGGACTTCAGCTTCATGGCCTTTTCCATGTAATTTGAAAGCCGGTTCAGAATGACGTCCAGAATGCCCGCCGCTTCTCCGGCAGCCACGAGGTTGACGAACAGTTCGTCAAAGATGTCAGGGTATTTCGACAGGGATTCGGAAAGAGAAATGCCGCCTTCGATGTCGGCTTTGACGGTCTGAATTATTTTCTTGAATTTCTTGTTCGGTTCCTCCGCCGAGAGCAGGTCAAGGCACTGAATGATGGGCAACCCGGCGTTGATCATGGTGGCGAACTGCCGCGCGAAAATGACCACCTCCTTTTCCTTGATCTTCTGCTGGAGAAACGAGACATTTTCGAAAAGATCCTTCGGTTTTTTCTTTACTCTGGTCGGCTGTATACCCTGACGGCGCAACTGTATCCGTACCGCCGCCTCGTCGTCGGCCTCGATCTCACCCTTTCGCGGTTCCTTCTTTTTCGTCAGCCCTTCCCAGATATATTCGGGCATGGTTCTTCCTCCTTGCTTGTTTCGGACAACCCGGCACTCCGGAGCCGGCTTCGAGCCACTTCATAGAGGAGAATGCCCCCGGCCACGGAAACATTCAGCGAGTCGATGACACCGCCCATGGGTATCTTGACAAGAAAATCACAGGTTCGTCGCACCAGTGGGCGCAGCCCTGCGCCCTCGCTTCCCAGGACAAGCGCGACCCGTCCCTGGTAATCCGGACTGCGGCAGTCGTCCCCGCCTGAAGCGTCGGCTCCGTATACCCAGTATCCCGTCTCCTTGAGCTGTTCTATGGTCCGGACGATATTTGCCACCCGGCACAGCGCCGTATGCCGGGCACTTCCAGCGGAAACCTTCATAACAGCGGGCGTTACTGTCGCCGCCCTGTTCTTTGGAATGACCACAGCCCGGGCACCGAAGCAGTGGGCGCTTCGAATCAGCGAACCGAGGTTTTGGGGATCGGAGATGGAGTCGAGAATCAGCAGAACGCTGGTTTTGTTCTTCCCGTCGGCTTCGAGGATTCGTTCAAGAGGGGTGTAAGTGAAATCACCGCAGAAGGAAAGGACTCCCTGGTGACGTTTTCCGGGAACGAGACGGTCCATTGACTGACGGGACTCCCGTCGTACGGGAATGCCTTTCCGACGGGCACGCTGCAGGATTTCTTCCACGGCGTCCCCCTTTTTGTCATGGGACAGAAGAATCGTTTCCAGGCCTTCGCCCCCGGACCTCAGATGTTCAAGTACCGGGTGGAGGCCGTACAGCACCTGCATGGAAGTTCCTCCCTGTCGTCCATCAGGTGTGCCCTGGTTTTTTCGCAAGACCTTTGCTGATTTCTTCTACAATGGAGGCCGCCGCCTCCACCGGGTCCCGGGATGTCCGTATGGGACGGCCCACGACGATATAGTCGGCCCCCGCGGTGATGGCTTCCATGGGTGTCAACGTCCGTTTCTGGTCATCTCCGGGGACGTCGCCCGCCATGCGTATGCCCGGAGTAACGATAATGAAATCATCGCCGCAGAGCCTCCGCAGAGAAGTCACATCGCGGGCGGACGCGACGACACCGGGAACACCGCAGTCGCGGGCCATGAGGGCGAGTCGTTTAACGAGAGAGTCCGTGCCGGACGCGAAACCGAGAGTCTCGACATCCGCGTCGTTCAGGCTGGTGAGAATCGTAACGGCCAGTATGAGAGGCAGCGGGATTCCCTCATTTCTCGACAGTTTTTGTGCCGCGTCTACGGTCTGTCGCATCATGTCACTTCCGCCGAGGGCATGAATGTTGATCATGGCCAGGGGCATCTTCATGGCCGCCTCCACGGCGCGGGCCGTCGTGTTTGGAATGTCATGAAACTTCAGGTCGAGAAACACCTTTCCGCCACGGGAGGTTATTTCTTCGACAATGACCGGACCGAATCGCGTAAAGGCTTCCATTCCCACCTTGAAGAGGCCCACATGATCCTTGAGCAGACTCACCCATTCCAGGGCGCTGTCCAGGCCGTCCCCCACGTCGAGGGCAAAGATGAGCCGCTCCCCGGCCGGGTCATTCGATTTCATCTTCGCTGCCGACAAACTCCGTTTCGTGGGGAATCACTTTGAAGGCTTCATCGAGGTGATCCAGATATTCAGGGTTTTCATACATCACCTTCCCCTCGGCGATTTCCCGAAGGGCCGTCACCACTTCACGGTTTGTCTTCTTTTCGGACAGTGGCTTTGATCCCCCGTAGAGCTGCCGTACCCGCTGCACTGTCAACAGCGTCAAGGCGAACCTGTTTTTTGCCTGCTTCAAAGAGTCTTCAACGGTAACACGCGCCATATCTTTCAGTTTCCTCCCTGCGAGCGGATCACTTCCGCCAGTTTGTCAAGTTGCCGTATTCTCCTGTTTTTCTCCGCCACATAGATGGATTGGAGAATGTGGACGGAATTTTGGAGTTTATCATTAAATACAACATAATCATACCAGTAGTTGTCATTAATTTCATCGAAGGCCCGCGACAGGCGGAGAGCGATGGCTGATTCGTCTTCCGATCCCCGGCGCCGCAACCGTTCCCGCAGGACCTCGTGGGAAGGGGGAAGTATGAAAATGAATACCCCCTCTTCCCACGCTTCCTTGAGCGTTTTTGCCCCTCTCGTGTCGACGTCGATGAGCACGTCACCGCCATCGTTGAGTATGTCCTCGATGTCTTTCCGGGATGTCCCGTAGGAGTGGCCGAACATTTCTTCCTTTTCGATGAATTCTCCCTGTTTGTCCCGTTCGGCAAATTCTTCCGGGGAAACAAAGCGGTAATCCACGCCATCTATTTCCCGGGGTCTCGGAGGGCGCGTTGTATAGGAAACAGAGAAACGCAGCAGCGGGTACAATCGCAGAAGTTCCTTGCAGAGCGTTGTCTTCCCCGTACCCGAGGGTGCCGAAACAACCATCATGATGCCCTTTTCCCCGCCAGACATGTGTATCCCGTGCCTTGTTTTTTACGATCACATACCTATAACCATTTCCGGCAGGTCTGGCAACAGTGAAATTGTCCGTCCGAAACAGACGCCCGGTCATGAAGCATGAAAGGTTTCCTGATTATCGCTTGACAAGACACTTTTTTTCACTATACTCACGAAGTTTACAAACGGCGATGCTTCGAGATGATGCCGTGAATAACTGTTTTCCAACGGCTTGTTGGTGGTCAATTGAGGCTCTTGAGTCTCAAAAAAGAATGAGAGCTTTGAATTTTGTCATTTCGAGGAGCATCGCGACGAGAAATCTTTGTCTTGCAAGATTTCTCCCTGCGGTCGAAATGACACAATCGATAGTTTTTCAAAGGTCTTAAAGAATCAATACGAAAGGGGATTCTGTTTATGGCACAGGAGTTAAAATCAGGCATAAATCGTTTGTTAACCGATCCTGACGCCGATCATGCCCGGGAATTTTTCCGGGGCAAGTCGAGGGCCCTCAAGTCCAAGCTCTCCACCGTGGAAGATGTGGTGAAGACCATGATCAATGACGGCGACTACATTGCCATCGGAGGATTCGGGGCTAACCGCATACCGACGGCGATCGTCCACGAGATCATTCGACAGGGCAAGAAAAACCTGGGCTTTGCCGGACACACCTCCACCCATGACTTTCAGCTCATGGTGGCCGGCGAGTGCTTCGACAGGGTCGACATCGCTTACATCATCGGGCTCGAGGCCCGGGGCCTTTCACCGGCGGCACGACGGTACATAGAAGGCGGAAAGGCCTATCTCGTGGAATGGACCAACGCTGCTCTTTCCTGGCGGCTCAAGGCGGCGGCCATGGGAGTGTCCTTCCTTCCGGCACGGAACATTCTCGGTACCTCCACATTCCATTACAGCGCGGGCAAGGAAATCCTCTGTCCCTACACAGACCAGAAGTACGTTGCCTACCCGGCGCTCTACCCCGACTTTGCGGCTATTCATGTCCATGAATGTGACATTTACGGAAATGCCCGTGTACTCGGGGCCTCCGTTTCCGACCAGGATCTTGCAAAGGCGTCCAAAAAGGTGGTTCTCACCACCGAGCGCATCGTTCCCAGCGAAAAGATACGGCAGAGTCCGGAAAGTACGTTCATTCCCTTCTGGTGTGTCGACGCCGTCATCGAAGTTCCTTTCGGGAGCTATCCGGGCAACATGCCCTACGAATACTTCTCTGATGAGGATCATCTCCGGGAATGGCTGAAGGTCGAGAGGGACGAGGACGAGTACAAGAAGTTCCTGGACAAGCAGATTTACGGGACGAAGAACTTCTACGAGTACCTGGAGATCAACGGCGGTATTTCGAAGATGATGAAACTTCGGGCCATAGAGCTTATGTGGGATAGGAAATAAGGAGGCGCGACAATGGCAGAATACAATCAAATGGAACTGATGATATGTGTTGCGGCGCGAAACCTCGAGGACGGAGCCACTGTCGTCGTTGGCACCGGTGCTCCCTGCGCCGCGGCTATGCTTTCTCAGAAGACACACTCGCCGAACCTCTGTATCATGTTCGAGGCGGGAGGCGTGGCACCGTTGCTCCCTTCCATGCCCATTTCCGTGGGCGACTCGAGAACCTTTTACAAGGCCCTGATGGCGAGTACCATGCCGGACATCATGGAGACCTGCCAGCGCGGGATGGTGGACTACACCTTCCTGGGCGGAGCCCAGATCGACATGTACGGCAATATCAACTCCACCATGATCGGCGACGACCATCAGAAACCGAAAGTCCGCTTTCCGGGGTCGGGCGGCGCCAACGACCTGGCCTCCCTCTGCTGGCGGACCATGATGATGACGCCCCAGGACTCAAAACGGTTTACCGACAAGATGCATTACATTACCTCGCCGGGCTATCTGACGGGAGGGGAGTCCCGATACGAGGCAGGACTTCCGAAGGGTTCAGGACCCTACCGGATCATCACCAACATGGCCATCATGGGCTTTGACGAAAAGACCAAACGCATGAAGGTTCTTTCAATCAATCCCGGGTTCAGCCGCCAGGATGTGCAGGACAACTGCGGCTTTGAACTCCTCTGGTCTGAGGTACTCTCAGACACCGAACCCCCCCATGCGGATGAGCTGCGTATTCTCAGGGAAGAAGTCGATCCCTACCGCTACGTGATCGGCCGCTAGCGAATCAGTCCCCTCGCTCCGTTCCGCCCGAAGGCGGAACGGGGGAGGGGATAGTTGTATGTACCCCGCATGTATGCTTGATCGCATGGATGCCCTTCATAACCATCGGGCGGGCTTCGGTCATTCCTTCCCGGTGTGACGGCGACCGGTTCCCCGCGTCCTTCATCGTATCGTCAATTTGTTGCAGCTTTATTCGTGGCCGTTGACTTCCGTGATGATCTTCCCCTCCGGGCCGACATCATCATGGGGTACGTTCCATTGTTTTAAAGGGGTGCCGACACCACAAAGGCCAAGAGGACAGACTATGATACATCAAACGAGCCGAGTTATAGAGTTCCGTTTTCCCTTTTCGTCGTTGCCTTTCACGGATTCGGCCGGGAAGGAGTGGAAGCGCCTGGCAGGCGGACGTCATGGGCGCCGGCTGAAGCGACTGCTGCATAATGAGGGAGACGAAAACCACAGCCTGTCCGATCACCTCGTTCGTCCCCGGCTGAGCTTTACCACCACAGCCATAGAAACAGTCAGCGCCGGCTCGGTCACGATGGAGCAAGGCGTCGTCCTGGAAAGCGAAAAACTGGCGGGCACCCTTGCCGGGTGCCGGTGGGCCCTGTGCTTTGTTGCCACCATAGGCCCTGAAATAGACAGGAAAATTAAGGCGCTGTCTAGGGGTAACCGCTGTGCCGACGAATATCTTCTGGACAGGGTTGGTTCGCTGGCCATTGAAGAGTTCGTCAACGCCTTTCACCTGGAAATGGAGCAGAGGTTTACCGGAGAGAACAAGGGTGTCACCATGCGGTTCAGCCCCGGCTATTGTGACTGGCCCCTCGATGATCAGCGAAAGCTCTTTACTCTGGTGGACACGGAGTACATCGGCGTGTCGCTGACGGAATCGTTGCTTATGATGCCCCGTAAGTCCGTGTCGGGGATTTTTGGAATCGCGGAGACTGAAGGCGGCAGGCTGCCTCCCATCCATAACCCATGTCTCCACTGTAGAGAACGTCGCTGCCCCGAGAGGCGCCCGACTCCCTCTCGTCCATCGTTTCAGAAGCACCGCTTTCATTTTTATCGGGTTGGAAGCAATGGAGGAGACGACTCATGAAAATCAAAGATCTTTTCGACAGGAGAGACTGCCTGGTTTCTTTTGAAGTATTTCCTCCCGTACGAGACGGGACCATCGATCACCTGGTACCCGTCATCAATGAACTTGTAGAACTCAAGCCCGATTTCATGTCTGTAACCTACGGAGCCGGTGGTACGTCCCGCGACATGACCGTTGAGATTGCGGCGCTGATGAAAGAGTACGGAAGCACCGAGGTCATGGCCCATCTGACCTGTGTCGGCTACTCCCGGCTCGGGATTGACGGAGTGCTGCAGGAACTGAAGTCAAAGGGCATCAGAAACATCCTCGCGCTTCGAGGCGATCCCCCGGACGGCCAGGAATGTTTCATCAAACCCGAGGAAGGCTTCGGTTATGCCTCAGAACTTGTTGAGTTTATTGGAACATACGATTATTTCTGCGTGGGGGTGGCGGGGTATCCCGAAGGACACATAGAGGCTCCGAGTTTCGAAGAAGACATCATAAACCTGAAAAAAAAGGTTGATTCCGGTTCGGATTTCATCATCACCCAGCTTTTCTTCAGCAACGAAGATTTTTACCGGTTCAGGGATGCCGCTCAGGCGGCGGGCGTTGACGTGCCCATTGTTCCGGGAATATTCCCCATTCTCAACTACCGGCAGATACAAAGATTGACCGCTCTGTGCGGGGCCACGCTCCCGTCGGATCTGCACAAAGCCATGCAGGCGGTTCAGGATAAAAATGACGAGGTCGCGCGCATCGGTATGGACTACGCTATCTGCCAGAGCCGGGATCTTCTTGAACAGGGTGTTCCGGGGCTGCATTTCTACAGTATGAACCGGAGCGGTCCCGTGAAGGAGATACTGCGGCATCTTTCAATACCCGGGAGGACCGAGACATGAAAAAAACGCGCCGGGGGGGAACGTACAAACCACTTTCCGACGGGGATGTCGGAAAGATTCACGAAACGTCACTGCGTGTGTTTGAAGAAGTGGGCATCGAAGTGCGCCTTCCCGAGGCGCGGGCACTCTTTCTCGAGGCCGGGGCCATCCCGGCTGAACAGGAATATGTTTTAAAAATCCCCTCCGGGCTGGTTGAACGCCTCATAGAACAGGCCCCCCCGATGGTGACTCTCTGCGGCCGGGATGAGAGCGGAGCCCTGGACTGTCATATCGGAGGCCGAAACGTTTACATGGGGACGGGCGGGACGGCTCTCAACGTGCAGGATCCGGGCTCGAACGCCAGTCGGCCTTCGCAGCTGGGCGACATCGCCTCCATGGCCCGACTGGTCGATGTCCTGGCGAACATTGATTTTTACATGATCAACGTCTACCCCAATGACCTGGAGGGCGACGTGGTCGATGTAAACCGGTTTTACACGGCCCTGAAACACACGCGGAAACACGTCATGGGCGGCGTCTATACCGCCGAGGGAGTCCGCAACGTTATCCGCATGGCCGAGATAATTGCCGGTGGTCCCGATGCCCTGAGGGAGCGTCCCATTGTTTCCATGGTGACCTGCGTGGTCAGCCCTCTGAGGCTGGACATGCACTACTCGGGACTTACCATCGAGGTGGCCCGCAAGGGCATTCCCGTGGTGGTCCCCGCAGAACCGCTGTGCGGGGCGACGGGTCCGGTAACGCTTGCGGGAACGCTGGTTATCCAAAACGTGGACACCCTTTCGGGAGTGATGCTGGCCCAACTCGCGAACCCGGGAACACCCGTGATCTACGGGAGCGTCGCTTCCGTGGCTGACCTCAACACCATGAAGTACCTTTCCGGCGCCGTTGAAATGGGGCTCCTCAACGCGGCGGCGGCCCGGATGTCCCAGTATTATCGTCTCCCCTACTATGCCACGGCGGGGATGACCGATTCGAAGGTAAGCGACGCCCAGGCTGGATATGAATCGGCCATAACCAACATGCTGGTTGCCCTGGCGGGCGCCAACTTCATTCACGACGCCGCGGGGTTCATCGAATTCTGCATGACCGCATCCTACGAGAAGCTGGTCATCGACAACGACATCATCGGTATGGTCATGCGCGCCGTGGAGGGTATCGAGGTCAACGAGGAAACGCTTGCCTTCGATATCATAAAGAAAGTCGGTCCCGGCGGGCATTACGTCGCCCAGGGGCACACCAGGAAATACATGCGCGCCGAGAGGCACCTTCCGGACATGGGCGACCGGAAGGAAAGGTTCGAGTGGGAAGCGGCAGGTTCGAAGGACATCAGGGCCAGGGCCGCCGAAAAGGCACGGACCGTTCTGAACGAGCCGGTCCGCTCCTTTTTTTCTCGGGAAGTTGACGATCTGCTGTTGCGGGAAATCCCGGGGCTCGAGAAACCACAGGAGTAGCGGATGATCATTATCGGTGAAAAAATAAACGCCTCCATACCATCAACGGGGGAGGCAATTCGACGGAGGGATACGGAATTCCTTGCCCGTCTCGCCCGCGATCAGGACGAGGCGGGGGCGGACTTCATCGATGTCAACGCCGGGGACAGCCGGGATGCCGACAGTTCACCGGCGGACATCATGCGATGGCTCGTCGGGGTGGTCCGGGAGGCGACCACGAAACCACTGTGCATTGACAGCGACGATCCCGCTGTTCTTCAGGCGGGTATCGATGCCTGCAGGGGTGAGGAAGTTCTGATAAATTCCGTAAGCGCCGAGGAGGACCGGCTCAGAGAGGTCGGACGCATCGCCCGCCGGGCCGGGGCGCGGGTGATAGCCCTCGTCATGCGGGACAGAGGGATTCCCCGTACCGTGAAAGAACGGCTCGAAGCCGCCGATGTCATTGTCGGGGCCTTTGCCCGGCTTGGTCTCGCCGAGGAGCAGATCCTCTTTGATCCCCTGGTTCTGCCCGCTTCTGTCGACGCGAGTCAGGCGGGCGTAACCCTGAGAACCATCGAGTCCCTGAAAGAGCGTTATCCCGCCGCCGGAACCGTCATGGGCCTGAGTAACATATCCTACGGCCTGCCGGCCCGGGGCATCGTAAACCGTTCCTTTCTGCTCATGGCGGCGGCGGTCGGACTGGACGCGGCCATTCTCAATCCTCTTGACAGGCGTCTCATGAGCCTGGTCACGACGGCGGACCTTCTGACCGGCCGTGATCCGCGGTGTAAACGCTTCACGAAGGCCTTCCGTCGAGGAGACCTCGTCGAGTAACCGAAACAGCGGAAGGAGAGAAAGAATGGCACGACAAGGAATCGTAATACCGAGGCCCATCGAACGGTTGTCGAGGGAGCAGATCGAGGGTATTCACCGGGCCTCACTGGACATTCTGAATGATCCCGGTCTCGTTTGCTACAACAGAGAGGCGGCCGGGATTTTTGCCGGAGCCGGAGCCTCGGTTACAGTTCTTGAAAGCACCCCTCCGGCCCACTCGGTCAGAATACCGGAACACATGGTTCGCGACGCCCTGGACAGCGCGCCGTCAACCATTGTACTGGGAGCCCGGGACCGGGGCAATTCCCTGGAGATGAACGGAAAGGAGCCCCGGGTCTATTTTGTGACCGGCTCCGAGGCCAACATATGGGTGGACGTCGATTTTCAGACCTACCAGAAGAAATCTGACCCCTCCCGGGAGATCCGGGTGGCCGAATTTACGCCGCGCCGGGGAACCCTGAACGATCTGTGCCGCTCCGCCCAGGTGTCGGAACACCTGGATACACTGGACGGTTTCATCCGGAACGTCAATATCCAGGACACGGACATCACCGAGGAAAACAAGGACGTCAACAAGATATTCGCGTCGCTCGACCACACGACCAAGCATGTCATGGTAGGGCTCACGAGGCAGGACCAGCTGGACAACGTACTGGCCATGGCGTCCATCATCGCCGGCGGGGACGAGGCCCTCAGGGAGAATCCGCTGCTTTCTTTCATCACCTGCCTGGTGAAAAGCCCCCTTCAGTTCGTCGATGACACGACCCGGTCCTTTATGGACATCTGCCGCAGAGGGCTCCCGGTGGTTGTTTCCTCATCACCCCAGGCGGGCACCACGGCTCCCGTCAGGGAAGCGGGCATTGTCAGCCAGATCAACGCCGAGGTCCTGGCGGGCATCACACTGGGGCAGCTGGTGAACCCGGGAACACCCATACTCTACGGTACCGTTCCGGTGAGAACCCGCATGGACAACCTGTCCGATTCCTACGGGGCCATCGAAACGAGCCAGTACACCATCGACTGTGCCCAGATCGCCCGCTATTACGGGATACCCAACTACTCCACGGCGGGAGTCTGTGACCCGGCGTTCCCGGGGCAGCAGTCTACGGTGGAGCGGCTCTTCTCGAACATTCTGGTCACCTTGAGCGGTCCCCAGTACCTGCACTGTGCCTACGGGCTCCTGGATTGCAATGCATCCTTTTCACTGTTGCAGGCCGTCATTGACGATGCCCACTTCAACATGATCAGGTATTTTCTGAAGGAACCGCGGGTTGACGGCAATGAGCTGGAGGCCATGGCAGAGCAGATACGGGGCGTTATGGACTCGCCCCGGAAGCTCTTTATCCGCCACGTGAGAAAAATCCTGAGGACCGGCCTGTTGTCGCCGCCCTATCCCTTCGAGGGAACCGGCCCCGGCGATGATGTCTTTTACCATGCCCATGAACGGATGGAAGAACTCCTGGCCCGTCCGGTACGGCATATAGAACGGGAGAAAACGGAGAAGATATTCCGGGAGATTCCGGGTCTCCTGCCGAGGCTGAATACATACGCGTGAACCATGATGAACCGAATACCGAAAGGAGGTTATCAGCCATGAGCGAACATATCATTTCCAGACTGAAGGAAAACGTCATCCAGGGACGGATGACCAGCGAAGATGAGGGCATCGATGACAGCCTCACCGGCGGTCCCGGCGTCGTCGAACTGACACAACAGGCACTCGGTGAAAACCTGCCGGTTCAGCAGATTGTTTCGGAGGGCCTGACGGCCGGCATGGGGATAGTGGGCAAAAAATTCAACTCCGGAGAATACTATGTTCCCGATATGCTGGCTTCGGCGGAAGCGGTGAGCGCCGCCATGGATATTCTCAAACCGCACCTCGAGCGGTCCGACGTTCAGCCCAGGGGAACCTTTGCCATCGCCACGGTAGCGGGCGATATACACGACATCGGCAAGAACATCGTATCCATTCTCATCAAGGGTGCCGGGTACGACGTGGTGGACTTGGGAATCGACGTTCCCACGGAGAAAATCGTCGAATACGTTCGGGAACACAAACCGGCCTACCTGGGCCTGTCGGCCCTGCTGACCACGACCATGCTGGTCATGGGCGAGGTTATTGAAGCTCTCGGGAAGGCCGGACTCAGGGACCAGGTTCGCGTCTTTGTGGGAGGAGCGGCCGTTTCAAAGGAATATGCCGAGGAAATAGGCGCCGACGCTTACTGTGCCGACGGGTTTGAGGCCGTCAGGATACTCGAGTCAATGCCGGCGGCCTGACCTGGGCGCCGCGAAGAAAGGAGTTTACAGCGATGTCCGGAATAGCCGGAACACTCGGAGCCGATTCAGGCCTTGTGGATCAATTACTTGAAAAAATCAGGCACCGGGGTCCTCACGGTACCTGGAAGTTCGAAGACGGTTCCGCCCATATCGGCCTGTGTGAACTTCGTCTGGGTGGCGGGGGCTCGTCGATATCACACCGGGCGTCCCGGGAGAAAGCGTCAGTGGTTCTTGATGGCCGTGTCTACAATACCGATCTTGAGGAAATGTCCGACGCCGAGGCGGTCCTGGAGCTTTTTGAGCGGTTCGGGCCCTCATTTGCCGAAAAAATCGACGGAGACTTTGCCTGCGCCATCGTCCACGAGGGCTCGCTCATCCTGGCACGTGACGAGGCAGGCGTGAAGCCTCTGTACTACGGCCACGATTCCGAGGGGAACCTCTGCTTTGCCTCGGAGGCGAAAGCCTTTGTGGGCCTCGCGAATGATGTTCGAGAATTTCCCCCGGGCTATTGCTATTCACGGGAACGGGGCTTCAGAGCATTCCGGTGCGGAGCCGTGGAAACCCCGGAATTCGAAGACTTCGATCAGGCCAAGGTGGTTCTCAGGAATCTCCTGGAGTCCGCCGTAGTCAGACGCATGAAAGACGGGGCCGTCACGGGTATTCTCCTCAGCGGCGGTCTGGACAGCAGCCTCATCGCGGCCATGGCGGCACAGGTCGAGCCCGACATTGAATGCTTCACCGTCAGCATGGAAGGGGGGGCCGATTTGCCCCTCGCCCGGGATGTTGCCGCATACCTGGGGCTCAAGCACCATGTCCTGATCTTCGGTGAGAAGGAGATCAACGAAATTCTTCCCCCGGCCATCCATCACCAGGAAATGTACGAAGAAAGCTGTGTCCACGGCGCCATCGCGCATTTCCTGGCCGGGCGCTTCCTGCGGGGGAAAGCCGACTGTGTTCTTTCCGGCGAGGGAGCGGACGAACATTTCGCCGGTTACGACGGTCAGTACGGGGAGGCGCAAAACCCGGAAGAGCGGGCGAGCATCGTGGACAGCCTCATCAACGTGGCCCACAACACGGCCCTGCAACGTCTCGACCGTCTCAACGCGGCCAACGGTTACGAGAGCCGCGTCCCTTTTACAGACGCCGCTGTTGTGGATTTTTCCCGTAAAATTCCGCTGGAGTGCAAGATTCACGGTCCGGACCTGAGGGGGAAATGGATTGTCCGGGAGGCCTTTGAAGGCATTCTCCCGAAACATGTCCTCTATCAGACGAAGCGGTTTTTTGCCCAGGGTTCGGGTGTTTCCCACGTCATGCGAAGAGAAGCGGAGAAGGTGTATTCCGAGGCTGATCTGGAGGCCTTCAACAGTCGGCGGGGCACCCCCCTGCTGTCATCGGTGGAGGAGCTCTACTACTACGGGATATTCAAGGAAACCTTTCCCGATCCCTGTTACGACAGGCTCGTCGGAAGGTGGGATCCCCTGCGTCCTGCCTTTTTCCCTGCCTGGGAGAAGCCGTTCTGAGGATTCAGGCCGTCCACGCGGTGTCTCAAGGGACCGAGAACTCCCGTTCAACGGCTTCGATCGATTCGTGGCGGGCGGTCCATGTGTCATAGAGCGACTCCAGGTGGGCTGAAAGATCGGCGTACTCTTTCTGAAGCGATTGTATCAGACGCTCGTCGACAAAGGTTTCTTCCCGGGCAAAGGCCGCTTCGATTTGCCGGAGACGGGCTTCTGCTTCTTCAATGGTCCCCTCGAGGGCGGCGGCTTCGTCCCGAAGAGGCTTGATTCGCCTGTGACGCTCCTGCCTGGTGAGTGCTTCCCGGCGTTTCCGCTCGCGGTCGGCGGAAGCTTCCTTCCCGCCGCCGGCCGTGCCGGTGTCTCTTTCAAGATTCTCCGGACTTTCACGAAGCCCGTGTATCCTCTCCAGGTACTCTTCGAGGGTTCCTCTGTAAACATCCACTCCCCCCCGGCGGAGGGCCAGCACCTTGTTGGTTATGGGTGCCAGGAAGTCCCGGTCATGAGACACGATGTACAAGGTTCCCGGAAAGTCCCGCAGCCTCTTTTGCAGCACCGCCTTCGATCGGGCATCGAGGTGATTGGTGGGTTCATCGAGGATGAGGAAATTCGCCGGTTCAAGCAGCATTTTCGCCAGGGCGAGACGGCTTTTTTCACCTCCCGACAGGACCGACACGGGCTTGAACACGTCATCACCGGTAAAGAGAAAGGATCCCAGCAGGGTCCTCAATTCGCCGGGTGACCGGAAAGGAGCCTGCTCGTCAAGGGTCCCGAGCACCGTCCTGTCGGGATTGAGCAGTTCTGTCGTGTTCTGGCCGTAATAGGCGATGGTGACATTGTGTCCCACCCTGCGTTCCCCGCGGTCACAGGCTTCGATACCCGCCATGACGCGGGCCAGTGTGGATTTTCCGGCACCGTTGACACCCAGGCAGGCGATACGGTCTCCCGACTCTATGGTGAGTGAGATGTCCCTGAGAACAGGTTTGGTTCCATAGGACTTTTCCAGACCTGCAAGTTCCAGTACCACCCGCCCTGAACGGGGAGGATCAGGAAAGGAAAAGGCGATCTGCCGCTCCGGTCCCCCGATTTCTATAGCGGCCAGCTTTTCCAGCATCTTCAGCCGGCTCTGAACCTGGCGCGCCCTGGTATTCTTGTAGCGGAACCGTTCGACGAACCGGGTGGTCCGCTCAATGAATTTCTGCCGGTTTTCGTAGGAAGATTCAGCGATTTTTCGTCGTTGGGCTTTTTGCAACAGGTATGACGAGTAGTTTCCCCGGTACTCCGTGGCCTTTCCCTGGGACAGTTCCACCACCCGGTTCACCAGGGTGTCAAGAAAGCGGCTGTCATGGGAGACCAGGACGACCGAGCCCCGGTAGGACACGAGGAACTCTTCGAGCCACTCCAGGGACTCCATGTCCAGGTGGTTCGTGGGTTCATCCAGGAGAAGCACCGAGGGTTCACGCAAAAGAAGCTTGGCCAGTTCGATCCGCATGTGCCGGCCGCCGCTGAACTCCTCCGTCTTTCGGGGCAGATCCTCCTCGGTGAATCCCAGTCCGAACAGTATTTCCTTTATTTTCGCTTCCCTGGTGTACCCTTCACACCGTTCCATGTCGTGCTGGGCGTGCCCCAGTTCTTCGAGAAGCGCCGGAAGCTCCGGTGGCGGTGTCCCGCCGCGCGCGGCGAGATCTTCAATTCGGCGGCTCACGGCCGCTATGTGTTCCTCCAGGCGGAGAACATCGGGAAAGGCCTGTTCCGCCTCCCGCATCAGCGTGTTCCCCCGGTGCCGGACCCCCTCCTGGGGGAGGTACGCCGCTGTAGCAAAGCGCGCCCGCTCCACCGATCCGGAATCAGGCTCCACCTCTCCGACAATGATTTTCAGAAGCGTCGATTTTCCTGTTCCGTTGGATCCCACGAGGGCGATTCGGGAGCCGTCATTGATCTGAAAGGAGAAATCGTTGAAAAGAAGCTTGTCCCCATAGCGTTTTGAAACCCTGTTCAGAGAGATCATAGGTGCAGTCTTATTGGTTCCGCGGGGGTCGAGCCGATTCGATGACCTCCCGGGCCCGGTCCATGAGCTCCCGGAGTGTCCCATCATCGTATCCCGTGGTGTCTATGGGCGGGTGAACAATCATGGTTGCCGATCCCGGGAACAGATCGATCGTCTTGTTGGGCAGTATTTTTTCCGTTCCCACGATGGTTACGGGCAGCAGGGGCAGGCCCATGTCGACGGCCATCCTGAAGGCCCCCTTCTTGAAGGGAAGCATCTCCGTGCTGCAGCTTCGCGTTCCTTCGGGGAAAAACAATACCGACGTTCCCCCGGTGATCTGTTGCTTCGCCCTGTTTATGGACGCCAGGGCCTTTTCGTGGTTCGATCGGTCGATAAAAATATGGCCGATTTTCTCGCAGGCGACCCCCAAGGCCGGCACCTTGCGCAGTTCCTGCTTCATAACCCATCTGAAATCGATGCCCAGCCAGCCGTAGAGAACGAAGATATCGAACTGGCTCTGGTGGTTGCTGATGACAACGTAGGATTGCTCGGGATCTATGTTCTCCCGGCCTTCCACGGTGACAAGCATGGGGGTGACAAAGCTGTTGATGCGGGCCCAGGTCTGCCCGCAGACCCGGCTGACCGTCCTGGGCCCCAGGAACATGAGGAGAACAAGAGCCGTGATTCCCAAAAGAAGCGTCGACAGAAGCAGCACAGGAGCAAAAATAAGCCACTTGTATGGTTGATACAGAATGTACAGAACTTTTTTCATAGCGTTACTTCCGGGAGTTCCTCTTGTAAGCCCGTATCGGCATCACAAAACGGCGACGGCAACAGAATGGATTATACCATCGAGCCTGTCTCATCACAACAGGAAGCTTGCAGGTGCGCCTGAACACAGGGCGGAGCCGCGGCTCCCGAATCGGCCATCCGCCCCTGAAAGACTCCCGGTATCGCCTTCGACCGGTGTTCTGCCGCTCCGGTCGAGAGGAAATTCCCGAGGGGAGGGTGTTCCGAAGCGCGACCGTCTTTCCCACGGTGTGTCCTGCAGGACGGATCCGTTCACAAGGATGCTCGCGGGGGTGGTAGAAGCGGCGCCGAGTTTCCTTGATGACCGTTACGTCTCGAACGCGGGCGACGGGAGAGAGCCGGGGCTGAAGGCCTCTTCGGCTTCCCGGATGACCATGTCCACCTGGTCCGTGTACCGTGGTGACAGGTGAAAAACCCGTATGTAACCGACGCCGGCCGCCCGGGCCAGCATTCCCGCCTGCCGGGCCGTCAGGTGACAGGTTTCAACTGCCCTGTCCCGGTCCTTATCCATGAATGCGGCCTCAATGAACAGGACATTTGAATTCCGGGCGAGATCGACAATCTTCCGGGCGTTTTCCGCGGTGAACAGGGCATCGGTCACGTAGGCGATCCTCCGGCCCGGCGTGATCTTCACCACCCGCTCCGCCAGCTCGCCGATGCTGATGGTTTCCCGCCTGATTTCACCGTCCTTTCCGCGTTCAATCGCCGGAGCATCAATGGTCATGTCTCCCGGAGGGCCGCTCCGCAGGGCATCCTTCACCTCCCGCAGCCACCTGCCCGGCTCAAAACCCATCTCGGTCAGCACGTTTTTCATGATGTTGATGTGCCGCTTTTCTTTCAGGCAAAAGGCAAGGCAGGGGACGCGGTGATCGAGAAACACGGCCTTCACGATCAGGTCATCCCGGTCCAGAAGCGTTCCGTTGAAAGGTGCCGACGGAAGGTTTTCCGGCTCGAATCCCCGCCTGCACCGGTACTGTTTCGACACCATCGAGTATTCGTCAACTTCTGTGACGCGAAGGATAAAATCATTCTGATAGTTGTGAACCAGATTCCACGTGTAGGATGCCAGTTTTCCTTCGACGTTTCGGATAAAACCGGGCGGCCCGAAAAGGGATACACCGCCCTTCCTGCCGAGGCTGATTCGCAGAAAGTGGTCAAATCCGATGAAGTGGTCCATGTGAGTGTGGGAGACGAAAATCGTACTCACCCGAAGAATCTGCCGGGGGGACAGGCGGCTGATGTCCCCGAGATCAAAAAGAAAAGCCTCCTGTCGGTGCTTCAGTTTGACATAGAGCCCCGGATCTGAACATGGTTCATTGATGAGTTGCGCCGAAAACATGGAAGGCGATACGCCGTGTCCTCTCTCCGGTATTGACAAGCAGTGGCCCCAGGTGGTTTAAGGTCCGTGAATACCGATGCTCTCGTATAGGATCGAAAAACGTTCGATGCCGTTCATGCCAGGCGAAGTATAGACAAGCGTACAGGAAATATCAATATACGAGACCGTTGAATTGTGTCATCATCGATGACCTTTGAAATTTTGTCATTTCGAGGAGCGCCCTAAGGTCCGTCATTTCGAGGAGCACCTTAAGGTCCGTCATTTCGAGGAGCGAAGCGACGAGAAATCCCTGTCCCGGGCAAAGCGAGGGATCTTTCAGACTTCTCACATGCGTTCGAAGTGACAGGGAAGCGTTCGAAGTGACGGAGGAGAGGCCGAAGTGATAGGGGGAGAGGCCGAAATGACACAATCGACAGGTTTTAAAGATATCGGCATTTTCTTTTTTACCCCCAGGTTCCCGCCCGGGCGAAAATGACTGGACGGGCAGGCCGCCAAGACGACGATGGATCCCGGGCTTAAGCGGGGAGACGGATCAGAAATGCGCGCAGTATGTTTACCGTAACAGAGGCAAAGGAACAGGAACTGAAAAAGCGGATGGCAAAACTCGGAGTCTGCGAGGATGACCTGCGGGAAACCTTCGTCCGTTCCTCCGGGCCGGGCGGCCAGAAGGTCAACAAAACCTCTTCCTGTGTTCACCTCCTCCACATTCCCACGGGACTTGCCGTCAAATGCCGGCGGGAGCGCTCACAAGCCCTGAACCGTTTTTTTGCCAGGCGGCTTCTCATGGACAGGATCGAACGGATGCGGGATGGCATCGTTTCGGCGGAGCGCCAGCGCATAGAAAAAATGCGGCGGCAGAAACGGAAACGATCCGGACGGGCGAAGGAGAAAGTCCTGGAAGCGAAACGCCGCCAGTCGGAAAAGAAAGAGCTTCGGAAGCCGCCGGTTCCGGACGTATGATTCAGCGGTCTTCTTACGATCGGCAAAGATGCCTCAGCCCGGGGTGAAAACCGGACGGCGAGACATGCCCGCGCCTGTGCCGGGCCAGAAACAATGCCCCTTCCGGTCGAGACGACGGGATGGCGGCGAAACAAGACAAAAAAAGGGGAATGCTCGTGGTTGCGGCATCCCCCTTTTCTCGTATGAAGCCTTCAACTAATACCGTGTCACGCTGTATTGTTTCTCCGGTCAGTACGACCAAGGTACTCCGCGTGACGGGATTTGCTCCGAAGAGCCGGCTATTACGTGGCACTAGCCCGCGATAATACTCACCAGCGGGTTAGCGTACATAATGACCAGTGCGATAACAAGCGCGTAGATAGCAACGGATTCCGTCATGGCCATACCAACGAGCATGGTAAGAAGAATCTTGCCCTGGGCTTCCGGATTCCTGCCGACAGCGTTCGCGGCACCGCTTGTGGCCTGTCCCAGACCGCTACCGGGTCCGAGCGCGCCCATTCCCATGGCGAATCCCGCGCCGATGACGCTCGCGGCGAGAACGATTGCCAGTGAATAGTCCACAACAGCCGTCGCACCTTCCTCGGCGGCCATTGCGAAGGACGACAACGCCATAACCAGACCGAGAACCAGCAAACACAGAACTACTCCCTTTAACCCTTTACGCATAACGCACCTCCTGTGCTGAATTTACGGATTCCCCGGGTTGTGGTATCGACTGAAGAGTCCCAGGTTCCTTTGTCATGTTGGCTGGAACCTTCCTTCAATACCGGAAATCCGCTACGTGCTTGATATAGAGAACAGTGATCCTTGTCAAGAAAATTTTTGACTTGGCCACAAAAAAATGCAAGATTCAGGTGTGACGGCTCCGTAAAAAGTCGAAAAATGGCAAATTTTAAAAATCGAGCCTAATATTTCCAATGAGTTACAAAGCTGCTTTTGGAAAATTTGGACTTCTTTACAAAGCCGTCAGGTGTCACTGTCTTCGTAAGACGGACGTCTGAATTTCACGGGGTGCGTCATTTCGGCCGCTCTGTTGAGCCGTTACGACGTCCTGGACGTCGAGAAGGGCCATCACTGTTCCCCGGTGGAGCCGTTATGACCGCTTTATTGAGCCGTTACGACTGCGCTCGCTTCATTGAGCCGTTACGACGGCGCTGTTGTGTCATTTCGATTGCCCATTGTGTCATTTCGAGGAGCGCAGCGACGAGAAATCTTTTTTTACCAGTGGCATGCAGCAAGATTTCTCCCTGCGGTCGAAATGACCCGAGGGAGCGGCCTAAATGGCACGATGGAGCGGTCGAAATGACCCGAGGGAACGGTCGAAATAACACGATGGAACAATCGACATGACCCGAGGGAGCGATCGACATGACACAATGCACAGGTCTCCCGACACTGCTGAGCGGTTGTCTGCTGACGGAATATGTCTTTTAGATCTTTGGCTGGATCTTCTGTGAATGGCACGGGCGTGCAGCCGCCTGATATGGAAAAACATGCATGTATGTTGACGGATAATGAACGGCGGGTCGCCGCCGCGATCGAGGGCGACATCGACATCGATTCCGATCCCTTTGCCGCCATCGCGAAGCGGACCGGCCTGGATGAAGCGACGGTCCTGGACATCATCCGCCGGCTCAGGGAGCGGGGTGTCATTCGCCGCTTCGGGGCCGTCCTGCGCCACCAGCGGGCCGGTATCACGAGCAACGCCCTGGTGGTCTGGGCCGTTCCCGCTGAAGACATGGAGCGCGCGGGGACCCTGGCGGCGCGACATCGAGAAGTGTCCCACTGCTACGAAAGGACACCCCCCTTCCAGGGAACCTACGGGCTCTTCACCATGCTTCACGGCCTGGAAAGGCCGCTGGCCGACATCGTTCGGGACCTCGCGGCAGAACTGGGTGTCAATGATTACCTGGTTCTCGAAAGCGTCGAAGAATTCAAGAAAGTAAGCATGGAGTACTTCCGGCCATGACAAAAAAATCAATCAAGCTCTTCAGCCGCGCCCGCCGTGTCATTCCCGGCGGCGTCAACAGCCCTGTCCGAGCCTTCCGATCCGTGGGAGGCGAACCGATCTTCATCGACCGGGCCGAGGGCTCCGTGGTCCGTGATGTCGACGGCCGCGAGTATATCGACTATGTGGCGTCCTGGGGCCCGCTTATCCTCGGGCATGCCCACCCCGCCGTTGTCAAGGCGCTACGGAAAGCGGCACGGCGGGGGACAAGCTACGGGGCTCCTACAAGAGGCGAAGTGAAGCTGGCGGAGCTCATCGTGGAGGCCTTTCCGGCCATGGACTCGGTCCGCATGGTCAACTCCGGAACGGAAGCCGTCATGAGCGCCATACGCCTTGCCCGGGCCTATACGGGCCGCACCGGCATCGTCAAGTTCGAAGGCTGCTACCACGGGCACGCCGACTCGCTCCTTGTCAAGGCGGGATCGGGCGTCGCCACCCTGGGCATTCCGGGAAGCCCCGGTGTTCCCGCGTCTCTGGCGGAGCTGACCCTGACGGTTCCCTATAATGACATTACCGCCCTTCGCGCCGTTCTCGATGAACGGGGTAGTGATATAGCCGCCGTCATCGTCGAACCCGTGGCGGGAAACATGGGTGTCATCGCCCCCCGGCCGGGTTTCCTGCGGGAACTGCGGGAGGTCACCGCCCGACGGAACATACTGCTCATATTCGACGAAGTCATCACCGGCTTCCGGCTCGCCTACGGAGGGGCCCAGACGCTTTATACCATCGAGCCTGATCTCACCTGCCTGGGCAAGATTATCGGCGGCGGCCTGCCCGTAGGGGCCTTCGGCGGCAGACGGGACATCATGAACATGCTCGCCCCCATTGGGCCGGTGTACCAGGCGGGAACCCTGTCGGGCAATCCCCTGGCCGTGGCCGCGGGCCGGGCAACCCTTGAGATTCTCCAGAAGACTCCGGACATCTATGACGATCTGAATCTCAAGGCCGAGACGCTCTGCGAAGCTGTGAAAAACGTTCTTCAGGCCCATGGGATTCCGGCAACTGTCAACCGGGCCGGATCCATGTTTACGCTCTTCTTTACTCCCGATGATGTGACCGACTTCGCTACGGCACAGAAAGCCGATACGGATCGCTTTGCCCGCTATTTCAGGGGCATGCTCGAGCGGGGCATCGCCCTGGCGCCGTCTCAGTTCGAAGCGGCCTTCGTCTCCGCCGCCCACAGCGACAAGGACATCCGGAAAACATTGGAAGCCTTCGACGCGGTACTGGGGGGACGTACTTAACTTACTAACTATCTGCTTCTGATGACTGCTCCGGTGCACGGAGTGCCGATCCATGAACCTTCACGAACCGCTCTCGAATTCCTTGGGAGAGGAATCAGCCGTGGCGGTTCAGGAGAACAGAGGACGTCGGGGCGCATTTCGGTGAGGCGGTCAGGTCAGATAGTTAATAAGTTAAGTACGTCCCCATCCCGTCCTCTCAGCTTCCGCTCCGACTTGTGCGTAAGAACCATTTCTGAAAAAAACGGAGAACCGGAGGAAACAAATATGAATGACAAGGATTTAGAAAAAATTGAAAGCATGATCGCCCGCCACATAGGTGTGTATGCTGAATCGGTCAATCATAAATTCGATATTCTCGTTGAAGGTCACCAGATGCTTTCGGAACAGATGCATCGATTCAAGGCTGACGTAGACCGACGCTTTAGTTGCGTTGAATATAAACTCGATGTCACCGCCGCGAAAGGCGACCTTACAGCGAGCAAGCTTGATAAGGTCAACGAGAGGCTTGATGAGGTTGCTCTGCGTGGAGATGCTACGGTAGCGAAGCTGGATGCGGTTGCAGCGAAGCTTGATGAGGTTGCCTTGCGAGGAGATGCCACGGCGGCGAAGCTGGATGCGGTTGCAGCGAAGCTCGATGAGGTTGCTTTGCGTGGAGATGCTACGGCAGCGAAGCTCGATGAGGTTGCCTTGCGAGGAGATGCTACGGCAGCCAAGCTTGATGGCGTCGCCGCAGATCTCAAGGCGCACCGCGCAGACACGGAAGCACACCGGCATATATACGGTGTCAAGGAACCCTGAAAAAGACAAGAAAGCAGACCTGACCCCCATGAAGTACGATCGAGAACAGCAGATCGCCATCGCCGCCGTTGTTGCCGCAGTCAGGCTCTGTGAGCAGGCCCGCGCCGACATCCCCGCGGCCCTGGAGAAAAGCGATAAAAGCCCCGTAACGGTAGCCGACTTCGGATCCCAGGCCCTGATCTGCAGGGTCCTGTCGGAGGCCTTTCCCGGTGACATGATCGTGGCCGAAGAGGACGCGGCGGCCTTGAGCCGCCCGGACATGGCACGCCATCTTTTGAGCGTCACCAGGTATGTGGGCGAACAGGTCTCCGGGACGACGCCGGACCGGGTCATTGCCTGGATAGACCGGGGAAAGGGCATCGTCGCGCCCCGGTACTGGACGGTTGATCCCATCGACGGGACAAAGGGGTTCCTGCGGGGGGACCAGTATGCCGTCGCCCTGGCGCTGGTCGAGGAAGGGGACGTCAAGGTCGGTGTCCTGGGCTGTCCCGCCATGGCCGATGAAAAGGGCGAAACGGGTGTCCTCTACGTGGCGACCCGCGGCGAGGGCGCCATAATGACATCCATGACAGGTGGTGACTCCCGTCCTCTTCGCGTTGCCGGTCCCGGCGACGGGGAACATATGCGCTTTGTCGAGAGTGTCGAGAGTTCCCACGGAGACCAGGAGCGCCAGACCAGGATCGCCCGTTCCGTGGGGATCACAACTCCCCCCCTTCGAATGGATTCCCAGGTTAAATACGGGGTCCTGGCATCGGGGAAAGCCCTGTTGTATGTGCGCCTGCCCTCCCCCGCGGCCCCGCATTACCGTGAGAAGATCTGGGACCACGCGGCGGGATCAATCATAGTCGAGGAAGCCGGTGGACGGGTAAGCGATATGGACGGCAAACCCCTGAACTTCGTCGACGCTCCAACGATGGAGGATAACCGCGGCGTCATCGCAAGCAACGGCGTCATTCACGACCGGGTGCTGGCTGCGCTGAAAAAGATTGGGGGACGTACTTAACTTATTAACTATCTGCTTCTGATGACTACCCCGGCGCACGGAGTGCCGATCCATGAATCTTCACGAACCGCTCTCGAATTCCTTGGGAGAGGAATCAGCCGTGGCTGTTCAGGAGAACAGAGGACGTCGGGACGCATTTCGGTGAGGCGGTCAGGTCAGATAGTTAATAAGTTAAGTACGTCCCCATTCCTTTATTCTGCGAAAACCCTTATATGGCGGGGACGAACATAGACCTTTCCGCCCGGTTCCAAGTTCATTGAGGCAAAGCGTTCCTGTGATATCTCCGAAGTCAGGTTCTGGCCGGCGCTGGTAATCAGTTCAACCCGGACAAGCGGCCCTGCGGTGTTTACCCGAAGGACTGCCGCCTCCAGTGCGGACTGGCCGCCGGCCGTCGTATCGATGGTGACGTCATGGGGTCGTATGAAAATACGTGCTTCTCCGTTTATCTTCCGCCTGTTTTCCGAGAAGGGCATTTCAATGGAGTCAAATTGAACGGTTCCCTCGTTGATCCGCCCACGGAAGGTATTCACGTTGCCAAGAAAGTTCATGACAAACTCGTTTGCCGGCCGGTGAAAGACCTGATCGGGTGTTCCAATCTGCTCGATCCTGCCCAGATTAGTGACGACTACACGGTCAGCAACCTCAAGAGCTTCTTCCTGATCGTGAGTAACGAACACGCTGGTGACATGAATCTCGTCATGAAGGCGACGCAGCCAGGACCGAAGCTCCTTGCGGACCTTGGCATCGAGGGCCCCGAAGGGTTCATCCAGTAGCAGAACTTTGGGTTCCACGGCAAGAGCCCGTGCCAGGGCAACCCGCTGGCGCTGGCCGCCGGACAACTGGTGGGGATACCGGTTTGCCATACCTTCAAGCTGGATCAGTTTCAGCAGGTCATGCACCTTGTTACTGATGAACTGTTTGTCCGGTCTTTGATTCCGGCGTTTGACCCGTAACCCGAAAGCGATGTTTTCAAAAACACTCATATGGCGAAACAACGCGTAGTGTTGAAAGACAAACCCCACACCCCGGGCGCTGACGTGGCGTCGGGCGACATCCGCGTTATGAAAGAAGATGCCTCCCCCACCGGGATCCGCCTCCTCCAGTCCGGCAAGGATGCGTAAAAGCGTTGTCTTCCCCGATCCCGACGGCCCAAGAAGCGCCACCAGTTCACCGTTCTTTACGGTAAGACTCACATTGTCCAGTGCCTTGAAGGTTCCAAAGGTCTTTGAAATATTTCTGATTTCTATGCTCATGGACTGTTCCCCTGTTCCACCCTGCGGGCCGCCGCATCCCGGTCTCGATGGGCCTTCCACTCGACCATGAATTTTATCACCAGTGTGACTACGGCCAGAAATGCCAGCAGGGATGCCACGGCAAAAGCGGCGGTCATCTGGTAGTCGTTGTAAAGAATCTCGATGTGTAGGGGCATGGTATTGGTCTGACCCCGAATATGTCCCGAGACGACGGACACGGCCCCGAATTCCCCCATGGCTCGCGCGTTGGTCAGAATCACGCCGTAAATAAGTCCCCACTTGATATTCGGTAGCGTTACATGCCGGAAGGTCTGAAAACCGCTGGCCCCCAATGTCAGCGCCGACTGTTCCTCTTCTGTTCCCTGGGCCTGCATGAGGGGAATCAATTCCCGGGCGACGAATGGTACGGTAACGAACATGGTTGCGATAACAATCCCGGGCGTCGCGAATATGATGCTGATGCCGAGATCGCGCAGCCACGGGCCGAACCAGCCGAGGGATCCGAAGAGCAGCACGAAAATTAATCCGGCGATTATAGGCGAAACGGCAAAGGGCAGGTCTATAAGGGTGATGAGAACGCTCTTGCCCTTGAACTCGAATTTGCCGATGGCCCAGGCTGCGGCGACACCGAAGAGCGTGTTCAGCGGTACGGCTATCGCAGCGGCTACGAGCGTGAGACGTATGGCTGATACTGCATCCGGCGTTGTGAAGGAGAAAAGATACATGCCGAAACCTTCTCTGAATGCGTAGCTGAACACGAGCACCAAGGGCAAAAACAGGAACAGTCCAATGAAGGTCAGTGCCGTACCGATCAGAATACGGCGGGCCAGAGCGGACTCGGTATTCGACCTGATAGCACGAAAAGCAGACAGGTTCTCGTCCAATGCACGATCCTCCGACACAATCAATCCATCACAACTGATGACGTCTGCTCCACCACTGGAGCAGGTTGATGATTAAAAGCAGAACAAATGCGACAATCAGCATGACCACTCCAATGGCCGTGGCGCCGACATAGTCGAACTGTTCAAGTTTTATAAGGATGAGCAGGGGTGCTATTTCGGTCTTGTAGGGCATGTTGCCCGCGATGAAGTAAACCGACCCGAATTCACCGACAGCGCGGGCGAAGGCCAGAGCGAACCCCGTCAGCAGTGACGGCATCACCGTCGGCAGAGTCACATAGACAAATGTCTGCCATCGCGTTGCGCCCAAGCTGGCGGCAGCCTCTTCGATCTCCGGCTCCAGTCCCTCAAGTGCGGGTTGAACGGTGCGCACAACAAAGGGAAGGCCGATCAGTGTCAGGGCAATGATGATGCCCGGCCATGCATAGGCAATCTGGATGCCCAGCGGTTCAAACCATCGCCCGATCCACCCGGTATGGACGTAGAGTGTCGTGAGAGCAATACCCGAGACGGCGGTGGGTAGCGCGAAGGGTAGATCAACGATGGCGTCCATGAACCGCTTGCCCGGAAACTCATAGCGCACCAGCACCCAAGCTACAATCAGGCCAAAAACAGCGTTCAGCAACGCCGCGATGAAGGATCCGCCCAAACTGAGCCGATAGGACGCCAGCACTCGGGGATCGGCAATGGCCTTGACCCAGAATTCGTCCAAGGTGATCCGCGTTCCCGTAAACAACACCAGACCGCCCAGCGGTATCAGCACCAGCAGGGCAAGGTAAAACAGAGTGAAGCCCATGCTGAGCCCGAAGCCGGGCAGCACGCTGGTCTGTTTCAGGCGTACACGCTGTATGACAGACGAAGGAGTCATGAGTACACACTACTTACCGTGGGCTGTATATCCGGTCAAAGGAGGCGCCGTCATCAAAGTGGTCACGGTAAGCATTGGGCCAGCCACCGAAAACCTCGTCGACGGTAAACAGTTCAAGTTCGGGGAACTGGTGCGCGTATCGAGCGAAAACAGCGGGATCCACCGGACGGTAATAGTTCCTGGCGGCTATGTCCTGGCCGGTGGGTGAGTAGAGAAATTCAAGGTACGCCTGGGCGATCTCCCGCGTTTTCTTGCGGTCCACATTGACGTCGACAAGTGCCACCACGGGTTCAGTCTTGATAGCCACCGGCGGGACCACGATTTCCACTCTTGCAGCGTCCAGTTCGTTGGCGCCCAGCAGGGCTTCGTTTTCCCAGTTGATCAGCACATCGCCGAGCTTGCGTTGTATGAAGGTATTGGTCGCCCCTCGAGCCGCTCTGTCCAGAACGGGCACGTTCCTGTACACCCTGGCAGTAAAATCCCGTGCCTTTTCCTGCGCTGCGGCAACTTCTTCCGCGTCGAGCGGGTCCTTCAGTCTGGCCACGAAGTTCTCCCCCAGTTCCCGGCGCAGTGCAAACCCCCAGATCGCCAGGTAGTTCCAGCGCGCCACGCCGGAGGTCTTGGGATTGGGCGTTATGACCTGTACATCCTCGCGTGCCAGATCATCCCAGTTATGTATGTTCTTGGGGTTGCCCTTGCGCACCAGGAATGCCAGAGTCGACGAGTACGGAGCGCTGTTGTGGGGAAAACGAGTCTGCCAATTGCTCGGAAGCAGCCCCGAATGCTCGGCGATAGCGTCGATATCCGCCGCCAGCGCCAAGGTAACCACATCGGCCTGTAAACCCTGAATGACAGACCTGGCCTGGCTCCCCGATCCACCGTGGGACTGGCGGACGACCACCGTGTTCCCGGTCTTCTCGTGCCAGTGCGAAGCGAAGGCATCGTTGAACTCCCGATAGAGCTCCCGTGTCGGGTCATAGGAGGCATTCAGCAGTTCAACCGTTCCTCCGAAAGCGTTGAGTGGCGAGAACAACATCACCACCAAGACAGCCACGTAACGACAGGTTCCGGCAATCATACAACTATTCTCCTATATGCTATATGTGATATTGTCGCAAAAAATAAACCTTTTCCGTCATTCCCGAGAAGGCGGAAATCCGGAGGTATGAGACCGAATTGAGGGTTTTTCAGCTTCCTGCAACATTCCCGCCAGCGTCTCCCTGTCCATAATGGCCGACATGTTGTCCCGGACGCGCAACATAACCTTTCGAATCCAGCAGGTATCGGGTTCGCAATGCTTGCACCGGTTGAAGGAAGGAGCCGTTCTGCTCGCGCACTCAATCGGTGCTAGCGGTCCGTCAATGGCGCGGACGATATCACCCAGGGTGACCTCCGCCGGTGGCAGCCGCAGGGAGTAACCGCCGTGCTTTCCACGGGTGCTTACCAGAATTCCCTTGTTTTTCAGTGTGGCGAGTACCTGCTCCAGGTATTTCAATGAAAAATCGCATTCAGCGGCAAGCCGGGTCGCTGACAGAGGTTTCTCACCGTAATTGCGGGCGAGATGCTGCAAAGCTTCCAGAGCGTACAGGCTCTTGCCGGATAATTTCATATCATATATTTCCTATATGAATTGGCTACTCTATCATGATCAGTATTGCAAGAATTATTTTAATTTCTCTTGACATTGAATAACAGCTTTAATAGTAAGGTTAGTCACGTTCATTAGTTGAACAAGGTCGCTGGACATGCTGGATACACAGACATTTAACACTGAACGAGAAGAGGTTCTCAACATCCTCCGCGAGATACACAGGAACCCTGAAATGACTCAGCGGGAACTGTCGGCCAGTCTCGGGGTCAGCCTCGGGAAGATCAATTTTCTTCTCAAGGCGCTGGTTCGCAAGGGACTTATCAAGGCCGACAACTTTAAAAAATCAGACAACAAAACCGCGTACCTGTATCTTTTGACGCCTTATGGCATCGAAGAAAAAGCTCGGATCACCTACTATTTTCTCAAGCATAAAATACAGGAATACCACCAATTGGAAGAAGAGATCCGTCAGCTGAAAACAGAAGTCGAGGCACGCGGCAGTAAATACAAAAGACTATAGCGGGACTTCAAGTACACCCGTGAATAGAGAGTAACGCCAGTAGATTACGGAATACAGTCACGTTCTGAAAGCTTCGAGTTTTGTCATTTCGAGAAGCATGGCGACGAGAAATCTTTCTTTACTAGTATCTTAAAAGATTTCTCTCTGCGGTCGAAATGACACAATCGATAGCTTTTCAAAGATCGTGTTCTGAGACGTTTGCAGAGCCGTATAAAACCAGCGAATCCGTCATTGCCGCGTAGGCGGCAATCCAGTGTTATCGGGAACTTCCTGGATTCACCCTCGCGGGCGAATGACGAAAATGGTTGTTGTGCAAACCAGCTCTCTGTAATTGAAGGAGCGGAGCTGTATCTATCGATATGACCCAAATTCAAAAAAATCACAACGAATGGCACAATTCGAGACCTTTATTTTGTCATTTCAAGAAGCATCGCGACGAGAAATCCATGTCCCGAGCACAGCGAGGGATCTTTGAGACTTCTCACATGCGTTCGAAATGACCTTTAAAAATGTCATTTCGAGGAGCGTCTTAAGGTCCGTCATTTCGAGGAGCGAAGCGACGAGAAATCTTTCTTTTCCATTGTCCTGTCGTTTCTTTTGAAAGATTTCTCCCTCCGGTTCCCTTCGGTCGAAATGACAAAAATGGCAGTTATTCAGAGCTCTCGGCCTATGTGGACGTGAGGGAAAGGGATAATGAGGGAGTTGTGCAAAGGTCTCTTATTGTAAACAGAAGGTTTTCCTCTTTTCTTAACCTTTGGCTTTGTAAACCGCTTATATCCTCTTAACCGACGGATCGCATGTTTCCGATGGTAACCGCAAACAGCGCAACATTCACTGATGATAACCGTTTTTTCTTTACGGCGGGCTTCCTTATACCGCTTGTAAAGAACCTCAAAATACTCTTGAGACCTTTGCACAACTCCCTCATTATCCCTTTCCTTCACGTTCACATAGGCCCTGAAAAACTGCGTTATTCAAAGCTATCATATTAATATTCCTTGACATTCAAACGTTTTCCTGTCATAGTTCGCCCATAAAACTCACTCTTGGGAGAATTCCATGGGCTTCAAAAACATGAAAGTCAATTTCACCTTCGCCGACATAGCACTGTCAACCTCAATGGAGAAAAACCGGGCCATCAAACGCATGGAAGAGATCAACGCCATCGTTGACTGGACCCCCATCGAAGCCTTGCTTGAAAGAACCTATCCCGTGGGAAAAA